>OHRY01000306.1_pt1 | contig 38610 bp, 44 predicted proteins | sample 1578631 | NCBI WGS metagenome assembly OHRY01 (sample SAMEA3879570, study PRJEB24766) | human gut metagenome | biome: human-associated habitat; feature: feces | place: USA | collected 1985/1987
TATAAATATTTCCACTTATTATTCATATTAATTTTATCATATAAGTATTCGTTTATTAAGTTCTACAGAAGAAAAAGTGCCGATATAGAGAGAAATTTTTCTTTGATGCAAACAATGTTAAATATTTAATTTTAATTTTATAAAACTGTTTTGTTCTATTTTGTCTAATAGTGTTTTGAGTTCGCTAAAATCTACTTTTTTTATTTAATGGTTAATTTTTCTTCGAAATGTTACAATGAAAAACGGAGGTATTTTATGATGATAAATACTTTCCTAAAGTGCCACTACCGCTTTTCTGTACATGAATCTAGATTCAATAATCAAATAAGCATTGTAAAATTGATATTTATTTGTATAGTTGTTACTATGTATGATATTCATAAGCTATAAAAATCAAATGTTTAAAGCGTATTATGAGTAGTTTGAAGAATTTAAGAATTTTTATGTAACATGTATTCATATAGAAACTCTTTAGAATAAGTTTTTTTCTGTGATTTTGCATTATATTGAAAGATATATTGAAACACATAAAAATAGAAGCTAACCAATACATGAACATATTATATATTGATTTGATTCTTTCAAGTTCATCGTTAGATATTGTAACATATTTACCCTTTTCATATTCATACGCTTTTATAATAACACTACTTTTAACTTCTGAATTGCAAGAGGGACATAACTTTTGATATTTAATACGCTGGTATTTTCCGTTCTCGTCTTTACATAGTTGATTGAAACTGATAGCTGTATTTCGGGTTGTTTTATAAAGTGAAACTGGTACATAAATAAGTCCAACGCTTATAGCGCTTTTGTGTGCAACTGCCATAATATCATTCCTTCTTTCATTAATATTAGATTTGACAGGAATAAAGAAAAATAAACTATAATTATTAGTTGATAACTTATTCTTTGAAAAAAATGACGTAATTTTTTTATGTCATAATTTTATTGAAGTAATTTGAAATTTTATACATATATGTCAATAGGCGAGAAATGGATCTAAACTTACTTGTCTTATAAGGGGTGATCAGATAACACTTATATTTCTTAGAAGTTAGAAAATTGAATAATGTTTGGTGATAGTGGCTAGTTGATTCAAAGCCAATTAATATTTTATTTCTCTTATTCAATTTAGATAAGCTTGATAATAATGTATTAAAACCTTGGTCATTATTATCAAAATGTATTGAATCAAGTATTATTTCACCTGTAGATAGATTGTAGATACTTGCGACGTGTTTATATTTGGCTACGTCAATACCGCAAAATAGTTTTGTCATAAAAAGACCGCCTTTCTAGAAACCTTGTCATTTCTATAGCAATCTTACTAGTGTAACCTTGCGTGACATGAAGATATCAAAATCTATCGAGCTATAAACAGATGTAATAAGATCCTATAGATTCACTCTCCTGATAAGTGGATAAACCACATAGAAATATAAGAGTATTAAGGTTCTATCTACATTGTACAAAGGTTGGAAAGAAAAAGTGATATAAATGTTACAACAAGGTACATTTTTATTATACAAGAAAGATGGTTAAATCGCTTACTATGATAGAAATAAAAACTGTTATTAGAGAACTATAATGATTTTTTTAATAGTATAAAGGTTAGGGTGATAATGATAGGTTCAAGCATTCAAAGTCCTCATATATATTATGGAGGTACGAAAGGGTTCTCGGCAGATAAAGTATAAGTAGCTGGATTTATGTTTGTTGACGATTCAGTTGTTAAAGGCGATATTGTTTATACTAATGATAAATCGTTACTATGCATAAAGGCATATATTTCCAACATAAGTGGAAGTTATGCCTTTTATTTCGTTTTAAAACGGTAATAAAAATATAATCATCAAATTGTACGATGATTTATTATGTAGATTTTCCACATTAATAAGGAAGTATATGTAATTGCCCTCACTGTTGTTACGATGTTATCATATATTCGGAAAGAGAAACAGAGTTAACTTATGGGGTGAGAAAATGAATAGTCGACAAATAAAATTTTTAAAACTTTTAAAAGAACAAAGTGAGTATAAGCCCGCATCTTTCTTTGCTAAATGGTTATCAGTATCAACGAAAACCATATATAGTGATATAAATGCTCTCTACAGTTTTTTACAAGAAAATGGTCTAGATCTTGATTCTTCGCCAAGAAATGGCATTAAATTATTGGACGCAAAAAACAATCTTAATAAGCTCATAGATGAAATTAGTGATGAAAATAAAAGAGATGAGTATTCTCCAGTGAATCGACGTTTTTCTATTATAAGAAAGATTCTTTTAGAAAACAAAAATACTACTTTAGAAAATCTATCAAATGATTTTTTAGTAAGTAAGACATCTTTATATCAGGATTTAGGAGTCATTAATGAAGTATTTGAAAGACAGAATACAAAACTAAAGGTAACTAATATTGGAATTGTATCAATAGGTACAGAAATAGATTTGCAAAAATCTATAAAAGATTATGTTTTTGAAGATGATAAAGATGATTCATTATTGGATTTGAAAAGTAAATTAGAACTCCTGTTTGATAGACAGCATATTGATTACGTTTTCCATTTATTATTAGAAGACTATAACGAATTAACAAATGATGTATCTATTTATTATCTGAAATCAATTATTGTTATACTTCTTATACAAATTGTTAGGTTGAAATATGGTTATCATGTTAAAACTGAAGAAACGTTCTTGTTTAATAATATACGCTATATGGAAACGTATGTTGTGGCGAATAGCATTGTTGAAATGTTGCAACAAAATTTAAATCTATATTTTAAAAATGCGGATATTGAGTATTTATGTAGGCAATTATTTGCACATCGAATAACAAATAGTTTAAAAACAGGACAAAATGAATATGCAGACTTAGTAAACGAAATTATTGAAGTTATGTCTAAAATAGAAAAGATTGACTTAAGACAAGATAAGCACTTATATAAGTCGCTGATTTATCATGTTCCTGCAATGATTCTAAGACTGAAAAAGGGAATTAAAATAAAAAATCCTTTATTAGAGAATATAAAGGAGCAGTATACAGAATTATTTACAATTGTCTGGTATGCATTATCATTAATAGAATCAAGATATAATGTTATTTTAAATGATGAGGAAGTTTCATTAATACTTGTTCATTTCCAAATAGCATTAGTTAATATCTCAAAAGCTAATAATATATTAGTTGTTTGTCCATATGGAATATCTTCCTCCCAATTAATATTGAGTAAAGTCCGTAAACTATTGCCAGCTAAAGATAACATTGAACTATCCAGAATAGAAAAATTATATCTTGCGGATTTATCTCATGTAGATTTGATTATAACGTCAGTTGATTTAGATAATATAAATGTTCCATACGTTAGAGTAAGTCCAGTTGTTACCAATGAAGATTATATCAATATTATGGACGCATATAAAAAACATATACTATTTAAAGGAGAAGTACTCAGAGAATTGAAAAATTTCTCTGCACCATATCTAAGTCAATTTATTAATCCAACATTAATTCAAATAAAGAAGAATTATAAAAATAAAAAAGAGTGTTTGGAAAACTTAATTCAAGAATTAGAAAATAGAGAATATGTTAATGAAAAATTTAGAGATTCAATCTTTAATAGGGAGAGAGCAGGAGTTACGTGTATGGATAGTGGAGTTGCTCTGCCACATGCCGATCCATCAACAATTATTACATCTAGTATATCTATACTAACTTTAGATAAACCTGTCGATTGGGGTGGTAATCTAGTAAGTCTTATTATAATGGTATGTTTAAATGAAGATCATGTTGATAAGTTTAAAGATGTTATTCAAGAAATATATCAAATCATTATTAAGAAGGAATATATAGATCAGATTGTAAAAATTAGTAGTATTGATGCAATGATAGATTTATTTTATAAGTAATAGAGGGGGAATTTTATGTATTTTGATAAAAGATTATGTATGTTTCATCAAATATTTGCTACTCAGGATGAATTGTTTGAAACAATGTTTAAAACAATGTTTCAAGCTGGTGTAGTTAAAAGTGATTATTTAGAAGGAATTAAAGAACGTGAGGAAGAATATCCAACGGGATTATTGATTAATGATATAGGATTTGCGATTCCTCACACTGATTCAAGCAAGGTTAATTATTCACAGATCTGCTTTGCATCATTGAATCAACCTGTTGAGTTTTTAAACATGGGAGATAAAAATGAAAAAATAAAAGTTGAACTAGTATTTATGTTAGCTATGAGTCAACCGCATGAACAAGTACAAATATTACAAAATTTAATCGCATTGTTTCAGAATAAAGAAGCAATTAATGCACTTAAACAATGTGAAAACGAAGAAGAATTTATGGGTATTTTAAATAGAAATGGAATTTATTAAGAGAGGGTAAAAAAATGGTTGAAGCATTACAATGGTTTATTGGTTTGGGATCAACAGTTTTCCTGCCGATTATAATAATTATTATAGCATTATTTTTTGGGGTTAAATTATCAAAGGCAATTATTTCTGGGATTACAGTTGGTATTGGTTCTATTGGTTTGGATTTAGTTATTGGTTTGCTATCATCAAATTTGGGAACAGCTATTCAAACAATGGGAGAAAAATATGGTAACTCATTAAGTATTATGGATATTGGTTGTGGAGTTGGAGGGCCGCTTGCATTTTCTACAACATTAGGTATTTGTATTATACTAATTTCATTAGGACTTAATTTAGTGTTTGTTATGCTTGGTTGGACAAAAACATTAAATGTAGATATTTGGAATTTTTGGTTCCCAGCGTTCTTGGGGTTGGTTGCAAATGCAATTAGTGGAAGTTTTTGGGTTGGTCTTTTAGGAATTATAGTAGCACTTATGATTCAATGGTTACTTGCAGACTTATTTCAAGAGAAAATCAGCAATTTCTTTGGGTATCCTGGTATTGCTATTACACATATGATGGCTTTATGCGGAACGATTTTTGCAATTCCTGTTAATTGGTTATTTGATCATATCCCAGGTCTTAATAGAATTGATGCAGATGCAGAAACAATTGGTAAAAAATTTGGTATCTTTGGAGATACAGTTATTATGGGATTAATTATTGGTATAGGTGTAGGTATTTTGGCAGGGTATGATGTTGCTAAAATTGGTCAATTAGGAATGACAACAGCAGCTGTTATGAAAATTATGCCAAAAATGGTTGCAATGTTTATGGAAGGTCTAATGCCAGTTGCTGAGGCCGCAAAAACTTGGACAAATAAGCATTTAAATGGTCGTAGTGTTAACATTGGTATGGATGCAGCGCTTACTGTTGGGCATCCGACAGTTATGACAACTACTTTAATTATGGTACCTGTATCATTATTATTAGCAATTATTTTACCAGGCAATAAAACATTACCATTTGGCGACTTAGCTTTTTATGCATTTGCTATTGCATTAATGGTTCCTTTCTTTAAAGGAAATATTGTGAGAAGTATTTTAGGCTGCAGTTTATATATGGTGACAATGTTATATTTGTCAACTTGGCTAGCACCAGTTATTACAAATGTATTTAAATTAGCAGAATATAATGTTGGTACAGTTGGTTTAGTTACATCAGTTAACTGTGGCTTATGGCCTGTAGCATTATTTACAATACTGTTACAATCAATTGGATGGATTGGATTAGTTATTATTGGAGTTATAGTGTTGGGACTATTAATTTATGTAAATAAAATAAAAAAGCCCGCGGTACAATAGGAGGAAAAAAGAATGAAAACATTATTAATCGTATGTGGAGCAGGACATGCAACTTCTACAATTGCAGTTGCAAAAGTACAAGAATGGTTAAATAGTAATGGATATACAGAAGTTAAAATTTATCAATCTAAATTAGCTGATGAGTTGAATAAAATTGATGATTATGATGCTGTTATCTCAACAACAATTGTATCTGAATCTATTAAAGATAAGGTTATTAATGGATTGCCTTTATTAACAGGTTTGGGGGTAGAACAATTATATAAAGATTTAAAAGAAAGATTAGGTTTATAGTATGAATATTTATCATGATGATATTGTCCTTCAGACAGTTATAGGTAGACCATCATATCACGATATTAAACAGCATTTAATTGATTTTGTAAAAAAATCAAATATTAAAGATGGGTTGATAACAGTTTCAAGTGCACATACAACATGTTCATTATATTTTGATGAAACTATGCATGATACTAATTTTTATGGTGACGAGTATTTACAAGTTGATATTAATAATACTTTAGATCGTTTAGTACCTAAGATGACAAGTGAAAATCAATATAACAGTCCAGGACCAAAACATATTGAATTTGGATTAAGTTTAAGTGATTCAAATTACCCAGCTGAAAAATGGACAATGTTGAATACAGATGCTCATATTAGGTCATCAGTGTTTGGCAGTCCTTCGCTTACGTTTATTATACGTGATGGAAATATATTATTGGGGACTTTAGGCCGAGTGTATTTCGTTGATTGGGATCAATTAAGAGAAAGAACAAGAATAATTAATGTAATGATTTTAGGTGAATAGGGTATCGAAAGATACCCTTTATTATAAGGAGATGATTTTAATGATTATATCACCTTCACTATTAAATGCAAATACTTATGATCTGGTTAAACAATTAAAAGAAGTTAAAAGTGCAGGAGCAACATATTTACATATTGATGTGATGGACGGACATTTTGTACCTAATCAAGCATTTGGATCAAATACGGTTAATGATTTAAAAGAAAAAACAGAGTTTATTTTAGATGTACATTTGATGATAGAAAATCCTGAAAGATATATTGATAATTACAAGAATGCAGATATTATTACTGTACATTACGAATCAACAAGACATCTTTATAGAGTTATACAAATGATTCATGCATTAGGAAAAAGGGCAGGTGTAGCAATTAATCCTGCGACACCAGTATGCATGATTAAAGAGATGCTCCCACTTGTTGATCAAGTGCTAGTTATGACTATTAATCCTGGAGTACCTGGACAAAAATTTATAAACTCAACTCTTCACAAAATGAAAGAACTAGCAAAACTCAAGGAAGATAATAATTTTTATTATGATATTCAAGTTGATGGTAATATCACTGATGAAACAATAGTAGAGTGTTTAAAAACGGGAGTGAATGTGTTTGTGTCTGGTGGATATATTTTTAATGGAAATATTACAGAAAGAATTAAAAATTTATTAAAGAAAGGCAAAAAATATGAGTGTAAAAAATAATTTAGAGATTATTTTAAATGAATTAAAGCAAAACAGTCAGATAGTAAATGATAATGATTTTCAAAATTTTATTAAAGAAATAGTGAAAGCTCATCATATATATTTATTGGGAAAAGGACGCTCTGGTCTGATTATTTCTGCGTTTGCAAATAGACTTATGCATCTGGGATTTTCAGTTAGTTTAGTCGGAGAAATTACTTCTCCTCATTCAAAGTCTGGAGATTTACTTATTATTGGATCGGGATCAGGTGAAACGCCAAGTCTTGTGTCTATTGCTCAAACAGCGAAAGATGAACAGGTAAGAGTTGCTCTTATAACAATAAACGAAAATTCTACTATAGCTTCTTTGGCTGATAGTATAGTTGTGTTACCAGGTGCTTCTAAATTATCTGGTAAAAGTAAGCAACCTATGGCCTCTGCTTTTGAGCAGCTTTCATTTCTTGTTTATGATGCAATTATATTAGAATTAATGAAAAAATTAAACGAAAATTCAGATAGTATGTTTCAAAGACATACAAATTTTGAATAATTAAACTACAAGAATAAAAAGTCAAACGATATAAATAAATGGATATAAACAGTTTAAAATCCATTTTATAAAATCAAATAATTAATGTTTAAGTGTGTAGTTCGTTTGAAATGAACCCCAAAGATTGGACTAATATAACAAGTACAATCTTTGGGGTTTTATTATGGCAAAATTAACTTATATGGACAAGAAAGAAATTATAAGATTATATGACGAAGAACGTTATGGATATAGTAGAATGTGTAGAAAGAGAACATTTAGAAAGTTTACTAAAATAAGAACAGTATTCCCAACAGATGAAAGTTTATTTAAATCTTTGTACTTAGCTCAAGATAAAATAACAAGTAAATGGAATGTCCCATATGGTAATTGGGGAATTATATATTCTAGTCTTCAAATCATCTTTGAAGAGAGGGTTTAACGAGAACATTTACAATTAAATATATTATGATATGATATAAAAAAGTAACTGTATGATTACTCAATACAGTTACTCATCAAATTCTATCATTGGAAACAGACTTTACACAAAATAATTTACAGGCTCAATTATTATAATCTTTAATTCTATTTCAACAAATATAAGTGGGTGTCTTAATTTCTCATTTAGAATACATTAATGTAGTGTATTTCGTTTAAGGAGAGAGTGGGTAAATATGCTATCTGTATTACCTTTTCTTTCCATTGTACTAACATAATTAATCAATTGATATTTCCAATTAAAACACGTAAAAAAATGCATAAAATCCCTATGTAAAATTTATCATTTTTTTGAAATTGTAATGTACTATGATTATCGTGTAATATTTAACTACGGTTTGGTTGTTTTCATTACACCATTGACGGTTTTTACTGTTGGAAAGTTTCGATCATCAAGTGTAAAACGGGTATAAAATCCGCTCGGAACAACTCGACCTCATCATTCAAAGTGTCTATTCTCTTGAATAGGCACTTTTAGTTTCTCACATGCTTTTAACATCTGATATATCTTTTCACTATCGCTCTCTTGTTTTTATTGAACATGCTACTAAAATATTATTTTCCATAAAACAGTTGATAAGCTGTGATATGTTGACAACCCAATATTGAGATTCAAATACAATTACATTTTCTTTATACTCTTTTGTTTCATTCTGTTTTGGATGACTCATAAGTTCTCGATTAATTTGTTTTCTTAGTATTCTCGCCATATTGTAAAACAAAACTTTGCATATACATTCGTTTGTACAACTTAGACATTAGTTGATACATTTCTTTCAAGTTCTAATTGAGTTTTTAATGTTTTGTACGCAACTTCAATATCCCATCGTTTTGAATACAGATCTTCCATCTTTCTTTTTTCAAATTCCTCCTTAGGCAGATTTGTAAAGTAAGTCATTTCTTGAACCTGTCGCATTTCTAGCTCATCATAATATATGTAATTTCTTTTAACGACTCTTATTTTTAATTCGGAATTTTTTCTTCTATATTCAATTGCCTCAGGAGAGAATGAAAATCTCTTAAGCCACTTATCATTAATATTAATCGTTATATATTCATCGTTTGATTTCATCTGTGAAATTTGGCTTTTGTAAAAATATGACTTTCCTCTAATGCAGTAATAACATCCAAGATAATCAAAAAAAAACAGATCAACCCAGCAGAGCCATAGCACCTATCAGCTAAATATATGACTTTCATATCTTTGTACAAATCACTTGTAGCATATAAATGTTGAAGTGCAAGTGGCATTTCTGAATGGGTTGCCTGTTTTTGTTGTGAAATCAACAAAAATGCCATTAGTGATATCATATAGACCAGCTGGTTTGGAAACAATCTTTTTCACATCAAACATATCACAAACATGTTGGTTTTACCATATGCCAAAGTAATTGATATTATAGGTATCATATGAAATTTCTAAAAAGTACCGTCCCCACCGAGAAGTGTGTAACCCTTATAGTATAGTATAAGCTTAATCCTGAGGAATAAAATAATTGAGCAAACTGTTTAAATTAATAATGAAAAAACATTTGAATTAAGTTTTCTGATATTCTTATGCATAGCCTGTTTGGTAATCTTCTTTTCAAAAATATCAAGACATGAGAAAAATTTAATAAGATCTGCATCAGTATTTTTTCTGTTTCTGAATATAAGTTAGAAAACAACTATATCAAAAGTCATGACACGTATTCCGATAAAATCCTGAAAACGAGTTCGACATAAATTATTAACGATTTTGGAATGAATAATATTAGAAAAAGAATTAATCAAGCGAGTAAATTGTCTTATTATGTTTGTTAGAGCTGTTAAAAACAAAGTATTTCTTAAGTTGACCCCATTGTGTTCTTTGATAGACAAAAGGCATTTTTTAAATACTTTAAAAGACTATTTTCTTTTTCGCTTAGAAGATGAGGGTATATTTAATTGTTGGCGATATTTTACAATCACTCGTCTGGAACAATATAAATCCAGTTCTTCTAACTTAGAAACTATGGCTTCATCAGTTAAAGGCTTTTGTTTATCTTCATTGTGAATTAATAAGACAATTGCCTTTTTGATAGAATCACTACTATCACCACTTAAAGTTTTAGATACCAATAAGTTCTTTAAAGGATAAACATCATTATTAAAACGATAATATTTATGATGAAGTGTACGAGATATCGTAGATTCATGAAAACCACATTTTTGTGCTAAGTCAGCTAACGTACAAGAAACCAATTCATCATTATAGAGAAAATAACTTTTTTGTAAGTCAACCAATTCATTAGCTACCATTAAGACAGTCTTATTTCTTTTGGTTAAGTTTTCCAAAAGAAAATGAGCTTCATTAAAAAAGTTTTTCATATCTTCGTTATCTCTAACACTTTGATAGAGATGATCATTTACCATCACATTTGGTTGGTTAATAGGGACAATTTGAATATTTTCATTTTCAATAATAATATCAATATCTGGTAAAACATAAATATCATTTTGATTTGAATAATTTTGACATGGAAATGGCTGACATTGCTTAATATCTTCAAAAAGAATATCAATTTCTCTTTGTGTAAGATGGGTTGTTTGTTTGATTTGATGATAATTCTGCGTAAGAATAATATCTTTGTATTTCTTCATCAAACAATAAGCATTTTCCTTGCCTTTTCTCTTTAACTGAATACATATAGAATCAATAGCATCACTAGCAGCGACACCAGCAGGTTCAAAAGACTGTAAAAGTTCTAAATGCTTAAAAAATGTATTTTCATCAATCTGTAATTCTTTTAAATAAACATCATAACTATAACTTAAAAATCCACGATCATTTAAAGATTCAATAAGATAAGACATAATATGAGAATCATAAGATTTTAAACAAGCATAAAGTTGGTGATATAATTCCTCTTGTAAAGAAGGATGATTAGAAATATTTTCAATGTAAGAATGATTTGAAGGATCATATGCTTTCCTTAATTCTAAAAAAGGGTTTGTTTGTAAAGCATTATCAATAAGACTTTGCATATCTTCACTGTTTAACTTTAAAAAATCAAGGGAATGAATCATTTTTTGATTTAATTGAAAAGTTTGTTTATAAGTTTGTTTCATACCTAACTTTTGCTTCATCACAATCACCTCTACCTAATATAATAATAGCAAAATTCATGCCAAAATATGTAGAAAAAGAGTAAAAAAATAGACCTTGACAGTCGTAATTGAAATGATTAAGATAACAACAAAGGAAGGTGAAATCATGGAAAAGAAAATATTAGATTGTATTCACCAATTTATTGATCAAAAAGCATTTGATAAATGTACTTGTATAGAAATATCTCAACAACTCAAACAAAGTCGTAATTATGTTTCTACCTTATGTAATGAATTGTATGAACAAGATGTATTCATCAAAATAAAACAAAGACCAATCATATTTTTAGATAAAGATTATCTACAAACAAAATATAAAAAAGAGCATTTGAAAAAGGAATACTCACAATTACAAGATTTACTTATGGAATTAGAAAATGAACATATTTTACATGATTTTGAAAAACTCATTGGATATAACGATAGTCTCAACCATCTTGTTGAAAAAATAAAAGCAACAGTATCATATCCACCGGTAGGATTACCAATATTACTAAATGGACCTACGGGTACTGGAAAATCTTTCCTTGCTAAGCTAACCTATGAATATTGTATAAACAAGAGATTGATTGACAAAGATAAACAATTTGTACAAATCAATTGTTCAGAATATGCAAACAATCCAGAGTTATTAACGGCTAATTTATTTGGCTATAAGCGTGGTGCCTTTACAGGTGCAGATAAAGATAATTTAGGATTGCTTCATTATGCTAATGGAGGAATGTTATTTTTAGATGAAGTGCATTGTTTGAAAGCGGAATGCCAAGAAAAATTATTTTTATACATGGATCAAGGAATTTATCATATGATGGGTGATAATGATAAATGGCATCAATCACATTGTCGTATTGTTTTTGCAACAACAGAAGATCCAAAGCAGGTTCTTTTAAAAACACTTTTAAGAAGAATACCTGTTATTTTACAAATTCCCTCTTTATCACAAAGAGGGGTTAATGAAAGAGTACAATTGATTTATTCCCTTTATCATAAAGAAGAAAAAAGGATAAAGAAAACGATTCGGATTTCTTCTAATGTTTATCAGCTTCTATTAAATCATAATTTTATAGGAAATATTGGGGAATTAAGCAATGTGATTCAATCAAGTTGTGTGAGTGCATTATTCAATTGCCAAGATGATAAACTAGAAATTCATGCTTATCATTTTCCTCAAACTATTATGGAAATGGTTAATCCAGAACAATTAATGATGAAGAAACATCAAATGTTATCACTCGATACACTTATTCCAACATCTTTACAAAATCGTACTATTCATTTTTATGAAAATTTAATTCATCTTCATAATCAAGAAGATTTCATAACACAATCAAGAAAACTTATTGAAGATTACTTTGAAAAAATTGTATTTGATAAAAAAGATTTAAGTCAAAATAACTATCTCTTAGATACTGTAGGTCATGTATTAGACATGATGACGAATCGCTATGGTTTTAAAATGTCGCATAATGAGGTTATTGCACTCACAAGCTATTTATTGGAATATAATCATAATACTTATAAACTGGCAAAATGGGTAAATGAGAATGAACAAACCATTTATTGTTTTCAAGAAAACTTAAAAGCAAAGTTTCATAGAGAATACTTAATAGCAAATGAAGTCTATGACTATTTAAAAAATAATATCAATGATGCTTATGATGCAATGGTACAAGTCATTATGATGATTATTTTAAATAAATATATGAATCATGATTCATTAAACCAAACACTTGCGATTATATTGGCACATGGTTATTCAACTGCAAGTTCTATTGCTGAATCAGCAAATAAATTATTAGATACATATGTTTTTGATGCTATTGATATGCCGTTAAATGTGGATAGCACGACAATTATTAACAAGATCAATAATTATTTATCTTATATGGGGAAAATTAAACATTTATATTTATTGGTTGATATGGGATCTTTAGAAGAAATATATCAAGGAATACAAATAAAAAATGTAGATATAGCCATGATAAACAATGTTAATACCAAACTTGCTTTAGAAATTGGCATGGGAATTAAACAACAACGCTCTATGCAAGACATTTTTGAAGACATCAACAAAAACAATCCTTATCATGTCCACCTTGAACTTCATCACCAAAAAGAACCAATTATTTTATGCAGTTGTGCTAGTGGCATTGGTGCTGCAGAAAAGTTGAAAACAATTATTACCGATTCATTACCAAAAGGATTAAATATGAAAGTTTTGACATATGACTATCCATCGCTTATTCAAAATCATACTGATCGCCAATTTTTAGAAGATTACAATATCGTATGTGTTGTAGGAACATTAAACCCTAATATGAGTGATTTACCATTTATAGGAATCGAAGATTTTATTATTAATAGTGAACATGATAAATTAGAGCAGTATTTTAAAGATTATCTTTCAAATGATCAATTGCTTATCTTTGAAAAAAATATTCTTAAAAATTTCTCGTTATCGAATGTTATGAACAATTTAACAATCCTAAATCCAAACAAACTTCTTGAACAAGTTTCTACTGCTTTAGATGAACTACAAAAAATATTAAATCATCAATTTAAAAATAAAACGTGCTTTGGCTTGTATATACATATCAGTTGCTTGATTGAAAGGTTAATCATGAAACAACAGATAACAGTATATAATAGTGAGGATTTTAAAGAGAAACATCAAGATTTTATTATAGCTTTAAAACAATCTATGAAAAAGGTTGAGGAATTTTATAATGTTGAAATCCCAACTGAAGAAATTGAATATATTTACTCTTATGTAGAAAATGATTAATATATGTCCATATAAACAAAATAGGTTTATATGGATTTTTATTTTGGCACGAGTTTTGCTCAGATATAAGTGTCCGGTAACTTCAACAAAAAATTAAAGTACATTTATTATTTTGGCACGCTTCTTGCTCGGTAATCAGTGAAAGGAGTGGACGTTATGGTAAAAATAATTTTAGCATCACATGGTGATTTATCTAAAGGAATGTTAAACTCAGTTTCAATGATTGTTGGAGAACTTGCAAAAGATATTGAAACATATAGTTTATATCCTGGTGAAAATCCAAATGATTATGCTGCTTCTTTAAAAAAGAGAATTGAAGCAGATACAAAAGATTATGTGATTGTATGCGATGTTAAAGGAGGTAGCGTTTATAATGCATTATTGCAGACGTGTAATAATGAAAGAGTGAATCTTATCTCTGGTATGAATATGAATATGGTTCTTGAATTGGTTATATCTAATAATTCCGGAAATGTAAATATTGATCATGTATTAGATAGTGGAAAAGTAGGAATCACATTGGAAAATAGTGTAACTTTAAAAAAAGATATTGAAGAAGAAGAATTTTAGTAAAAGGGGAAGAAGTTATGATTAAATGTTTAAGAGTTGATCATCGACTACTACATGGACAAGTTGCATTCTCTTGGACAAGTGCTCTTGGAGCAGATTGTATTTTGATTGCTAATGATGCACTTATGCAAGATGAATTGAAAAAAATGGCTATTAAGATGGCCAAACCACAAGGAGTAAAGTTGGTTTTAAAAAATATTGATGATGCCATTCAGTCAATCAATAGTGGTGTAACAGATAAATACAAACTATTTATTGTTGTTGAGAGCGTTAAAGATGCATATCGTTTAATGACTGAAACTCATGTGATTGATAGTGTTGTTTTGGGTGGAACTAAGGCTACTGCTGAAACAAAGAATATTTCTAAGGCAGTGAATTTAACAGAAAAAGAAATTGGACTTGTTAAAGATTTATTGAATAAAGAGTATTCTGTAGAAATTCGTATGGTTCCAACCGACAAGAAAATTGATGCAAAAGATGTTATATAGAGAGGAAGAAGAATTATGTTACAGGCGTTTTTATTAGGTTGCGTAGCATTTATTGGAAAATGTGATTTAGCAACAGGTACAAACTTAATACAAAGACCGATCGTGCTTGGTCCATTGGTTGGTTTGATTTTAGGGGATTTACAAATGGGAATTGTTGTAGGTGCAACTTTAGAATTAGCGTTTTTAGGGCAAGTTTCTGTTGGTGCATATATTCCACCAAATGTTATTGTTGGTGGAGTACTAGGTACAGCATTTGCAATTACTACAGGTAAAGGTGCAGAAATTGCTTTTACTATGGCCTTTCCAATTGCTTTATTAGCTCAAGCAATTGACAATGTTATTTTTTCTTTAGTAAGACCATTTATGGCAAAAATTGCAGATAAATATGCTGCTAAAGGTAATGCTAAAGCAATAACTATAGTACATATGGGAACTGGTTTTATTACATGTTCAGTATTATTTTTGATTACTTTTTTAGGATTTGCTTTAGGAAGTTCACAAATGGAAGCTATTGTTAATGCAATTCCTGCGGTTATTACTGATGGATTATCAATTGCATGTGGTTTATTACCTGGAATTGGATTTGCAATGTTAGCTCAAATGATTATGAATAAGAAAGTTATTCCATTTTTCTTCTTAGGATTTGTTTTATCAGCATATTTTAAAATTCCAGTTGTAGGAATTGCTATTCTTGGTGTAATTGCTGTATTCTTAAAGATTGATTTTAAAAATGATAATAATTTAGTAATGACAGAAGGAGGATATGAAGATGACGAAGACTTCTAATAATGAAAAAGTTATTACAAAAAAAGATTTAATAAAAATGTTTTGGAGATCGTTACCAATGGAATTTTCATGGCATTACGAAAGACAAATGCACATGGGATTTTGTAGTATGATAAGTGCAGGATTAAAGAAGATATATATAAATGATCCTAAAGGATTATCAGAGGCACTTCAAAGACATTTAGAGTTCTTTAATATAACACCACATGTTTCAACTTTTGTTGGTGGGATTACTTTAGCAATGGAAGAAATGAATGCAACACAAGAAGATTTTGATTCATCATCAATTAATGCTGTTAAAGCTGCATTAATGGGACCATTAAGTGGTATTGGCGATTCATTGTTACTTGGGACATTAAGAGTATTAGCAATTGGTATAGGGACATCTTTAGCAATGCAAGGAAATATTTTAGGGCCAATTTTATTCTTATTAATTTTCAATGTTCCAGCATTCGTTTTAAGATATATCTGTGCTATGAAAGGTTATGAACTTGGAGCAACTTATTTAGAAAAAATTCAAAGTTCTGGATTAATGGAAAAATTCATGTTAGCAGCAGCAATTTTAGGAGTAATGGTTATTGGTGGAATGACAAATGAATTAGTAGCAGTATCAACTCCTCTAGTCATTGGAAGTGGCGAAAGCGCTACAAAAATTCAGGATATTTTAAATGGAATTATGCCAGGGATGTTAGCATTGGCAACAACAGGAATTTATTATAAACTTCTACAAAAAAAGGTTAATGTATTATGGTTGATTATTGGTACAGCATTTATTGGTATTGTCTGTGCACAATTTGGAATTTTAGGATAAGAAAATAAAAGGAGAAAAGAAAAATGTTAAATTTCGATGAAAACAGAGTAAGAACAGAACATCAAAATGGAGTAAATTTAATCCCTGAAGTAGAAAAAATTGTTGATAAAGTTTGTGAAGATGGGTATTCAAATATCTTCTTATTTGGAATTGGTGGAACATTATTATATGCAGGACAAATTATGCATACTGCTAAACAACTTGGTTGTGATTTACCAATTTATTTAGAAAATGCAACTGATTTCTTATATGAAGGGAATGCTAAATTTAATGAAAAATCAATTGTAGTTATTGCATCATTATCAGGTAATACTATTGAAATTGAAGCAGCTATTGATAAAGCACATGAAGTAGGAGCCAAAGTTATGGGATATGTTGAAGTTTTAAATTCTCCTTTGGCTAAAAAAGTTGATTATTTAGTAAATACATTCGGTGGTGAATATTATTGGTGGTATTCAGTTGTATTACGCTTTATGAAAAATGCGGGACAATTTGATAAATATGATCAATTGATGAATGAGATTAAAAACATGCCAGAAAATGTTGTACAAATTTATAAAGATGCTGATGCTAAAATGGAAGCATACGCAAAACAATATTGTGATGAACCAATTACTTATTTAGTTGCATCAGGAAACCTAGAAGATTGGGCAGTGTGCTATGGTATGTGTATTATGGAAGAAATGCAATGGATGCGAACAAGACCAATTTCAGCAGCAAACTTCTTCCATGGAACATTAGAAGTTATTGAAAGAGATATTCCAGTTATTTTGATTAAAGGTGAAGATAAAACTCGTCCAGAAATGGATCGTGTAGAAAACTTTGTTCATAGAGTCAGTGCAAAAGTTACTGTTTTTGATACAAAAGATTATGAATTAAAAGGAATAAGTGATGAATTTAGAGGAATTTTATCTCCTATCATGATGAGATCAGCATTTATGAGATTAAATGTACACTTAGAACATTGTAGACGTCATCCAATTGATATTAGACGTTATTATAAAGCTTTGAATTATTAATACATTGATAATATGGATAATGGCATTATGTATACCTATACCATATTGCCATTATCATTTATTACAAATGAAAAGGGAGAGATATATATGGATGTATGTGCAATGAATTGTCATTATCGTTTTTATACATTAGAAGATTTTTTTAAAAAGTCTTTCGAAAATGGATTTCAATATGTTGAACTTTGGACAGGACCGATGCATTTTTATTTGGATTATAATGGGTATGATCCAGTTGAAAATTTAAGACAATTGGAACGTAAATATAAATTAAAAGTAATTGGTGTTTGTCCAGAACAAACAAATCCAAAACCGAATAATATGGCTGCTAAATCTACAAAAGAACAAGAAAGAGTATTTGCCTATTTTAAAAATGCGATTGATATTGCTTATGAGATAAATGCGAATCAAGTTGTTGTTACTAGTGGATGGGCGTATTTATTAGAAAATAAGGATGAAGCAAAACAAAGAAGTGCAAAAATGTTGAATCGTTTGGCTCAATATGGAGCATCTAAAAATATTCCTTTAGCGATAGAGGCTTTACAGCCAATGGAATCAATTTTGGTGAATACAATTTCAGACTTAAAGGATTTTCTCGATTTAGTTAATCATGATAATTTAAAAATCTGTTTAGATTTAGGAGCAATGGCAAAAGCTAAAGAAAATATAAATGATTATTTTGAAGCTTTTGGAAGTAGAATTATTCATTGTCATTTTGTTGATGGGAATCCAACTGGTCATATGGCATGGGGAGATGGCACACGATGCATGTCACAAGATTTAAATACATTAAAAAAATATAACTATACAGGATTGCTTTCTTTTGAAATTGTTAATCGTGTGTATTATAGAAAACCTTTTGAAGCAGATAAAAAATCAAAATTTTTATTTGATAAGTGGAGGAAAGAAATATGTTAAATATTGCTAAAAAATTAGACTATATAAGAGATCCTCAAGATGATTTTAAAACTTATTTGGATAAAGCAAACAAATATGGATTTCGCTGTATTTTTGCTAGAACAAAGCAAGAATATGAATATGCTGTGAATGCTTTGAATGATGATATTATTATTGCCGGTGCAATAGATTTTCCAGAAGGTGTATTAACATTAGAAGAAAAAGTTAATAAATTTAAAGAATATGCATTAATAGGGTATAAAGAAATAGATTATGTATTAAATCAAAATGCAGTTGAAAATGGAAATCTAAAAAAAATAGAAGAAGAAATGTTTTCTATTCATGAAATATGCCAGAAATATGGAATAGCTGAAAAAGTTATTGTAGAAATGTGTAAACTTGAAGGTAGAGACAATATAAAAAGAGAAATTTGTAATATTGCCAATCGTGTAAAACCTACTTTTTTGAAAACATCGACAGGAAGAAGCTTTCGAGGCGCAGATTTAAATGATGTTAAACTAATGAAAAATATTCTAGATGATAATATATGCATAAAAGCTTCTGGAGGAATACGAACATATCAACAAGCAGAAAAATTTTTCAAATCAGGAGCAGACGTTATAGGTGCATCATCAGCAATACAAATAGTTGAAGAATCAAAGAGAAAAATGTTAAATTTCGATGAAAACAGAGTAAGAACAGAACATCAAAATGGAGTAAATTTAATCCCTGAAGTAGAAAAAATTGTTGATAAAGTTTGTGAAGATGGGTATTCAAATATCTTCTTATTTGGAATTGGTGGAACATTATTATATGCAGGACAAATTATGCATACTGCTAAACAACTTGGTTGTGATTTACCAATTTATTTAGAAAATGCAACTGATTTCTTATATGAAGGGAATGCTAAATTTAATGAAAAATCAATTGTAGTTATTGCATCATTATCAGGTAATACTATTGAAATTGAAGCAGCTATTGATAAAGCACATGAAGTAGGAGCCAAAGTTATGGGATATGTTGAAGTTTTAAATTCTCCTTTGGCTAAAAAAGTTGATTATTTAGTAAATACATTCGGTGGTGAATATTATTGGTGGTATTCAGTTGTATTACGCTTTATGAAAAATGCGGGACAATTTGATAAATATGATCAATTGATGAATGAGATTAAAAACATGCCAGAAAATGTTGTACAAATTTATAAAGATGCTGATGCTAAAATGGAAGCATACGCAAAACAATATTGTGATGAACCAATTACTTATTTAGTTGCATCAGGAAACCTAGAAGATTGGGCAGTGTGCTATGGTATGTGTATTATGGAAGAAATGCAATGGATGCGAACAAGACCAATTTCAGCAGCAAACTTCTTCCATGGAACATTAGAAGTTATTGAAAGAGATATTCCAGTTATTTTGATTAAAGGTGAAGATAAAACTCGTCCAGAAATGGATCGTGTAGAAAACTTTGTTCATAGAGTCAGTGCAAAAGTTACTGTTTTTGATACAAAAGATTATGAATTAAAAGGAATAAGTGATGAATTTAGAGGAATTTTATCTCCTATCATGATGAGATCAGCATTTATGAGATTAAATGTACACTTAGAACATTGTAGACGTCATCCAATTGATATTAGACGTTATTATAAAGCATTAGATTATTAATCATGAATCATAAAACAACTGTTATCTTTGATATGGACGGTGTTATCTTTGATAGTGAAACAATGTATATGAATGAACTTATTGCATTTTATAAAAAATATGACATTGATTTATTACTTGATGAATATAAACAAGTGATATGTGTTGATAATCGTAAGTTTAGAGATATTGTGTATGGCTGGTGGAATGAAAAAACTTCAAGAGAAGAATTTAATGATTTATTAACTAAGTATTATGCCTCTTTAAAAAGAGATTACCAAGCCATACTCAATCCATATATTTTCTCCCTACTCGACTATTTAAAGTTACATAACTACAAAATAGCACTTGCATCATCATCAAGTCAACAACTTATACATTATGCATTAACTACGTCAAAGTTGGAAGATTATTTTGACTTAATAACCAGTGGAAATCAGTTTAAACAAAGTAAACCAAACCCTGAAATCTATCTCTATACAATTGAACAACTTCATGTTTCAAAAGAAGAAACAGTAATTATTGAAGATTCTTTTTGGGGTATTCAAGCAGGAAATAATGCACAGATTGATGTTATTGCATTAAAAGATAAAAAGTTTGGAATGGATCAAAGTCATGCTCAATTTATCGTTGATCAGCTTATAGATATTATAGATTATTTAGAAACAAAGAAATGAGAGTGTCAAATTCTTATTTCTTTTAATTATTGAGTTCAACTCAATTACATATAGCGTAAAACAAAACTTTTGCATATACACTCGTTTGTACAACTTAAACATTAGTTGATACATTTCTTTCAAGTTCTAATTGAGTTTTTAATGTTTTGTACGCAACTTCAATATCCCATCGTTTTGAATACAGATCTTCCATCTTTCTTTTTTCAAATTCCTCCTTAGGCAGATTTGTAAAGTAAGTCATTTCTTGAACCTGTCGCATTTTGGATTGTCAACACTTTTTAGGACAATTTCAAAGAGAATTTATCCTATATTCAACTGGTGATACATATCCTAATGATCCATGAATGCGAATGTTATTATACCAGTTTACATAATCAAATAATTCTAATTCCAGCTCTTCAAAACTATTAAATATTCTATTAAATGCAAATTCTGTCTTTATGATTTTATAGGTGGCTTCAGCTGCTGCATTATCATAGGGACATCCTTTAGCACTTAACGATCTACTAACATTAAATGTTTCTAGTACTTTATCAATTATCCTATTCTTATATTCATTTCCTCTGTCTGTGTGAAATAGTTGAATATTATTCAGGTTTCTTTGTACTCTGCTGAAGGCCTTATATACTAATTTTGCATCTTTATGTTTACCTGCTGCATACCCAATAATTTCTCGATTATATAAATCCAGTAGTAAACATATATAATTCCAATAACCACCTACATTTACATAGGTAAGATCACTTACTACTACATCTAATGTTTTTTCTCTATCAAATTCACGATGTACTATATTTTCTACTTTATCATTATTGCATGTACTCTTATGTATTTTATATTGTTTTACTGTATAGTTAGAAACCAGGCCATTTTCTTGCATAATACGACGAATTTTTCGAACGCTAACTTGATATCCTGACTTTGATAATTCTACTTTAATCTTTCTGGATCGAAGTAAATCAAGTGAGTAGTAATTGTTATGGTACTAGCTACTCACTATGCTTTTTTATAAAGTTATATTATAAAAAAAGATCAATTAAATAAGAGGTATCCATATTTCATGAGAAAACAAATCAAATATAATTTCATATAGGTGGCATATAAGATTGCAATGGAAGAATATATTGAATATTATAATACAAAGAGAACACAATCGGTATATATTCCTAATTCACTTTCTTAATTTAATTGGAAAAATATTTTGAAATATTTATTTACAACATTTCCAATTGTAGCTTTACCAATAAGTATAATACATTCTCTTACATCTGTCGGAAATGTCAATTCAACCGCATTATAATATCCTTTATTAAAATATAGATTACCACAAATTTATTACAATGTTTATTTTTATTTACACTATGAAATAGTGTAAATAAAAATAAACACATGCCATTATAGGACAATTAAGTGTTAAAAAAGCAGTTTTAAGCATAAATAGTGTCAAAATAGGTTGTAACTACAGTTCATAATAAAAATATATAATATACTTTAGCCATAAGAAAGAGGAGGTGAAATTATGGCGCAATATAGTTCTAAACATCAGGTTGTTAAATATTTAGATGAAATAACGAAACAATTTGACAATAAAAATTTGGATATTTTCACTACAAAGTATATAAGTCAGACATTACATCTGTCTAGATCTTTAGTTTCTATGTACTTAAATGATATGGTAAAAAATGGCACAGCTATAAAAATTACTTCAAGGCCTGTGTATTATTTAAGTAAAATAATTTTGGAAAAGAAGTATCATGTAGCATTAAGACAAAGTGAATATATGAGTATGTTAGAATTGCGCCAAATACTTAAATGTAAAGATTCTATTAGGATGGATTTTGAAAATGTAGTAGGCAAGGATGGAAGTTTGCACTATGCAATACAACAAATTAAATCTGCAATCGCATACCCAGGAGGATTACCCATATTGTTAGTTGGGGAAAATGGAACAGGGAAAAAATATCTAGGGGAAATTATTTATCACTATTGTATAAATCAAGAAATAATACCATCAAATGCGCAATTTAAATACCTTAAAGTTACAAAGCAACAAAAAGAAATAGATTATGATTTGTTTTTGTTTGGAACAGAAATCAACGGACAAACAGTAGAAGGAATTATGGATACTTTAGATCATGGAATTTTATACATTCAAAATGTATCATATTTACCAGAAAATACGCAAGAAAAATTAGCAGATTTTTTATTATCAAAATCCTTCTTACGAAAAAAAGGAAAGAAACGAGTATATAAGGATATTCGTATTATTCTGAGTAGTATCCCAAGTCAAAAAGAACAGATGTGTGAAATTTTGGAATCAAGAATTCCTGTAGTATGCAATATTCCATCATTTTCTGAAAGAAATGAAGATGAAAAAAAGGAACTTATTTTACATTTTTTCTATGAGGAAGAGGAGTGTTTAGGTAAAAATATTTCGATATCTAATAAGCTATTATATTCATTAATTAGAGAAACGTATAACAACAATTTAACAGAACTAAAAAAATGCGTTAAGTCTATTTGTGCAAATGCTTATGTTGATTCTGATAATGAGAACTTGGATATATATGTATTTCATTTACCTGATTATATGTTATCAACAGTTAAGATATCCAGTGAGGAAGAAAAATGTATGCCGTTAAAGGATATTAAAATTGATAGTTCGATAATTCAAATTATATCATTGTGGAATAATATTATTCATTCATTCGAACAATTAAATACAAATTGCAAAAGTGAGAAAGAATTTTTAGAAGAAAGTAAGAAGATTATTAAACACTACTATGATGTTATTGTTTTTCAGGAAACATACGATGACTGTAGAGTTAGACAATTGGAAAAATTCGTTACAAATTATTTAACTACAGTAAGAAGTTCCACGATCATTAATTTTCCTATTAATTTTGCTTATGTTCTAGCTAGATTAATTATTTTTCAACAAAATCATAATTCTGGATTAAACGTTTGGGAAAAAGAGCATATCACAGAGATAACTAGATTATATGAATATTTATTGCAAATAGGAAATGAATCGGAACAGCTTTGTAAGATGCTTAATAAACAAATTACTAATAATTATCGTATTTCTCTTTCTATGATTCAACAATCATTTATTTTATTAAATATGAAGTTATATAACTTGAACACAAAAATGTTAGATACTATCGGAGTTGTTTTGTGTCATGGGTATTCAACGGCAAGTTCTATTGCAGATGCAGTAAATACTTTACTAAACATGCAAGTATTTGAAGCAATTGATATGCCCATCTATAGTTCAGTAGATGATACGATAGAAAAACTAAATATGTTTGTTCAACATAATAGGCATTTCAAAAATATTATCTTAATGGTTGATATGGGTTCTTTAGAAGAAATAGGAAAAGAAATCGAGGGTTTTGCAAATGTTGGCATTATTAATAATATTTCCACGCTATTGGCCTTAGAAATTGGAAATAAGATTAAACAAAAAAAGAAAGTACAAACAATATTGGAAGAAGTAAGTAAACAAGCCAAAGTATATTATCATATGATTTCTATTGCAAAAAAAGATAAAGCAATTTTGTTTACTAGTGATGCTGGAATATCTATTGCAGAGAAACTATGCCGATTATTTAAAGATAGTTTACCAAAAACAATAGCGGTTGAAATGATTGCTTATGACTACGAATTATTATTACAAAATGGTAAAAAGGATACTATTTTTGTTCAATATAATGTTGAACTATTAGTAAAACCAATGAACTTACAATTAGATGGTGTTAGAAATGTGACGTTAGAAGAAATTATTAACTTTGAGAATATTAATATGGTAAATGAGATTTTAGCAGAATATTTAAGTACTAAAGAAATTGAACAATTTGATCAGTTATTACTTAAAAATTTCTCATTGCAATCTATTATGGAAAATCTAACAATATTAAATGCTCAAAAGTTACTAGATTATGTTTATGAGGCAACTAACGCTTTGCAGCATCGATTAAAACGCAAATTTCTAAGCAAGACAATTGTGGGAATCAATATGCACATTTGTTTTTTAATTGAACGTTTGGTAACGAAAAAAACAGTAGAAGAATATTATGATATTCCTGGATTTATAAATTCTAATAGTGAATTTATTGAGGTGGTAAATGAATGTTTTGCGTCTATTTTAGAACATTATAAAGTTACTTTACCAATTAATGAGATTGCCTATTTGTACGAATACATTAAGAATGATATCAGTGTAAAGGTAGGATCGGATGAATTTTAATAGTAGGGATAAAGGAGGAATTTATGAGAAGAATAATTTTAGCTTCACATGGAATGTTAGCAGAAGGTATGAAAGATAGTGTTACTTTTATAGTAGGACATAGTAATAACATTTATACTATATCAGCATATACAAAAGAAGATTTTTCATTTGAAGCAGAAGTTAAACAAATATTTGAAAGTTTTAATGATGGAGATGAAGTAATTGTCATCACTGATATATATGGTGGTAGTGTTAATAATAGTTTTATTAGACTATTAAATACGTATGTATTTCATTTGATTGCAGGAATGAATATGTCATTAATTTTACAAATTATCAATGAAAATAGAAGTATTGAAGAACAAATACATGCGTTATTAGAAGAAAATAAACAAATGATATGTTATTGCAATGATATTGTAAAAAAATCATATCAAAATGATGAATTTTAAAGAGAGGAGGAAGATTATATGATTTTAATGTTGCGTGTAGACCATCGCTTGTTGCATGGGCAGATTGCTTATAGTTGGACTAACTATTTAAACGCTAACTGCATATTGATTGCTAATGATGGAATTATGAAGGATGAACTTAAGAAGACAGCTATTTATATGGCAAAACCACCTTCAACAAAGCTGGTCATGAAAGATATAGAAAATTCTATAAAGGCTATTAACAGTGGTGTTACGAATCAATACCGACTATTAATAATTGTTGAAACTGTAGAAGATGCATATAGATTATTAGAAGGATGTGAAAATATCCGAAAGATTAATTTAGGGAATTCCAAGGTAAAAGATGGAGGAAAACAATTAGCTAAAACCTTTTATGTATTGCCTGAAGAAGAAAAACAATTACAACAGATGTTAGGTAGGGGAGTAGAAATATTTATACAGCGTGTGCCAGAAGTTAAGGCTATACCATATTTAAAATGAGAGAGAGGAGAATAAAATGATTGGAACAGCAATAATTCTTGGACTAGTAACAGCGGCTCTTGTAGTTATTGAGTATGCTGGAGGTAGAAATTTTATTACACAACCAATAATGGCCGGAACTGTAGTTGGTTTGTTAATGGGAGATTTACAAACTGGAATTGTGATAGGAGCAACATTGGAATTAGCATTTTTAGGGGCTACTTCTATTGGGGCAGTTATTCCACCTGATGCTATGATAGGTACTATTTTGGGAACTGCATTTGTTATTAATGCTGGAGCAAGTGCAGAGAGTGCGATGGTTTTAGCATTACCGGTTGCTTCATTAGCTTTAATTTTTAAAAATTTTCATTATGGGTACATTGTTTCTTTATTTCAAAGACGTGCCGATAAACTTGCAGAGCAAGGTGATTACAGAGGCATAGAGATATTGCATTGGACTTGCGGATTAACGATGGCAGCAATTTTAGGAGTTTTAGTAACTGTCTCATTTGCAGCTGGCAGTGATGTTATGAGTGATATATTGAATGCTATTCCTGATTTTGTACAAACAGGATTAAATGTAGCTATTGGTTTATTGCCAGCAATTGGATTTAGTATGTTAGCTAGAACTATGTTATCTAAATCAAATATTTATATTTTCATTTGTGGATTTGCAGTTGTTGCGTATTCACAACTACCAATTTTAGGGGTAGCTATTTTTGGAACAGTATTGGCTATTATTCTTATTAAACAGGAAATTAATAAAACAGAAACAGCTGCGATAACAGAAGGAGGAATAAATGATGACTTCTAAACTAACGAAAAAGGAATTAAATAAAACAATGTTGAGATCTTGTGGTTGCTCTTTTTCATGGGGATATGAAAGACAAGGAAATATTGCCTTTGCATATGCAATGATTCCTGTATTACGTAAGCTGTTTCCACAAAAAGAAGAAGCATCTAAAGCATTAAAAAGACATCTTGAATATTATAATGTAACTAATCAATGTATGACGTTTAACTTAGGAATTGCTTCTGCGATGGAGGAAGAAATCGCTAAAAATAAAGAATTTGATACCAAAGTAGTGAATGAAACAAAAGTAGCATTAATGGGACCGATATCTGGAGTTGGTGATGCCTTCTTTTGGGGGACTTTCAAGATTATTGCAACGGCTGTAGGGACCACCTTTGCCCTACAAGGAAATATATTAGGACCGATTCTCTTCTTCTTAATTTATAATATTCCAGCTTTTGCAATTCGTATTGGATTAATGAATGTAGGATATTCTTTAGGAACTAAATTTTTAACAGAAATGCAATCAAATGGATTGATGAGCGTTTTATTAAAGGGAGCTACTGTACTTGGACTATTTGTAGTAGGAGGAATGTGTGCGAGTTTAGTAAATCTCAATATTGTGTATACGTTCAGCGATGGTGCTAATAGCCAAACAGTATCTGATTTATTAAATCAAATTATGCCATGCTTAGCTTCACTGTTAGTATTCGCAACTACTTATTGGGGAATTGTTATTAAAAAGATAAAACCTATTACTATGATTGTATTAATGACAATTATTGGTATTGGTGGCGCATATTTAGGAATTTTAGGTTAAAAAGAAGGTTGTAAGGAGAAAAGTAACTATGTTAACAATGGAACAATGTATTCGTGAAACACCCATAAGAATGATGGAAATAGTAGAAAATCACCAGAACTTATTTAAAGAAGTTGTAAAAAATAGATATCAAAAAATTATAATTACTGGTTCTGGTTCTAGTTATCATGCTGGAGTGGCAGCGAAAGAATGTATGTTAAAGTATATGCAAATACCAGTAGAAGTCTTATATCCCTTTGAAATAGAATCTTATATTTTTCAAAATTCTCAAACTACATTAGTAATAGGAATATCGCAAAGTGGAACAAGTTTAAGTACATATCGTGCTATGAAAAGGGCAAAGAAACACGGATGCCATATAGCATCTATGTCGGGTAGAGATGATAATGCAGTAGTATTAAATGAAGTTGCAGATTATATACTGACAGTTAAATGTGGAGAAGAAGGGGATTTACAACCCAAAACAAAAGGTATGTTATGTACGATTGCTAACTTAATGTTACTAGGAGTGTATTGGGCAAAAACATATGGAATTATTGATCAAACAGCATATAAAAAATTCTTACAAAGCTATAAGAATGTAAGTAATAATCTCATAAGCATCGTTGATGATGCAGAGCAGTGGATTCAAAAAAATGGAAAGACATTGGTAAAGGCAAAAGATATTCGTGTAGTTGGAACCAAAGATGTATTTGGCATTACATTAGAAGGAAGTTTAAAATTAGTAGAAACTTTAAGAGTGCCAGTATCTGGTTATGAATTTGAAGAGTTTACACATGGAATTTATAATGCTATCAATGATTCTTCTTATTTATTTTTATTAGATACTAATGTAGAACCAAGGGTGGAGACATTAAAAACAGTATTATCTCAATGGACAAATAATATTGTTATTATTGGAACAAAATTAACTGATAAAAAAGATTTTTATGTAAATAGTTTGAAAAAGAAAGACTTTGTATCTTTTGAATATATAATATTGTTATTTATGATATGTGAAAAAGTATCGGCATTAAAAGGTATTGATATACAAACAACTAAAGATGCTAGCTTTCATGCCAAATTAGGTAGCAAAATTTTAAGAGATGAATAACTATTAATATTTCCTCCCTGAAATATTAAAGTATAATTTATATCATTAATAAAGTAAAAATAACTAAAAAAACTTGTTTCATTATAATTAATGAAATAAGTTTTTTTGCTATATAAAAAGAAAGATATTTTAATTGAAAGAAAAAGGCTTAATACTAGAGAGGAAAGTGAGGACAATTTTCATGAGAACAGTCTGTATTCAACAGGTATCTTATAACCCGGTATGGGTGCGGGAAAAGAAAAAAATACAATCTTTTGGAATAATCATTAAAAAAGCTGATTATATTTTAGCAATTTTAAAAGGTATGAAAATGCTATATAAATTTATTGATATATAGTTCTTTTGCTCTTTGATATTAGTTATGTCTTTGTGTTAAATAAGAGTATGTTAATGTAAATGCTTTAATATAGTACCAAGAATAACTGGAAAAACAATTATTCCTAAAAAATATTCTAATGGATTAATCTCGCTTATTTTTTTATCATAGAATAGTAGGCATTTACCAATAAATACACTCAGCATAAAGAATGAATAATTTATCAAAAGGGTTAAATCAATTCCTAAACATATAAATGTGATGAAAAAATATAGAGCTTTTTTGAATTTTTTATTATCTATAAACATATTAAATTATCAACTGGCTTTTAGTATTCAACTGAATATGGTTTTGATGAAGACCACCAGCCACCATATTTTCCAGATGATCCTGAGAAGCTTTTTCCAGCTACTTTAATAGTTGCTCTATAATTAGCGTATCTGTATCCAGTTACAGGGACATTCCCACCATTTAAATAAATTAAACCTCTGGTTCTTTGTAAATCATATTTAAAAGTAATATTCAGAATTTTAGAGACTCCGTAACCACCTATTGCTCCTATTAAACCATCAAAAACTATATCAACAACCGAAGTCCAGTGTTTTGACAATACAGTTTTACCTAACTTTGCTAGTAGACTAGATGCTGTCACGCCAAAATGTGCTAATGCAATGGAAGTAGCTATTGCCGCTGTTGCTTCAATCAAAGGAGCGAAATCTATAGACATTCCTGTTACAACGTTTACAGGAGTTGAATCTATATTAGCATAAGTAGATATAGTAGGTAATGTTGGTTCTGCTTGAGTACCTTCATTATATTTATATATAACTTCGTTTTCATTTAAATAAACTTTTCCTGTATTTTTATCTACATACGAATATATCTCTTCACCATCGTCGAAATATGCTGTGAAAATAATTTTAGAATATGTTTCAGTCATTGTAATTTCAGGAGTCTCTCCATTATTGAAGTCATATTTTCCTAAGCACACCGTACTAGAAGCTGATAATGGTGTGATCAAAAACGTAGATGTTAAAATAAAACTTAGAGAAATAATTAATAATTTTTTCAATTTCATATATGTCACCATCCTTAAATTTGTAGATATTTTTATAGCATTATCTCTCACTAATATTGTATTCTACTTATTTATTATTTTCCATTTATATGATAAAAAACAATGGATTAATCAAACTTTTTTTGCGTTGACTGAATTTTTTCTTTGCTGCTATGTTGTTGAATATGAAATGTTAAGAAATATATAAATAAAATTTCCTTATTACATTGAAAAGCTTGTTTTAATATGCTAAAAAATACATTCATTTAACCTCTGGAAAAATAAAGGAATATTTGTTTTAACGCCTAAAGAAATAGATGCTTTATATGATGCAATAAGTGATGTATGTAAATGATGCAATACTGGACAAGGGAATAGGTGGAAGATTAACAATATTTTGGTTAGTAAAGGTATTATTTCGTATTAAAATATTAGAAAGAGAATATGAAAAAAGGATAAAATCATAAAAAAGAGGCAGTTTGCCTCTTTTTTTGTGAGAAATATAGTAAAAAAAATTGTGCCTTTTTTGTAAAACAGATATGCTATGCTTTTTATATATTTATTATAAATTAAATTATAAAATTACAAAAAGGAGACATGTTCATGATTTCAAAAAAGAAAGCAAATTATACAATGACAAAAGGATTTAGTATTTTATGCAAAGCGCTAATTATATATATACTGTTTTACTTTATAATTGGAGCAGTTTTAATTAGTGTTGTACCAGATGATTTATCAGTATATCTTCGATTGACAGTCACATGTATAACTTTTATAGGAATGATTTTTATTTCAAAAGATTATTTTAAAAATAAGTTTGTGAATGATTCTATGGATGTTATGGATAACAGTTTAAAACTAGCAATTATTTCATTCGCTCTTGTAATGGTTAATAGTTTTCTAACTTATATTAATGAATCAATGATAACTGCATCAACATACAATAATGATTTAATTAAAAATATATATACAGACAGCCCTGTTATCCTAGGTATTATAAGTATTGCACTTTTGCCATTTATTGAAGAAATATTTTTTAAATACGTGCTTTTTAAAAATACCGATTCTTTAAAAAAACACTGGATTATTAAGACTTTGAGCATAGGGTTGCTATTTGCTTCTGTACATTGTGCAAGCGAAGTTATTAAGCTTGATATAACAGCATTTATCTGTATGTTTAATTATTTCATTTTCTATGTTGCTACTAATATTATTTATCATAAAAAAGAAAATCTGATGATGGTAGTAATAATACACATGCTGATAAATATATGCGCTGTTGTTTTAATGTAAAGTAAAAGAGTTGACTGGTGATAGAAAAGCGGAAGAGTTTTTACTTAAATTCAAAAATATTGTAATAAAAAGAGGTGACGGAAATGAGTGTTGCAGGAAATAAAAAAAGAGTATTTATTACATTGGATCTAAATATTTTGGAACAGCTTGAATTTCTGGCTGAAAAAAAGGAGTTAATAAAAGCTCTTTGATATCTTTCTGGATCAGTGATGAATATGAACGTGTAAAAAATTCTGAAAAAAAAGACGAAAAAAAATAAACAATTTGTATTATTCTTATTATGATTGTGATAGAATAATGGCAAAGAAAAAAAAACAAAATAAAAAAGAATACCTTATTTGTCCAGCTAGGCATTCTTAATACGATAATTTCCAGTAATATTGGAAACTAAATGTTGATTTCAAATAGAAATCAGATTAGTATGTTATTTTTATAACATTATATATATATTAATAAATAAATTACTTAATTTATTTGCTAATATTATAACATATTAATTTATTTAATCAATAGTCGAATATTAAGATAAGCCAAATGGAAAGGTATCCGTTTGGTTTTTGTTTTACTATATTTTGCAAAGTGCAGTTTTACTATATTTAGCAAAGTGCGAAATGTTTCGACTAAAAATATAAATGGGGCGGTCGATGGGAATCGCACCAAAAAAATCTCTAAAAATAAAATACAAGTGATCAACGTAGTAAAGGATTTATATGTTTATACTGATAATGCAGCAGTCAATAAAGTTTTGAACTTTATTGACTGCTTTTTTTTGTTTTTAGGGAGGGGAATGAGTGGAAAAACAGGTTTATAAAGTTAAACAAAAATTATTAAAATGTAGATCATTGTTGTCATATGGTAATGCTTCAGTTTGGGATAGAATCAGCAATTACTCTACTTCTCTAATTGTTGTAAGCTCTGATAAAAAAATTTTTACTGATAACCGTATTTTATTAGCAATTGAGGAAGAAGAAGCAAATTCGTATTTAATTGATAGTTATATGAACATAGTTAATCAATTAGATAAAGATGCCAGAAGTATCGTTAGTTTTGCATATATGAAAAATCATTATACTGTAAATGTCATTGCATCTATATTAAGTATGTCAGAAAGGAACGTTCAACGTATTTTATCAGATTCATTACGTATGATTGCTTATTTGGATCCGGATATTGATTTCACAATCAATGATTTAAAGAATTATTACTACACAAGAAATAAGAAAAATAATCTTGTAATAAAAAGGACAGTGTTTGTTTTAATAAAAAATCATTATGCAACTGTCAAAGAGTTGTTAATTGGAGAAGAAATATCATTTGATGATTTACAAGCTTATTACTCTAACAAAATTGAAAGCAAGTTTGAACAGCGAAAAGTACTTAGAGTGATATACTATCTTGCATTTGCTTTTGAAACAATTGAAGAAAATGAATTTATAGAATTAATGAAGCATACTCAGGCAAGCAAGAAAGAAATTAATAGAAAATTAAAAAAAGTACGATTACACCAAATAAATGATGGATTGAATAAAAAAAACATTAAAGCAGAGCTTTAATGTCTATTTAGGAGGACAACGATCAGATGATTACCAATAACACCTATGTATCTTACGCTACATGTGGTTCCAGAGAAGATATCAACAGCTGGCTTAACACCGGTCATGATGTATTCAGCAACCGTTCAGACTACAAGACAGTGATAGCACATCAGTGTGATTATAAGGACAGACATTCTTATATCTATGGCAGAAAGAAGGACAAAAAGGTTTACTCTAACATCTATGCCCATCAGATGGAGGTTATGATTCCAGTTGCTATGACGGATTCACTTAAACATGATTTTATCAAAAAATTCATGTGTGCAGTAAATCCGCTTTACAAACTGAACAGTTTTCTGTACTGCTATAAATTTATCACTAAAGGTAAAGGAAGTTATATTAGTGTCCTGTGTTTTACTAGAAAGTATTTCAAAAGACAGCGGTTAATGACCGTTACCTATGAAAAGGATTATATTTACAGCAGTAAGACAAAAAGGCTATGTAAGATAGATGATCCGAATGCAGTACTTGTTCATAAGAAAGGTGATATAAAAAAAGATGGAAACGGCTCTCCTGTAAAAGAAACTTTCTTTGTTTCTAAAACAGAGCAGGAAATATTTAAATATACTTCTTTTATACGATTTCATAAACGTCTTTTAAAAAATGCTGAATATGCAGCTATGCTGTTGGACCGGGATTTCTGGAATAAAAAAATAAAATATTTTTCAAGGATAACAATAAAAAAATCTGGTTTTAAAAATAAAGAAAAGATACATATAAAAAATCAGCTGATAATCAGGCTGAATTCCCGTATTAATTCTATGCAGACTGCATTACAGGAAGGCAGGTACTGGAACAATTCCACGGATATTGAAAAAGCCTTCCATAAGATGATTAATCGTATTAACAGTCTGTTATATCTGACAAGATGGACCGATCCGGTGAGTGGCAGTTCGATCTATCTTGGAACAAAACAGTCTGTCACATGTTTAAAAGACAATATTTCTTTAATAGAAGAGCATATAGAACAGCTTCTAACGCAGTGGTGGGCTGATGAAGTATACAGCGATGATGATTTTACAGCTGTTCAATATATGAAGCATGAAGCTGATTCGGTTATATCTTTAATTGAAACCGATAAATACTGGAAAGATTTCAACAACAATAAGTGGAGCAAGATCCGTTACAGCTATGAAGAGGCTCTTGAGTATTCAAGAACTCTTGTAAACTGCAGGAACTGCATCAACTGCCTTGACTGTCGAAACTGTAAAAACTGCACCGACTGCATAGACTGCAGCTGCTGCACTGGATGCTGTAACTGTTTTGGGTGTGTTTTCTGTATCAGGGAAACTGATCAGCACCATTATATGGAGAAACCTTCAAATAATGGATACTGGGACGACAGCTTAATAAATACATATCTAAATTTGAAAGAAAGAGAGGCGGCTTAAATGAAAAAACTGCAATGCTATGTTGCATCAAGTTTTGATGAACTGAACAAAAAATGTGGATATGGAGTAATTATGAAAGAAGAATGCAGACCAATTGATATTATAAGCGGTTTTACAGAAGAATCATGGCAGATAAAGAGCTATCAGGTTGGAGGATATCTGATAGGGGTTTTGAAAGGAATTCAATATGCGATAGATAATAATTATGATGAAGTCACGATTTTTTACAACTTTGAGGGAGCAGACAAGTATACAAAAATAAGAAACAGTGAAGGATTATCGGATGTGGTAAAAACATATCTTTCAGGTTTTAAAGATCTGGAACAGAAGATTGATATAAAGTTTGAAAAGGCTAATATGAACCTGTTTATTCCAAGAACAAATTTACAGCGAGCATATAAGATATCCAGAAAAGCAACGCAGGAAGAATTTGATGAATTCCATATTCTAAACAAGAAAAATTTCAAGCCTTAAAATAGGATGTTTCTATAACGGAATAGATAAATATACTGTACAGAATATTAAAAAAACAGAAAAGGTGAAATATCTCAATTGGTAAAAATTAGATTATAAGAGCATTAACATACAAAAATCATATTATATCGTTAGAATAACTGACACAATGATTAGAGTTTACTGGAGAGGGGTAATGATCGATGCTAAATGATAATGACAAATCTAATAACTGCAAAAGAAAAGTAAATATAAAACTATCTATTGAAAATGTTAAAGTTGTTTTAAACAGAGTAAGTGAGCTGATGCTCGATCATGCCTATTCAGTAGGTGCAAATATTTCATCATTTTCTGCCTCTGTAATAAGGATGTCTGACGGCAGTTTAGAAAGCGGTGATTATAAGTTTATTAAAAGTGTATGCAAGTCAAATAGTAACGAAGATTATATATGCAGAATTCTTGAAGCTGTAAATATGTTGAAAAATGAAAAACAGAAAAATGTAATTATTCTTCGCTATTTCTATAACGCTACATTTAATGAGATACGTTATGGTTATTATGATCCAGTAGATGATGTTGAGTTTGAACCTATCTGGCAGGTATATAAGCTTCGTGATAATGCGTTGGCAGAGCTTATTTATCTGATTGATGACGTACTGGTCTATGAAGATGAAAATATAAGGAGCAAGAACACAAAAACTGTAAAAGAAAGTAAAAGTAAAGAGCGAATCCCAGTTAACTATGTGGCTAAGAATGGAATGCACGGGACTATACGTTTAAAAGATTATGAAGATTTTTTAAACTGGTCAAAGCGTATGAAGATATTCAAAGAAGTAGAATTGACTGATGAAACTATTAAGAATGTCAAAGCAGTGTTCGGGGTAAAGGGTGCCACGTAGATGTTTAACATCAGATATTCGAATTTCATTTTGTAAAATGAGTTGATCTTATTAATTTATGAACATTTTTGCTATTGAGAGTAATATGAAAAATCGATATTTAATAAAAGAAAAAAGGAGAATAGAGAGATGAAAGTTATAAGTATTATCAATGAAAAGGGCGGGGTTGGAAAAACTACTGCATCAGTAAATATAAGTTACGGGTTAGTGGAAAGATTAATGAACGACAGAAAAAGAATTTTGTTAATCGATGCAGATGCGCAGGGCAATGCTACTAAATTTTTTCTGCCGGAGTTTAAATCAATTACACTAGAAGAGTTTAATATGCTGGAGGTACCGGAAAACTGCGATATTAGAAGTTCAACTAAGTTTATAAAAAATTCACTAATTAGTATGCTTGGCGAAAGAAATGATTTAAATAAACTTCTGCTTGAGGGCAAAGGGGTTATTAGGGAGTGTATTCATCAAACACAGTATCAGCAGTTGGATATTATTCCTTCAATCGGTACTGAACTTATTGCTACAGACAAGTTGCTTGGCGCATCGACAGGTCAACGGCATGTGATTTTAAAAAGGGCTTTGAGAGAAATTAGAAATGATTATGATATCGTGATTATAGATCATGCACCAACATTTAATAATATTACTGTAAATGGTCTATTCTGTTCGAATGAAATTATAATTCCTCTTAAACCAGGTGGATTTGAATTAAAGGGACTGATTGATACACTTGAGGAACTGTTTGATATTGAAGACGATTATGAATGTGAATATAAAATAAGAATATTGATGAATATGATTCCTCGTGGTGTTAGACCCGCTTACATCAGTTTTATCAATAAAATCAGAGAATTCTATGGCGATACTATTTTACAGACAACGGTAGGCTATCAGGATGCAGTTGCGTCAAGATCGACTATGAGCGGTAAATTACTGTATAACAGTAAAACTGGTGTTGGTGAGGATTATCGTAATCTTGTAGATGAATTAATTAAAGAGTTTGATAATGAAATTTAAATCCTGGTAAATTTACCAGGATTATGAGGAGGAGTAAAGGTATGGCACTTACAAATTTAATCAATGCCGATAAAGTTAGCAAGATGAATAAGAAACCTGTAGGACTAAAAACTATTGATATTGATGATATAGAAGTGAATCGGCATAATCAGTTTGATATTAATGGAATTGATGAGCTTAAATCATCAATCCTGGAATATGGATTAAGGAAACCGTTGGATGTTTATAAAATAGGTGATAGATACAGGATAAGTGATGGTGAACGTAGGTATACAGCACTTAAGGAATTAGTTGATGAGGGAAAGATAGAACCGGAAGTATACTGTATCATTTATGAAGCACCGGAAAGCGAATTAAATGATCGTTTGCGTTTGATTTTAGGGAATGGAACAAGAATAATGTCGGAACTAGATAAAATAAAAATTGTTGCTGAACTGTTAGATATATATAAACAATTGGATCCTAAACCTAAAGGTAATAAAAGAGACTGGATTGCACCTTTTATTGGTGCAAAATCTGGTAAAACGGTACAAAAATATATAAATGCAATTGAAAAGAAAGAAGAATGTATCGATATAGGAATGTATGATGAAGATAAAAAAGATAGCTGTAAAAATAAAGAGTATGGATTAAGTGAACTCTTTTCAGATTACAATAAGCTGTTAAAGCAGATCGATAAGATTAATAAAAAAGTTGAGAATACTTCTATATATCATAAAAAGATTGCAGAATCTGATGATAGGGATATTACTGTCGAAGATTCTCTAATAAATATTCATAATGTGATTGGTAAATTTAGTAGATGTATTCAAATATCAATTGAGATAGATGAACAAAATAATGATGAAAATGTTTTAGATGGTCAGATGAGCATAGATGAAATATGAGTATAAAGCAATTACAACGCTGGTAAATTTACCAGCGTTGGCAAAGGAGGGGTAATATGGGGGATTTGGTGCTTAGAGATGAGGATGAATTTTTTAAATTATCATTTTTAAAAAGACTTTTACTTGGAACAAATGGAATTATTGCAGGCGGTTGTTTCAAAAATATTTTTAATGGAGAGCGTGTCAAGGATATAGACATATTCTTTAGAGATAAAAGAGACCTTAATGATGACAACAAAAAGTATCAAGATAATTCTGATTTTACCTTATTAAAGAATTTTATGAACGAATGAAACACGATTATAAAAATGTTGAATATTTTGAAATTATTTTTGATTAATTTAATTGAGATGAAATGGTTAATTGAAAATATGAAAAAAGTTAGGAGGTCATGAAGTATGCCAAAAATTAGAGTATATGCTAATTACGAATTCACAAATGATAGTGATAATTGTAATGATAATGGAAAACTTTCAATGCTGTATGAAGTACCAAAATCGTGGATGAAATGGAACGAAGAAAAACGACAAGCCTGGCTGGAAAAAAACAGCGATAAAATAGATAAAGCATTTAATGATGCTATGGTTGTTTATCATGTTAGTGAACTCTATGATGAGGCTGAATAAAAAGAGGAATTGAAATGAATAAAATCGAGAAATTTAGAACTGAACTGGAAAAATATGAAGAAAAATATGCATTATTAATAAAAGAGCATATTCAAGAGGAAATTAACAAAATTGATTCAGATATTGAAATAAGCATATATGGCAATGATATAGATCGTATATATGTCACATATAAAG
>OHRY01000388.1_pt1 | contig 28675 bp, 19 predicted proteins | sample 1578631 | NCBI WGS metagenome assembly OHRY01 (sample SAMEA3879570, study PRJEB24766) | human gut metagenome | biome: human-associated habitat; feature: feces | place: USA | collected 1985/1987
AATAATTACACATTTTATTGTTATTGAATGTGTCTACCTATATCAGCATAAGACAAAAAACTCCTGAGTCTTCCTATTGGAAATAAATAGACACAAATAAAAGAAAAAGATCATATAATTATATGTAAGGGGCAAAGAGATAGGCGGGAAATCCGATGGGAAATGGAAGCGTCAACAAACTTCCGCACGCAAATGTAAGCATTTGCTGGATATAAATGGTAAAGAATAGTTGTAAAACATGTAAAAATCTTTAACGCTATTCGTGCTTGCAAAGTAGAAATAGCATATATTTGCAGCATTGCAAAGTTGAGATAGCAATATAACAGTTGAAATCAACAAAACTAGAATCTAAATTCAATACTGTCGAATATGGAAAGAAAAAGAGTTTACACGTTCGGAAATGGAAAAGCCGAAGGTAAGGCAGATATGAGAAATCTGCTGGGTGGTAAAGGCGCTAACCTTGCCGAGATGAATCTGATTGGTGTACCGGTTCCTCCGGGATTCACGATTACAACAGAAGTTTGTATAGAGTATTACGAGTTAGGCAAAGATAAAGTCGTAGAGTTGCTGAAAGCGGATGTTGAGAAGGCGATCGCTAATATCGAAACGTTAATGAACTCTAAGTTCGGTGATGTTGCCAATCCTCTGTTAGTTTCAGTTCGCTCCGGTGCCCGTGCGTCCATGCCAGGTATGATGGATACGATATTGAACCTTGGCTTGAACGACGAGGTAGTGGAAGGATTGTCTCGTAAGACGGGCAACGCTCGTTTCGCTTGGGACTCTTATCGTCGTTTCGTTCAAATGTACGGAGATGTCGTATTAGGCATGAAACCGACAAGCAAAGAGGATATCGATCCGTTTGAGGCGATCATCGAGGAAGTAAAGAAAGCGAAAGGCGTTAAGTTAGATAACGAGCTTGACGTTGAAGATTTGAAAACATTGGTCTCTAAATTTAAGGCAGCCGTTAAGGCCCAGACCGGACAGGATTTCCCGACTTGCGCTTATGAACAATTGTGGGGCGCTATCTGTGCCGTGTTCAATAGCTGGATGAATGAGCGTGCTATCCTGTATCGTAAGATGGAAGGTATTCCAGACGAGTGGGGAACGGCGGTTAGCGTACAAGCCATGGTATTCGGTAATATGGGCGATACTTCCGCTACAGGCGTTTGTTTCTCTCGTGACGCGGGTAATGGTGAGGACTTGTTCAATGGCGAGTACTTGATTAACGCTCAAGGTGAGGATGTTGTAGCAGGTATCCGTACCCCGCAACAGATTACGAAGATCGGTTCACAACGTTGGGCTGAACGTGCCGGAATCTCAGAAGAAGAACGTATCGCTAAATATCCGTCTATGGAAGAAGCCATGCCGGAAATCTATAAGCAATTAGACGCTATCCAAGAGAAATTGGAAGATCATTATCGGGATATGCAAGATATGGAGTTTACCGTACAAGAGGGTAAACTTTGGTTCTTGCAAACCCGTAACGGCAAACGTACCGGTGCCGCTATGGTGAAAATCGCTATCGACTTATTGCATCAAGGCATGATCGACGAGAAAACAGCGTTGAACCGTATCGAGCCGAATAAACTGGATGAGTTGCTTCACCCAGTATTCGATAAAAAAGCCGAGAAACAGGCGAAAGTATGGGTAAAAGGTTTGCCGGCTTCACCGGGTGCCGCTACCGGACAGATCGTATTCTTCGCTGATGATGCCGCTAAATGGCATGCCGATGGCAAAAAGGTTGTCATGGTCCGTATTGAGACTTCTCCGGAAGACTTCTCACGCCGCTGTCGTGGCTCGTGGCATGGGTAAGTGCTGTGTATCCGGCGCTGGTGCCTTGAATATCGATTATAAGAACAAGACTGTAGACGTCGATGGCGTAACCTTGAAAGAAGGTGATTATATCTCTATCAATGGTACGACCGGGGAAGTCTATGTAGGACAGGTCGAGACGAAAGCGGCAGAGTTGTCAGGTGACTTCGCGGAGCTAATGGCTTTAGCCGATAAATATACAAAATTACAAGTTCGTACAAACGCTGATACGCCTCACGACGCTTCGATCGCTCGTAGCTTCGGTGCCGTTGGTATTGGCCTTTGCCGTACGGAGCATATGTTCTTCGAAGGTGAGAAGATCAAAGCTATGCGTGAGATGATCTTGGCCGAGGACGCTGAAGGTCGTAAGAAAGCGTTGGCGAAGATCCTTCCTTATCAGAAAGAGGACTTTAAGGGTATCTTCAAGGCTATGGCCGGATGTCCTGTTACCGTTCGTTTGCTCGATCCTCCTTTGCATGAGTTCGTTCCTCACGATTTGAAAGGTCAAGAGGAAATGGCTGAGACAATGGGCGTGTCCGTTAAGGAGATCCAAAAACGTGTGGAATCTCTTTGCGAGCATAACCCGATGTTGGGTCACCGTGGTTGCCGTCTAGGTAATACATATCCGGAAATTACGGAAATGCAGACTCGGGCCATTTTAGGTGCCGCTTTGGATTTGAAGAAAGAAGGTATTGAGGCTAAACCGGAAATCATGGTACCATTAACAGGAATCTTATATGAATTCAAGGAACAAGAGAAGGTGATCCGTACCGCGGCCGAAGAGCTATTCAAGGAAGTTGGCGATCGTATCGAATTCAAGGTAGGTACGATGATCGAGATTCCTCGTGCGGCATTGACAGCGGATCGTATCGCTTCCAGCGCCGAATTCTTCTCATTCGGAACGAATGATTTGACTCAGATGACATTTGGTTACTCTCGTGACGATATCGCTTCCTTCTTACCGGTTTACTTAGAGAAGAAGATTTTGAAGGTCGATCCGTTCCAAGTACTAGACCAAAATGGTGTAGGACAGCTGGTTCGTATGGCAACTGAGAAAGGTCGTGCCATCCGTCCGGATTTGAAATGTGGTATTTGCGGCGAGCATGGTGGTGAGCCTTCTTCCGTTAAGTTCTGCCATAAAGTTGGCTTGAATTACGTATCATGTTCACCTTTTAGAGTGCCCATCGCTCGTATCGCGGCGGCGCAAGCAGCTATAGAAGGATAGGCTGTTAAAAACTGCAAGTCTTAAATATCAATATATAAGGCTGATAGACGGGTTGAGTCTTGTTTATCAGCCTTATATTTTTATGTCATTATTAGCGTAAAATGATCTGAATGATATGTGATGTTTACACTTTGTTTGCTATATTTGCACATGGCGTTTACACCGTGTTTACACCATAAATTTAATGTATAAAGTGTTGATATATGGCAACTTTTAAGATTTGTGTTAGAAAGCAGCGTTCTGATGGCTTCTATCCTGTTTACATCAGAGTAACCCATAACCGTAAATCCTCTTATATAAAAATGGATAAAATGGTTGATAAAAAAGGGTTGACTCGCACGGGGGAGGTGAAAGATCCTTTTGTCGTATCCTTCTGTTCAGATGTAATCATGCGATATGTGGAGAGAGCAAACAAAGAGGATATATCGCAATGGGATGTAAAAACCCTAGTGGAATATCTGGAAAAAGCGGATGAGGATATCTGTTTTTCTGATTATGCGAGAAAGTATAAACGGGAAATGGAAACAGTTAGAGGCATGGCCCGTAACGCCAAGAATTATGAGTTGGCCTATTGTCATCTTGAGAGATTTGCGGGAACTAGCAAGTTGATGTTTTCCCGGTTTACCACGAAATTCATAAATGACTGGATAAAAACCTTATTACCAACGGCAAGGGCGAAAGAAATGTATCCTGTTAATGTTCGCCAGATTTTTAAAGCTGCAATAAATGAGTTCAACGATTACGATAGGGGCATAATCAGGATCAAGACTAATCCTTGGCTAAAGGTAAAAATCCCCAATGCGGACACCCCCGATCACAGGGCCTTGGATGCGGACTTCGTTCGTGAGTTTTTCGCGACACCCATACCTCCGACAAAGATGATATTATCACTTCCAGAGTTGGCTAGGGATGTAGCCTTGATGGTCTTTTGCTTGGCAGGAATTAATACCGTAGACCTTTTTAGGGCAAAGAAGTCCAATTTGAAAGGCTGGACATTCTGTTATAATAGGGCTAAGACCCAAAAATTCAGAAGGGATAAGGCGTATATGGAGATTATTGTTCCGGATATTCTCCGTCCTGTCATGGAAAAATACTTTACACCGGATGATGATGAGTTTTTGTTTAATTTCCATAAGACCTATCGTGATGACGATTCTTTCAACGCAAATATGAACTCTGGATTGAAACGTATTTGCAAACATGGCGGTCTCAATGCTATATGTATGTATAATTTCCGGCATTCATGGGGAACCATAGCGAGAAACGATATAAAAGCCTCAATGTATGACGTGGCTTTCTGCATGAATCATTCAAGCGCTCATAAGACTACAGAGATATATGTAAGACCGGATTACTCTATAGTCTCTGAGATAAACAATAAGGTTATTGATTTTGTATTTAACCAAAAAAAGGAAGAAATGGTATATGAGGATCCTGTGAAATATTACCCTGATGATCAGATGAAAATATCTTTTAGACAGATGATTAAAGGCAGTGTCATATATCAAGGCAAGGAGATATTCTCATTTACGGATATAGGATATAATAACATTGACGAAATAATAAAAAAGCTAGCGGGGCATGTCCCGTCGTTTGTTCCAGATGGAGCCAAGGTTGATTTTAGGATAGACAATTTAGATAAAGGCGAATACCGGATATTTATGAGACAAAAAGGAAAAGGCTTTTGATACTTATAAGACAAATAGACCAATAAAAAACGCCCGTGTCAGAAAAAACACGGGCGTTATACTTTGGCGATGCGAAAAATAGAACTATTACTTGTTGTCATGTTGAATTTTCCTGAACTCCTCGCTCTTGGCGAAGCTACTGACTTGATCCCCCTTGCACATATCGTAGGTTATAAAGGTCTTCAGCAGAAAAACATCCAGCCCTACGGCTTTGAATCCCATCGAAATTCCCTCTTTACAGGTGGCTAATACATTCTCCCGGTACCCTCCGTCCACCTCTTCGTGCGAAAATGTGAATGAATAACTATTATTTATCTCGAAGTACCGCTTAATCAACTCTTTGCCTGTAAGGTTAATTCCCATCCGATCGGCGAACCGGCTGAAGAAGTGAGGAGGAAACGCAAGAAGAATCATCTTGCCATTGACAAAGACAGGCATATAGGCGTACTTACCATGATTGGTATCATGGTAGCACACAAAAGAGATCCGGCAATTGTCGCCTATATCCTTCTTGCTATGCGATTCCCATAGGATAAGCCACTTGTTTTTTCTTTTGGTAGTGACAAACGAGTGGATGTGGATCGGGAATATGCCTGATTTTTTTACGATCCTACTCACCTTAGCGTCCTTGGCATCGGATATTGCAAATACATTGGGATAATCATCCTTGATTTCCTCCAATAATTCGGAGGTTGTCATGCTTGTCGTAATCATATTATTTCTATTTTCACTTCGAGCGCATCACATATCTTCGCAAGTATATCTATCCCAACGGAGAACTTACCGTTCTCAACGTTGGAGATAGTTGCGGCCCGAAGGTTGGCAAGTTCGGCCAGTTGTCGCACCGTGTAGCATCTTTCCTTACGTATTTCGGCTATTCGTTTCCCTATTCGTTCACGTTCATTCATTCGATCCCTCCTCTCTTACTATGTTTTCATCTTCCCACTCAGCCCAATCGCAATACCATTGAGCCGCAGGTTTTATGATTTCCTTTTTTATCATTTCGGAATCATATTTGACATCAAGCGTGGCGCAATAATGTAACGCCGCAATCATTGGTTCTTTAATGCCAAATCTATTGGTATAGCTAAACTTGACTGTCAGAACATCCGGATTTAAGACTACATCCTTCCTGCCGAATATTTCGATGATACTGGCAGAACGTATGTGTAGTATAACTATCCGACCTTCAAGCTCCTTCTCGTGGCACCCGTCCAGCATGGCGAATGCGGGAAGTTCTAGTTCTTTTATTTTCATATCTTAAAATTAATCTTTACATTTGCGATCAGATCATCAGATGATTCTGTCGCATTTCGGTGCGTGGATTGAAACGAAAATGCTATTTCAAGTCTGTGCCCAAAATTGCACAGTGAAGAGGCGGAGAAATCCGCCTCTTTTTTTATTGTTTATCTGATGCAAAAACTATTTTCTCATCTATCGTCTTAACCATATTTTTTTGCCCGTCATGCCGATAGCTCAGCGTTTTAAGGTTATAAAATCTCAACACTTGTATAATAAGCGGCCATTTCTCCGAAGAAATTTTCTATTTTCCTTCGCTGCCCATTAGAGATTTGGTTATACCAATATTCTTCATTGGTATAGTTCTTGATGGACAAGGTGATGGAGCGACCTGTATATTTGTCTGTTAATTCGACTCTTGTCCTTGTGTTTTTACGGATATAATAAATATCTCTATCCGCATCAGAACAGGTGAATGTCGGCTTATCGAATAAGTCAGATTCTTTATGTGCTCGAATAAATTGGTTTTTTCCTTCTTCATCAAGAAGGAGCAATGTGTTTTCTTTTTCTTTTAGTTGCTCTTCTGTCATGTACGACTTCCAGTATTCCGCACGAGAAGCATATCCTTCACAAGGTTGCTTGGAATAATATCCAAGCTCCGAAACAATATCTCCTACCCTCATTTTGCGTACTTCATTTTCGTTTCCTGAATATCCGAAGTACATCCATAATATTGTTTTTCCTTTTAGTTTTCTTGCAGCTTCAACTGTTAGAACCTTTGCTTCTCCGTTCTCTACTTTCTTTATAAATTCACTTTTTGTCATGATATTATCGCTGAATTGTTACTGTTGCCACCAGCTCTATTGTTATGATGCAAAGATAAGCATAATATTGTTTGTTACCAAATAGCGCAACAAGAATATTTATAGAATTAACAACAATTAATAATATACACTAAAAGCTGTTTTAATTCTAATGGTATATAATAAAATTTGTTCCCGCAAATATACCAATAATGCCTATATGACCGGACCTAACTATATACGAATGATTCGTAGATGATAGAAAACAGTATAGAATAGTTGATTTTTTGGTGTCCGATGGGAGATAATGATCAAAGTAACAAACACGAGTCACTTTATTTATCTCTTTTGCGAGAAAAGACAAGATTATGATCGGATCTATAGTTGGAGCCGCCAGTTCCTTGGCGAGTGGCATTGCCGGGGGAATAAAGGCAAGGAAGGCGGCTAGAAAAGCGAACGCCGTGTTGGATAAACAGGCAAAGGAGAATGAGGATTGGTTTAACCGTAGGTATAACGAGGATTATACCCAAAGCGCGGAGGCGCAAGCCGCCTTGACCAAGGCAAGGGAATTAGCGGATGAGCAGTATCGTAAGGCTTCTGGTACCGCCGCGGTCGTAGGGGCTACGGATGAGTCCGTAGCGCAGGCCAAGAAAGCGGCGGGCGAGGTGATATCCGATACCGCCAGTGGTATAGCCACTAACGCTACAGCACGGAAGGATGCCGTGGAATCCCAATATCTCAACACCAAGAATAATATCAGTAACCAAAGGCTGTCTATCTATAATCAACAGGCGGCAAACGCCACGCAAGCGGCTAATCAAGGATTACAGGCAGGGATGGGCCTCGTTGGGGCTGATGCGCAAGCCTATCTTGACAAGGGGAAGGGATTATTTGAGTCTATATTCAAAAAGTAAACAACAATGACATTAGAGGAAAGATATAATAGGAAAAGGACCCCGGTCGTTCAGAGGCCGGAATTGTCCACTACGCCATTGGTTGAGCCGGAGGTTGCCGGAAGCCAGAACCCTATAGCTCCAACCGTGGATAATACGGATGAGACCGCTCCGCAAGCGAGCGTTGTCGAGCCTCAAATGAACGATTACCAATGGAACCAAAGGTTATATGAGACGCTTTTTCAAAAGCCGATAAGCCAAGAGGAGGAGGAGAGAAGAAAACGGGCCGCTTCCGTAGCTACTGGAATCGGGCATCTAGGCAATGTGTTGTCTTCCTTCTCCAATTTGGCATTCGCGGGAGAGGCACCTTCGCAGAAACTACCCACCGTAGCTGATCCTAAACTACAATCCTATTCTGACAGGTTGGAGGCTATCAGGCAAAGATACGGGGCCGGGTATCTGGCCGCAAGGCAAAACGACATCAATAATTATCAAAGGGCATTGCAGCTTTATAGACAGGATCAAGCGAGAAAAGCCCAGAATGATTTGGAAAAGGCCAAGATAGCGCAAAGTGCCGCTCAATTCGCAATAAAGAATGACAGGGAGGAGCGGAAGATGAAACAGGATGCCGCATATAAAGAGAGAGAGTTGGGTATAAGGCAATCCAATCTCCGTAGTCTTGAGCAATATCGTACCGCTAAAGCTAATGGTTCTGGGGCGGATAAGTCTATTGACATCATCGGCAGAAACGGTAAACGTTTCACTTTGTCCGGTAAGGATAAAGATGGGGTTATCGCTTATATGTATAAGAGGATGTTGGAGTATGCGGAGGAAAATAAAGATAAAAACAAGAGCGTATCGGATGTAACGTGGCAGCTTGGTGAAGGTGGAGACCAAAAGACCAAACAAGCCGCTATTGTCATGAGTAATATTCAGAATTTCCCGGAATTATACGATGAGTTTGATAGGGTGATCGGATCGGGAGGTTCTTCTAGTAAGGGCAAGCATATCCCTTTAAACGATGAAGGAGGAACAGAAAATACAAACGAAAAATACAGCTGGATTCATGGATTCTAATGTAAAACATTTATATGACGCTATGATTAGCCAAGGATATACGGGACTTGGCGATTTCTCTAATTTTGAGGGTAAGATGAAAGACTCTGGAAAGAGGAGAATGGTTTATGATTATTTGATACAAGATGATTATTTCTCCGAGATAGGCGATTTCTCCAAGTTCGAGAGTGCCCTAGGGTATTCGCCCGCAGAGAGGAAAGATTACGTTTCTCAATCAAGCGTTAATCCTGCACCTATCGCTTTAAGACAGGAGGTTGACGTGCCTATGAAGGATCAATCGGAATACGTTAATCCGTGGACGAACTCACCTGATTACAATTTTGAGTCCTTGCGTAAAAAAGGAAAGATTGAGACCGCTACTCCTCCACCTCCTACGGAGTATGAGAAGGATTCTTCTTTCATGAATACTTGGGTAGGAGACGCTATACAGAAACTTAACGCAGGAGGAGCCGATCTTGGTGCCGGTATATTTGGGGTCTTGGATAAGGCGGCTAAAGGGTTGGAATCCGCAACGGGAGGACTGATCCCACGTGGCGGGGCATTCAAGGATATCTCAGATATATTTAAGGCTGATGCGGAGTTTTCCCGGGCAAGGTCAAACAGATACAATGGCAAGGATTTCACCGATCTTTGGAAAGAAGGGAATTATATGGGTGCCATAGGTGATATAGCCTTGCAAGGCGTAGAGTCGCTTCCGATGTCAATCGGGGCCATGGCCGCTACAATGGCCGGAGCTCCAGCGGCCGGACTCGCAGGTATAGGGTCAATAGTGGCTAGCCAGAAATATGATGATCTTGACCAGAATAACCCAAACATGGGAGAGTTCGCAAAGGTATCTAACGCTATTCTTACAGGTACGGCAGAATCCTTGTCTGAGATGCTGGGCGCTGGCGTATCCAAGGCTTGGATGTCAACCTTATTCAAGACGTTAGGAAAGGAAAAGGCGCAAGAGGCTATCAAGCGTGGCATAATGGGTAAGATGCAAGAGTTCTATAAAAAATTCGGTATGTTTTTCGAGCCTGTAAATGAAGGTATCGAAGAGGTATCTTCCACGCTAGCGGAGAATATAACGGATAAGATAACAGGCGCGGATCCGGAAAGGGATTTGACCGATGGTGTATTGCAGAGCTTTGTCTATGGTATGGGAGGCGGCGCTTATTTCACCGGGGCCGGAGCGTTGGCTAAAGGCGCGCAATACGTAGCGGATAAAATAGAAGGCAAACAGGCTCAGCAGCCTATCACCGATTCAAATGTAACAGATCAAGGCGTTGAAACTCCTCCTCTATTAACTAAGTCTAGGTTTGCCGAGGCAGAGGAGCAAGGACGCAATATGACTGATCCGGGCGATATACGGACGGCGAGCAAAAAGATGGAAGAGACAAGGCTTTCCCTATCTGGAATGGTTCCGGGTTTGGTTAGTACGATAGAAAGCTATGTGGATGATGGAGCTAGCGAGGCCCAAGTGATGAGCCTTCTTGATGGGGTTAATGCGGATGCCCGTCCGTTAGCCGAGGATTTCTACGCTGATTATCTCAGGATATCCGGTTTGCAGGATCGTATAGGCGAGGAAATAGACAATGAGGTTGAAACTTACGTTGCCAATAATATTACTCCTTATGTTACCACGAATCCTGATGGTCAGTCTATCGTTACCACAGCTACGCTTAGCGAGGGAAATGAGGAAAGACCTGTGTACGTTAGGAGTATCGAGGGAGATAAGGCCGTTATTTCCGATAACGGACAGGATCGGATGGTCTCGGTGAAAAGGTTGAGCGATATAGTAGAGCAAGATGCCGGTCATATGAGACGGACCTATGAGGATCAATTATTGGCTACCCGCCAGTCCGAGCTTGACATGACCATGCATCATAATCCCAAGACGCAATTACCAAAGCCGGGGTTGATCATATGGAACGGGGATAATGCGTTTATCCTTCAAGGACAAGATGAGAACGGTGATTGGATCGCTCAACCTGCGGCTTATGATAGAGAAACCGGGCAGGTGACAGCCAAGAATGGCTCTTCCCCCGCAATGCCTATAACAGAGAATGAGATTCTTGATCTTCAAGATGCCATATATGACGCTCAACAAGTTAATGTGGTGTCGCCAGAGGATGATAATGTTGCAAGTGCTGATGCCGAGATAACCTCTGCACCTCCCGTGGAAGATGCGATCAACCAGCCAACGAGTGAGATTGAGACGGAAGGTGCCATTGATCAGATAGCACAACCTAGCAATGTGGAGAATCTTTCCATGGTTATGCGAGAAGATGGTACACCCGATTTCGTATCATCAGGAACGGATATGGCCTTGGATTTCCTCTATGATAAATATGGCGATAAGATGCCAAGGAAGATCGAGGTGACGAGAAAGTCTTTCGATGAAAGCCTTAAAAAAGCGTCCGATGCCTTGGAAAAGGCGCAAGAGGCATACGATGACGCCCCTATCGGAAAAGAGGATAAGGCCGAGGCCGCATTGATAAAAGCCCGACAAGAATATGAGGCGATCAAGGTCGAGGCTGATTTCTGGGCTAATCTTGATGATGATATCAAGGAGGCCAGCAAGAAGCCGGGTGATGTCATAGCAAAGGAGATCTCCGTGATGGGTGATCCTATGAGCGGAGAGGAGCTTGCGGCCATGATGCTGGCTAATGGGGCGATCAAATTGACACGTGACAGTTACAAGAAAGAGACCGGTGCCGGGAATAATGAGACTGCAAGAATGTTCGGATTGTTCGCCTCTCCGGAGAAAGGCGGTGTTAATATAGAGAGGGCAGGTGAGATATTGGAGCTTGCCGATAGGGAGAATGGCACTAACTTCTTCGATGAGAACGATACGAACGCCGGAAGGGACGCTATCATAGAGGTCTTGTCTTCCGCTCATACACGTGGAGACTTGATCGATTATGTCAAGAGGAACCGTGAGGCGATCGCTGAGCGTGAGAGACAGGCCGAGTACAACGATTACGCTGAGTGGTGCGAGGAGAATTATCATATGTCCCCGGAAGAATACGAGGCGTATGAGGAAAGCATGGTACGTGATTTCTCGGAGAAACAATTGACTGAAGAGGAGCGAGGCGAGCTTGATTCGCAAATCGTGGATGAAATACAGGCCATAATTGACGAACAAAATGAAATAGACGCTATCTTAGCGCAAAATAAACCGATAGAAAATGAAAACATTGAAGGAAATGACGAAAGCGGAGGCGATGGCTTACGCGAGGGAGGCGGCGAGGTACTGCCAAGAGAACAACTTGATCAGACCGGGGGAACTGGAGAGGTTGAGGGAAGAGAATCGGTTGGCCCCGACATTGATCGCACGGATGGAGCTACACAAGAAGGCTCATCAAGGGGACTAGTTCCTTTTGTCGCTCCTTCTCCAAAGGAGAATGAGACCCCATTGGACTATGCCGAGCGCATAGTTGAGGCTAAGAGATTGCACGATGAGGAGCTAAAGGTTGACACAAACCCTTCCGAGGCGCAGAAAGAGGCCGGGAATTACAAGAAAGGCCATATAAAGATAAACGGTTTCGATGTCACCATAGAACAACCCGCCGGTTCCGTCCGTTCCGGTAAGGACGCTAGCGGAAAGGAGTGGTCTGTTACCATGAATAACACTTACGGTTACATTCGAGGTACTGAAAGTGTGGATGGTGATCATATAGACGTATTCCTAGGTCCGGATATGAATAGTGACATGGTGTATGTCGTGGATCAGGTGAATACTGATGGCTCATTCGATGAGCATAAGGTTATGATGGGATTCTCTTCCTTGGAAGACGCAAGGTCCGCTTACTTGTCAAACTATGAGGAAGGTTGGCAAGGGTTAGGCAACATTACCGGGGTAGCGTTGGATGAGTTCAAGAAATGGATTGATTCTTCAATCCGGAAGACCAAACCGTTTTCTGAATATAAAGGAATTAAACGGGAGGAAGATATTGCCCCCCGAAAAGTAAAGAAATTGTCTTTGGTTGATAAAGACGATTATATTACCTCCGCAGAGCGGAAGCATATAAAAGCGTTTCTGGAGAGTGGATTGAAAGAGGCAAGGGTAAACAACTCTGTCTACGAGATTTCTAATATTGGTGATGATGGTATTTATGAGATCGTAAGGCGGTTTAACTATACCGATCCATTGACCTTGGTGAAAGACGAGAACGGTAAACTAGTTAATAAGCGAGGGGAGGGTGAACATGTTATAAGGGTAAAGCCCACTTTTGAGGAGATAAGGCCGGATAGTGGTATTCGTTTCCGAGAAGTAAAAGATAAGAATGGCGAAAAGTCCTTGGTTGGGTTACATAATATCAGTGAGGAAAAACTTCTAAAAGCATTGAGACAAGGAGGCTTCGCCAATCCGAGTGCGGCCGTTATAGACATATCCAGACAATCGCATACTGGCTATGGTTCCATATCGCTTGTACTTCCCTCTTCCATGATTGAGAAACGTACTGGAAAAAATGCTGGAACTTGGAGTCAAGACGCATGGACACCCATTTATCCAACTATAGAGAGGCAGTTTTCAGGGAAAGGCAGTGACGCATTTTCAAAAGACTTGCAAAAACTTCCAGAGGAAATGCGGTCGACAACCAAAAGTGGGATGGACAGCTATATGGATGGAAGAGGCGAGGATAGTCTTGCTTATATGTATTTATATGAGCAAGGTAAAGCTCCGGAAATAGCCCGTACAAAGCCTTCATATCCGGAGAAAACAAGAACCGAAGTTGAAGATGCCACAAATGGATCGTTCTCCATGAGTGCTTTGTCTGACAAGCAATTGTCCCGTCTGAAAGATGCCTATATGGAATATAAAGGATTTAGTACGGAAGGTTACAATGAGGCGATAAAACTTCGTAGAGCCAAGCTTGAAGAAGCTATAGGTAAAATGAATCCAAGATCAATCCTCTACGAGAAACGTAAGACGGATCTTGAACGAATCGATAAGTATGGGTTTGATTACTCTGCGGTAGAAAGCTTCATGAAATCAGTACGTGATGACATAAGCAATTCTGACAAGGTTGATGCTCACGGAACAATGCGCGATTCATGGAATTTCATAGAAGAAAATGGAATGCGAGGCGATTTTAACAAGTGGCTCGATAAATTGAATGAAAGGTACGGGATAAAAGAAATTATTTTTAACGGATTTACTCCTTCCGGTATAAGAAAGTACATTCCTAACACCTTGGAGAACGTATCCAAGTTTATGAAGAAGCAAGGAAGAAGCGCATCTGTCGGAATAGGTGCGTCGTTCCAAAATTTCGCTGCGAGTTTGCTGGATGCTAAAGGCTCACTGAAAGATATACGCAAGGATAAAGGGAAGCTGACTACGGATCATGCTGACGTTGACGCTTTCAGGGATAAATGGTCTAAGGTATTTCATGAGTTAGGAGAAAAATTGCAACCGGATGCCAAAGGATATGACGACTACGGTCTATATAGGTTGGCGGAAGCGGCACGAAGCAAAGACCCTCAAAAATATATAAAGGAAGAATATGGGATAGATTTTTCTGATGAGGATGTGAAGACATTGAATGAGATGGTGGATGCCATAAGGAATGAGTATCCGGCAATGTACTTCGAGACTAAGTTTGAACGTCCTGTATATTTGGAGGAATTTGCTGCCGCTGTAGTCCCGGATAACGTAGATGGTGACATCCGTAAGGCGATATACGATGCGGGTTTGAAAATATTCACTTATAAAGCCGATGATGAGATATCGAGAAATGAGGCAGTTAAGCAAGCCTCAGAAATTGATGGCGTTCGTTTTCGTTCTATAGGTGAAAAAGGTGCTGCTAATTTAAATAAGACTGAAACTATTGAATCCTCAATAAACGATTGGTCTACCAAGTTTAATACCCCTGTCAAGGTAATCCATGACGTGGACGATATAACCGATACGGATGAGAATATGTTGGCCCGTAAGAGAGATTCCAAAGGCTGGTATGACACTTCTACCGGGGAGATAGTCATAGTATCACCTAATTCCACGTCCGTAGGTGACGCTCAAAGGACTTTCCTTCATGAGGTGGTAGGGCATTACGGGTTACGTGAGCTATTCGGGGATGATTTCGATACTTTCCTTGATAACGTGTATCGGAACGCCAACGAGGATATCCGGAAAAATATTATTGACCGGACTAAAGGCAATCCTCTTAACTTGCGTGAGGCTACAGAGGAATACATCGCTGAATTAGCGGAACGTGGTTTCGATAACAAGGCCGAGCGTTCGTTATGGGAAAAGATCAAGGACGCTTTTCTTGATATGTTGAGAAAGGCAGGTATTAGCCTTGATTTCAAGTTATCGGATAATGACCTCCGTTATATTCTCTGGAGAAGCTATAAGAACTTGGAGCAAGGAAACTTGATGGATGTGGCCGAGGATACGGTAATGAGGAATAGATTAGGTCTTAACAATATAAATTTGAACGAAAATGGATCAATCGAAAGAGATATTGAACCTGAAAAAGGAAAACAACCTTCTGAAACAAAAGGTACTGGAAGGGAACTCGAGACAATCGAGGGCGTTAATGAGAACGGAAACGAAAGTGAACGAGACCATATCGACAAACCAAGGGGAGTTGAAAACGCTATTGACGGAACTGAAAACGCAACTGACCGAAATGGAAGGGAGACTGATGGCCAAGTTGACAACGATGGAGACCAACTTGACGGAGGAGATACGGGCGATAGGAACGGAAGTGTCCGGGATGGAATCGACGGTGAGTGGACTGTCATCGGACGTGCAGGATCTGAAAACAAGGGTAGAGGCGTTGGAGAAAGCGTAAGGGAAAAGACGGATGATTTCGCTTTCGCAGAGAGAATAAAGAAAGAAAATGATAACATCCGTTTCCGGGAGGCTAAATCGGAGGTGGAGAACGAGGAGCCTTTGAATAAGGAAATGGTTGACGCTTGGGATAAAGTGGCATCTTCCGACAGTTTTAAGTTCAAAGAGGCTATGGTTGACTCTTTAACAGCTATAGATGAGTTCTTGAAATTATTGGCCAAGAAAACCAAATCTAAGATACTGGACTATGAGAATCCATATTACGCCCTTATAGCTTTGTCTTCAAAGAATAAGGCGGATATGGATAGTTTCGACTCTAAATTCCTGAATCCTTTGAATGAGGCTATAAGGGCATTGATAGGTGATGCTTCTGAGGTATCTAAGAAAGGTTTAAGAAGAACTTGGGATTGGTCTAAAGGGCCATTAAGGGATTTGGTTAAATATGTACAATCTAAACACGGTATCGAGAGAAACCGTGATATGTCCGTAAGGGATGGCATAGAAACTCTTAAGGCGTTTGACGTGGACGCTTTGTCTAAAATGGGGGTTATTTCCGACTCTGATCTTAAAAACGCTAAAAAAACAGCGGAAAAGGTTGCGGAGGAAAAGGGGAGTGAGGCTTACAAAAAGACGTATGACAAGGTTCTTGGCAAGGAACTAAAGAAAGGTGTTGATAAAGGTAAGGCTGAACGTTCTGCTGAGATAGCCGCCGATTATCGGAAATCATTTGTCAAATCCGAGATCTATAACAAGGAGATGGATAAATATAAAGAAAAGGTGACCGGAACGTTGATTGATAGGTGGGAAGATTCAAAGAAAGATGTCCTTAATAAGGATCTAGCGTGGGACGAGGAACAAAAGGAGTTGGATCGAGAGGCATTGTCATTCCAATGGAAGTTAGGCGATAATTCTTATGGTGTGATTCTAGGAAAGGACTATAGTGGTTTGTCTTCAGTGTTTAAGTCTTCGGAGGATGGAGCGAATAAAGATAAATGGCTTTCTGACGCTTATGATTTCGTGAGAGATTATGAGTCTACCCACAATATGGTTTTGGTTGATAATCTATGGGATAAGGTTCATAACGTGTCAGAGTATACGTTAAGGAGGCAGTATGAGTCCGGGCTGATAAGCAAGTCCTATATGGATAAGAACCTTTCCCGGTTTAAGTACTTTATCCCGTTGAGAGGTTTCTCCGATAATATTGCCTCCGATGTTTATGATTACATAGACGCTACGGAGATAAAGATGGGAAACCCAGTGAAGACCGCTAAAGGACGTATCTCTGAGGCAGATAATCCTTTCGCTGGTTTGATACACGTTGGATACGGATCTATTACCGCAGGAAATAGGAACTTGGCGAAACAACGTTTTCTCAATTTAGCTAGCAATCATGACACTGGAGGTCTTATCACCATAGATAATATCTGGGTTCGAAATGTCGGTACCGAGGAAAATCCGGAATGGGTGGAGTCCATTCCGCAAATACCGGATAACGCTTCTGGCGAGGAAGTGGCCAAGGCGGTGAAAGATCATGAGGAAATGATGAGAGAGCTTAGAGAGGAAGGTAAGGCTGAGCTGATTAAAGGAGGTCGATCGGATATACCATATAAAACATTGTATGACCAGAGAAGCCAGCATCAGGTACAGGTTTTCGTGGGAGGTAACAGGTATGTCATGACCGTTAATGGCAATCCCCGATTGGCGCAAGCGGTAAATGGATTGACTAATCCGGACGTGAAGGATGATCTCGCTTACGTCGTAGCTAGGAACTTGAAAACATTTATGGCCGGAGCTTTTACGTCCAAGAACGTGGCGTTCTCGTTTGCCAACTTGATAAGAGATACGCCTTATGCCAATAACTCCGTGTTTGTGACGGAGAACTTTAGGTATTTCAAGGATTTTTCAGGGAACCAGAGGCGAGCGTTATTTGGACTTCGGAGTTTAGGTCGTAATCTGTATAAATACAGAAGGGGAGAGATCGATATTGCTGATAAGGAACAGGCGATATTTAAGGAGTTCATGGATAATGGAGGGGCTACTGGATATACGTTCGTGGAGACGCAAAAGGAATACGCCAAGGATTTAGCGAACAAGTTAGAGAAACTTTCGGATGGTAATATTGGGAAGTTATCCCCCAAAGAACTAGTCTCGACCGTATTTGAGTGTTTTGAGTTCATGGGTAACGTAGCGGAACTTGTGAACCGATATGCGGCGTATAAGACGAGCCGAGAACATGGAAGATCCATTGACCGGTCAATCAATGATGCCAAGGAGGTATCGGTTAACTTTAACAAGAAAGGTGCCGGAAAGAAAACGAAGAGCGATAAATGGTATATTAACACAGCAGCGTGGATATCTGAGTATGGAAGAGATTGGGTGTTGTTCTTTAACGCCGCCGTTCAAAGCATGTATAAGGAATATTCCATGATGAGAAATCATCCAATTAAAGGAATAGGTTCCCGTATAGCCCCACTAATATTCATGGGATCGTCTGTCTCGTTACTCAATAATCTGTTTATGCCTATGCTCTTCGCTTATTTGGGATGGGATAGCGATGATGATGATAGGGATTATTTTGATTCATTGAGCGATCATGAGAGACAGAATAATATATGTATTCGTTTGACTCATGGTCGTTGGCTCAAGATTCCGTTATCTCCGGAGCTTGCCAATTATTTCAAGATCGGAGATATAATTGCCGGACAATTATCTGGTAAAAGGGAAGTGGAGGCTATGGATGTCGTTAAGACAGGGATTGATATGGTATCCCCGTTAAACATAAACTGGGAGTATGATAGTTGGAAGTTCGCTCTAAATCTCCTGCCTACGGTGGTTCAGCCTATCGCCCAAAACGCCTCTAACGTGAATTTTATGGGTAATCCTATCTATAAGACCTCGATGAATAAGGCTAATGATTATGATCCGGAATATACTAAGGTCTACAGGAGTACCAGTACCACTATGGTCGAGTTGTCGAGGGCACTCAACTCGTTAACGGGTGGCGACGATGTCAAGAGAGGCACGAGCTTTAATCCGGCTACTTGGCAGAACATTCTTTCTGGATATACAGGAGGTTTTGGTACCGTGGCATTGGGCGTGTCTGATTTAGTCCTTGATATGCTGTCCGGAGAAAATGGAGATATGCCGGTGAGTCGTTATCCCCTGTTAAGCCGTTTCTTGACCGGAGGGGACAAGGATTTGAAGCTGAGCCGGATGAATTCCATATATAACAAGAAGGTCGTAGACTTTGTCTCGGAAATGGATCATGATTACAAGGGATATCTAAAGAAAATACAGGATACTTCCGTGGACGATTTCGACAGGGCCGGATATATGGTCAAGTTAAACCAGCTGATCGGTAGCGATGATTACAGGAGATCCATGGTATTGTCACAGTACGTGAAGGCCATATCCGATATGGAGAGGTTCCTTCGTGAGGTCGGTAGCGATAATGATTCTCTGGAGAACCAATTGTATGAGTTAAAGTTACAGGCGCTGGAGATATTTGAGGATTCAGATGAGTGATAAGATAGCGGGTGGCGTTGGTGTCACCCGATATCTTTTTACATTTTAAATATATTCACTGATCAAGCCAATAAATGCTACTATCGATATAATAGAGGATATGAATATTATCAAAGTGCTTAACCTAAAAATATATATGGATATAATTTCAAGTAAATTCCATGATTCTGTACCTAGTATCATAAACTGTGTCGTATATTCTTTATATCCGGTTTTTATAGTTTTTTTCTCTATAACACGATAACATCCAATAGGAATTAAGAAAATACCAAGGAACATTAAAAAACGGTATCTTACTTCTGATATGCCGTATGGTGTTGTTGATTCTCTGAATCTAATTCCTTCAAGAATTACTCCTAAAATCCTTGCGTCATACAAATAGATGTTTTTCCCTTTTCCATTAGGTTTCCTAGGCTCGAATTTTTCTTTCCATAATATCTTTTTTAAAATAATATCTCGATTGAAAATATAGACTAATATCGCCGATGCAAGGATTGTCATGCTGTTTAAAAAATCTTCCATATTTATTTTTCAAAAAAGTCAGATTGGTTAATTTTTTTTGTTCTCATGTTACCATTAGACACTTTATGAAGAGTTACTTCATAGTATGGAATAGAAATTCCATTTTCTGTTCTCTCTGAAAACATATTAAAATAGTCTTTATAGTTGGCTTGTGAAGAGTAATGTACATTTGATTGAAACATTCCTAACTTCATTCCATTGAATAATAAATTAGGATTCCAGTCATTACCATAAACACATTTCATCTCATAAATACCTTCTGGAATATTTCTTATATCATACGATGTGTGTTTGTTAATATATACATTCCTAATTATCTTTTTACTAGTTATGTTTTTTAAAATAACAACAGCGTCTTGATCACTTCCATTATTTACCGTTATATAATTATCTTGGCTATCATCATATGAATTAATTCCAAAGTATTCAGTAAATGGAGAATCTCCATTCATAAGATGATTATTCTTATATATATTTGAATCTTCAACTTCTTCAACCATAGGCGCAACCTCTTCAACATAATCATCAATCTGTTGTGTAGGATTTATTGTGTCTGTATTATGGTTATTAATATTGAATAAATTAGCATGGTAAGCTATATATATAGTTATTATTGATATGCAAATAAATATTAATATATTTTTAGAATTAATACTTGTCTTTTCCCTTTTATATGATCGTTTATTGATTGGACTCTTTTTTTGTTTTTGTATATTCTCTATATCAGACTTACTTCTATTTGTTTTGTCTGTGTTTATTGAATTGAAAATATTTTGCCTATAGGAATTTAAGTCATTATCATATTTTGATCTTCGTTCTGGGTCAGATAATACTTCATATGCCTTTTGTATTTTTATAAATATATCATGTGCATTGTCGCTTTTGTTTTTATCAGGATGATATAATAATGCCTTTTGCCTGTATGCTTTTTGTATTTCTTCAAAAGTAGCACATTCAGTAATTCCAAGAATAGTATAGTATGTATTTATAGACATGTTTTGTATTTTTTGCAAAATTACCCAATCTTCACATCCGTTATTCCGTAGGAGGCATGTTTTACGGCATGTCCGTGAATTTTCCAGTAGTACTTACCCTTCCAACGAAGTATATCTTCTATGCGGCTTGCTGTATATATTAGATGACAAAGTAGTATTGTTATTCCACCTTAATCTTTAACGGATATCCGCAGTTAGGGCATTTATATCCACCATCGGTCTCTTTTTGTACTTCGGAAGGGGAGGCGAAAAGTTGCCATACTGGTATTCCTATAGCATTAGCTATATTAGTTATTACTTTTACAGATGGATTGCCCGATATGCTTTGGTTTAAAGCGCTTAAGGTTACATTTAACTTTTCTGCTACTTGCTTAGTAGTCATACCTTGTTCTTCTATAGCTTCTCTTATTCTCATGTTGTTAAGTTATTACTTGCGCAAAGGTATTACATATATGATGTATGCAAGATATATCTTGTTTAAAGATTGTTAATATGTAGATATATCTTGTTTGAATGATACGGAAAACAAGATATATCTTATATATTTGCGGTAAATCAGTCAAAGTAAATCCCCGAAAGCGGAAGTGACTGAGCCGCTAACGGGGACATTGTACAAATATAAACGTGTTCAAACGTTATGGAAAATTTGAATAGTTTGTTGCCTATAAGTGAAAATAATGGCAAAAAGGCGGTTAACGCAAGATCTTTACACTCATTCTTGGAGGCTAAAAGAGATTTTTCGACATGGATTAAAGACAGAATTGATAAGTATGATTTTGTTGAGAATCAGGATTATGTAGTTTTCCCCAATTTTGGTGAAAACCCTAAAGGCGGTAGACCTCAAATAGAATACGCTCTATCCATTGGTATGGCCAAGGAACTGTCCATGGTTGAAGGGAATGAGAAAGGCAAGCAAGCCCGCAAGTATTTTATCGCCTGTGAGGAAAGCAGGAAGGAGCTGTCTCGAAAGGAGATCCTTATGATCGCCTTGAAAGCGGAGGAAGAGAAAGAACAACTCGCTCTGGAGAATAAGGCTTTGCAAGAAGATAACGAGAGGAAGCACGCAAAGATAGCCAAGCTCCAGCCCAAGGCCGATTTCGCAGACAAGGCATTCGATACCTCTGACAAGGTCGATATAGGCATGGCCGCCAAGATACTGAAACTCGGGTTCGGAAGGAATACCCTTTTCAAGAGATTGAAAGAGCTAGGTGTTTTCTTCTCCAACCGTAACGAGCCCAAGCAGAGGTTTATTGATGCCGGGTATTTCGAGATGACCGAGAAATTTATAGAGAGGAGCAATCATCCGGGATTTGTCGTGACGAAGGTCCTCGTTACCCAGAAGGGATTGGCTTATATAAACCATCTTTTGGGCGGTGACCCCGGTGATGGTAAGATTACTAGGATTGTTTGACAGATCCCCTTCCTTGACTATGCCAAGTGTTAAATTGTGACTTGAAAATAGATGTACGGCGTAAGCACGTACGGCCAAGACTTTAACCTTTTGTGACTTGAAAAGTATTTGTGAAATATTAAAAGATTGATTGAATATGAAAGAGAATGAGATTACAGATAAAGAGGCCATCTTCAAACTGCTTGATTTTTATAGGAGTGAGGTTGTTAATCTTAGCGGAAGTTTTAACATGTTGTTTGACGAGGTGCTAAAGATAAAACGTGATATAAGAGAACTGAAAGGGGCAAAGCCCCCGGTTAAGGCAACGATGATACCATTGAAAGGAGGCCGATATGGGAAGTAATATATAAAGCGACTGGATAGCTTCCATGATGGTTGACTCTGGATAATAAGGGTCGGGGGATTACCTTCGGCCCTTATTCATTATCTGCTTGTCTCCTATGGGATGAAGCTATTGATCGTTTTGAGGTATCTAAAATAGAAAACTCCCCAAATCCTCACGGACAAGGGAGTTTTTATTATTTAACTATAATCTATATGAATGGTTTTCAGACAACCTTAAACGATCCGATTCTCACGAACGAGAGCGTTTGTAATATCTAAATCCATATCTAAACAAAGACATACTTAATCATCATTGCCGATCCTCCCGGAATAGCAACGGTGGGTATATCCGTATTAAAATGCTTCCCAATACCACCCAAGGGAAGCGGGAAATATTTATTCAAACTATATTTTATGCCATAAGGAAAGGAGTGTGCCCCCATCCTCCAAAGCTATCCCCTTGACATAAATATACCTCTGGTTCTCACGAAAGAGCGGTATGACTTTGATAAAGTTATTTTATGAATACAACCTAGTGTAATATTTTTAAGTAATGACTCCAGTCCATCACGGATGAGAGCCATAAGGGGTTATAAATATATAACATACCATATACGCATAAAAAAACGTGGCGCCGTCACAACTACCAAGACCCGGCGTCCCCACGCCAACATAACAGGTAGTAAGCAACGGCCCACGTCTTATATATAGATTATATATACAAATAACGTGGGCGTATTGTTGCTATCGGCTCCCTGTTATGTTTATAAATTTGGGGAATTTAGGTCTTTATAGGAGACGATATCTTTAACGCCACAATGTGTGTCACGTCTTACATTCTAATCAGTGACTACGCGAATATACTCTATTTATTTTATATTAGTAAAAAATAAGTCGTATTTTATTTATCTAATATTGATTTTTACAGGGAAAACGTTCATGCGCACGCTATAAACTCGACTCATTTTTTGGATATGAATCGAGATATCCCGTTGATTCTTCTTTGATTATAGAAGGCTTAGGCATATCCTCTGATATGAGCGCTCCTATCATGTCTGTCATCAATATATCGTCGTGATTGCCACGACCGGGAATATTCCCGTAACTACCGTCCGGACGTTGCTCGTATTTGGATGCCTCCTTATACATGCGCTCATCCGGGTCTATGAACATATCGTCCTCGAACGCCACTATGAAATTATCCACCATGTCCTGCTTGGTCTTCTTGTTGGTCTGGAAGCCTATCTTCTTGTATATGCCGTTCCTTATGTCCTCGGGATCCGTCGCCGCACGCATGTAAAGATTGGGGTAGATATCCTCTATCTTTTTCAGTATGCCACGAATATGATCGCCTTCCTCCACGAACTCGGATGCCTCTGATTTTTTCTTATCAAACGTATTGCTCTCGAAGGCGAGAAGGGCGTTCTTGTAGTATCTGGCGATCTTGACGGCTTTGTAGGCGAGCCAGTCATATCGTATATGACCGTGCCATCTGGCTACCACCTCCGGCTTTCCTCCGCTGAATCGTAAATTCCACCTGTTTATAACCGTTATACATGACGGGTCTGAGTTCTTGCTACGTCCACCGACATCGACGATAACAAGATATTCGTTGGATGTCCTTGTATCATCGGGCCTCTTCCAGATTCTCAACAGGCCGTTCGGATTCTTGGTGAGAATTATCCTCTTGGTCTTCTCTGATTGGGATATGTCGCCAATGAACTCCGGGGGTGATACGTATCTTTCCCGCATTACCTCGATCGTATAGATATTGAACACGAGATTACCGGAATACTTGAAACACTCGACATCATCGGATGGTGCCTCGGATGCCATCGATGCGTGATCATGGAACGAGGCCCTTTTCTTGATATACCATTTGATGTGCTCCAGCGTAGCTCCTTTTTCCCATAGAGACCATAGATACTGTCCCGGCTCGCTATTGTCATTAGGGGAGGTCGTGACATCCCTTCCCTCTAATAGATCCAATATGAAAAGCCGGGTCTCTTTCTTGTCCTTGAATCTTATCATGTCGTTCTCGATAAAGAAGAACGGTATGAATAGCGCCTTACGGGATGACGTGCCCTCCTTGGCCATTTGGTACTCATCATAGAAATAACCGGCCATGCCGTTAGCCGTAGACTCGGAGATCTCCATGGTCAACGGTCTCTCTAATATATTCGAGTCTATGTTTGTTATAACCTGCTCCGCCGATTTGCCATCCGTTGTTTTCCAGTAGGCTACCTCCGAGAAGTGGGCCATGGCATAGTCCATACCACGTGTTGACTCGAAATTCTCATAAGATGCCACGGTTATCACGTTATCACGTACCTTGTTCCCGGACGGGTCGGTGATTATGGAGTCGGACGCCGAATGCTCGTAAGGGGCGAATTGTAACTTGTCAACACCATATATAAATCCCGGGATATTATCGAGAACCTTTTTATACATGGCCTTGATACGTTTGGCGGTATCTTTCGTCTGGGCTATAATTACGGAATACCATCCTTCCATGACGAATAGCTGTATCCACGCCATATAGAGCTGTACCAAGGTGGAACCTCCCCATTGCCGGGCTTTCAATAATATTATACGGATCGGGACTCCCTTATGCCTCATTTCCTCCAGAACGGATAGTACGTAACGTTGGGCGTAATTAAGCTCGAAGGGGATCATTTCTCCCGCCTCTTTCGACTTGATCTTAAATAACGAGAAAAAGGCGAAGGACGGGTCTCTCGAGCAACGGGCCCAAAATAGCATGTTGGCCACGTCCTCCTCATTTATCCCATCTGAATCCGGGTACAGCTCGTTGAACCTTATCGTGTAGTCCTTTATGGAACCGGCTTTCAGGACATCCTGATACAGATCGTTCTTGAAAACCTCCTCGGTAAGCCACTGTACCCTTATAGGGTAATCATCTATGACAACCCTATGGCTATGCCCCTCCATTCCACGCCCCGTGAATTGGTCGTGCGTGCCGAATATATTTTTCAGCCTCTTGTTATTCTCGGCCAATATAGACTCAACCTCTTCCGTGAACGCTAATTTTCTGTATGACTCCATAGATGATATAGGCTATTAGGAATGACAGCAAGTGTATCCTCCAGTTGAATAAGGGGATAAACGCCATGACGATATTGCTCAATATTATTCTCCAAAGGCTTAGTTTATAGGCGTGATATCTGCGGGCGTAACATCCCATGATAAATCCGGACATGCCGCATGTAGGAACCGGCAATGAGGCTAGTGGTACGAACGAGGCCAAGACGCAAGACACGTAACCGATCAGGCATGTTTTCACACGAGGCTTAAACTGGAATAAGGCGATAAGATTTAATGATAAATGAAAAATATTGGCGTGGGTGAACGTGTAAAGGAAATGGTCGTATGGTATGGAATTGGTATCGAAATAGAAATGTTTACCAGCGAGTTGGAGTATGACGCTTGTCAAGGCGATTATTAATGAAGGTATCAGTCTTTTTAGCTTACCTTCCATTTTTCCTTTCCCGGTTGATGCGTTGTATTATCGCCAACGCCCGTGAATAGGATATGTAAAAACAGGGGGCCGTTTGGTAGACTGCGAAAGAGGTGATGAAATAAACGGAGCTTCCCTTGAATTCTCTCTTTTTCTCCAGCTCTTTGTAAATCTCATAAATGTCATCGATCATCTTGTTCCTGATCGATCGACCCTTTTCCTTGGTCTTCCCCTTCCTGATCAGCAGGATTCCCCTATACGCTTGAAGGGTGGAGATCCAGAACCTAGAGGCATGTGAGGATATAGCCCTCATTACCGCCTCTCGGTGGGATTTCACTTCCCTCATCTTCAAAGCACGTCTATAAGCTTCGTAAAGCTCCATGTCCCGCTCTGGGATGAAATCTACGCCATTAACCATAAAGAACGCTTGTTTTGGTGAACATCACAAAGATAAAAAATAGATTCACATGTTTGATTATTCTTAGGGTTCATGGGTTAAATAAAATAATCAAAATAACAAAACGGATATACCTTATTATTTTCCTTTGCCTAAAACAAAATCGATTAAGGTATGGCAGATATATCTAACAAAGAGAGATTCAGACAAAGATACGCCAAACGGAATCCGGATCTTAACATGGATGACGAGGAGGCTTACTACGGCTCGGTCAACCAGTTCATGGACGAGTATGAGGGTTACGAGGGAAACTCTAAGAAAATGCGGGAGAACCTATCGAAGAGTCCAGCTTTCGCCGAGTTGATGGTAGCCGCTAGGGATCAGGATGATTTCGATCCCGTGGTGTGGATGGTACAGAACAAGGGGCTTGACTTAAAAGCCTTGGTCGATGATCCCGATTATTCGCAAAAGCTGGCCGACGCTCATAACGCTTACTTGGAGAAACTGGCGAAACAGGACGAGATCGAGAAACAAATGTCGGAGAATATGCCGGCTAGCGTGGAAGGGATAAGGGCGAAAGCCTCGGAGATGGGCCTTTCTGACGATCAAGCGGAGGAGGTTATAGGCAAGATGTATCAAGTCATGGATGACTTGATCGTCGGTAAATTGGATCCGTCTATTTTCGAGATGATGGCCAAGGGCATGAATTATAACCAAGACGTGGAGGCCGCGCGGGAGGAAGGCGTTGCGGAAGGGATCAACAAGAAAGTTACCGACAAGTTAAAGGATCTTAGCGGTAAGCAGGAAAGGCCGAGAGGGAGGCAAGGCGCACGGCAGGAGAAGCCGGTTACGCAAGACGTGAACAATCCTTTTTTATAATGAGAATAGTAACAATTAATACTTTTGCGATGAATAAATTATTTAAAGACAAGATGTTTTGGGTCAAGGCTTTGTTCTTTGTCTTGGCGGTATTGACCGGTGGAGCGGCTATGGCCGTGGAGATCGGGGGGAATGGAAGTGATACGGATCCCAATGATGGCAAGCCGTTGGAGAACGCGACCCCGGACGCGGCGGGTAAGGGTATTGACCAGCAGGGGCAGGGGGCTACCGGATCCGCGGTCACCGACGCTGATCTGGCCGAGAACAAGGTAGAGGATTACGTCAGTAAATTCCAGGCGTACAAATATCCCATGCACACGGATTTCCTCAAGCTCGCCAAGCAAGTCCATGTCAACACGAAGGAACCGGAGCATTACAATATTGGCGAGGCTATAATGGATTGCGTTACCAAGGCGGCTGTGACCAACACGGACAAGGACGCTGAGGTAAAGCTTAGCTTGTACAAGAATGACGAGAAGTTATTCGCCGAGTGCAACACCGTCTTGGTGGACGGGGTGACCGGATATGATGAGGCGGGCAATTCAGACGGAAGTCCGTTGGTTCTCTATGTCGTATCGGCGGATAAGGCTAACGGTATTATGGTTGCCGCCCTTAACGGCCCGTTGGATGATAGCGGGAACATGTATGTGCCGGACTTGAAAGCGGGCACCGGATTGCATATCATGGCACCGGCAATGAGCGAGAGCGAGGTTGAGATCGCCCCGGATTCCGCTTATCCCAAGAAAGAGATCGCCTACTTGCAGAAGAAGGTATGCCCGATCACGTGGACGGAATTCTTCGAGCGTATCAACAAGAAGGCGAAGTGGAACGTGCAAGACTTGAAGGATTGGACTTTGTCTAATTTCCGCAAGAAATGCACGCGCACGATGTTGATCGGCGTAGGAACTAAGTCCTTGAAGTATGGCTCCAAGAAAACAGGTACAGAATACGTGTATTTCCAAAAAGGAGTGTTGAGACAATTACGGCTGGGTTACCAGATCGGTTCGACATTGGAGTTCGCCGACCTTATCGGTATCACCCGTATGCTTTTCGGGAAGTACTCGAACACGAACGAGATGGACGTGTATTGCGGTACCAAGTTCATCGAGAAGTTGCTGAACATCGATTTCACGAAACATAAGGATATCTCATTCGTCAAGAAACAGAATATCGGTATCGATATCTCCTCTTTCGAGACCACTTTCGGAAAGCTGAACTTCAAGGTCGAGCACGCCCTTGACGATCTTGGATATGAGGAATGCGCCGTCGCTTTCCCGATGTCCGAGGCCAAGCGTTATTACTACCAGAAAGGAAAGACTCTTACCGTGGATCATTCCAAGGGGGAAGGCGGTGAGGTGCGGGAGGCCAAATCCCAATATTATATTCAGGATGACTGCTTGATGCTTACGGGTTATAACTCGATGCTGATCGGTCCGGACGTGACAGTGAGCGGATATAAGCTGTCTATGCTTGACACGGTCGTTTCCAGCGTGGCTTCCCTGAGTTCCGTATCTACACCGAAAAAGGACGATGTGGTTTACTTGACCGTAGCGGACGATACGCACGCCGTCGGATTATATGTATATGACGGTACGGCATGGAAACCATACAAGGGAGAGATCAACG
>OHRY01000420.1_pt1 | contig 26030 bp, 21 predicted proteins | sample 1578631 | NCBI WGS metagenome assembly OHRY01 (sample SAMEA3879570, study PRJEB24766) | human gut metagenome | biome: human-associated habitat; feature: feces | place: USA | collected 1985/1987
GTGACCGCGTCGCGAACAGGCAGAGCGTGACAGAAAGCGCGGAGCCGTCGTGAGCCGCGGCACAGTGAGCCGCGCAGGCCGGAAAACAGGCCGGCCGAAGCCCGGCGGCATTTCCGGCGGAGCGGGGAATAGTGACCGCGTCGCGAACAGGCAGAGCGTGACAGAAAGCGCGGAGCCGTCGTGAGCAGCGGCACAGGTTGCCGTCCGGGCGGGAAAATGAAAATTCATGAAGATTTCATTTCTCATCCGGGCGGAACTATGGTATAATAGCCGCAAAGCGGCTATTACACTTGCATTTCAGCCGTTTTTCCCGCCCCTTGCGGGGCAACCGAAAAACAGAGCGCATTATACCATTCCGCTGATGCTTCCTGGTATAATGTCCGAATCCTAAATCACTATGGTCAGGAGGGGTTTCCATGAAAAACCGTGTCACCGTCACCATCGCCGGACAGGAGTATACGCTGGTGGGCACCGAGGAGGCGAGCTACACCGAGAAGGTGGCCGCCCACGTGGACGCCAAGGTGGAGGAGGTTTTGAGCGGAGCCCATGTGTCCCTGGTGGATGGGGCCATCCTGGCGGCGGTCAACATTGCCGACGAGTACTTCAAGGAGGTGGAGGCCGCCGAGAATCTGCGCCGCCAGCTCAAGGAGTACCTGGAGGAGGCCACCAAGATGAAGCTGGAGCTGTCCGAGGCCAAGCGGGAGATCTTCAAGCTGCAGAACAAGAAGTAAGAGAGCGGAGCGGGCGGCTTTGGCCGCCCCCGCCAGGGAGGATTCCGTCTATGCTGGAATTGCTCGCCCCCGCCTGGTCCATGGAGGCCGTGGCGGCGGCTGTTCAGAACGGCACCGACGCCGTCTATCTGGGATACGGGGACTTTAACGCCCGCCGCAACGCGAAAAATTTCTCGGAGGAGGAGTTTGCGGCGGCGGTTTCTTATTGCCACCTGCGGGGGGCAAAGGTCTACCTGACCCTCAACACCCTGCTCACCGACCGGGAGCTGCCCAAGGCGGCGGAGGTGGCCGCCCAGGCCAGCGCCATCGGCGCCGACGCGGTGCTCATTCAGGATCTGGGCGTGCTGCGGATGCTCCGCCAGGTTGCCCCCGATCTGCCCGTCCACGCCTCCACACAGATGACCCTCCACAACCTGGACGGGGTGAAGATGGCCGCCGATCTGGGCCTCACCCGGGCGGTGCTCTCCCGGGAGCTGAGCCGGGATCAGATTGAATACATCTGCCAGCGCGCCCCCATCGAAATCGAGGTCTTCGCCCACGGGGCCCTGTGCATGTGCTACTCGGGACAGTGCTTTCTCTCCTCCGTCATCGGCGGGCGCAGCGGCAACCGGGGCCTGTGCGCCCAGCCCTGCCGCCTCAAGTACGGCTGGATGGACAAGGCCGACGCCTACCCCCTCTCCCTCAAGGATCTGTCCCTGGCGGGACACCTGCGGGAGCTGCGCAGGATGGGGGTGGCCTGCGTCAAGCTGGAGGGCCGCATGAAGCGGCCGGAGTACGTGGCCGTGGTCACCGGCATCTACGCCCGGGCCATCAAGGAGGATCGGGAGCCGACGGAGGAGGAGCTGGAGCAGCTCCGGGCCGCCTTCTCCCGCCAGGGCTTCACCCAGGGCTACTACCTGGATCAGCAGGGGCCGGACATGTTCGGCGTGCGGGAGGAGACCAGAGAGCCGAAGGAGCTCTTCGCCGCCGCCCGCAATACCTATCAGAGCGGGGAGGCCCAGCGGGTGCCCGTCACCTTCTACGCCATGCTCCGCCCCGGCGAGCCCGCCCGCGTGGGGGTGGAGGATCCGGACGGCCGGGTGGCGACGGTGGAGGGCCCGGTGCCCGAGGCCGCCCGCACCCGCCCCCTGACGGCGGAGGCGGTCACCACCCAGCTCTCCCGCACCGGCGGCACCCCCTACCGCTGCGGGCAGGTGCGCGCCCTGGTGGAGGAGAACCTGTCCCTCCCCCTGGCCGCCCTCAACGCCCTGCGGCGGGAGGCCCTGGAGAAGCTCTCCGTCCAGAGGCAGGAGCCGCCCCGCCGCCGCGCCGGGGAGTACCACGCCGGCGCCCGCTATGAGAACCGGCGGGAGGAGCCGGTGCTGACCATCTCCGTGCGGAGGGCGGAACAGCTCACCGACGAGCTGCTCCGCCTCAGGCCCGCCCTGGTGTACGTCCCGCTGGACGAGCTGGCCGCCCACCTGGAGAAGGCCGTCGGCACGGAGCACACCTCCATCGGGGTGAGCCTGCCCCGGGTGGCCTGGGACCGGGAGTACCCCGGCCTGCGGGAAAAGCTGGAGCAGGTGCGCGCCCTGGGGGTAAAAGACGCCCTGCTGGGCAACCTTGGTATGTTCCCCATCGCCCGGGAGCTGGGCTTCACCCTGCGGGGAGACTTCGGCCTGGAGATCTACAACGCCCAGGCCCTCAAGGAGTACAGGCGGCTGGGCCTCCAGTCGGCCACCCTCTCCTTTGAGCTGAAGCTGGCCCAGATCCGCGACCTCTCCAAATGCCTGGACACCGAGCTGATCACCTACGGCCGCCTGCCCCTGATGCTGATGGAGAACTGCATCATCAGAAACCGCACCGGCTCCTGCGGCTGCCAGAACACCAATATCCTCACCGACCGGAAGGGCGCCCGCTTCCCGGTGGTGAGCGCCCCCGGCTGCCGCAACGAGCTGCTCAACTCCCAGAAGCTCTTCCTGGCGGACAGGGCCGCCGACTACCGCCGCATCGGCCTGTGGGCCCAGCGGCTGCTCTTTACCACCGAAAATCCCCGGGAGTGCGTGCAGGTGGCCCAGCGCTATCTGGAGCAGGGGAGCTGGACCCCCAACGAGTACACCCGCGGGCTATACTATCGAGATGTGGAGTGAACCCCATGAAGCTGAAGATCAAGGCCGTATCGGACAAGATCGGCAAGGACATCCCCTACCCCTTCTACGCCACCGCCGGCGCGGCGGCCATGGATCTGTGCGCCTGCGTGGACGCGCCGGTGGAGGTGGCCCCCCGCGCCCTGGTGAGTATCCCCACCGGCATCGCCATCGCCCTGCCCTCGGCGGAGTATGTGGCCCTGGTGTTCGCCCGCTCCGGCCTGGGCATCAAGCACGGAATTGCCCTCTCCAACGGGGTGGGCGTCATTGACAGCGACTACCGGGGGGAGATCCGGGTGGGGCTGACCAACCTGTCCGACACCCCCTACACCGTCCAGCCCGGCGACCGCATCGCCCAGCTGGCCGTCATGCCCGTGGTGCAGGCCGAGCTGGAGCGGGTGGACAGCCTGGACGATACCGGGCGGGGGACCGGCGGCTTCGGCTCCACCGGAAAGTAAGGGCAGACGCAGCAGACCGGTGCGGGCCGCCGGGACGTGTAGGGGCGGGGCTCGTCCCCGCCCGCCAGAGAGTGCCCGGGGCGCGGGCGGCCACAAGGGCCGCCCCTACAGGGCAGACACAGCGAACCGATGCAGGCCGCCGGGATGTGTAGGGGCGGGCGCCCACACCCGCCCGCGAAAGAGCATGGAACCGGGCGGAGCGCCGCGGCTGCCGCGCCCCTCCGGCCAATTAGGAAAGGAACAGAAGTATGGAGATCATTCTGGCCTCCCAGTCGCCCCGGCGGCGGGAGCTTTTGGAGCGCATGGGGATAAAGAACTTTCGCATCGTCACCCCCGATATTGACGAGCACATGGAGCGGGAGCTGCCCCCGGAGGAGCTGGTGCGCCGCATCTCGGCGGAGAAGGCCCGGGCCGTGCGGGAGCAGGCGGGCATGGATGCGGTGGTGATCGCCGCCGATACGGTGGTGGCTCTGGACGGGGCGGTGCTGGGCAAGCCCGCGGATGAGCTGGAGGCTTTCAAGATGCTCTCCACCCTCTCCGGCTGCCGCCACCAGGTCTATACCGGCCTTACCGTCCTGCGGGGGGAGGAGCGGCACACCGTCAGCGAGGAGACCACCGTCGCTTTCCGGGAGCTGAGCGAGGAGGAGATCTCCTGCTACATCCAGACCGGAGAGCCCATGGACAAGGCGGGGGCCTACGGTATCCAGGGCCTGGGCGCGCTGCTCATTGAAGGCATCCAGGGGGATTACTACAATGTGATGGGCCTGCCCGTATGCCGCCTGGGCGGCATCCTGCGCCAGCTCGGCGTGGACTGCCTGCGCCTGGCGGCGGGCGAGCGGGACAGCGACTGAGAGAGAGGGAACGGACAGACGTGAAGGATTTTTTCCGGCACAACGGAATCCTGATTTTAATCGCAGCCATTCTGCTGGCCCTGGTGACGGCGGTGGTGTCGATGCTGTTCGGCGGTGTGGCCGACCCCCTGTCCAACCTGGTGGGAATCGTCACCGCGCCGGTGCGCAACGGCATTACCGCAGTGACCAACTGGGCGGAGGAGAAGTACAACGATGCTTTCGAGCTGGAGCAGATGAAGGAGGAGCTGGCCGGGCTGAAACAGCGCAACGCCGAGCTGGAGGCCCAGGCTCGGGAGGCGGAGGCCGCCCTCCAGGAGAACGAGCGCCTGCGCAACCTGCTGGAGCTCCAGCCCAAGGAGTGGTCCTGCGACAAGGCCGCCGCCATGGTCACCGCCCGCTCCACCTCCAACTGGGAGTCCACCCTCACCATTGGCAAGGGCAGCGCTGCGGGGATTGCCGTGGATGACTGCGTGGTGGACGAGTACTGGAACCTGGTGGGCGTGGTGGCGGAGGTGGGGGAGAACTGGGCCACCGTGCGTACCCTCGTTGACTCGGACACCGAGATGGGCGGCCAGCTCGCCCGTACCGGCGGCGCGGCCATCCTGGAGGGAGACTTTGCCCTCATGGGGGAGGGCAGGCTCAAGCTGACTTATCTGCCGGAGAACAGCGAGCTTATCGCCGGGGATCTGGTGACCACCTCCGGCCGGGGAGGTGCGCACCGACGCCTCCGGCATGACCCGCTACGCCGTTATTGCGCCGGAGACCGATCTGGACGGCCTCCAGCAGGTCTTTGTGATCACCGACTTTACCGTCAACGAATAAATGGGACGTGGCCGGAAAGGGGGGAAGCGCCGGTGACCAGACAGGATTTTCTCATTAAATGGGGCGTATACGCCCTGGCTCTGGTGCCCGTATGGTTCCTGGAGCTGTTTGTGCTCAACCGCTTTCCCCTCTTTGGGGTGGCCCCTATGCTCCTGCCCCTGGCTGCCGTGTGCGTGGCGGTGCTGGAGGGCACCACAGCGGGGGCGGGCTTCGGCCTGTTCGTGGGCATCCTGTGCGACGCGGCCTACTTCAACACCGACGGAGCCATGACGGTGGGGCTGTGCCTCATCGGCGTGGGGGCCGGCGCCCTGGCCCAGTATGTGCTGCGCCAGAACCTGGTGGGCTGCCTGCTGTGCTCCTTCGCGGCGCTGGCGCTCATCGACGGGGTGCGCATCGCCGCCCGCCTGCTGGCCGGGCGGGGGGAGCTGGCTGCCATGCTCGGCTTGGCCGGACGGGAGATTCTCTGGTCCCTGGTCTTTGTGTTCCCGGTGTACGCCCTGTTCCTGTGGGTGTTCCGCCGGGTGCCGAAAAAAACCGTGCTGTAAAGACAGGCCGCCCCGCCATCGAACGCGGGGTGGCCTCATAGACTGAAAAAGGGGGCCCGCCATGGAGGGCAGACAATTCAACCGCCGCACCCTCGCCATCCTGGTGGTGCTTACGGCACTGCTGCTGCTGTTTTTTGGGGTGCTCTACAACCTGCAGGTGCTCCATGTGGACGACTACCGGGCCCAGAGCGTGGTCAAGATTGCCAACCGGAAGACGGTGGAGGCCGCCCGTGGGGAGCTGCTGGACCGCTACGGCCGGAGCATGGTGACCAACCGTGCCACCTACCAGCTCACGCTGAATACCGGTGTGATGGGGGAGGAGGCGGTGCGCAACGCCAACCTGCTGGAGCTGCTCAACATCTGCCGGGACAACGGCCTGACCTGGACCGACACCCTGGCCGTCTCAACGGCAGCCCCCTTCACCTACACCAGCGACACCCCTCTGGCCTACGAGAAGGAGGGGGGCGGCGTGGCCCTGACCCGGCTGGGACGGCTGCTCAACGCCCTCCCTATGAAAAAGGAGCTGAAAAGCAGCCTGAACCTGCCCACCACCGAGCAGGTAGAGGACGCCAAGACCCTGGACGATATCCCCGCCGGGCCCACGGCGGAGGAGCTGATCGCCGCCCTGCGCACCTACTTTGAGATTGACCCGTCCTGGTCGGACGCCGACGCCCGGGCCCTGATCGGTGTGCTCTACGAGACCAATCTGCGCACCTACAGCATCAACCAGCAGGCGTACATCTTTGCCCAGGATGTGAATATTGATGTCATCTCTGCGGTGAAAGAGCGCCGGCTTACCGGCGTTACCATCGAAACCACCACCGTCCGTCAGTACAACACTGTAGCCGCAGCCCACCTGCTGGGCCATGTGGGAGACATCCAGTCCAGCAACTGGGACTACTACCGGGAGCAGGGCTACAGCATGAACGACAAGGTGGGCATCGACGGGGCGGAGAACGCCTTTGAGGAGTATCTGCGTGGGGAGTCAGGGGTTCAGATCCAGGAGCTGTCCACCAGCGGAAAGGTGGTCAGCGAGTACTGGCGCATCGACCCCGAGACCGGAGAGGAGCAGATCCCCAAGCCGGGGGACAACGTTCTGCTCACTCTGGACCTCCGCCTCCAGGAGAAGGTGGAGGAGATTCTGGCCAACACCATCGAGACTCTGGAGTCGGAGGATACCGGGGGCGGCGCGGTGGTGGTGGAGAGCGTCAAGACGGGGGAGATCCTGACCATGGCCTCCTATCCCACCTACGATCTGTCCAGGATCTACAGTGATATCACCCTTTACAATCAACTGGCCAGCGACACCGAGCTGACCCCGCTGCTCAACCGAGCCACCCAGGAGTTTTACTATCCCGGTTCCACCTTCAAGCCGCTGGTGGCCATCGCCGCGCTGGAGGAGGGACTGACCACGCCCACGGAGAAAATTCAGGACACCGGCCGCCTCCAGCTCCCCGAGGAGGAGCACTACCCCTACGGCGATTTCCATCCCCAGTGCTGGATCTACCGCCAGTACGGAGGCAACCACGGGTGGGAGGATCTGGCCGACGCCCTGCGGGACTCCTGCAACATCTACTTTTACACCATGGGACACCGGCTGGGCATTGACAAGATCGACGAGTACGCTTCCCTGTTCGGCCTGGGAGAGTACACCGGTATCGAACTGCCCGAGGTGAAGGGCTATGTGGCCGGACCGGCCACCAGCGAGGCCCTGGGGGTGGAGTGGTACGGCGGCAACCTGCTCAACGCCGCCATCGGTCAGGACAACACCCAGGTTACCCCCCTTCAGCTGGCCAACTATATCGTTACCCTGCTCAACGGCGGCGATCACTTCGTGCCTCACCTGCTCAAGTCCGTCAAGTCCAGCGACTACTCGGAGACGGTGTATGAGCAGCAGCCCGAGGTGAAAAACCACATTGCTCTCGACCCCGCCAACGTGGAGGCGGTGAAGCGGGGCATGTGGGAGGTGGCCAACGACCCCAAGAGCACCGTAGACCAGTACCTGAGCAACCTGGCGGTGGAGGTGGGCGCCAAGACCGGCTCCGCCCAGGTGGGCTCGGCGGACAAGGAGGCCGACGCCGTCTTCACCCTGTTCGCCCCTTATGACGACCCGGAGATCGTCATCTCCATCGTGGTGGAGGGCGGTGCCTCGGGCGGAAATCTGGCCCAGGCCGCCGGCGAGATTGTCAACTACTATTTCAGCGCGGAGCATACGGTGGAATCGGTGGACGCCGAGAACACCCTGCTCCGCTGAAGGGAGCCGTTCCTTGTGTGTGATCCCCAGACCTTTGACAGCCGGGACAGCCGGTATAAGCGCCCCTATGGCGCCGTACCCTCCGGCACCCGGGTAGAGCTGGCCCTCCGCCCGCCCCGGGCCGGGGGATTTTCTGCCGCCACACTCATCGCCTACTTTGAGCACCGGGACGAGGAGCGCCGGGAGCTGCCCATGCCCTGGCGGGGCCTGGAGGGGGACCGGGATGTGTTTGCCGTAACCTTGGAGACCGGGGACTATGTGGGCCTGGTGTGGTACTCCTTCCGCCTGGAGGGCCTGGACGGCCGCAGGGAGGAGCTGGGGCCCTTCCAGCTCACGGTATACGACGGGGCGGAGGAGGTGCCCGCCTGGTTCGGAGAGGGCGTCACCTATCAGATCTTCCCTGACCGCTTCCGCCGCACCCGGGTTCCCGATCCCACCGGCATGGTGGGAGGGCGCAGCGTCCACACCGGCTGGGAGGAGGAGCCGGTCTACCGCCCCGACCGGAACGGTGAGGTGCGCAACCGGGACTTCTTCGGCGGCGATCTGGCCGGCGTGCGGGAGAAGCTGGGCTACCTGCGGGGCCTGGGGGTGGATACCCTCTACTTCTGCCCCATCTTCGAGGCCCCGGAGAACCACCGCTACGGCACCGGGGACTATGAGAAGATCGACCCCATGCTGGGCACCGAGGCCGACTTCCGCGCCCTGTGCACCGACGCCCACGCCCTGGGCATGCGGGTGGTGCTGGACGGCGTGTTCAACCACCAGGGCTTTGTCAGCCGCTATTTCAACGGCGACGGCTCCTATGAGAGCGTAGGGGCCGTCCAGTCCCAGGACAGCCCTTATTACCCCTGGTACCACTTCTCACACTGGCCGGACAAATACGACTCCTGGTGGGGCATCTACTCCCTCCCCGCCGTCAACGAGGCCGATTCCTCCTACCGCCGGTATATCTTCGGCGGCGCGGACAGCATCATCCGCCGCTGGCTGGCCGCCGGGGCGGACGGCTGGCGGCTGGACGTGGCCGACGAGCTGCCCGACGACTTTATCCACGGCATCCACGCCGCCGCCCGGCAGGCCAAGCCGGAGGCGGTAATCATCGGCGAGGTGTGGGAGGACGGCTCCAACAAGATCGCCTACGGCGTGCGCCGCCGGCACATCCTGGGGGGACACTGCGACGGGCTGATGAACTACCCCTTCCGAAACGCCCTGCTCTCCTTCCTGCTGGGCGAGGACGCCTTCCGCTTCCGGCAGGCCATGGAGACCCTGCGGGAGAACTACCCGCCCTTCGCCTGGCGCTCGGCCATGAACTTCCTGGGCACCCACGACACCCCCCGCATCCTCACCCTGCTGGGCACGGGGGGCGACGGCAAGGACCACGACAAGGACTGGCGGGCCGCCTTCCGCATGTCCTCCGGCCAGTACGCCCTGGGTAAGGCCCGGCTGAAGCTGGGGGCCCTGGTGATTTTCGCCTTCCCCGGCTCCCCCATGGTCTATTACGGAGACGAGGCGGGGATGGAGGGCTTTGAAGACCCCTTCAACCGCCGCACCTACCCCTGGGGAAGGGAGGACGGCGAGCTGCTGGAATGGTACACCGCCCTGGGGAAGGCCCGCCGGGCGCTGCCCGCCCTGCGCCGGGGGGAGCTGGCCTGGACGCTCACCCGGGGACGGGTACTCTCTTTCCTCCGCACTGGGGCCGAGGGGAGCGTATTGGCCGCCGTCAACGCCGGCGAACGGCCGGAGCCCATTGATCTGCCCTGGCCCGCCCGGGACTGGATGACCGGGGCGGCCCTGGAACAGGGGGAGCAGACGCTCCCTCCCATGACAGGCTGGCTGCTGACGCCCCGGCCGGAAGGAGCGTGAACTGTGGAGCAGCCCCTCATCAGCATTATTGTGCCGGTCTACAACGCGGAGCCCTATCTGGACAACTGCCTGGACTCCATCGCCGCCCAGACGTGGGGGAACCTGGAGGTGTGGCTGGTGGATGACGGCTCCACCGACGCCAGCCCCGCTCTCTGTGACGCCCGGGCCGCCGCCGACTCCCGCTTTCACGTGCTCCACCAGGCCAACGCCGGGGTATCCGCCGCCCGCAATGCCGCTCTGGAGCGGGCTACGGGGCAGTACCTCCAGTTTGTGGACGGGGACGACTACCTGCCCTCCACCGCTACCGAGCGGCTGGTCCGCACCGCCGGGGCCACCGGGGCCGATCTGGTGATCGGCCGCTTCTGGCGGGTGGCCGGCACACGCAAGGCCCTCCAGGGCCACATCCGCCGGGACGGGGTGTTCACCCGCCGGGAATTCGCGGAGGAGATGCTCAAGGCCCCGGCCAACTTCTACTACGGCGTGCTGTGGAACAAGCTCTACCGACGCTCCATTGTGGAGGAGGGCCGCCTGCGGTGCGATCCGGAGGTGAGCTGGTGCGAGGATTTCCTCTTCAACCTGGAGTACATCCGCCGGACCCGGCTGATCGCCGCCACCGCCCAGCCGGTCTACTGCTATGTGAAGCGGCCGGGCAGCCTGGTGGCCACCCAGGCCACCCTGGCCCGGACGGTGGAGATGAAGCGCACCATGTTTGCCGCCTACAAGCGGCTCTATCAGGCCCTGGACCTCTATGACGAACAGAAGCTGCGGGTCTACGGCTACCTGGTCTCAGCCGCCAAGGACGGGGGGAGCGTGGCCCTGCGGCCCCCGGCTCTCCCCAAGCGGCGGCCGGAGTCCCCGCGCCGCCGAACGCGCCGGCGCAGAACCGGAATGGCATAATGTCCGGAGTCCTGCCGAAACGCTGCTTCGGCAAATTGAAAAAGCGGAACGGCTATGCCGTTCCGCTTTTCGTTTGCTGGAAAGGGGGTCAGGCGCGGTCCGCCCAGATGGGGCTGGACCAGGCCATGTGCTCGTCCTTCTGGGTGACGCGCAGGTAGTAGCAGGCGTCGCTCCCGGCAGTGTCCTCCAGGGTGAAGTCGCAGGCATTGCCCGCGCAGGCCCAGGTCTGGATGACCTGATTGTCCCGCAGCAGCTCCACGGTGACGGTGTCGGTGCCCAGAACGCTGCCCTCGATGGTGACGGGGGCGTCGCCGATGGCCTTGACCTCGCTGCCCATGGGGGCAGAGTTGATCTTCAGGGAGACCAGAATGCGGGCGCCGGTGGTGCCGTAGGTCAGGCGGTCATAGATGGCGTCCCACACGTACTCCCGCTTGAGGGCGGGGACGAAGGCGGCCACAATGCCGCCCTCCACGCCGTGCTCGGTCTGGTGGGAGTCGCTGCCGGCGGTGAAGCCCATCCGGTAGCCCCGGGCCAGGGCGTCCTGCACGCTGCACCGCTCCATCTTCTTGATGTTCTTGGTGAACTTGGAGCGGGCCTCAAAGGTCTCGAAGGGGGCGTGGCGGGAGTAGATCTCCACGGCGCGCTGCACCTCGGGATCGTGGAAGTTCCAGTCGGTGGCGGCGCTCACCATCACCCAGTCCGCGGCGGGGTGGTGGGGGATGCAGAGGGCCTTGTAGGAGCGGATGCTGTTGTAGAGGTCGGTGGGGGTCATGCCGCCCTTGTCGCCGGAGCGGAAGATCTCGCCCTCGTCGCCCCGGTAGTATACGTTCTTGTGGCCGTAGTCGTACTTGTACTCGTTGGGAGTCCACTCGTAGGCCAGAAGGCAGGCCAGCTCGCCGTCCTTGTTCATCAGGCGGCAGTTGGTGCGCAGCAGCTCCCACTCGGACTGGGTCGTCCAGTCGGGGTAGCAGTCGTGGTCGGTGAGGGCGGTGAAGTCCAGACGGGCCTTGTCCCGGGCCCGGTGATAGTACTGGTCCACCTCGCCCATGCCGTCGGACAGGCCGCTCTGGCCGTGGATGTCGCCAAAGTAGACGGACAGGTTCCCGTAGCCGTTTTTGTCCAGCCAGGCGCGCACCACGTCGGCGGGGTGCTCGTCCAGGCGCTTGTCGGCGTTGGCGGGGATGGGCTGGGTGAAGTCGCTGGGGGGCGCCACATAGTCGGGCTGCTGGGCCAGCTCGGTGGGGGTGAGGTGGTTGTAGATCACCTGGGCGTTGCGCTCCATGTGGCCGTTCTTGAAGCCGAACTGCCACATCAGATGGATGGTGTCGTCCTCACTCACCAGCAGCTTGGGGTGGACGCCGCAGTGGCCGTCGCCGTAGGACATCAGCACCGGACGGCTCCAGGGCTCGCTGCCCCGGCGGGTGCACACCAGCACGTCGTACTTGCTGCGGGTGTAGGCCATGGCCTGAAGGCCGGAGGAGTTGGAGGCCACGTGGAGATCCAGATACCAGTCCACGCCCTCCTTGAGGCACTGGGGATTGACCGCGGCCAGGGCGCCGTCCCGGACGGTGAGGTCGGCGGAGCGGACGGAGTAGACGGCCATATAGCCGTAGTCGTACCAGCCCACCACGGCGCCGTCGGGCTTGGCGGCGATCCACGGGGTGGAGGCCCAGTCCTCGCCCTGGCTGACCACAATCTCCTCACTCCAGCCCGCGGCGGTGCGCGCCCGGGCAAAGAGCTTGTACTGCTTGCCGTCAAAGCCGTCGTAGGCCACGTAGAGGTTGCCGTCGCCGCCCTCGGCCGCGCCGGCCCGGTAGGCCTCGCCCACCACGGACACGGTCTCGGCCGCGCCGGGGCCGGCCTCGGTCAGGGGGCACAGCACGGCGGCCGCGCTGCCCTTGTGCTGCTCCGTCCAGATGACGTGCAGCTTGCCCTGCCAGGTGAACAGGCGGGGGAAGAACAGGGCCTCGCCGGAGGCGACGGTGAGCACCTCGCCCCACTGGCCGTCCCGATAGCAGCGGGCCAGGATGCGCCAGTTCTCCCGGGCGTACTCGCTCCAGGCGTACCAGATGGCGCCGCCGTGGGCCAGAATGACGGGGTGGAGCACCTCGCCGCCGTCGGAGATCTCCCGCTCCCAAACCACCTCATCCCCGCGGCGGCAGGAGGCCATCAGGCTGTCGTGGCGATCCACAAAGCGCTGCCAGCACAGATAGACGTCGGAACCATCCAGCGCGATGCCGGGGAACTGGGCGTTCTCCCGATAGAGATCGGTAATGACTCGGTTGTTCTGAATCTGTTCCATAATACCTCAACCTCAGCTTTCTATTCGTCGTCGTACTTACCGACACCGGCCGGGGGCTTGATGTGCTTGACACCGAAGGCCAGCACCAGCAGGGTCACAATGTAGGGGAGCATCTGCACGATCTGGGGCGGGAAGGCCTCGCCCTGAAGGTAGATCTGCACCGCGTCGCAGAAGCCGAACAGCAGGGCGCAGGGCACGATCTGCGCGGGGTTGTACCGGCCCAGGATGGCGATGGCCACCGCGATGTAGCCGCGGCCGGCGGTCATGTTGCGCACGAACATGTCCAACTGATCCAGGGACAGGTAGGCGCCGCCCACGCCGGCCAGAGCGCCGCAGATGAGCACGCCGCAGTACTTGATGCCGTGAACCCGCAGGCCCATGGTGGCCGCGGCCTTTGGGTTCTCGCCCACCATGCGCAGGCGCAGGCCGAAGCGGGTCTTGAAGAGGACGATCCACCCCACGACCACTGCGGCGACCATCACAAGGAAGCTGACGGACTGCTGGGCCAGAATGGGGCCGATGACGGGGATGGGGGCAAAGAAGTCCAGGGTGGTGGAGATGGAGGCCACCTGGGGGGTGGAGCCCTTGTTGTTCCAGATGAGCTGCATCAGCAGGGTGGTGACGGCCAGAGCCAGCAGGTTCAGTCCGATGCCGCTGATGACCTGGTTGACCTTGTAGCGCACGGACAGGATGCCGTGGAACAGGCCGATGACCATGCCGCCCACCATGCCCAGCAGGAAGCCGAAGAGCACGCTCCCGGTGAAGTAGGAGCCGAGAACGCCGAAGAAGGCGCCCATCATCATCATGCTCTCCAGGCCCAGGGCCATGATGCCGCTGCGCACCGAGAAGGCGCCGCCCACCGAGGCCAGCACCAGGGGGATGGACATGGCGATGGAGGAGCCGATGATGGGAATCAGGTTGTTGAGAATCACGCCCATGTCAGGCCACCTCCTTCTTGGTCTTGCGGGACCAGCCCGCGGGGTTGAGCCGCTTGAGCTCCTTCACCAGCAGCGGGGCGGCCACCAGAATGACCACCATGGCCTGGATGACGTTGACGAACTCCACCGGAATGCTGGTGGTGCGGTTGAGCTCCATGGTGCCCGCCCGCAGCGCGCCGAACACGATGCCGGCGAAGATAACGCCCACGGGGCTGTCCGCCGCCAGGGCGGCCACGGAGATGCCGGAGAAGCCGTAGTCGTTGGAGAAGCCGTTGATCAGGCGGCGGTCCACGCCCAGCACATGGCTGGCGCCGGCCAGGCCCGCGATGCAGCCGCTGATGCACAGGGCCACGATGGTGACCTTGGCCTTGCTGATGCCGGCGGTCTCCGCCGCGTCCGGGTTGAGGCCCACCGCGCGGATCTCATAGCCCAGGGCGGTGCGGTCCATGAACAGCTTGACCAGGATACAGGCGGCCACCGCCAGAAGGATGGCGATGGTGAGCTGGTACTGCTGGAAGATGCGGGGGAGCTGCGCCGTCTCCAGCACCCGCTCCGTCTGGGCCACCGAGCTGTTCTCCGCCAGCATGGGCCCGTTGAGCAGGTAGTCCACCAGATAGGTGGCGATGGAGTTGAGCATGACGGTGGCGATGACCTCGTTGGAGCCGAACTTGACCTTGAGCACGCCCACCAGGCCGGCGTAGAGGCCGCCGGCGGCCATGCCGGCCGCCACCGCCAGGGGCAGGTGGAGCGCCATGGGCAGGCCCAGATCCAGCATGCCCACCGCAGCGGAGGCCAGGGCGCCCATGTAGAGCTGGCCCTCGGCACCCAGGTTGATGAGGCTGGCCTTCTTGGCGAAGGCGAAGGCCAGGCCGGTGAAAATCAGAGGGGTGGCCTGGGTCAGGGTCTGGACAATGGCGCGCTGGCTGCCGAAGGAGCCGGCCAGGATGGCGCCGAAGGCCTCAATGGGGTTGTAGCCGCACACCGCCATGATGACGCCGCTGATGACAATGGCGATAAGCAGGGAGAGAATGGACAGCAGCGGGCCATCCAGCTTGAGCAGACCGCTCAGAGCACGCTTTTTCATGCGGTTCCCTCCTTTTCCGGCGCAAGGCTGCCGCCGGTCATCAGCAGGCCGATCTCCATGTCGCTCCAGGTGTCCGGCTTGCCCTCGGCCACGATCCGGCCGCCGTAGATGACCGCCAGACGGTCGGACAGGCTGCGCACCTCGTCCAGATCGGCGGAGATGAGCAGAATGGACTTGCCGCCGTCCCGCAGATCCAACAGGCGGTGGTGAATGTACTCCATGGCGCCCACGTCCACGCCACGGGTGGGCTGGGCCACGATGATGACGTCGGGGTTTTCGCTGAACACCCGGGCGATGACCACCTTCTGCTGGTTGCCGCCGGAGAGGGCGCTGCACCGCTCCTGCAAGTTGGGGGCCTTGATGGCAAACTCGGTGCGCTCCTGCTCGGCAAATCTGCGGATGGCGGAGGCCAGCCGCAGGCCGCGGCGGGCGAAGGCGGGGCGGCGGTGATAGCCCAGAATCAGGTTGTCCTCGATGCTCATCTCCAGCACCAGGCCGCGGGTCATGCGGTCCTCGGGCACATGGCCCACGCCGGCGGCCAGGAAGGCGGCGGCGTTGCCGCTGAGGGGCTTGCCGTCCTTGAACAGCTCCATATGGTCGGGGCGGCGCAGGCCTGTGAGTACCTCGATGAGCTCGGTCTGGCCGTTGCCCTCGATGCCGGCGATGCCCAGAATCTCCCCCTTGCGCAGGGAGAGGCACACGTCGCGCAGGATGGGCACGCCCCGCTCGGTGAGGGAGAGGCCGCGCACGGAAAAGTTTTCCTCCCCCACCTGCTCGGCCCGGCGGGTGACGGAGAGCTCCACGTCGCGCCCCACCATCATCTGGGCCAGCTCGTTCATGGTGGTTCCCGCCACGGGGACGCCGCTCTCGATCATTTTGCCCTGGCGCAGCACCGACACCCGGTCGGCGATCTCCATGGTCTCCTTGAGCTTGTGGGTGATGATAATGATGCTCTTGCCCGCGGCCTTGAGCTGCCGCATGACCCGGAAGAGATCCTCCACCTCCTGGGGGGTGAGCACCGCGGTGGGCTCGTCCAGGATCAGCAGGTCGGCCCCCCGGTAGAGGGCCTTCAGGATCTCCACCCGCTGCTGCTCACCCACGGAGAGGGTCTCCACCTTGGCGGTGGCGGAGATGTGGAAGTTATACTCGTCGATCATGGCGGCGACCTGGGCCTCCGCCTTCTTCCGGTCAAAGAAAACGCCGCGCACCGGCTCGCTGCCGATGACCACGTTTTCCGCCACGGTCATGACCGGGGTGAGCATGAAGTGCTGGTGCACCATGCCGATGCCCAGGGCGATGGCCTGGGCGGGGCGGGTGATGGCGACCGGCTTGCCGAAGACGCGCACCTCTCCGGCGGTGGGGGTGGTCATGCCGTACAGAATTTTCATGAGGGTGGACTTGCCGGCGCCGTTCTCGCCGAGCAGGGAGTGGATCTCTCCCTGCTCGACGGTGAAGTCGGCGCCGTCAATCGCGCGGACGAGGGGATACTGCTTGACAATCCCGCGCATTTCAACTGCGTTCAAACGTCATCGCCTCCCGGCAGATTATCGGCCGCTGGGGCCGGGGTGTCCCGCTTACTCCGCGGGCTGGTACTGGTTGGCGGCCACCCAGGCGTCCAGCTCCTCGGCGGTCTCGCAGGGCACCAGCTCGCCGGCGGTGATCTTGGCCTTGATGTCCTCCACGGCGGCGGCGATGTCGTCGGGCAGAACCACGTTGGAGTCGGTGTTGTCAAAGCCTACGGAGCCCTCGGCAATGCCGCTGATGTGCACGCCGGGCTCCCAGGTGCCCTCCACCAGGGCCTTGATCTCGTTGTAGACGATGGTGTTCACGTCGCGCAGGGCGGTGGCCACGATGTAGTCGGGCTCGATGTAGTTCTGGTTGCCGCCCACGCCGAAGGCATAGCGGTCGGCCTCCTTGGCGGCGGTGAAGACGCCCATGCCGGAGGCGCCGGCGATGTGCTGGACGAAGTCCGCGCCGCGGTTGTACATGGACAGGGCGATCTCCTTGGCCTTGGCGGGGTCGTTGAAGTCGCCCACGACGGCCTCCAGCACCTCGCAGTCGGGGTTGACGTAGCGCACGCCGGCCTCAAAGCCCACTACGCCCATGCGCAGGGTGGGCTGATCCTGGCCCAGGATGACGCCCACCACGTTTTCGCTGTTGGCCTTGTCCATGCCGGACAGGGTGCCCAGGCCGGCCACCACGCCGGTCAGGAAGGTCTGCTCCTGCCACTTGGTATAGACGGCGCTGACGTTGGGAAGGTCGGTGGAGGAGTCGATGTGGGAGATCTTCTGCTCGGGGAAGTCGATGGAGATCTCGTTGATGGCCTCGGTCTGGTCGGCCGCCAGGCCGATGATCAGGTCGTACTCGCCGCTCTCGGCGAACATGCGGTAGTTGGGCAGGAAGTCGCTGGCGCTCTGGGTTTCCACATAGTCAAACTCGATGCCGAAGTCTTTTTCCGCCTGCTGGGCGCCGGCGTAGGTCATATCGTTGAAGTTCTTGTCGCCCAGGCCGCCGGTGGACAGGATGATGCCCACCTTCAGGGCGTCGCCGTCAGAGGCGCCGCTGGGGGAGCTGGAAGATGGGGCGTCCTGGCCGCCGCCGCAGGCGGACAGGCCGAGGGTGAGGGTACAGGCCAGAGAGAGCGCGAGCAGTTTCTTTGCGTTCATGACAGGGTTCCTCCTTTAATTCATTCGGCACAGCAGGGACACTTTGGGCGTGCCCGGCCCAAGCTTACAAGTTGAGTTTAACAAAGAAAACAAAAACGGTCGAGCCATAGGCTTGACCGTTTTTGGGACGAATATGATATCTTTTTCCGCACGGGGCGGGAAATGTCACAATTTTGATTTTTTTGTCACGATTTTGACCCCCGGCGCTCCGCCTCCGGGGACACGCCCTTGTACTTTTTGTAAAGCCGGGAAAAGTATCCGGGGGTGGTATAGCCCGTCTGTACCGCCACGCTGGCGACGGGCAGATCGGTGGTCTGGAGCAGCTCCTGGGCCCGCTCCAGCCGGTAGCGGGTGAGGTAGGAGCTGAAGTTCTCCCCCACCTCCTCCTTGAACTGGCGGGAAAAGTGCTCCGGCGAGCGGTAGAGCTGGGCGGCCACCTCCGCCATGGAGATGGGCTGGGCGTAGTGGGCGTGGATATAGTTCAGGGCGGTCTCAATGGGCCGGGAGTGGCGGCTGCGCCGTTCCCGGAGCACCTGCTCCAGCATGGCCGAGCAGCGGCTGCGGCAGGCGGTGAAGGAATGGGGCGGCTCCCAGCCGTCGGCGGGGGGCGTGACGAACTGGTAGTACCAGTCCTCCATGGAGATCACCATGCGGTTGACCGTGTCCACCGCCCAGCGCACGTCATCGGCTCCCACCATGCCGAACAGGGCGAACCAGGCCCGGAGCGCCCCGCGGGCCTCTTCCACCTGGCGGCGGGCCAGGAGGCGCAGCACCTCCTGCTTTCTGGCGTGGGCGGCCTCCCGGTCAATGGGGGGCAGGCCGTGAATGGCGGAGTAGGGCACCACCCCTCCGCCGGTGAAGAAGCAGGCCTCCTGAGCCGCCGCCGCCTCCCCCAGCACACGGATGAGCTGGCCGATGTCGGTGCACAGGGCGGACACGCCGGCGGGCAGGCGGCACTCCCCCAGGGCGGCCTCCGTGTCCAGGGCATAGCCCCGCAGGGCCTCCGCCTCCGGGCACTGGAGGAGCAGGTAGAGGTGCTCCTGCACCATGGCGGCCGCAGAGAAGGGGGCGCGGGAGGCGGAGGCTAGGGCCACCATCTGCCGCCGCAGGTCCAGGCTGCTGTCGTTGGCCACACAGAAGGCCAGATAGGGCTGGCCGCAGCCCCTGCCGCTGCCAGAAGGCGGCCACAGCGCCGGGCTGTTCGAAATTGCGGTACATCTCGTAGAGGTCCACCACCCCGTCCTGGAGGACATCATGCACCTTTTCCGAGCGGATCTTCGCCGTGGTGGCCGCAATCTCCGCTACGATGCGCTGAATGTCGGAGGAGCGCATCTCCGACTTGAGGATGTACTCCCGGGCGCCCAGGGAGATGGCCTGCTTGGCGTAGGAGAACTCGGCGTAGTTGGTCAGGATGATGAACACCGTAAAGGGGAGGATGTCCCGGACTTTACTCATCAGCTCCAGCCCGTCCATTCCCGGCATGCGGATGTCGGTAAAGACCACGTTGGGCTTCTGCTCCAAAATCCTGCGGTAGGCCTCCTCTCCATTGACCGCGGAGGTGACGGAGCTGGCCGCCTCACACTTCTGGATGCAGTACACCAGCCAGTCCCGGATGGGGGCCTCGTCGTCCACTACCATAATATGAAGCATGGAGCTCCTCCTTTCTCTATCGGGTGCGGGGCAGGCGGAAGGTGACCACCGTGCCGCCCGCCGGGCCGCCGGTGACCGTCAGCCCGTAGCCGGGGCCGTAGTTGAGGCGGATGCGCTCCTGCACATTCTTCAGCCCCACCCGGTTAATCTGCAAGTCCTTGTTCATCACCTGGTCGATCTTGTCTTTGGAAATGCCCACTCCATCGTCCTCCACCCGGAGGATCAGGGTGTCCCCCTCCAGCCAGCCCCGCAGGCGGATGTGGATTTTGTGCCGGCCTACGCCGTGGAAGATGGAATTCTCCACTACCGGCTGAAGCAGCAGCTTGGGCAGCGTGTTGTCCCGCAGGGCCTCATCCACCTCGCAGGAGTAGTCAAAGGTATCGGGATAGCGCAGGTGCTGGAGCTCCACATAGCACTTCAGCGTGTCCAGCTCCTCCCCCAGGGGGATGAACTCCACCGAGCGGGAGAGAGTCTGGCGCAGCAGCTTGGAGAAGTAGAACACCATCTCCCCCGCCTCCTGTACCTTGTCCATCTCCAGCAGGAAGCGGATGGAGCTGAGGGTATTGTAGATGAAGTGGGGGTTGATCTGGGCCTGGAGAAAATCCAGCTCCGCCAGATGCTTCTCCCGCTCCTCCCGTTTGACCGACTCCAGAAGGGTGGAGATCTGCTCCACCATACCGTTGAAGGCCTCCTGAATACGGCCGAATTCGTCCTTTCGGCGTACGTCGATGCGCTCGTCCAGGCGGCCCTCCATGACCCGGCCCAGGCTGGCCTGGAGCTGGGTGATGGGGCGGAGAATCTGCCGGTAGGCGTAGAGAAGCACCGCCAGAATCAGGGCGGCGCACAGGCCGGTGGCCAGGAAAGCGCCATTGCGTACCAGATTCAGCGTGCCGAAGGCCGCCGAGGCACTCATCTCCTCCACCAGATACCAGTCCGTCCCCGGTATGCGTTCATACAGGCGGATCTGCCCGCCGTCAATGCGGCGGGAGAGGGACGTCTCCGCCGCCAGGGCGTCCAATTCCTCCGGGGTATAGGCATAGATGGAACCAATGAGCTGCTTGTCCCGGGCTGAGACAATGGTGCCCGACCCGTCGGTCAGAAAAAATCGGTTGTCGGCGCTCTGGTGCCGCAGATATTGGGAGTACAGGCTGACCTCGCTGATGTTGAGGATGACCACCCCAAGCGGCTCCTGAGTCAGGTGGTCCCGGATAAGCTGGGCGTACTGGAAGGAGTGGACAAAGATGCCTGTGGCCTCCGGATGGGTGGTGGTGGGCAGCAGCAGGGCGTCCTGGGTTCCGCTGAACAGGGGCCCATACCGGGGGTCGGCCAGGACGGCGTCATAGTTGAACTGCCTGGAGCTGTAAGTGGCAGCGGTCACGCCGTTGAAGCCCACCACATAGGAGTCCATCAGCATTTTGATGCCCCGCTGCCACACATAGTCGCTGCTCAGGCTGTAGAGCAGATCGTGGGCGGCCTCGTCCGCCCGCTCTCCGGCGGGGCCGGAGAGCAGTTCAATGAGCTGTGTGCTCTCAGCGATGCGCTTGGCCAGGGTCTGGGTATCGGTCATGCCCTGGCCAAGGGTGTAGCTGATCTGCCGCAGGCCCGCCTGGTTGAGGCGGATGTACTCCTGCCCCACCACCTGGCGGGCGTAGTGGTAAAGAGCCAGCTCCACGGAGGCGGTGATCAGCAGCAGCAGGGCAAACAGCAGCGCAAACAGGCGGAACAGAAAGCTTTTGCGTCGGTGCATCCCCGCGCCCCCCCTAAAGACTGATTTCCCATCCAGTTCACCCGAAAAGGGAGATATATCTGATCTATTCTACCACATTGCCCCCCGACGCGCAACGTTGGCCGCAGAATGAAAAGCCCCCGCCAGGGAGGGCGGGGGCACGGTCAGCGCAGGAGGACGGCGCCCAGTCCGGCGCTCAGGGCGTACGCCCGCCAGGCAGTCATCTGCTCCGGCGTGGGGGAGGGGCGGCCGGCCAGAGCGCCGCGCACCCCGTTAGGGCGGAAGGTGATCAGCTTGACGGGGGTGGAGGGGGCCCTGGGGCCCAGCGCGGCGGCCACTCCGTCCAGCACGGCCTCCACATCCACCGCGTCCGGAGCGCACACCACCCGCACCTCCGCCAGCTTGCCGCAGGCGGACAGAAAGGCCAGATTCTCCTTCACCGGGGCGTTGTCCGCCCCGGTCAGGGCCCGGTGGACGGCGGGCTCCCATGCCTTCACGTCCAGCATCACCCCGTCGCACACCGCCATCAGCCCGGTGAGGGGGGCCAGGGGAACCATGCCGTTGCTGTCCAGCAGGCAGCCCAGGCCGCCGGCCCGGGCCAGGGTGAACAGCTCGGTGAGAAAGTCCGGGTAGAGGGTACACTCCCCGCCGGAGACGGTGAGGCCCCGGATAAAGGGCCGGCTGGGGGCAAGGGCGGAGAGCACCTCCGAAGCGGTCATGACGGTGACCTTGGGGGAGGCGAACCGGGGGCACAGGCGGATGCAGGCATCGCACCCGGCGCAGCGCTCCGCCGCCCAGCGCACCCGGTCGCTCTCCAGGGACAGGGCCCCCGCCGGGCAGGCGGGCACGCAGGCGCCGCACCCGGTGCACAGGTTCTGGGTCTCCGGGTTGTGGCAGTAGGCGCAGGCCAGGTTGCAGCCCTGGAGAAAGACGGCCGCGCGGCAGCCGGGGCCGTCCACGGTGGAGAGGGGGAGAATCCGGTTGACTGGCGCGGCGGCGCTCATACCATCCGCACCTTTCGCTGGGCCAGGCGGTTGACGTCGTAGTTGGCCGTGCCCAGGTGGGTGGTGTTCTGGAGCACTACCTGGTGGGCGCGGAACTTCTCCATCTCGCTGCGCTTGACCAGATAGCCGGTGATGCGCACCAGGTCGGTGTCCGCGGAATAGAAGCTCATGTAGTGTACCCCAAGGGCGAAGGCCCCCTTCACCACGTCCAGCAGGGCGGCGGGGTTCTGCTCCACATTGGAGGCGATGGGGAAGATGTCCCCCACCCCCGCGGGGAAATAGGGGTGGAACCGGGCGCAGTGGCGCAGGTGGTCGGCAAAGGACTCCGGCTCACTCCCCACGGGGATACGCACGCCGGAGGTGATGCCCACGTCGGAGTCCAGGCCCACCTGGGCGTGGAGCAGGAAGTGGTTCCCGGTCAGGGGGGAGTGGGCGGCGGGGAGGGTTTTCACCACGGCGTCGATCTTCTCCATGATGCGCACGCCCAGCGCGTCGGCCTCCCCGTCACGGCCATACACCAGCCCCCGGTCCCGGAGCAGGTGGTTGACCGCCTCGGCCAGACCGGTGACGCCGAACATGGGCAGAAAGCGGTCGGCGGAGATAAGGCCCTCCTGGACCAGGAAGCTGGAGGGGAAGAAGCCGGACTGCTCCACCAGGAAGCGGATGCGCTCGTTCATGTAGTCGGTCGTCAGGCGCAGGCACTCCGGGAGCAGCTCCTCCACAAAGTGCTCCACACCCCGGGCGTCGTCCACCAGGCGGGTGAGGGTGACCCGGGTGAGGGTGTAGGCGCCGCCCCGGATGGGCAGGATGTTGTAACAGCTCGACACGCCGTAGTCGTCAAAGGTGTCCCGGTTGGCGGGATGGCTGCACAGGGCCGGGTTGGAGCAGGCCAGGGAACAGCGGATGGCCGCCTCTGCAAAGGCGTCGGGGGTGACCTCGGGGTCGTACTTCAGCGTGAAGTTGGGGACGGTGTTCTGCACCTCGGAGAGCACCTCCAGCAGCAGGCGGCCCGCCCGGGTGGCCGCCGGGCCCAGGTTGGCATGGCAGAAGGAGTCGGTGATGGTGCGGTCCAGATAGTTGAGGAAGAGGCGCAGCTTCCTGCGCGCCTCCTCGTCGCTCCAGCCGTCCAGGAAGGGGTCGATGAGGGTGTCCAGATTGCCCAGGTACACCGGGAAGTTGGTGATGGACGGCACATGGCGGTAGAGCGTCATCAGGGAAAAGAGCAGCTCGTCCAGATCCTGAGGCGGCGGCAGGCGGAGGAAGGCGCTGCCCTGGCGGACAAACGCTCCGTAGTCGGGCAGGATGTACCGGGGGCGGTAGGGGGCGTGCCCCTCAAAGAGGTCGTTGATGGCGCCGGTCTCAAAGAAATGGCGGGTGCGGGGCGGGATGTCCAGCACGTCGAAGGCATTTTCCGCCTCCTTGGCCAGGTTCATCAGCTTCTGCTCGTGGGTAAGGGTCTGCGAGGTCAGGGTGGCAAAGGCGCTGTCGGAATGAAACATGAAAATCCCTCCATCAGTGTATGGCCCGGCCGTCGGCCAGGCGCCGCTCTAGCTCCGCGCGGAGCCGGAGGTATTGGGGATGGCTGAGCTGAATTTTTCCGCTCTGGATGTCGAGGAATCCCCGCTCCCGGAGGGCGCGCACCCCGCGGTTGACCGTGCGGGAGCACACCCCGGTCTCGTCACCGATGGCCGGGCGAGTCATGGGGATGCAGGCCGTCCCGCCTCCGGCGTTGGCCTCATACCAGGAGACCAGGAAGGAGAGAAGGCGGCTGTCGCTGTCCAGAGACAGGTAACCCCGCTCCCGGCGGGCCTGCTCCCACAGGCTGCGCACCACCTCCCGTACCCGGGAGAGGGTGGTGTCCCGGCCGGAGAAGAACCAGGAGAAGTAGTCCTCCCGGGCGAGCACCCAAAACCGGCAGGCGGTTCTGGCACGCACCTCGGCCAGAAAGCAATTTGCCCCGCACAGGGCCTCGTACTCCCCGAAGAGGGTGAGGGGGCCGAACTCGGAGTAGGTGTGGGAGGGGCCTCCGGGCTGGAGCCCGGAGGCGTCGGCCCGGCCCTCCACCAGCACATAGACGCAGCGGCAGGGGGCGTCCTGCCGCACCACCACCTCTCCGGCGGCGCAGGAGAGCGGACTGGCCGGTGTTTCATCCGGCAGGCCGGAAAAAAGGGATGCCAGCCGCCGGCGCAGCGTGGGAGACTCCTCCGCAAGCAGCTCCCGTATGGTCATAGGGCCGCACCTCCCGTTCCAATTCTGCCCCCATTATAACAAGCCACTGCCTCTAAAAAAAGGACATGTGTCTTCTTTTTGGCGCTTTCTTCTGTGGAAGATCATATTCTTAAGGATACCTTTATGGATCGTTCATAGTCCGTTCACCAATCCAGGGAAAAATCGGCGTAAGATCAACAGCGTCAGGAAGAAGTGACATCAACCTCCTCTCATCTCTCTTACCTCTCTGTTTACACACACACCGGAACAGGGCCGGCCCATTGGGCCGGCCCTGTTCCGGTAAAATATGCTTTGATCAGCCTCCGATTCAGCCGGGAGGCTGATTTTTTTGTCCCGGTGTACGGGAGTGTCCCTCAAAACCGCCGATCCCACCCAGGGACGGGGGGTCCGATCCGGGGAGGCGGTGGCAGAGCCGGCGAAGCGGATGTAGGATGCCGCATAGAGAGGGGGGGACAGGCGTGGCCAGACTGGCAGAGCTGGCAGACGGCTACATGGACGCGGCGGTGCGGCTGCGGATGGGGTTGGAGGAGGTCAGGGCGGAGTTGGAGACCGCCGAGGACGGTCGGCGGCGGGCGCTGGAGGGGAGGGCCAAGCTGCTCCGGCAGATGCTGAAGGAGATGCGGGATTTGCGCCAACTGGCCGAGGGGTATTATACCAGGCCCCGGGACGGGACCTACAGCATGTCCCAGATCTACGCGCCCCGGGTGGACAGCACGAAGCAGTGAGGGGGTGTGGAGGATGACTGAGGCCCAGGAGGTGCGTGCCCGGGCCAAGGCGCTGCGGGAGCGCCGGGAGGAGCTGGAGAAGGCCCTGGCGGGGGCTGCGGGGCCGGGTGCGCGCCCCCTGCGGCTGGAGCTGGCCCGGGTAAAGGAGGAGCTGGTGGACTGCGCCCGGCGGCTGAAGGAGCTGATGCCAAGCCACAAGGTACGCTGCCGCACCACTTGGGCGGGGGTGGACGGATGGCAGTGGGACAGGTTTCAGTATCAGACCTGGGCCGAGCTGGAGGGCGCCGGGGAGCAGGACGGCCCCACGGAGCTGGACCGCATGCGCCTGGCCGTCCGGCTGGCCCGGGAGCGGGCGGTGACGGACAAGCAGGGGGAGTATCTGGCCCAGGTAGAGGGAGGGAAAAAGGCCGCCCAGGTGGCCCGGGAGGCGGGGCGCCACCGGGGGACAGTGAGCCGCACCGTGGGCCGGGGCCGTACAAAGATTGCCAAGGAGGCAAAGGCGCTGTATGAGGTACTCCAGGCCCAGCAGGGGCCGGGGCCGCTGGTGGTGGATCTGGCGGACGGCCGGGTGCTGGAGGCGGTGCTCTCCCTGCTGACGCCGCGGCAGCAGCTCTATCTCTATCTATACTATGGGGAGTGGCTGAGCCTGCGGGAGATCGGAAGGCTGCTGCGGGTAGACCACGCCTCGGTGCTCCGCTCCATCCGGTGCGGGCTGGAGCGGCTGGGAACGCTGGCGGTGGGAACCAGGGCGGAGGTGCGTGGGCTGGAGGAGCTGGAGGAGCGGCTGATGGCCCACTTCAACCAGTTGGAGCCGCCGGAGGAGGCGCTGCGCCCCCGGCCCAAGGCACCGGTCAGGGCGCCCAATCCCCGGCGGCCTCCGGCGGAGCGGCCGCCCCTGCGGGCCATGGTGCTGCGGCTGGTGCGGGGCGGGGAGACCCGCACGGCCGAGCTGGGGGAGGGCCTGCGCCGGACGGAGGGCGGCCGCTGGGGGAGCGGGAAGCTGCTGGCCGCCCTGGAGGGGTGGGTGGAGCGCCTGCCCGGCCGGGGCAGGGAAAAGGAGGGGAGGCGGCAGAAGCTGGGCCGCCTGCTGCTCAAACTGTTTGAATGGGTACTGTAAAGTAAACATGAAAAATTAGGACCCGAAATCAGCCAATATCGCTAT
>OHRY01000426.1_pt1 | contig 25288 bp, 17 predicted proteins | sample 1578631 | NCBI WGS metagenome assembly OHRY01 (sample SAMEA3879570, study PRJEB24766) | human gut metagenome | biome: human-associated habitat; feature: feces | place: USA | collected 1985/1987
CCGCGGGCTTGTGGCCGGCGATCGCCCGCCACAGGTGGAGCATCACGCCAAGGGGCAGGGCATAGGCCGCCACCTGGTTGGTGCCGATGAGCTCGGCGATCTCGGGCGGGTTGGCAAAGTGCCCGGCCATCACGGTATCCAGCAGGCCAGGAGCCCGGAGCCGGGCCAGGCCGCGGCCGTCGGGCCGGTTGCTGCCGGGACTGATGCCGCATACCGCCGTCAGGGCTCTGGGGCTTCCCAGGCGCTCATACCGTTCCGCTAGGGCGGATAGAAGCTCGTCCGGAGCCGCATAGGCGCCGAAGCCGCCCACCCCAAGGGTCATGTTATCTTGAATCAGAGCAGCCGCTTCCTCGGCTGTGATCCGCTGCGCCACATCACATCATCCTTTCTGTGTTCCGCGCCCCGCTTACCGAGCGGGGCCTTCGCCCATGGAATCAGCAAGAGGCATGCCAATATGGAAGAATCCATTATAAGCGGTGCGGGAGACAGGGGGCGGCCCCTCCGGCCGCTGCCGCATACAGAGGCGCTCATTGCGCATAAATGCCTGTTTTTTGCGCCCGGTGCCCGTCACAAAAGCGCCTATTCGTTGCAGCGCAACGAATAGGCGCTTTTGCGCAATATGAAACCTAAAAATGCGCATAAGTGCATGTTTTTGATGGAGGATGCCCCGGCTAAATACGCATTTTTCTCAAAAAACAGGCAAAATGGGGCGAAAAATGCTGAATGGAGGAGTTGGCCCTGCGTTTGCTTTAAGAACAGAATGTCTCCGGCGGTTTTACCCTTCACGCCGGGGCAAACGAACGTCATCCTATGACGAGAACGTGTAGAGGAGCGATATTATGGCGAGGAGAAAAGTGATTATCACGGTGGCCCAGACGGGCGCGTTCCACGGCAAGGAGGCAAATCCCAATATCCCCCTGACCCCGGAGGAGATTGCGGCCTCCGCGTACGACTGCTACAATGCAGGTGCGGCCATTATCCACATTCACGCCCGGGATCAAGAGGGCTTGTCCACCAATGATCCCAAGGTATACAGCGCCATCGGCTCGGGCATCCGGGCCAGGTGTAATGCCATTCTTCAGTACTCTACCGCCCCCGCAAACCGGGAGGGAACCTGCGCTGAGGACGGCATGAGGCTGCTGTACGACCCCGACCTGGTCAAGCCTGAGATGTGCTCCCTGGACTGCTCCCTGATCGGCACGAGCTGGGGGGACCGTACCTTTGTCTACGAGTGGTACCGCCCCTTCCTGCTCAAGTACGCCCGGAAAATGCGGGACATGGGCATCAAGCCGGAGCTGGAGTGCTTCAACCCCGAGAGCGTGGAGGACGTGTTCAATGTACTGGTACCAGCCGGCGTGCTGGAGGAGCCCGTCTCACTCTCCTTTGTCATGGGTATGGACCGCATCAGCCAGGGCTCCATCTCCTTCTCCGAGGAGAACCTGGACTTCATGATCAAGAAGCTGCCTAAGGACCGCTTTGTGAACTTTTCCACCATCTCCATCGGTGCCAAACATCACGTTCCCGGCATGGCGATGACCGTCCTCAAGGGCGGCGGGGCCCGGGTGGGTATGGAAGACAACATCTACTACGCCCCCGGAGAGCTGCTCAAGAGCAACGCCCAAATGGTGGAGCGGGCCGTGCGCATCATCCGCGAGCTGGGCATGGAGGTCGCCACCCCCGACGAGGCCCGCGAAATTCTGAAGCTCGGCCGGTAAGCCCAATCTGACGGAGAGGAAGAGACGAATGGAAAAGCAGAAATTCTATATGCCGGCCTCCCTGTTGATCAAAATTCTGGTCTGCCTGGCGGTCATCGCCGCCTTCTGGGTGGCTCCGCCGGTGGCGCCCCTGACCGCCGTCGGTATGCGGGTCATCGGTATCTTCATCGGCGTTATCCTGATGCTGTCCATTGTGGATACGGTGTGGCCGGCTATGCTGGCCATCGTGCTGCTGGGACAGAGCGGCGTATGCACCGTCAATGAAGCCATCGCGGGCTCCATCGGCAACTGGATCATCTATTTTGTGCTGATGAGCTTTATCATGACCCATGCCCTCAACGAGTCCGGTTTTACCGACCGGCTGGTAGCCAAATTTATGAGCATCAAGCTGGTCAGCAAAAGCCCCTGGATCTTTACCATTTCCCTGGGTGTGCTCGGCATGCTCCTGGGGTGCTTTATGGATCAGGTGCCCGCCACCGCCTTTATGCTGGCGTTTGTCTCCCGCATCTACAAAGAGCTGGGCTACACCAGTCGGGATGCCTATCCCCATGTGGCCAACATCCTCACAGTGTTCGGCGTCAACATCGGCGGAGCCATGACCCCCATCTCCCACTCCTTGGCCATTCTGGGCATCGGCATTTATGAGGGGGCCACAGGGGAGAGCCTGAGTCTGTTCAGCTATCTGGCCTTCGGCGTGCCCACGGGCCTGATCCTGTTCGTTCTGCTGTGCGTCGCGGTGCGCCTGCTGACCCGTCCGGATATGTCCAAATTCAAGGACTTCAAGATTGAGAACGTCGTCAAAAAGCAGGGCCCCATGACGCTGCGGGAGGGTACCACTGCAGTGGTATTCTTTGTGACCGTTATCATGTGGATTCTGCCCGGAGTGCTTAAGATGTTCAGCGATACCGCTTGGGTCAATGCTTTCAACAGTTTCGGCATTACCTTCTGGGCGATCCTATCCGTGGTGGTAATGGCGGTGATCCACATTGACGGCAGGCCCCTGCTGGACGTCAGGACTGTGGTCAACCAGAGCATCAACTGGGGCATCCTGATTTTCATCAGCATCGGTGTCTACCTGGGCAGCGCCATGAGCGCCGATTCCACCGGAATCGTGGCCGCCATTCAGCAGAATATTACCCCCCTCACCCAAAGCGTGGCGCCTGTGGTGGTGGTGTTTGTCATCGCCACTGTCTCCGTCCTGATGACCAACTTTGCTTCCAACGTGTCCACTATCACGGTAATGACAGCGGTGGGTGTGGCTCTGGCAGCCAGCAGCGGCGGAGCCATCAGCGCGGTGGGCATTGCCCTGGTGACAACGATGTGCGGCTCATGCGCCTATTTGCTGCCCTCCTCCTTCGCCACCATTGCCATGCTCCACGGACACGAGTACAGCAGCCGTAACCAGATATATCTGTTCGGCATTATCATGATTGTAATTACATCTCTGATCATTGGATTCGTAGGATATCCCATCGGCTGTGCGCTGACTGGGAGCTGAGCCTCTGTCATCTGTGCTCTGAAGACATAAGCTGGAATGTAGTCCCCGGATTGAAAGCAACCCTTCAACAGGGCCGCCGGTGTTTCAAAGAACCGGCGGCCCCTTTCTATCCCGTGACAAAAAGGGAATACCCTCAGATGGGGAAGCGGTCAATTTATTGCACGAACCAAGTACTGTCATATCAAAGGCGGACATACAGAGGACACTCTATAAACTGGAGCACAACACATTTCGGCGGCTATGGATGAGTCTGCGCTGTTTCGAGATGCGGTATTATGGATAACGCAAAAAAGATGCTCATCATGCGCCACGGGTTTAAAAGCATTACCTTTAGCGCATATAAGGAGCGGCTGCTAAAGCTGTTCCGGATGGCTGCCGACCGCCCCCAACTGGTGGACGGCCGGTGGTACAACCAGCAGATACAGTACACTCAAAACGACGTGAGTATCATCATCATAAGTTCGCGCATCACCGTCTCCAAACCGCTCAATAAGTCATGTGAGGAGGGGATAATCCGTATGCTGAACCGCAGAATCCAGATTGACGTGCACCTCAAGCCAGAGGAGCTGTGATTTATGTTACTTGATATATACGGCAGGGCAAGTCTACATTGTAAAAAAGGCTCTGATAGGATCGGCTGCATCCGCCGGCGGTCCCGCATGGTTCGAAGACCCAAGGTTTAAATCTCCTCTCTGCGGCATAAAACCCGTCGGAATCCTTGGATTCCGACGGGTTTTATGCTGCCCGCTGCCAGAGTGCCTGGAGAGGATATCCCTGCCGGGCATCGACTGGAAACAATGTGCTAAACCATATTGAGGTAATTGTAGATGGCAGTCATGAAAATTGCGTCCCGAATGCTGGTCAGGGGGCTGATGCCCAGCAGCTCTTTGATTTTCTTGACCCGGGCTGCCACAGTGTTCTTGTGGAGATAGAGCAGCTCCGCCGCCTCGCTCAGGTTCATACTGGTTTCGATCAGCGCACCGATGGTCTCACGAAAGATGGACTCATCCATATGCTCCCGGATCAGGCGTACATAGATGTCCAACAGAGGGGCCATGGTCTCGGTGGAGATCTGGCTCATCATGTATTCGGTCAGGTAGTCGGCTAGAAAGTACACCTTAAGCTCTTTCTTCTGGCGGTAGCGGTACAGCCACATGATATCCTCATAGATGCGGCCGTAATAGGAAAAGCGGTTCTGGACCGTGCCGCAGATATAGCGGCTTTTCTGTCCGGGCACCTGAGATTCAAACCATGCATCGATTTCTTCGATACACAGGCGGATCTGGTTGCGGTAGGTGGCCACCGTAGTTTCGTCAATCTGCTTGAAGAGCAGGAGCAGGTTGCCGCCGATACAGAACAGCAGGTCGTTGGGAGAATGGCTGGGGGAATTCGGGTAGTCCTCGGCAAAGCGGGAAAGCACCAGTTCGGAGCTCTCGCACCCCACATACTCAATAAGAAGGGGATAGCGGTTGACGTGCTCAGTGATACCCAGTTCAGCGGCCTGGGAGCGGATGCGCATGATGTTGACCGGGCGGTCCACAAAGAGAAGGCGGGCCAGATGGCTCATGGCGCCGGTGGAGGCAGTGGGGAGGAATTCACGCTGGAGTTCGTAGTCGTACAGCGATTCAAACGACAGCTTGATGAGCTTGGCCAGGGACATTACGGTGGATGGATCGCCGGAGACGCCGATGACGCCCACCGGGATCAGGTTCTCCCGCAGCAGCAGGTTCACCCCAGGCGAAGTCACGCCGGGGAGATCCTCGGTCAGATCCTCGGTGACGTTGATGCTGATGTTGTTGGTGATCATGCGGAAGGCGGTAGCGTGGAAGGTGCCCACACGCTCTTCACTGCACGACGCAATGATGATACCGTGCTCATTCATGATGTTGATGTTGTAGTCGGTCTGGGAGCGGATGCGTCGGATAAACTGCTCAGCAAAGGCCTGGTTGATCATGGGCGGCACCTCCCTTTTTGCCCTTTATTGTACCATAGCTGGGCAGAAAGCACAACTGATTGGGTATCCGGGCATGTGAAAAGGCGCCTGAAAGGGCGCCTTTTCACATAGAGGTTTAGTCTAGGCGGGCGCCGTTTTCGTTCATACGGGCGCGGATTTCAGCGCCGGACAGCTCACGCAGGGGCAGATCCCGCCGGATGGACAGGTCGGCTGCCAGCGCGGCAGCGTGTCCATATTCAAAGCACTGGGCGGTGACCCGGCAGCTTGCCAGGGCCTGGTGCTCGGCGCACAGGTTGCGCCCGGCCACAAGCAGATGCTCGCCGGTTTCCGGAACCAGGGAGCCGTAGGGAACCTCGTAGTAATCGTTGATGAGCCAGAACAGGTAGGGCGTTTCACCGGCGTGGAGTTCAATGGGCCAGGGGCAGCGACAGATGCCGTCGGAGCGCTTGCGGGCATGGGCCACGTCGTCATTGGTGAGCCGCGCAATGCCGCGGATGCTGCGGGTTTGGCGGACGCCCACTTCGGGAGAGCAGTCGTTGATAAAGCTGTGCTCACAGCCGGGAATATGCTCCCGGAAGAAGCGGGCGTATTCCTGTACCTGGCGGCGGCCGACGATCTCCGCCTCAGTGTGGTCCTCCGGGTTGCATACGTTCAGCGCCCGACCGTCCCGGCCGGTCAGTAGGGTAGTGTTCATCAGCAGTTCACCGGGCCGGGGAGTAGGAAAGACCCAGACCTTGGCCCGGGGCAGATGCCAGCCCTGGCGGTTGGCCTCGTGGAGCAGCTCCGTCACACAGTCGGGACTGATAGTGTCCGGCCCCCAGTAGTCGGAGAAGCGCGCCGTGTCCACCCCGCCCAAGCGGAACATGGCGGTGGGATTCTGGATGGTGCCGTTGTCCCCCATGGTGTAGCCGCCGCCCGCCCTGTAGACCAGATCCGCGTCGCCGGTGGCGTCTATGAGCACCTTGGCGCGGATCTGGGCCAGGCCGCTCTTGGTATCAATTACCACCCCATAAAAAATATCCCCCTCCTTGATGACGCCGAAAATATTGGTATGATAGAGGATGCCCGCCCCTGCGCCCAGCACCAGCTCCTCGGCCACTTCTTTATAGACCTGGGGATCGTGGGTGATGAGATAGGTCTTGCCGTAGAGCTGCGGGGGCGTCACGCCGCCCCGGGCGCGCATGGCCTGGAGAAACTCCTCTGTAAAGCCGAAGACGGTCTGGCGGGGGCCGTCGGCTTCCGGCGTGTCACTGCACAGAAATGTACCGCAGACCGTGCCGGAACCACCGGCCACTGCCGCGCCCCCCAGAAAACCCAGCCGCTCCACCAGAAGGACGGAGCGCCCCTGCCGGGCGGCCATGGAGGCCGCCGCAATGCCGGCCGGCCCACCGCCGCAGACTAGGACGTCCACCTCGTCATACAGTGGGAGCGCACAGTCGGTGTGGTAGATAACGGTATGGCGAAATTCTTTCAATTGCTTCACCTCATGTTCTGCGCCGGTCGGGGCGCTCTATGTTGTATATCCAGTATGACAGATCTGACCGCTGGGCGGAATGTGCCGCTGACACAGCTTTGCAAAGCTTTTCTATGGAGCTGGAACAAGGCGGGAGACAGTCGCTGCGGCGGGCTGATATAAATCAGTGCCGCAGTCATTCTTTTGGCACAAAACTTTGTGACCGCGACACATTAGGCAGGGTGGGGGGCCGTGCTATACTTGAGGTATGCAGAGGCGAGATAACGGCCGTCAGGCCGTGCCGACAAGCAAGGAGGAATTGCTGCCATGTGGAAGTATTACAACCCGGTGGAAGTGGTCTTCGGCACCGGGAAGCTGGATGAGCTGGGACAGCTTATGGCCGAGCGGGGGCTGGACCGGGCGCTGATCGTCTCCGATCCCTTCACCCACCGCAGCGGCGTGGCCGCGCGGCTGAAGGAGTGCGCGGGCGGCCGCGTGCTGGACATCATCTCTGAGGTGGAGCCCAATCCCACCTGTGACAACGTGGACGCCTGCGCCCGGCGGGCCAGGGAGCTGGGGGCCCGGTCCATCATCGGCCTGGGCGGCGGCTCCGCCATGGACTGCGCCAAGGCCGCGGCGGCTGCGGCCGCCATGGACTGCACCGGCCTGGAGCTGCTGCGGGGGAGGCCCGTCACCGATGCGCTGCCCCTCATTGCCGTGCCAACCACCGCCGGAACCGGCAGCGAGGTGGGCTGGGGCGCGGTGCTCTCCGACCACGCCGCCAACGCCAAAATCGCCATTTTCGGCAGTCCCATGTTCCCCAGGCTGGCCCTGGTGGACCCGGTGCTGACCTACACTGTGCCCCCCGCCGTCACCGCCTCCACCGGCCTGGACGTGATCGCCCACAGCCTGGACGCCATGTGCTCGGTCCGGGCCAACCCGGTGTCCGACGGCCTGGCCGTCCGGGCCGCCAAGCTGGCCTTTGAGAACCTGGAGGCCGCCTTCCAGGACGGCTCCGACGCCGTGGCGCGGGAGCGGATGGCCATGGCCAGCACCATCGCCGGTTATGCCTTCAGCAATACGGGCACCACCGGCAGCCACGCCTGCTCCTACCTGCTGACCGCCAAGTACCATATCCCCCATGGCGAGGCCTGCGCCCTCACCCTGGATGCCTGGTTCCGGAAGGACGCAGCGGTGCGCCCGCTGCTCCACACCCTCAGCCGCATGATGGGCTTCGCCGACGCCAACGCGGCCGCCGACCGGTTGGCCGAGCTGAAGGAGCTCACCGGCATGCGCACCACCCTGACCGCCATGGGCGTGCCCGATACGCAGGAGGCCCTCGACGAGCTGGCGGCCAACGCCGCCGCGTCGGGCAACATGGCAAACGACATCTGCAAGGCCACAAGGGAGGACATCGCGTCCCTTTTTGCGTCCCTGCGCTGAGAAAAGGAGGAACGGATATGGACAACCTGACGCCGTGGAAAGAGGCGCTGAAGGAACGGACGCTGTACGGCTGCTTTGTGACCTACGGCCTGCCGGACATCGCGGAGGTCACGGCCCTGATGGGCTTTGATTTCCTGCTGCTGGACAACGAGCACGGGGTGATCGAGCAGAGCACCCTGGCGGACATGGTGCGGGCCTCCCAGCTGCGGGGGGTGCCCGCGGTGGTGCGGTGCACCATGAAGGAGTACGACCACATCCAGAAGGCCCTGGACTTCGGCGCCAACGGCGTGCAGCTCCCCCTGGTGAACACCGCCGAGGACGCCCGGCGGGTGGTGGAGCTGGCCAACTACGCCCCCCAGGGGCGCCGGGGCACCGCCTACCTCCCCCGCGCCGCCCGGTACGGCATGGTGGAGGACAAGCGGGCCTACCTGAGGCAGGCCAACGACACCAAGCTGGTGTGCTGCCAGGAGACCCGCCAGGCAGTGGAGAACCTGGATGGGATTCTGGAGGTGGACGGGGTGGACGTCTACTTCATCGGCCCCGGCGACCTGGCCGCCTCCTACGGGGAGCCCGCCGGCAGCCCCAAAATGCTGGAGCTGACCGAGCGGATGATCCGCCGTATCGTGGCCGCGGGAAAGACCGCCGGCTACTACGTGGGCACGCCTGAGGCGGCCAGACAGGCCGAGGAGTGGGGGGCCCGCTATCTGGTCACCGCGGTCAACCAGTACATGGTGTCCGGCGGCAGGAGCTTCCTGAGCCAGGTACGCGGGGGCGGGGCGGTGGCCGCCTCCTCCGCGTACTGAGGAGGCCCCCATGGAGGACATGCACCTGATTCTCCGCTGGCACGGGGAGAAGGACCCCATCTCCCTGCGCCAGTACGCGCAGATTCCCAACCTGTACGGCATTGTCACCTCCCTCTATCATCTGCCCCTGGGGCAGGTGTGGGACCGGGCGGAGGTGCTGCGCCTGAAGGAGCAGATCGAGGCCCACGGCCTGAAGTTTGAGCTTGTGGACAGCTTCCGCATTCACGAGGACATCAAGCGGGGCTATGCCTCCAGGGACGCCCTCATCGAAAACTACCGGAAAAACATCCGCATGCTGGCGGAGTGCGGCATCCGGATCATCTGCTACAACTTCATGCCGGTCTTTGACTGGACCCGTACCGATCTGGCCCATGTCCTCCCCGACGGCTCGGACTGCCTGAGCTTTGAGGAGGAAAAGGTGCGGGCCGTGGACCCGGAGAGGGGCATTGAGCTGCCCGGCTGGGGGACCAACCACACTCCGGCGGAGCTCCAGGCCCTGCTGCACAGCTACCGGGGCATCGGGGAGGAGGAGCTGTGGGACAACTGCCGCTATTTCCTCCGGGCGGTGCTCCCGGTGGCGGAGGAGTGCGGCGTCAAGCTGGCCCTCCACCCCGACGACCCGCCGCGGCCCATCTTCGGCCTGCCGCGCATCGCCAAGAACGCCGCGGACTACCGGCGCATCCTCTTCACCCCCGACCTGGACAGCCCCAGCAACACCATCACCTTCTGCTGCGGCTCCCTGGGCTCCGGCGCGGACAACGATCTGCCCGCCATGATCCGGGAATTCGGTTCCAGGGGGAAGCTCCCCTTTGTCCACTTCCGCAACGTCCAGCTGGAGCCCAGCGGCGACTTTTACGAGTCCGGCCATCAGACCGGCTGCGGCAGCAGTGACATGGGGGAGGTCATGCGGGCTCTGTGCGATATGGATCAGCCCTTCTATTTGCGCCCTGACCACGGCCGGCGTATCTGGGATGAGGCGTGGAGCATTAGAGAGGTGACGGACGCCGACGGTACCCAGCGGGTAGAGCATCGGCCGGACGGCTGGAACGGCGTCAAGCCTGCGGCGGGCTACGGCCTGTTTGACCGCGCCCTGGGGGCGGCCTACGCCCAGGGGCTCTATGAGGGCATCCGCAGGGAGCGGGCCGCCCAATTGACAAAGGAGTGAGTACATTGCGTAAAGTGATTTCCCGGCAGGAGGCCGCAGCCCTGGTGCAGGACGGAATGACGCTGGGCATGCTGGGCTTCGTGACCCTGTCGGTTCCGGAGGAGCTGCTGGTCTCCCTGGAGGAGCGCTTTCTGGCCGAGGGCCACCCAAGGGATCTGAACGTGTTCTACACCTCCGCCATCGGAGACGGCGGGGAACATGGCGCCAACCACCTGGCCCACGCGGGGCTGGTGCGGCGTATGGTGGGCGCCCATGTAGGTCTGGCTCCCAAGCTCAACCCTCTGATCACGGGCAACCAGATCGAGACCTTTTGCGCCCCTCAGGGGGTGCTGGTTCATATGTGCCGGGCCATGGCGGGGCACAAGTGCGGCGTCATTACCCACGTGGGCCTCAAGACCTTCTGCGACCCGGAGGTGGAGGCATGCTGCTTCAACGACGCGGCCAGGAAAGCCCACACTGAGGGCCGGGGCATCGTCCAGAGCATTGAGATCGACGGCCGCCGGCTGCTCCACTACAAGCTGACGCCCCCCGACGTGTGCTTCATCAAGGCCACCTACGGCGACAGCCGGGGCAATCTGTCCATGGAGAAGGAAGGGCTGTTTCTGGAGCAGTTAGAGATGGCCCTTGCTACCAAGAACAACGGCGGAACCGTCATCGCCCAGGTGGATACCCTGGTGGAGGACAACACCCTGGACCCCCGCAGCGTGAAGGTCCACGGCTGCTTCGTGGACTATGTGGTGGTGGGGCGGCCGGAGTACAGCCGCCAGCACTACTTCGACGCCATCCCCTACCATCCGGAGTGGACCGGCGAGGTCAGGGTGCCCATGGGTGCCCTGGAGCCAATGGAGCTGGGCATCCGCAAGATTATCGCCCGACGGGGCGCCATGGAGCTGCGGAGGGAGTGCCTGGTAAACCTGGGCTTCGGCATGCCCGACGGTGTGGCCTCCGTGGCCGGCGAGGAGGGGGTGGCCGGCGAGATGACCCTGTCCATCGAGTCGGGCACACTGGGCGGCGTGCCAGCCCCCGGCAACGGCTGCGGCGCCTCCGCCGACGTGGAGGCCATTGTCAAGCACACCGAGATTTTCGACGGCTATGACGGTGGCAGCATCGACATCGCCTATCTGGGCGCGGCCCAGATCGACCGCCACGGCAATGTAAACGTGTCCAAGTTCGCCGGGCGGATGACCGGCCCCGGCGGCTTCATCAACATCACGCAGAACGCCAAGAAAATCTGCTTTATGGGCACCTTCTCCTCGGTGAAGGACACCGATATCCGCCTGGAAAACGGACGGCTGAACATCGTCAAGGACTCCAATGTGGTCAAGTTTGTCCCGGAGGTAGAGCAGATCACCTTCTCCGGCGATTACGCGCGGGAGACCGGCCAGGAGGTGCTCTACATTACGGCGCGGGCGGTATTCCGCCTGACCGACCAAGGCCTGACCCTCGTGGAGGTGGCCCCCGGCGCGGAGCTGGAGCGGGACATCTATCCACTGATGGGCTTCCGGCCTGCTGTGGCTGCCGATCTGAAAGAGATGGATCCGCGAATTTTTCGCCCGGAAAAAATGGGGCTTGTGCTCCAGGATTGAGAGGGAAAACACGATGAACAGCTTTACTCTGGATGAAATCTATGTGGGGCAGAAGGCGTCGGTCACCAAGACCATCACCAGGGGCGACATCTACGCCTTTGCCGGCCTGGTGGACGACTACAGCCCCGTCCACATCGACAAGGCGTTCGGCGAGCAGAGCCCCTTCGGCCGGTGCATCGCCCACGGCTTCCTGTCCGGCGCCCTGTTCAGCACCCTGGCGGGCAATTACCTGCCAGGCGCAGGCAGCCTCTATGTGCGCCAGAGCCTGAACTTTCTCAGGCCGGTCTACGCGGGGGACACCATCACCGCCACCTTTGAGGTGGTCAAAAAGGGCGAGGAGGTCACCAAACCCGACGGCACGGTAAAGTTCAGCCCCGGCCGCATCGTTATGAAGGCCACCGCCGTCAATCAGAGGGGCGAGGTGGTGGTGGAGGGCGAGGCATGCTCTATGGCTGCCCGGGAAAAGGTGGATTGCAGCCGGTTCTGAATCCGGGGGACTAGCGCAATAGTGCCCAAAGAGGTGCGCGCCCTTATGTGCTGTATTTGTGGAAATGTATTAAAGACATAAGATAGCGCCTGATTCTTGTGTTGCCGTCACAGTGCACATACGGTGTGCCCGTGTATAATAAAGTTATCCGGATGAGACAGCAACTGTGGAACGACAAACAGAGAAATGAGGGATCAAAGCAATGTTCTTGAAAAAGTTCGGGGATCTGGCTGCGGGCGTATTCTTCCTGATTCTTTCCATCGCCCTCTTCCTGGCGGCCAGCGCACTGCCGCCCAGCCTGATGGGGGGACTTGGCTCCGACTTCATGCCGAAGGTTCTGGCCATCATTACCTGCATCCTCTCCTTCTTTCAAATCCGTGCCGGATTCCGCACCATGCGAAGCTTCCAGCCGAATGAAGGAGCGGAGGAGGAGAAGCCGGAGTACCTGCGGGTGCTGGCCACCATCGCGGCATTCACCGTATATGTGTTTGTCATTGAGCCGGCGGGCTTCCTCCTCAGCTCCATCGTGTATCTGTTTGCACAGATCACTATCCTGGCGCCCAAAGAGAAGCGGGGCATCAAAGGGATCATCCTGTTCGCGGTGATCGCCGTCGTGGTGTGCGTCGCGGTTTACTTTATCTTCCGGTTCGGTCTGAATGTCATGCTGCCCGCCGGCATACTGGGTTAAAAGGAGGCGCAACTGATGGAAACCTTATCCCTGATTGGAAACGCATTTGCCGGGATGATGAACCCCATGTCCATTCTGCTGCTGATCGTCGGTGTCGCGGTGGGCATTGTGTTCGGCTCCATCCCAGGCCTGTCCGCCGCCATGGCGGTGGCCCTCTTCCTGCCGGTCACCTTCGCCATGCAGGCCCATGAGGCGTTCACCCTACTCGTGGCGCTCTACATCGGCGGGATCTCCGGCGGCCTGATCTCTGCCATCCTCATCAACATCCCCGGCACCTCCTCCTCCATCGCCACCTGCTTCGATGGCTCCCCCATGGCCAAAAAGGGTGAGGCGGGCAAGGCTCTGGGTACCGGAGTGGTATTCTCCTTCCTGGGCGGCCTGTTCTCCTTCCTGGTGCTTATGTTCGTGGCCCCTTCCGTGGCGCAGATTACCCTGAAGTTTTCCGCCATCGAGTACTTCGGCGTGTGCCTCTTTGCCCTCTCTATGATCGCCGCCCTGGCGGGCACCAGCATGATCAAGGGACTGCTCTCCGGCTGCCTGGGCCTGATCATTGCCTTGGTGGGTATGGCGCCCATTGATGGAACCAAGCGATTCACCTTCGGTATCAACGAACTGTCCTCCGGCTTTGACATCCTGCCTACCCTGATCGGCATCTTTGCCATTGCGGAGGTGCTGGCCTACGCTGAAGAGGTCAAAAAGATGGGAAAGGCCACTCAGATCAAGCAGAGCTTTAAAATCAAGGGCTTCGGATTCACCTGGAAGGAGTTCGTGGGGCAGAAGTGGAACGCACTGCGCTCCGCCCTCATCGGTACCGGCATCGGTATCCTGCCCGGCATCGGGGGCTCCACCGCCGGTATTCTCTCCTGGATGACCGCCAAAAAGACCTCCAAGCACCCGGAGAAGTACGGCACTGGGATCATGGACGGCGTGGTGGCCTCCGAAACCTCCAACAACGCAGTCATCGGCGGCGCCCTCATCCCCCTGCTGACCCTGGGCATCCCCGGCGACGGTGTGACGGCCATGCTGCTGGGGGCCTTTATGATCCACGGCCTCACCCCCGGACCCCTGCTCTTTGTGGAGTCCGCAGACCTCATCTACACCATCTTCATTGCCTGCATTCTGGCCAACGTGGTCATGCTGGTGCTTGAGCTGGGCGGCATGCGGATTTTTGTCCGTCTGCTGAGTATCCCAAAGTACATCCTGCTCCCTGTGGTGCTGGTGCTGTGTACCGTGGGCGCCTTCGCCACCAACAACCGTATCTTTGATGCCCAGTCCATCGTGATCTTCGGCGTGCTGGGCTACCTGATGAGCAAGTTTAAGCTCCCCGTGGCTCCTTTCATCCTCAGCTTCATTCTGTGCGACCTGCTGGAGACCAACCTGCGCCGGGGCCTGATGCTGACCCAGAACGACTTTTTGGCTTTCTTCACCCACCCCATCGCCGCTGTGTTTATGGTGGCCGCGGTGCTGTTCGTGGTGTGGACGGTAATCAAGCAGGTGCGCAACCGCAAAAAGGAGACTGCGGGTGCGGCTTGAGCCCATTGAGATCGAAATCAATATTCACTAAGGAGGATTTTCCCATGAAAAAGAGACTGCTTGCCCTTATCACTGGAGCCGCTCTGGTTGGAACCCTGCTGGCCGGCTGCGGCAGCACCAGCGAGAACACCGAATCCCCTGATGCCGCCGGTAATACAGGCTCCGCCTCAGGCGGAGGGTGGCCCTCCGGCCCGGTATCCATTGTTGTCCCTGCCAGCGCCGGGGGCGGTACCGATCTGCTGGCCCGTGTTCTGGCCGAGAAACTGACGGCCAAGTTGGGACAGTCCTTTGTGGTGGTCAATGTCACCGGCGCCGGCGGCTCCAGCGGCATCAACCAGGTTCATGAGGCCGCCCCAGACGGCAACACCATCCTCTTCTTCCACAATGCCCTGCTGATCAACAATGTCACCGGCGTGTCCGACTACTCCTACGAGGGCTTCGCTGTGGGGCCCCATGTGGTCACCGACAATGCCACTGGATTCTATGTCAGCGCCGACGCCCCCTACAGCACCTATCCGGAGCTGATCGATTACTGCAAGGAGCACCCCGGAGAGGTCACCATGGGCGTCGAGGTGGGCGGCTTTACCTACATGATGGTCAAGTCCTTTGAGGCGGCCACCGGCGTGCAGTTTAACCTGGTAGATGTGGGCTCCAACTCCGACAAATGTACCGCGCTGCTGGGCGGCCATATCGATATCATGCCCAACCAGTACTCTACGGCCAAGGGCTATATCGAGTCCGGTGATTTTGTGGCCCTGGGCTTCCCGGCCGAGGAGCGCAGCGCAGTCTATCCCGACGTGCCCACAGCCAAGGAACAGGGCGTGGATTGGCTCTACAATGGATATGAATTCGGCTTCTTCCTGCCCAAGGACACCCCCAAGGACATTCAGGACACCTTTGATACCGCAGTGGCAGAGCTGATGGAGGACGAAGAGGTGCAGCAGGCCATCCTGGATCTGGGCAACGAGCCTACCTACCTGTCCCCGGCCGACTACGAGAGCCAGCTGGCGGATATCCAGGCCGAGTACGAGGAGCTGTGGGCCGCGGCCAACGCGGCAGCCTGAGCTCCTCCCCCACAAGAACACATGGACTGCCTCGCCCGTGGGCGGGGCAGTCCCATCCGATTGTAAAAGAGGTATGCGGTATGAAACGGGAGATTTCTCCTTTTATTCGCCTGAACCAGAAGGACAATGTGGTGGTGGCCCGCCGGGACGTGCCCGCCGGCATGGAGGTGGAGAGCGAGGGCTTTACCACCCGTACCGAGGTGCCCGCGGGCTACAAGGCTGCGGCCAGGGACATCCGGAAGGGGGAGCCGATTCTCAAGTACAACACCTGTATCGGCTTTGCAGCGGAGGACACCCCCGCCGGCACCATGATGCACAGCCACAACATCGTCTTTGAGCACGTGGATCTGGATTACGCCTTCAGCCGGGACTATCACCCCACCGAGCTCCTGCCTCCGGAGCAGCGGGCCACCTTCCAGGGCTTCGTCCGCCCCGACGGCTGGGTGGCCACCCGCAACTACATCGGCATTCTGGTGGCCAGCAACTGCGCCGCCACCGTGGCCCGGAAGATCGCCAACCACTTCACCCCGGAGCGTCTGGCCGCCTACCCCAACGTCAGCGGAGTGGTGCCCTTCGTCACCGGCCTGGGCTGCGGCATGGAGATGACCGGTCCCTTCATGGATCTGCTCCGCCGCACCATCATGGGCTATGCCACCAACCCCAATCTGGGCGCGGCCATCGTGACGGCCCTGGGCTGTGAGCGCAACAACATCGACGGCATGTTTGAGCACGCCGGTCTCCAGGAGAGTGAGACCCTCCAGAAGCTGGTGATCCAGGACGTGGGCGGCACCGCCAAGGCCGTGGAGGAGGGCATCCGCAGGGTGGAGCAGCTGCTGCCCGTGGTCAACGCCTGCCGGCGGCAGACCGTCTCCGCCGAGCACCTGGTGCTGGCCCTGGAGTGCGGCGGCAGCGATGGCTTCTCCGGCCTGTCCGCCAACCCCGCCCTGGGCCGGGCGGTGGACCTGCTGGTGAAAAACGGCGGCACCGCCATCCTCTCCGAGACCACTGAGATCTTCGGCGTGGAGCACACCCTCACCCGCCGGGCCCGTACGCCGGAGGTGGGGCAGAAGCTGGTGGATCACATCAACTGGTGGCTGAAGTACAACGAGGGCAAGGACTGCCAGATCAACGGCCGTGTCAGCCCGGGCAACAACAAGGGCGGTCTGGCCAATGTGCTGGAGAAATCCCTGGGCGGCGCCAAGAAGGGGGGCGAGACCGCCCTGAACGAGGTGTACGACTACGCCGAAAAGGTCACCGAGCACGGCCTGGTCTTTATGAATACCCCCGGCTACGACCCTGTGGCCACCACCGGCCAGGTGGCTGGCGGCGCCACCATGGTGGCCTTCACCACCGGCCGCGGCTCCTGCTTCGGCGGTGTGCCCTCCCCCGTGCTCAAGCTGGCCAGCAACACCCCCATGTACCAGCGGATGGAGGGGGACATGGATATCAACTGCGGGGTCATCATCGACGGTGAAAAGGATTTGGACGAGATGGGGCAGCTCATCTTTGAGCGTATCCTCCAAGTGGCCTCCGGCGATAGGAGCAAGAGCGAACTGCTGGGCGTGGGTGAAAACGAGTTTGTGCCCTGGCCCATCGGCGTGCTGGCTTAATGGGAGGCGGATATGGATTGTGACTGGGACTTTCAGCTCAAGAACCCCGGCCTGGCCAGCAGTGAGCTGACCAACGGCGTGGCCCGCACCGGCCAACGGGCCCTACTCTACGCCACCGGCATGGACGAGGAGGACATGAAAAAGCCCTTTGTGGCGGTGATCAACTCCTTCAGCGAGATGGTTCCCGGCCACATGCACATGCGGGAACTGGCCGAGCAGGTGAAATACGGCATCCTGGAGGGGGGCGGCATCCCCCGCGAAACCGGCACCATCGCCATCTGCGACGGCCTGTGCCAGGGCCACTGCGGTATGCGCTACCCTCTGCCCAGCCGGGATCTCATCGCCGACTCCATCGAAATGGTGGTGCAGGCCCACCACTTTGACGCCATGGTGCTCATCCCCGGCTGCGACAAGATCATACCCGGCATGCTCATGGCCGCCGCCCGGCTGGACATCCCTGCCATCGTGGTCACCGGCGGCCCCATGCTGCCCGGCAACGTGGGCGGCAACCCTCTGTTTTGCTCCAGTGAGCTGCGGGAATTCCCCGGCCGGGTGGAGCAGGGGAGCTGTACCGTGGAAGAGATGAAGAAGGCCGAGGAGGCCGCCCTGCCCACCGTGGGAAGCTGCGCCCACCTGGGTACCGCCAACTCCATGTGTATGCTCACAGAGGTACTGGGCATGTCTCTGCCCGGCTGCGGCACCGCTCCGGCGGTGTCCAACCGCCGCAAGCGCATCGCCAAGCAGTCCGGCCGGCAGGTCATGGAGCTGCTGCGCCGGGGCATCACCCCCCGGCAAATCCTCACGCGGGAGGCTTTGCTCAACGGCGTGGCGGGGGCCATGGCCACCGGCTCCTCCACCAATCTGGTGCTCCACCTGCTGGCCATCGCTCACGAGGCCGGCGTGGAGCTGACACTGGACGACTTCGACCGCATCAGCCGGGAGGTGCCCTTCGTATGTAACCTCCAGCCCTCCGGCAAATACCCCATCGTCTCCATGGACGCCTGCGGCGGCATTCCAGCGGTGCTGAAAAACGTGGAGCCCAAGCTCCACCGGGACGTGATGACCGTCGCAGGAAAGACCCTGGGTCAGATGCTGGACGCCGTGGAGCCTGTGGAGAACGACGTGATCCGCACCATGGAGCACCCCCAGAAGCCGGAGGGCGGCATTGCCGTGCTCTGCGGAAGCCTGGCCCCCGACGGGGCTGTGGTAAAGCAGTCGGGTGTCAAGCCCTCCATGTACCGGTTCTCCGGCCGGGCGCGGGTGTTCAATTCCATGGAGGAGGCGGACGCGGCGGTGAGCGCCGGGACCATTGAGAAGGGCACCGTCCTGGTCATCCGGTATGAGGGCCCCAAGGGGGGGCCCGGCATGCGGGAGATGCTCTCCACCACCGCCCTCATCATGGGCCGGGGTATGGACGAGGACTGCGCCCTGGTCACCGACGGGCGCTTCTCCGGCGCCACGCATGGCCCCTGCATCGGGCATATCTCCCCGGAGGCGGCCGCTGGCGGCCCCATCGCCCTGGTGGAGGACGGCGATGAAATTTTCATTGACATCGCGGCCCGCCGCCTTGAGCTGAAGGTCTCCCCGGAGGAGCTTGAGCGCCGCCGGGCCGTCTGGAAGCCTCTGGTCAAGCCACGCGGCCCGGCTCTGGCCAAATACGCCGCCCACGTCAGCTCTGCGGACCGCGGCGCCATTATCGAGCTGGAGAATAGCGCCTGTCAGTGAGTGGGTTTTCGTTGAGACCAGAACCCCGCCGGAATCCTTGGGTTCCGGCGGGGTTTCTTTTCCTTTTCAGATTCCCACATATGCGCGACGCATCCGGAGTCCAAAAGCGCCTCCGCGGCCAACCATACCGGTACTTGTATGGTCTCATGGCTGACATACCATCGGTGGAATAGGTAAAGTTGACAGAAGTGCAGGCGTGAGGCTTGCCGCTGTGTTGGGTCTATGCTATGATAGCGGGAAAGGAGCAGAACTGTTTATTTGCAAAGCAGAGGAGGCTGAAGGCGTGGACACCAAGGAAATCGCCATGCGATGGCTGAGTGAAAATTTGAACTATGTGGATTCTGTCACCGTCATTGACAGCACGGGGAGAATTATTGCAAAGCAGAGGTTTAATCCACGCTATACGGATGAAGAGAATCTGGCTCATAATCAGTGGGCGCTGGGCAAGAACTTGCTGGAGCTCTTCCCCTCTTTAAGTCCGGAAGACAGCACGCTGCTGCAGGTTCTTCATACCGGAAAAATTATATACATTGAAAATCAGGAGGCATGGAATCTCCAGGGCAGGAAAACGGTATGCAACAATCTGAATTTTCCGATTATTTTTCGGGGCAAAATTGTAGGTGCCGTGGAAATTTCACGAGACATCACACATATTGACAATCGTATTCACCCCGTACCGCCCAGTCAGACTCCGCCTGCCCCCCGCAGTGCCGCGGCCCGCTACAGCTTGACCGATATCATAACCCAAAATTCAGGGATGCTCCGTTTAAAGGAGACGATTGGAAAGGTAGCCAACAGCACATCCTCTGTATTGATTTGTGGAGAGACGGGAACCGGCAAGGAGTTGGTAGCGTCCTCGCTCCACAATGCCAGCTATCGGAAGGCCAAGCCTTTTGTGGCGGTAAACTGCGCCGCTCTGCCCGAGAGTATTTTGGAAGGACTGCTTTTTGGCTCCCGGAAGGGGGCCTTTACCGGGGCGGAAAACCGAAAAGGCCTTTTTCAGGAGGCGGATGGGGGAACTCTGTATTTGGACGAGATTAACTCCATGCCGCTCAATCTCCAGGCAAAGCTGCTGAGAGTGCTTCAGGAAAAACAGGTCATGCCGTTGGGAAGTACACAGCCTATTGCGGTTGACGTTCGTATCGTCTCCTCCTCCAACTGTCCACCCGATGAGTTGGTGCGGAATGGAGAATTGCGTCCCGATCTGCTGTATCGCCTCAACACCGTGACATTGGCGATTCCACCCCTGAACCAGCGGCCGGACGATATCCCGTTGCTGTCCGAGTATTTCCTTTATAAGTACAGCAGGGTGTTAGGCCGGCCGGTCCCCCAGATGGCCCAGGAGACGATTCTTTTTCTGAGCAATTGCAGATGGCACGGCAATGTGCGGGAGTTGGAGCATGCCATTGAAGCGGCACTCAATGTTTTGGGAGAGGGAAGCGTGCTCTCTCTGGAGCACCTGCCCGCTTATTTGACCATGAGGGAGCCTCCGGAAATTCATCAGAAGAATACGGAGCCAACGCTTTCACTGCCGGAAACTATGGGCTTGTATGAGAAAAAACTGATTTTGCAGGCATTGATGTCCTGTGGCGGCAAAATTGTGGAGGCGGCGGCACTTCTGCAGATCCCGAGAACCACGCTGCAGTATAAGATTCGTAAGTATGGGTTAATGATTGAATGACAAAAAATTGTCATTTAAGACGAATAATTGTCAATAAGGCGACGTTGAACCGTATACAACCTATGATTGAGAGCGACAGGCGACGAAAATTCGTCGCCTGTCGCTCTTATAACATTGATTTTTTGCTTCCCTGTGATCTTAATATGAGAAAGATGCTGTTAATTTCCCTGATAATGTAAATTTATTTGGCACACGGTTTGCACTATTAAAAGAAAGAAGGAGGTAACCCGGTGCATTATGGAAGCCTGAACCATCATACGTGAAGAATAGGAGGTTCTTATGGAAGAAGTCATCAACTATGGCTGGCTGTCTCTCATTCCGGCTGTTGTAGCAGTCGTGCTGGCCTTTGCCACCCGCAACGTAGTGCTCTCCCTGGCAATCAGCCTGTTCCTCGGCATCATGATCCAAGTGGGCGCCAACCCCTGGCTCTCCCTGCAGCACCTGTTCAGCGACTATCTGTTTGTCGATCTGGCGACAGACAACAATCCCCAGACGATCGTAATGATGGCGACCGTGGGCGGCTTTGTAGCCCTGATCGAGAAATCCGGCGGGGCACGGGCATTTGCAAAGGCCGTGGCAAACAGCGTCAACAGCAAAGTAAAAGCGCAGCTGGCGGCCTGGCTGGGCGGGCTGGTCATCTTCTTTTCCGACTCTGGCAACAGCCTCATTCTGGGGCCCATGTTCCGCCCCATCTTTGACCGTCTCAAGGCATCCAGGGCAAAGCTGTCCTATATTTTGGACTCCACCTCCTCACCAGTCTGTATTCTGATTCCCATCACCGGCTGGGGCGTCTATATCATGAGCATTATTGCGACCGAGTTTGAAACGCTCGGCATCAACGGCTCTGACGCCTCCACCTTCATGGCGGCGATTCCCTATCAATTTTACTCCATTCTCGCACTCTTCCTGATTCCAATTGTGGCGTTTGGCAGACACGACTTTGGATTCATGGCCAAGGCGGAGGAGCAGGCGCGTCTGGGACTGCCGCAGAACATCTCGGACGACGAGGCCATCCTGGTATCCGATGACAAGAAGGTGTCTCCCTGGAATATGATCCTGCCCCTGGTGATCCTGTTGGGGACCATCCTAGTGATGTTTGTCAGTTGGGGGTTCCCGTTCCAGAACATTCCCGGCTCCAAAATCCGCATTGCTCTGACCTCCGGTTATCGGCTGGCCTCTATCGTATGTATGATTATGATTACGGCCCAGAAGTTGATGAGCTTTAAGGAAACCTTCGACGTGTTCATCGGCGGTATTCAAAAGATGGGCTCCGTCCTGGTCGTCGTGGTCCTGGCCTGGGGCGTGGGCTCTGTCTGCAAGGATCTTGGAACCTCTCAGTTTATTGTGGATTCCACGCTGGGGCTGATCACTCCGCATGTGGTACCCGCCCTGCTGTTCCTGGTGGGCGTCATTATCTCCTTTGCCACAGGTACTTCGTGGGGGGCCATGGCGATCCTGCTTCCGATCGGCATCAATATGGCCGTCGGTTTTGGGGTGTCCATCCCCATGACAATTGGCGCGGTGCTGTCCGGCTGCCTGTTTGGCGACCACTGCTCGCCCATTTCCGATACGACGGTGATGTCCGCAATGGCTGCCGGATGTGATCTGCTGGAGCACACCCGTACCCAACTCCCCTATGCGGGAATCGCGGCGCTGGCCAGCTTTGTGGCCTACCTGATTCTGGGCTTCACCAATGCAAATATCTGGATTATGCTGGTGGTCGCCCTGGCTCTGCTGATCGTATTTTACCTCCTCTCCTGCAGGCTGTGGGGAGTGAAGGCCGCGGAGTCCAAGTAACAACGCATGAGAAAAAGGAGTATGATTGCGATATGACAGAAGCGGAGCGCAGCAAATATGACGGCCGGGATATGGTCATTCTGAACCGTCATACGGAGGACACCATTCAGGAGGACAAGCTTTCCTTCCCCATGCAGATGGAAAACCATTTTGCCCACGTCCGCATGCTTTGGGAGCAGGGCATACTGACACACAAGGAGGCCAGAGCCATTTCTGCGGCTCTGCGTAAGCTCCTGGCCGCGGGACCGGATGCTACAGGCCGCCGGCCGGGCCTAACGGATCTCTTCTCCAATCTGGAGGAATGGCTGATTGAGGAACTGGGGATAGAAGTAGGCGGAAAGTTCCACACCGGCCGTTCCCGCAATGATATGAACTTGACCATTGAACGCATGTATACCAGAAAGACACTGCTGGATATGTGTGAAGCGGTTTCCTTCCTGATGGATACCCTGCTCCGAAAGGCAGAGGAGCACAAAAATACCATTATACCGGGCTATACACACCACTCACAGCATGCGCAGCCGGTTACACTTGGGCACTTCTATCTGAGTGCGTTCGAAAACTTTGCCCGCGATCTGGAGCGCCTGCTGGCAGCCTACGACCACACCAACCTGAGCCCTATGGGGGGCGCGGCCATCGCCACGACTGGTTTTCCCATCAACCGGGAGCGGGTTGCCGAGCTGCTGGGCTTTGACGGCCTGCTTCTGAACTCTATGAACGCCACGTCCAGCCTGGATTTCGCCTATGAGGCGGCCAGCGCCATGTGTATTTTTATCCAGAATGTGGGCCGAATGGCGGAGAGCCTGCTGTTGTGGAACATGGGAGAGGTGGGCATCTCGCGCCTGAATTTGAAGTACTGCTCCTACAGCACCATCATGCCCCAAAAACGCAACCCCGTGGCCCTGGAAACACTTCGCTATTCCGGGGAATGGAGCTATGGCGCCCTGAGTACGATGTTCAACACCATGAAAGCCTATACGCCAGGCAATGGGCGGGAGCCCGGCTTTGTGGTCAGCCTGTACTATGAAATCGCGCAGAGAGTTATGGACAGCGCCTATCTCCTGGAGGGGATTGTACGCACTTTGGAGGTGGATCGGGAGCGCGCTTTGGATATGACCCGCAAAGGCTTTTCCACCATGACCGAGCTGGCAGACGAGCTGGTACGCAGCCAGGGCCTGTCCTTTGCGGCCGCCAAGAAGCTGGTCGGCAGGCTGGTGCTTCTGGCCCATGAGGAGCATATCCCCTGTGAGGCAATTGGCCGGGACCTCCTGCACCGGGCGGGCCTGGAGGCGCTTGGGGTAGAAGTGGACATGCCGGAGGAACTGCTGCGCGCCGCTCTGGATCCCGTCCAGAATGTGGAACGCCGCAGCCTTATCGGAGGCCCCAGTCCTGCACGTGTGGCTGAAATGATCCAGTGGGGAGGGGGACGGCTGAAGGAGCTGGACAGTCAATGGAAGGCCCGAGGGGATCGACTGAAGCGGGCCTCCAGCCGATTGGAGGAGCTGACCGATGCATTAATTAGGGAGGAGGAGTCATGACGCTGTCAGAAGCCTTTGCACACTTTATTCAACATCCGGTACCGCTGGGCGAGGAGGAGGTCTACCTCTGCACCCGCTCCATCCTGGATACTGTGGGGGCTATGGTCCTTGGCAGCCGTACCGGGGTGGTAGAAAAAGCTGCGCGGGTTATTCCGCGGGCCGGGAAAGCCACTCTGGCGGGGATTGGCGGAGGCTTTTCCGCGCGAGATGCGGCGTTCCTGAACGGTATCAGCGGCCACGAGCTGGAGTTGGATGACACCTCCAGCTCCAATCTGGGGCACCCCACCGTGGCTGTGCTGCCCGCTCTGCTGGCGCTGGGGGAAGAATTGAACAGCCCTGGCGAAGAACTGATACGTGCATTCGCCGTAGCCACCGAGGTGGAGTGCAAGCTGGGGCGTCTTTGCGCTCACGCCCTCCACGAGCGGGGATGGCATGCCAGCAGTGTTACCGGTATTGTTGGAGCCGCCGCGGGCGCCGCGTATCTTTTGAAATTGAAGGAAAAGGAACTCGTAAACTGCCTGGGAATTGCCGCCTCCATGGCGGCTGGTGTGCGGGAGAACTTCGGGACGGACACCAAGTCGCTTCATATCGGCAAGGCGGCTGCGGATGGACTTCTGGCGGCCTGTCTGGCCCGGGAAGGCTGTACCGCCGCCTCCTCCGCCCTGGACGGCCGGGAGGGCTACCTCTACGAGTATTCCGGGCTTCGCTTTGACCCGTTTGGTTCAGACTGGTACAAGACCCTGGGAAACCGATACGATGTCTGCACCCCCGGGTTTGCGATTAAACAGTATCCCTCCTGTAGCAGTACCCACCGTGCAGTGGATGCCTTTGTTGATTTGGCGCAAGTACATCATTTTCAACCAGAGGACATCGCCTCCATCCGGGTGGAACTGAGTGCGGCCGCTCTGCGTGAGCTGGTGACGCCCGAACCCAGAACCGGAGATGAGGCCAAGTTCAGCGTTGGGTTTCAGGTGGCCCTCTATTTGAGCGGGTTGGACAACATGCCGGACAATTATACAGAGAAGATTATCTTCCGGCCCGATATCCAACGGATTATAAAAGCCACTCATCTTTGCCATGCGGAGCGGTATGATGCGCTCCCGGTGGATATGGGAGTAGGACCTGCCTTCGTATCCGTCACCCTATTGGATGGCACAGAGTACCATACAGAGCGCATTTATCCCGTGGGACACCGGACAGATCCCATTTCGGATCAGGCGCTGGAGGAGAAATTCCTGCGCTGTACCCGCCCGGTATTGGGTGAGGAGCAGGCGCGTGTGTTATGCAGGACCCTCTGGAAGCTGAAGGATGATGCCGTTACCAATCTCATGCGCCAGACCGTTCCCATTCTCCGATGACCCGAATCCCCCGGCTCGTTCTGGGCCGGGGGATTTGACACATCCCGTATAATCTAAAATGAGCGAATAAGGAAAGGAGAGCCACATATGGACTACCGGATAGAACGGGACTCAATGGGGGAGATGGAGGTCCCCGCGGACCGCTACTGGGGTGCGCAGACCCAGCGGAGCTATCAGAACTTCCAGATCG
>OHRY01000444.1_pt1 | contig 24037 bp, 14 predicted proteins | sample 1578631 | NCBI WGS metagenome assembly OHRY01 (sample SAMEA3879570, study PRJEB24766) | human gut metagenome | biome: human-associated habitat; feature: feces | place: USA | collected 1985/1987
CCCCCTGGCGGGGACGGCGTCGCCGTCCGGCCCCGCCTCCGCGCCGCCCCCCACCCTGGCCGACCAGGAGCGCGCCGCCCTGGAGCAGGCCCTGGCCTATGCCGGGGGCAACCGGGCGCTGGCCGCCCGGGTGCTGGGCATCTCCCGCACCGCCCTCTATCAGAAGCTGGAGCGTTTCCGCCTGTCCTGAATTAAAACGCGGGCCGCGTATCTCTTGGATACGCGGCCCGCGTTTTGCATGCTATCTGGTCTGCTCCCCTTCGGGGATCATGCCGAAGTTTTGGAAGGGCAGCAGGACGCACACCGCCCGCCCCAGCACATACCGCTCGTCCACGGTGCCCAGGGTCACGTCCCGGCTGTCACTGGAGTGGTTGCGGTTGTCGCCCATGACGAAGATGGAGCCCTCCGGCACCTCAATATGGGTCTGGTTCTCATAGGTGGGACACAGCATGGCCTCATGGATGTAGGGCTCGTCCAGCACCTGTCCGTCCACTGCGACGGTGCCCGCGTCGTAGTCGATGTCCACCGTCTGTCCGCCCACGGCGATGACCCGCTTGACGATGGGCCCGTCCACATCGCGGAAGGCCTTGGTGAGCACCACCACATCCCCCTGCTTGGGCTCATAGCCGACGCTCTGGAGCAGCAGCATGTCCCCGTGGTGCAGCGTGGGATACATGGAGCTGCCGTCCACGCCGATGATGCGCCCCACGAAGGTGAAGAGAAGGATCAGCGCCACCAGGGCCAGCACCAGGGCCTGGAGCCAGAAGTAGAGATCCAGCTTGAGGGAGTCGCCGCTGGAGAGCTCCTCCTGCTCCTCCCCGTCTTGTGTTTGCTTCTTTGCCAAAGGTATCAGCTCCATCCGAATGGGAAAAAAGATCGTTCTATTATACCCCGCCCTGCTCACGATTGCAAGCGCAGAACGGCGGCCCCCTCCCGGCCCTCCGCCAGCCGCGCCTCCCGGCTGTGGCAGGTGAACAGGAGGATCTGCCGCTCCTCTCCCAGCCGGGCCAGGGCCTCCAGGGCCAGGGCGCAGCGGCCGTCATCGAAGTTGGCCAGGGCGTCGTCCAGCACCAGAGGACAGGGCTCCTCCGCAGGGAGCACCAGCTCACACACCGCCAGACGCACCGCCAGGTAGAGCTGGTCGGCGGTACCCTGGGAGAGGGTCAGCGCCCGCCGGGGCTGGAGGCCGTCGCGCTCCTCCGCCAGGGCCTCAAACTGCTGGGTAAGGGCCACCTTGTCGTATTTCCCGCCGGTGAGCTCCGCCAGCAGCTCCCCCGCCCGGCGGTTGAGGGCCGGGGAGAACCGGGCCTGGAGCCCGCTGTGGGCCCGCTCCAGGGCGGCCAGGGCCGCGCCCAAGGCGTCGTACTCCGCCCGGCGGCGGTCCAGCTCCTCCTGGATGGCCTCCCGCCGGGTCTGAAGGGCCTCCCGGTCGCCCAGGGTATTCAGCTCCCCCTGGGCCATGGCCAGGCCGCTGCGCAGCCGGGAGAGCTCTCCCTCCGCCGCGCTCAGGCGGGCCGCGGTCTCGGCAGGGTCAAAGCGGGGCTCCACGTCCGTCCCGCCGGAGACCTCCTCGGGCCGGGGCAGGCTGTCGGCCAGGGTTCTGGCCCCCTCCAGCTTTACCCGGGCGGTGGACAGGCGCTCGTCCAGGTTCAGCGCCCGGGAGAGGGCGGCGGATACGCCGAAGGTGTCCGTCACCGTGGGGGCGAAGGGGTGCACCAGCTCCAGCAGCCTCCGGCGGGTCTCCTCGTCCCGGGCGATGTGCCCGGCCAGGGCCTGCTCCACCGCCTCCCGCTTTTTGGCCGCCTCCGCCGCCACCACACACGCCTCCCGGTAGGCGCTGGCCCGGCCCAGAATATCCTCGGGCCGCTCCGCCCCGTAGCGTGCCAGCAGCTCTGCCGCTCCGGCGGCAAATCGTCTTTTCCACAGCCCGGCGGCGATCAGCAGAGCTGCGCCCCCGATAGCCAGAGCAGCGGACACCCCGGCCGTCGTCAAAACGGCCGGAAGGCTCCCCCCCAGGGGCAGGGGCAGCGTCCCGCAGAGGGTGGCTATGAGCCCCACCGCGCCAACTGCCAGCAGCAGGATTCCGCCCGCGTACAGCCCCGCTGTTTTGGGCCGGCCGCCCGCCGCCTCCGCGTCGGCGCCGGCCCGCTCCCAGGCCTCGTCGGGGGTCAGGCCGGGGAACAGGGGGTCCTCTGCGGAGGCCCGGGCCTCCGCCTCCGCCGCCCGGGCCTCCTCCAGCTGGCTCTCCGCCAGCTTGCGGTTGGCGTGGAGGGTATTGAGGGCGTTGAGCTCCTCCTGGGCCCTTTTCAGGGTATCCCGGTCGGGAGGCGCGCCGTGGCGGGTACGCTCGGCCTCCAGGCCGTCCACCTGGGCCTGGGCCTCGGCAAGGGCGGCCTGGGCCGCCTCCCACCGGGCCCTGCGCTGGGCCATGGCCCGGCTGAGGTGGGCGTCCCGCTCGGACTCCAGAAGTCTGTGCTCGGCCTGGAGCCGCTCCAGCTCCCGCCTGGCCTCCTGGGCCAGACGGAAGGCCTTGGACTGGCGGGCCAGGGTCTCCTCCACGTCGGCCAGCTCCTCCTCCAGCCGGGGGATCAGGCCGGTCTTGTTGTGCTTCCGGCGGTTGAGCCAGTCCCGCAGGCGGCGCTCTACCTGGGAGTAGGACACATCCTCCTCCCCGCTGGAGGCCAGGGCGGCGATGCGGGCCTCCAGGGCGGGGGCGCCGTCGATGGCCGCGCCCCCCTGGCCCACGAAGGCGGAGCGCTCGAATACCTCCCGGGGCACGCCGGTGAGGGTCTCCCCCGCGTTGTCCCCGGTGAGGCCGGGCACCAGCTCCGCCGTGCCGGTATACACCGCCTCAAAGCGGCCAAAGGGGGTGCTCCCCTTGGGCCCCCGGCGGAGGGTGACGGACCGCCCCTGCCAGAGCAGCTCCACGCTCCCCTCCATGGCCGCGCCGCTCCAGGGCTGGTAGCGGTTCTTCTCCGCAAGGTAGCCCTGACGGTCCCGCTCCTTGGTGTTGATCCCGTAGAGCATGGCCCGCAGGAAGGCCGACCAGGTGGACTTCCCCCCCTCGTTGGGGGCCTCAATGACATTCAGCCCCTCCCCCAGCGCCAGCTCCGCGCTCTGGAGCTTGCCGAAGGTGGCGCGCATCTTCAAAATCTTCATAGGCAGGGATCCTCCCCATTCTCCAGGGCCGCCAGCCCAAAGCGGGCGGCCAGCTCCAGCCCGTCCCCCTCCAGCGCCCCGCTCCGCAGGATGCGCAGGAAGAGGCCGGTGAGGCTGTCCTCCCCCGACCGGGCCCACAGCGCCCGCCGCTCCCGGGTCTGATCCCGGAGGGTCACGCTGTAAAAGCGGGGCTCGGCCAGGGCGGCGAGGGCGGCCAGCTCCGGCGGCTCCTCCCCCCGCTCTCCGGTGAGCACGATGCGATAGCAGTCCTCCCCGGCGTCCGCGGGCAGGGCCGCCGCCAGGGCGGCGGCCGGGCTCTCCGCCCCGGTCACGTCCACGGTCAGGATCTCATAGCGCCGCCGGGCCAGGGGGACGAACTCGGCGGACACGGCCCCGCCGTCGTCCACCGTCACCACCAGCACGCCCTTGTCGCCCAGCTCGTCAAAGCCCCGGCCCTCGGGACAGCCGGGGTAGGCCCAGTACGTGTCCCCCGCCTTTTGCAGCCCGGAGCAGGCGTGGATGTGTCCCAGGGCCAGGTAGGTCAGGCCGCTGGCGGCGATGTCCTCCAGGGCGATGGGGCCGTAGCGTCCCTTCCCCTCCACGTCCCCATGGAGGGCCATCAGGTGGATGCGCCCGTCCCGTGGGGCGGCAAAGCCCATCAGGGGAGAGCGGTCGGCCTGGGGGGTGGTAAAGGCCGCGCCGTGCACCACGCAGTTGAGGCCGGGCAGCTCCACCCCCTCCACCGCCACGGTGGAAAAGATATGTACGTTGTCCGGCCACGCCGTGCCGGCGTACACCGAACGGGGGCCGTAGCAGTCATGGTTGCCCGGGGCGATGAACACCGGGGCGGGGATGCCCCCCAGGGTCCGGGCCAGGGCCTGTACGGTCTCCTGGTAGGTCTGGCCGCCGTCCAGCAAGTCTCCGGAGAGCAGCACCACGTCCGCCCGCCGCTCCTCCGCCAGCCCGGCCAGCCGGTCCAGCAGCTCCCGCTGCTCGGCCCGGCGGGCCCTGGCCTTGTCCGGGGGCAGGGCGGCAAACGGGGCGTCCAGGTGGAAATCCGCCCCGTGGATGATTGTCAGCATAGATGTCTCGGTTCCTTTCTCGCAGGGGATATTACGCGCGGATGTCCACCCGCTCGACGCTCACGCACCGCCGCTGGTCGGTGTCGATGGAGAAGAGTACGCTCTCCAGCTTACAGGGGCCCGGGGCGGGCTCAAAGCGGCGGGGCAGCCCGCCCAGAAAGCGGTTGACGGCCTGCTCCGGCCGGATGCCCAGCACGCTCTCGGCCGGGCCGGTCATACCCAGGTCGGTGACAAAGCCCAGCCCCTTGGGGAGAATTTGCCCGTCGGCGGTGGGGACATGGGTGTGGGTGCCCCACACGGCCTGAGCCCGGCCGTCCAGGTAATACCCCATGGCCCCCTTCTCGCTGGTGGCCTCGGCGTGGAAGTCCACCAGCACCACATCGGTCCCCTCCATCCGCCTGAGCACCCGGTCGGCGGTGGTGAAGGGGTTGTCGAAGTTGCTGTCCATCTCGCACCGGCCAATCAGGTTCATGACGCCGATGCGCACGCCGCCGGGGCCGTCGTACACGCCCCAGCCCCGGCCGGGCACCCGGCTGGTGTAGTTGGCGGGGCGGAGGGTATACCGGTCATCCTCCAGAAAGTCGGCGATCTGGATGCGGTTCCAGGTGTGGTTGCCCAGGGTGACCACATCTGCACCGGCGTCAAAGATCTCCCGGGCCTGCCGGGGCAGAATCCCCACGCCGGACGCGTTCTCCCCGTTGACCACCGTGAAATGCACGCCCTTGAGCTTCTTCAGCCCCCGGAGATGGCGGGACAGGTACTCCACGCCGCTGTCCCCCACGACGTCGCCTACGGCCAGCACGTTCAGAATCATAACTTGCCTCCCTCTCATAATCAGCAGCCTCTATTATATGTGATTTTTTGCAAAAGGGCAATCGTAGTTTCTTGTAACCGGATTGAAACCGCCCCCGTAACCCTTTTTGCCGTCCCCTATGGTATGATAGGAGACGCCAAGGAGGATTTTTTTATGAAACTGCGCCTTTTTTCCGGCCTGGCCGCCCTGGCCCTGGCCGCGCTGCTGGCCGCCTGCGCCCCGGCCGCCCCCGCTGAGCCCGCCCCTTCTCCCGGCGCGGCCAGCCCCGCCCCCACCGCCGAGCTGCCCACCCCGGTCACGGAGGAGGAACTGCCCGCCCTCTATGAGGCCGAGGGCTATACGGTGACGGAGGTACGCGGCTATCTGGACGACTTTGTGGTGGAATACACCTACGGCGGCAGTGAACCCCGCCTTCTGGACTGGGTGTTCGGGGAAACCGGCCGCCGGGTGTACCTGACGGGTCTGGACGCCGATGCTTCCTATCAGATCACCGGCCCCGGCGAGGTGCGCTTTACTACCGGCGGTGTCAGCTCCTCCACCCCCTGGAAAGGGCTGCCCGAGTCGGGTACCGTGCGGGTGCTGGTGGACGCCTACGGCCGGGTGCCGGAGGACGCCGTTCAGACCACCCTGGATACTGTGGAAACCTGGCTGGACCCGGCGGAGCCCTTCTACATGGGCTGGTTGGGGAACGGCCGCCCCGCTGAACACGCCCGGTTTGAGCAGGTGTACGACGCCCGCATCGACGCCGACGGCCTGTCCTTCTCCTTCATACCCAATGGGGACAGCCGAGAGCTCTTTGGGGGCTTCTTCCCGGCGGCCACCACCATTCCCAGCTTCGAGACCAGCTTTGATCCAGACCGCCGGGTGTTCACCCTCCGCCTCCACAACACCTGCCTGGAGAGCGGCGGCGCGGAAACTGATGAGATAGAGGAATGGATCGGTGAGGGGACATATCCAAAGAGCCTCTATCCCTATTCCTTCCCGGCGGGCTCCCTGGGCCGGGACAGCCACTTCCTGCGGGACGTCACCATCGCCGAGGACGGGGAGGACGTGGTGGTGACCGCCGTCCTGACGGAGCGCGCCTATCGCTTCACGGTGGAGACCTCCAACCTGGGCTCTGACAACATCCCCTCCTTCCGCATCGTATTCCGGGAGAAGAATCTTGACTTAGATGGGCGGGATTGATATGAAACGATATCTGACGCTCGTTCTGCTGCTGGCCCTCTGTCTGACCGCCTGCACACCGAAGGCCCCGGCTCCGACGGAGACCGCCCCGCCGCCGGAGGCCGGTTCTGTCCGGTCGGAGATGCCCGCCCCGGTGTGGGGCGAGCAGGTCTTTCAGCGGGACTATGCCGGCGAGGAATCCAACGCGGACGCGCCGGAGGGGGTGGTGGTCTCCCTGCGCTTTGTCATGCCCTATATCGAAAACGCCGGGGAGAACCCCGTCTGGCGGAGTCTAAACGAAGACTTCTCCATACTGGGAGAGGGGTGGCTGGAAAAGGGCCGGGAATACTGGAGCACTCCAGGCCTGGAGCCCGGCGGGGACTATTCCGTGGAGAGCGTCTACACCATCCAGCGGTGCGACCGCTTCCTGAGCGTCCGCTACCAGCGCACCGAGGCGCTGGCGGGTGAGCCCGCGGGCACTGTCTCCGGCAGCCTTCTTGACCTGTCCACCGGCAAAGCCCTTACCCTGGACTCCTTACTGCGGGTTCCGGCCGAGAAGGGGATGGACGCTCTTCTGGATGCTCTGGACGGTCTGGAGGACGGCCCGTACGGCCGGGCATATTTTGAGAGCTACTGGGATGTCAACGCCTTCTACCTTACGGAAGACCACCTTGTGCTCCTCTTCCCGGTCTATGAGGACGGCGCTACCTCCCCCACCGCCACCCTGGAGCGCCCCATCCCCCTGGTTCGCCTCCGTGGGCTGCTCAGCAGCGCCTTCCCGGAGCTCTGTCCGGCTGACCCTGCTCCCCAGCCATCCGTCCCGGCGGCGGAGCCGCGCGCGCTCACCCCGGAGGAGATCAGCCGGGTCAATCAGGCCTTTGCCCCAGGGGCGGAGGAGGGCGGCGTGGCTGACGCCACTCCGGCGAGCGGCTTTTTCACCAGCTATTACGACGATGTAAGAGAGCTGGACTTCGCCGCCTTTTTGGAGTACTACCCCGATGACGGCACATTGAGCGCCGGGGATGAGGCGGAATCCGACGCTCTGAAAGCCCTGCCCGGCTACCCCTGGGACATGTCGCCGGGCGCCGTGCCCACCCACCGCATCACCCGCGCCTCGGTGGACGCGGCCCTGGAGCGGTACGCCGGCATCACCGCCGCCGAGCTGGCCGACACCTCGGGCGTCCCCTACCTGGAGGAGTACGACGCCTGGTACACCTTCACCAGCGACTTCGGCCCCGGCAAGTTCCTGTGCGCCGGGGGCGAGGTGGACGAGGCCGCCGGCACCGCCCGGCTGTGGACGGAACCCCGGGAGGACGGCGGACAGGCGGAGTTGGCCCTGCAGCGGGACGGCGCGTCCTGGCACATCCGCTCCCACCGAATTGTAAACAATCCTTGAACCCTCTTGCAATTTTTCATGCGAAGGATTATGATAGCGTTAGCACTCAGAAAGTTCGAGTGCTAACGCTCTTTGTTTACAAAACCGTTTGAGATACAGGAGGCATTGTCATGGCAAAGAAACAGTTCAAGGCCGAGTCCAAGCGGCTGCTGGATCTGATGATCAACTCCATCTACACCCACAAGGAGATCTTCCTGCGGGAGCTGATCTCCAACGCCAGCGACGCGGTGGACAAGCTGGCCTACAAGGCCCTCACCGACGATCAGGTGGGGCTGAACCGCTCCGACTTCAAAATTACCCTCACCCCCGACCAGATTGCCCGCACCCTGACCATCTCCGACAATGGCATCGGCATGACGAAGGAGGAGCTGGAGCAGAACCTGGGCACCATCGCCCGCAGCGGCTCCCTCCAGTTCAAGCAGGAGCTGGCCAAGCAGGAGAACGGCGGGGAGCACACCACCGACATCATCGGCCAGTTCGGCGTGGGCTTCTACTCCGCCTTCATGGTGGCCGACCACGTCACCGTCACCTCCAGGGCCTACGGCTCCGACGAGGCGTGGCAGTGGGCCTCCGACGGCGCGGACGGGTACACCCTCACCCCCTGCGGGAAGGAGAGCGCTGGCACCGACATCGTGCTCCACATCAAGCAGAACACCGAGGACGACCACTACGACGAGTACCTGGAGCAGTACCGCCTGGCCGAGCTGGTCAAAAAATACTCCGACTACATCCACTACCCCATCGTCATGCTCATGCACAAGTCCCGCCAGAAGCCCCGCCCCGAGGACGCCGGCGACGACTACAAGCCCGAGTGGGAGGACTTCGACGAGTGGGAGACCCTCAACTCCATGGTCCCCCTGTGGCAGCGGCCCAAGAGCGAGGTCACGGCGGAGGAGTACAACCAGTTTTATAAGGAGAAGTACGGCGACTGGGAGGATCCCCTGAGCGTGGTGCACGTGTCCGCCGAGGGCGCGGTGGAGTACAAGGCCATGCTCTATATCCCGGCCCACGCCCCCTATGACTTCCACTCCCGGGAGTACCAGAAGGGCCTCCAGCTCTACTCCTCCGGCGTGCTCATCATGGACAAGTGCGCCGATCTGCTGCCCGAGCACTTCCGCTTTGTCAAGGGCGTGGTGGACTCCCAGGACTTCTCCCTCAACATCTCCCGTGAGATGCTCCAGCACACCCGCCAGCTCAAGGTGATCGCGGGCAACCTGGAGAAGAAGATCAAGGCCGAGCTGCTCCGCCTCCAGAAGGATGACCGGGAGAAGTACGAGACCTTCTGGAAGGCTTTCGGCACCCAGATCAAGGTGGGCGTGGTGAGCGACTACGGCGCCCACAAGGAGCTTTTGAAGGATCTGCTGCTCTTCTTCTCCTCCAAGGAGGGCAAGCTCACCTCCCTGGCCGAGTACAAGGCCCGCATGCCCGTGGAGCAGAAGTACATCTACTACGCCTGCGGCGAGGACGCCGGGCAGCTTGCCAAGCTGCCCCAGGCCGAACGCATCCGGGACAAGGGCTACGAGATCCTCTACCTCACCGACGAGCCCGACCAGTTCGTCATCGACGCCCTGGGCGCGGTGGACGAGGTGGCCTTCAAGTCGGTGGACGACGCCGACGCCCTCCCCGAGACCGACGAGGAGAAGGCCGCCCTGGAGCAGAAGGCCGAGGAGAGCAAGCTCGTGCTGGACTTCCTCAAGGAGACCCTGGGCGACGCCATCAAGGAGGCCCGGGTGTCCAAAATCCTGAAGAGCGGCGCGGTGTGCCTCACCGCCGACGGCCCCATCACCCTGGAGATGGAGAAGTATTTCCAGCGGGTGGACCCCGAGAACGCCAAAAGCATGAAGGCCCAGCGGGTGCTGGAGCTCAACCCCGACTCGGCGGCCTTCGCCGCCCTCAGCCGGGCGGTGGAGAGCGACCGGGACAAGGCCGCCCGGTACGCGAAGCTCCTCTACGCCCAGGCTCAGCTCATCGCCGGCCTGCCTCTGGAGGACCCCGCCGGCTACACTGAGCTGGTGTGCTCGCTGATGAACTGACGACAGGAGGACACGCCGTGGTTGTGCAGAAGAAAGTCCCTTCGGTGGAGGCGCTGGAGCGTCTTCACCGCCTAGCCTACTCCGTTCCTGACGAGGTTCAGGTCCGCTCCCTGGACGGCGCCATCGCTATCGACGCCAAATCGTCCATGGGCCTGTTCGCTCTGGCCTTTTCCCAGCCGGTAGAAATCCTCACCGACTCCCCGGCGGTGCTGGCCGAGCTGGAGTGCTGGTGAGTCCGCCGCGCCAGGCTTTGCTTTGCCCGGGACCGGATAGCGGCGGCGTTCCGCCGGATACACTGCAAGACCGCCTCCGCCTATGAGCGGAGGCGGTCTTGTTTGCCTGCGCGGTTCTCCTCTAGAAATAAGTTCCGGGGCCCGGCACATGTGCCGGGCCCCGGAATGGGATCTTCTCTCATTGGGGCGTCAGGATGCCGTCTCAGACCTCCATGGCCGCGTCATAGCCCTCGCGGACCGCCTCCAGGATCTGGCGGGGCCGCTTGCAGTCGCCCACCATGCGGAACTCGCTGGAGACCGGCTCCAGGGCCAGGGCCTCCGCCCGGAGGGGCGCCATGCCGGCGGACAGGATGACGGTGTCGGCGTCAAGCGTGAGCTCCTTGCCGTCCGCGTCTCTGCACACAATGCCGTGGTCATGGATCCCGGTACAGGTGGTCCTGCACAGGATTGTGACCTGCTCGGCGTGATCCTTGAGCTCCATCATCAGGGCGGGCTTGTGGATGGAGTTGGCGTCGCGGGCCACGTCAATGCCCATCTCCACCAGGGTCACCTGCTTGCCCTGCATGGCCAGCTCCAGAGCGGCCTCGGTGCCAGCCAGGCCGCCGCCGACGATGACCACCTTCTGCCCGACCTGTACCTTGCCGTCATACATGTCCATGATGGGATGGGCCTTCTCCACACCGGGGATGGGGGGAATCAGGGCCTTGGAGCCCACGGCGGCAATGCAGAAGTCGGGGGCGATGACCTTTACCAGCTCGGGGGTGACCTCGGTGTTCAGCCGGATATCCACGCCCATGCGGACGGCCTTGGCAATCATATAATCCACATACTGCTGGGTCTCCCGCTTGAAGGGCACCTTCCGGGCGTAGCGGAGCAGGCCGCCCAGCGTGCCGGTTTTCTCGCAGAGGATGACCTCATGCCCCCGATCCTTGGCGACAATGGCCGCCTCCAGTCCGGCGGGGCCTCCGCCGGCAATGAGCACCCGCTTGGGCGTGGTGGGCAGGAAGGGGAACACCTCGTCCTCCGGCCGGTCCAGGGTGGGGTTGATGGCGCACTTGGTGATGCGGGTCTGGTAGTTGGCGATGCAGGCGTTGCAGCGCAGGCAGGGGCGGATCTCCTCCTCCTGGTTCCTCTTGAGCTTGTTGACAAACTGGGGGTCGGCGTTGACCGCGCGGCAGACGGCGATCATGTCCACCTTCCCGGCGGCCAGGATATCCTCGATCTTCTTGGGATCCCGGTGGGCGCCCACGCTCACCACATGGGAGTGCTTCACGTGCTTCTTGATCTCCTCGGCCAGGTAGAGGTTGTGGCCCTCCTCCTTGAACATGCCGGGCACCATCAGGCACTCGGTCTCCGGGAAGTAGAAGTTGCAGGCGGAGACATGCAGCAGATCGGCCTTGCCGTCCATCAGCTTGGCAAACTCCACGCCCTCCTTCAGGGTGTAGCCGCCCTCCACGTACTCGGTGCCGCTGAAGCGCACCTCGATGAGGAAGTCCTCGCCGCAGTACTGGCGGATGCGGTCGATGATCATGAGCAGCAGGCGGGCCCGGTTCTCCAGGCTGCCGCCGAAGCGGTCGGTGCGGTGGTTGGTCAGCGGGGAGAGGAACTGGTGGATGAGCCAGCCGTGGCCGGCGTGGATCATGGCCATCTCGAAACCGCAGGTCTTGGCCTGCTCGGCGGCGCGGCCGAAGGCGTCCACCACGGTCTCGATCATCTCCTCGGTCATGAAGAGCACCTCGCCCTTGCGGTAGACCGGCTCATCGGAGGCGGACTGGTCGGACAGGGGGGCGATGGTCTTGGTCTCGTCAAAGTTGATGTAGTCAGGGCCCCAGGCCTGGACGCCCGCGCTGGCCCGCAGCATGCCGGCGTGGTTGAGCTCAATGCTGGCAACGGCGCCGTAGCGGTGGATCTCGTCGGCGATGCGGGTCAGGAAGGGCAGGTTGTCCTCGTGCCCCGCCAGGATCTTTGGGGAGGCCAGCTTGCCGGAGTCCTCGCCGCTGGGGTCGACAATACAGTCGCCCAAGGTGACTACGGCGGCGCCGCCCATGGCCCGCATGCGGAAGAACTGCATATCCCGCTCGGAGGGGTGGCGCTCCGGGGTGGTATCCAGGTCGAACACGGAGATGGGCGCGATCTCAATGCGGTTTTTCAGGGTGATTCCCCGGATGGTCAGAGGGGTAAATATGTGCTGATATGTTCTGTCCATACAATAAGAACTCCTTCTGAATAAAATAGACGATCCCTGCATTACAGCTTTTCATAGCTCTTGACGGGCTTGACGGCGCCGCTTCTGTAGCGGAGCTGGGCGAAGAGAATCCCCACAATGGTGATGATGACCAGAATGACCGCCTGGGGCATGCTCATCTGGAAGAAGAGCACCAGCACCATGACCACGCAGGATACGCCGCCCAGAATGGACTTCAGGTAGAGCTTGCTCTTGCTGCAGCGGAAGGCGGAGACCTCCCACAGCTCCGGCATGCGCTGGGGGATAAATACGGTGCCGAAGCAGATGAAGGCGAACAGAATGTTGCTGAGCACCACGGCGGTGTCGGCGATCATGCTGATCTGCAGGCCGGTCAGGATGGGAATGAGGCCCACGATGTAGAAGCCCACCAGGATAATGACGGGGGTCTTGAACTTGGGGTGAATGTAGCCGATCTTATGGGGCAGCCAGCCGTCGTTGCAGGCCTGTAGGATGGGCTTGGTGATCCATGCGAAGGTGGCGTTCAGAGTCGTAGTCAGGGCCAACAGGGCGCCGCCGATGACGAAGAACAGGAACACGGGAGTGGGCATGATCGCCCTGGCCACCAGGTCCAGAGGCTGGTTGGCCGTCTCGGAGACGGGGAGCACGCCGCCGGCCACCATGGCAATCAGGGCATAGAAGATTGCGATGGCAATGGTAGCCACCAGGATGACCTGGGGCAGATCCTTGGTGGGGTTCTTGGCCTCTGCACTCAGGTTGACCATGTCAATGCCGCCGGCGGTGGCCCAGGTCAGCAGCACAGCGCAGGTGATGATGCCCATGGGGCCGGCGGGGGCAAAGTCCACTGTAAACAGGGTGCTGTAGTCCACCTTGGGCAGTCCGAACACGATGAAGCAGGTCATGGCCAGAGCCAGCACGATATCCATGACGATCTCCAGCTTGGCCGCGCCCTCAATGCCCAGCAGGTTGGTAATGAAGAATACGGTCAGGCAGGCCACCGCCACGGGGACAATGGGCACCTTCGGCAGCACGCCCTGGAGATACTGGGCGAAGCTGATGGCGTACATGGCCAGGGAGACGTTGGAGGCAAAGAAGATGACGATGTAGAAGCCGGCGAACTTGGGACCCCACAGGGTGCCCATCATGGAGTAATAGCCGCCGCGGAAGCGGGCGGTACCCGCCATCACGATGAAGGGCAGGGCCTGGAGCAGAATGAAGACGGCGGAGAGCAGAATCCCGATCCACGCCGACTTGCCCGTGTACCCGATGCCGATTCCGATCAGCGAAAACACGCCGGAGCCGATCACATGGCCGAAGGCGATGGAGTACAGCTCCTTTTTCCCCAGCGTCCGGTTCAGATCCTCTGTTGTCAGCATTTTCTTTTCTTTGTTTTCCATGGACAATCCTCCTCTACTTATTGGTCGGCCTGTGCCGACCGTTCCCTGTCCGGGACTCCGCCTGCACACAAACCGGAGTCCCTCCTCCGACCTGCGGGGACCGGAAACGCCACAGGCCTTTCGTTCAAGCCGCAGGACGGCAGTGCCCCCGCAGCCTCAAGCGCATATTCGAAATCCATGGGTTACATCTGTTTTCCTTCTCCCTCGGCAAAAGGCTCCTTTCCCTTTAAACTAGACCAGACTCGACCTGTTTTTTATTCCGATTGCAATCTTCATATGTTAAGTATAGAAAACTTGATACAGAAAAATAGCCCCTTCCCTGCGGATATTTTGGGGGTTTTGCTAAAATAAAACCGGCTGCATCCCGGAAAAATACAACAAAAAGTACAGCCAACTGACGACCAGTTGGCTGTACTTCTGTTTATATTGTATACGTTTTCGGATTGCCCGTCCTAATCCTGTGGAATTCTTTTTATAGCAAAAATTGTGGGTTTTCATCACATTTGATTGAAAAATTCCAGTGATTTTCCTCGTTTGAAAACCTATAGTTTTTCAAAGCACAGCAGCAGGATCTCAAAGGGGGCCAGCTTGAGGGTCAGATGGTAGGCGCCGTCCAGCTCCAGAAGATTCAGGGACATTTCAGGGGCCAGTGTTCCGTTGAGTACCCGCAGCGTCTCTGCGGAAAGTCTATCCGCCGGCGGCAGGGGGAAATCCCGGTACCTGGATGCGTATTCCTCAGAGGTAAGCCGGTACTTCCGGATGGCGAACCGCCCCGTCATGCCCCGGACGCTCAGTGTGACCTCCCGGTTGTAGTCGTGATCCTTCATCAACTCCACAAAGGGGGCCTGTTCCTCGACCCGGGAGCCACCCTCGAACAGCGTGTCGAAGCACGCGTCATAGTGGTAGAGCAGCACCTGGATGTCCTCCCTCCCGGACTGCCTGGCGGCCAGGTACATATCGCCCTGGGCGATTACCGTGTCGCCCAACTGCTCCAGCAGGGAGAGCAGGTGGTAGACCGGGCGCTTGAGCCCCTCCGGGGTCAGCAGGGCCACACCCGAATCCCCGTCCAGCAGCGTGAGCCGGGGCATACGGCTCCCCCGGCTTGAAGCCATGGTGTGGAGGAGGTAGCCCGGCATATAGCCGGAGCCATACAGCGCATTGGCTTCCGGCCGGTGCTCTGCCCCGGTGACGCGCACCGGAAGCCGGAAGGCGGACAGGGCCTCCGCCAGAGTCCTGGCCCGCTCCTCCTCCCCGGGAGCCGCCGGAACGATCACCTCCAGTTCACCGCCGGGCCGCAGAAACCGCTCCCGCAGGGGCTCCAACTCCTCCCTCAGCCCCCGGAGCGGCTCCCCCGGCGGCACACAGACCCGCAGCCTCATTCTCAGCGACCACAGATCATTCAGGATATAGTTCAGCACTCTGGGGCTGTTCCGGTAACGGCGCAGAAAGTCCAGATCAAGCGCAACGGTGTCCAGCCCCAGCTCCTCCCGCAGCCGCCGCAGCTCCGGAAAGCAGGTGATGTGGTCGTAGGCGGCACCCGCCAGGCTGACGCACCGGGGCCTCCGGAGGGGCTTCTCCTCATACCGTCCGCCCCAGTCCAGCGAGATCTCCTCCGACTTCCGGCAGAATTTTTGCAGCAGGAGCTCCAGCTCCTGCCCCTCCAGTGCCCTGCAGCTATATGCCTGCACCGCAATGGTGCGGCTCTGGTACCTGCGCCGGTACTGCTGTGGCGTGGTGCGAAAGCTCTTTTCAAAGCTGTCGCTGAAATATTTGTACTTGGAAAAGCCGCATTCGTAGGCGATGGTCTGGAGCCCCTTGCCCCCCTCCAGCAGCATGGCCGCCGACTTCTCCACACGGGCCATGTTCAGGAAGGTCCGGAAGCCCACGCCGCAGCCATTCTTGAGAATGTTGGTCAGGTGGTTGGCGCTGATGTGCTCCATGGCCGCCACATCCTCAATGCGGATAGGCTTGTTGTAGTTGCGGTAGATGTAGTCCGTGATCCGGCGGATGCGCCGGAGCTGGAGCTCGTTTCCCTTGTAGGCGTTGTTGAACTCGGGAAAGCCGCTGCCCAGATAATAGCACTGGAACTCCTTGATGAGAGTGTTGAGAATCTTCTCCCCCACCTCCCTGTAGGCAGCCGTCTCCGTCCCCGTCCGGTCCAGCAGCCTGGGGAGCTGCTTTTTCAGATAGCTGCCCAGCATTTGGATTCCCGCGGTATTGTTCTCCAGGGCACTGTTGGCAAACTGGTAGGTCCGCAGGTCCGGAAACTCCGCCCGGTATGCCTCCACATTGATGTGCAGCAGCATCACCGTCCCCCGGGTGTGGGGATAGGCGCAGAGCCGGTGCAGCTCCCGCGGACAGCTCACGTAAATATCCCCGGCCTTCATGTCCAGCACGTTGTTGACCACTGTGAGCTCAAAGGAGCCCTCCAGGGCAAACATGATCTCCAGAACGTCGTCGTGCATATGAAAGGGGTATTCCTCCACCTCCACGATACTGCACTGCAGCGGCGCATTGTCGGGAAACGCGATTGTCTCATACAGCATGTCCCTTCCGTCCTTTCCGTTGTGCTCCGGCTCCGCGGGTGTCACGGCCAGCCCTTTGGGGGATATTTTACCGTATTTTCAAACTGCTTTCCAGCAAAATCTGGATTTCACTCTGTTTCTCTCTCCGCATGCTTTTGACAGCAGGCCATTGTAAAATATATACAAGAAATTGCATCTACACCTTTCCTATATTGACGTTTTTTCCACCCCATGCTATCCTATTGTCATAGTACTGTTACAGGAAGGGGGATCGATTCCGGTGCAGCAACAGCAGTAAGATTTCTTCCATGGAGGAAGCTTGAGAACCACATTTCATGAAGGAGGCCTCGACCATGACCATGCGTATCCACCGCGCAGTCCGGACCCTCTCCCTTCTCCTGGCTCTGAGCATGCTGCTTTCCGTCAGCGCCATTTCCTCCGCGGCCGAAACGCCCGCCCCTTCCGTACTCACCGTTTCGGATTCTACGCTCGCTTTGGTTGACCGGGATCAAGACTTTACCGCCACCCTCACCGTAGACGCCTCGGTACTGGGGGACGCCTCTCCCGATGCCTGGGCCGCCGGCCTTACCTGGTACCTCACCCGGGAGGAGGGCTTCCAGGACGGGACGCTCTATCCCTATTACTACCCCGGCGACCGCCTGGACCGCTGGCAGGTCTGGAACAACGGCGAAGGAGGCGACGCACTGTTCACCCTGGGCGATGCAGCCGCGTCGTCCAGCGGCGGCAAGGTCACCGTGACCCTGCCCTTTACCGCCGGTTCCTTTACCGGCATCAACGGCGACTCCTCCAAAAACCGGAACGCCTGGCCCAGTTTCATCGGCACGTACACCCTGTCCGCCCGGAGCGGTGATACCGTAGTGGCGGAGACGGACATGACGGTGAATGCCTATGACAGCTATGTCCGCTACGACGACATTGACGAGTCCATCCAGGACATCATCGACGAGGCGCTCCCCGGCCGGTACATCACCGTCACCACCTTCGGCCAGAGCGAGGGCGGCCGGGACCAGTATTACGTCACCCTGTCCGACAGCAAGGCGTCCGTGGACGCATTCCAGGCCATGAACGCCATCGCCGAGACCGCCCCCGCCTCCCTCCAGGACAAGCTGGAGAAGGGCTCCATGGGCGACTACCGCGTGCCCTTCTTCCTCAACAACGTCCACCCCGACGAGGATCCCGGCGTGGACGCCCAGCTCAACGTCCTGCGCGCCCTGGCTACACAGGAGACCGTTACCTACAACACCCTCACCGGCTTCAAGGACAAGAGTGTGGACATCTCGGAGATGTTCGCCCCCGACGTGCTGGACCTGGGCATCACCGGCCTGGGCTCCCAGAAGTTCACCAGGGATGCGGAGGGCAACATTCAGGACAACACCGGCGTCAACGATGCCAGTGAGCTCTATACCATCAGCGGCGACATCACGCTGAAGGTGGACGACATTCTGGACGACATCATCTTTGTCATCTGCCCCAATGAGAACCCGGACGGGCGCACCTACAACACCCGCCGCAACGACAACGGCTTTGATCTGAACCGGGACGCCTCCAACCAGACCCAGAACGAGACTACCAATCTGGTCCAGGTGATCAACGACTGGAACCCGGTGGTATTCGCCGAGCTGCACGGCTACATGACCGAATTCCTGGTGGAGCCCTGCACCCCGCCCCACGAGCCCAACCTGGAATACGACCTGCTGGTGAAGAACTTTGCGCTGGGCTCCGAGGCCTTCGGCACGGCTGCCCTGGGCACCATGTCGGCCACCCGGGAGGAGCATCCCGACACCCTGTACTGGTCCTATTACATGCCTCTGCGGGATGACTACGACCCCTCCACCATGCACTGGTCCGCTTGGGACGACCTGTGTACCAACTACGGCCCCAGCTACGCCATGCTCAACTGCGGCTCCCTGGGCTACACCATTGAGACCCCCTATAACAACGAGGCATCCACCGACCTGTTCGAGTACGGCGTCTACGGCCTGATCGACTACGTCATGGAGCACAAGGACGACATCCACCACAACCAACTGGAGTTCTTCCGCCGGGGCATCGAGAACGAAGATCACCGGGACAGCATGGAAAAGTGGTATGTGGATGTGAACAACAAGCAGTTGCAGTCCGATACCTGGCGCGTCCCCTACGAGGAGAACGACAATTATTTCCCCGAGTACTATGTCATCCCCGTGGACGCCGCCTCCCAGCGCGATCCCGCCGACGCCTATGCGATGGGCCGGTTCCTGCTGCGCAACGGCGTAAGGGTATCCTCGCTGGACACGGACACCGCCGTGGGCGGCGTCACCTACAGGGCCGGTTCCCTGGTGGTGGACATGCATCAGGCCAAGCGGAACTACGCCAACGCCGTCCTGTGGGAGGGCGCCGACGCCTCCGCCTCCGGCTTCCCCGATCTGTACTCCGAGTCGGTTACCAACTTCCCCGCCATGCGCGGCTTTGACTGCATCCCCATCGCCGCAGAGGGCGCCTTTGACGGCAAGCTCACCGAGGTGAGCACGGTGACCGGCAGATCCCAGCTCACCGGCACGGCGGGCGACGTGGTCATCCTCTCCAACAACGGCAGCGAGGCGGTTCGCGCGGTCAACGCCCTGCTGGATGCCGGCCGCACCGTAAGCCTCATCACCTCCGGCGACCACAAGGGCGACTTTGCTCTCTCCCTTGCCAGCTACGAGACGGTTGCGGACGACTTTGTGCTCTCCGCCACCCGGACGGCCGAGTCCCCCGCGGCCAGCGCCATCCGGAAGCCCACGCTCTTCCTCGCAGGCCGCTATGACGCATTCTCCGGTGCCAAGCTCACGGAGGGCTACTTCGCCCAGTGGTTCCGCGACGGCTACGGCTTCCGGAACTACCGCAACGTCTACAGCAACGGCACCTCCAACTACGACATAGAGACCTACATCGACCAGCTGGGCTTCACCGTCACCGACGATCCCGCCAAGGCGGACATCATCGTGGGCAACGTAGCCCTGGATCAGGGGGAGAAGGGCGCGGCCGCCGTGGCCGCTGTCAAGGCCGGCACCCCCTACATCGCCACCGGCTCCGACCCGCTGGAGTACATCTCCAAAAACCTGGTCACCGACCTGACCTACACCACCCTGGGCATGGAGGCCCTCCATACCGTCACCTATCCCACCGACAGCCTGATCACCGCCAGCTACGCCGCCGACGGCGACCATGTGCTGTATACCTATAGCTGCGGCGTGCTCACCTCCGTCCCCGCCGGGGCCACGGTGCTCATCCAGGCCGCGGAGCAGGACAGCTTTATCGCCGGTTGCTGCCTCAACGAGAACGGGACTCCCATTGACGGCTTTGTGGAGGCCATCGCCCTGGAGCGGGACGGCATGGATCTCACCATCTTTGCCAACTCCGTCAACAACCGCGCCCACCAGCAGGACGACTACCGCTATGTGACCAATGCCATCTACGCCAAAATGAGCACCGGCGGCACCGGGTTCACCGATGTCCCCGCAAGCCATTGGGCCGCCGGCGGCATTGCCTATGCGGTGGAGAACGGCCTCATGACCGGCACCTCCCGCACCACATTTGCCCCCGCCGCCCCAACCACCCGGGGTATGATGATGACCATCCTGGCCCGCCAGGACGGCGTGAGCACCTCCGGCGGCGGCACCTGGTACGAAAAGGGCATGGCCTGGGCCAAGGAAAACGGCATCTCCGACGGAAGCGCCCCCAACGGCTCCATCACCCGCGAGCAGCTGGCCGTCATGCTCTACCGCGCGTCCGGCGCTGACGCCGGCTCTGCGGAGCTGAGCGCCTTTGCCGACAGCAAGGCGGTCTCCTCCTGGGCTGCGGAGGCCATGAGCTGGGCCGTGGAGCAGGGCGTCATCACCGGCAAGAAGGGGAACCTTCTGGACCCCGGCGGCACTGCCTCCCGGGCTGAGGTCGCCGTCATGCTCCAAAGATACCTCGGTTGAGCTTCCCTTCCAAAAATGACTGCGCGCGCCGCCTGAGAGACAGGCGGCGCGCGCAGTCTGTTTTTTCCGTTTCTCCCCGGCAGCCCTCGTTTTTGGCCCCTGTCGCGCATAGGATAGAATGGCGGAAGCCGGACGGTTCCCGCCGCCAAATCAAACCGGCGCTGTCCGCCGCCGGGGGAGGAGAGCATATGGATCAGATCCGAATCGGTATCGTGGGCTACGGCAACCTGGGGCGCGGCGTGGAATACGCGCTGCGGCAGAACCCGGACATGGCGCTGGTGGGCGTGTTTACCCGACGCCCGCCCTCCAGCCTCACACTCCAGACGCCCGGCGTACCCGTGTATCCGCTGGACGCCCTGGACGGGATGGAGGGCGCCGTCGACGTGCTGCTGCTCTGCGGCGGCAGCGCCGCCGACCTTCCGGAGCAGAGCCCCAGGTACGCCGGACGCTTTCACCTGGTGGACAGCTTCGACACCCACGCGAACATTCCCGCCCACTTTGCCGCCGTGGACGCCGCGGCCAGGGCCGGCGGGAAGACGGCCATCATCTCCGCGGGGTGGGACCCCGGCCTCTTTTCCCTGGTGCGGGCCCTGGCCGCGGCGGTGCTGCCCTGCGGGGAGAGCTACACCTTCTGGGGCCGGGGGGTCAGCCAGGGCCACTCCGACGCCGTCCGCCGCATCCCCGGCGTCCGGGACGCGCGGCAGTACACCATCCCGGTCCCCGCCGCCCTGGATGCGGTGCGCAGCGGCGCCAATCCGGCGCTGACCACCCGGCAGAAGCACATGCGGGAGTGCTTTGTGGTGGCGGAGGAGGGGGCCGACCGGGCCCGCATCGAGCAGGCGATCATCACCATGCCCCACTACTTTGCCGACTACGACACCACGGTGCACTTTCTCTCTGAGGAGGAGCTGCTCCGGGACCACGGCGGCCTGCCCCACGGCGGCTTTGTCTTCCGCGGCGGCCGCACGGGCCGGCAGGAACAGAACCGGGCCCTGGTGGAATTCAGGCTGACGCTGGACTCCAACCCGGAGTTCACCGCCTGTGTCCTGACCGCCTTTGCCCGAGCCGCCTTTCGCCTGGGCCGGGCGGGACAGGCGGGCTGTAAAACCGTGTTTGACATTCCCCCGGCTGCCCTCTCTCCCCTGTCGCCGGAGGAGCTGCGCCGACAGCTTCTGTAGGGGGCGTTTCAGCGGACGCGGTTGCGCAGCGCCTCCCCCGCCAGATAGCGGCGCAGGTTGTCCAGCGCGATGCGGGCGATGCGGCGCTCGGTGTCCGCCAGGTGGTTTCCTCCAGCGGTGTGGGGTGTGATGAGCGCCTTGGGCTGCCGCCACAGCGGATGCTCCGGCGGAAGGGGCTCCGGGTCGGTGACATCCAGGCCCGCGCCCCACAGGCGGCCATCCGCCAGCACCTCCGCCAGGGCCTGGCCGTCCACGCAGCTCCCCCGGCCGCCGTTGAGGAGGATGGCGTCCCCCTTCATGCGCAGCAGCCGCGCCTTGTCAAAGAGACGGACGGTGCCGGGGGTTTGAGGCAGCGTGAGGGCCACCACGTCCGCCGCGGGGAGCAGCGTATCCAGCGCTTCGAAGCCGTACATGCACTCGATGCCCGCGGCAGACTTGGCCGGGTCCCGCCGCACGCCGCTGGTGCGGGCCCCCAGGGTCCGGCACAACCGGGCGAAGGAGCTGCCCAGGTCGCCGGTGCCCACCACCAGCACCTGAGCGCCCAGCAGAGTCTTGACAGGGCCCAGGTCCCTCCAAAGCGCCCTGTTCTGCTGGTCCCGGTAACTGGGCAGGCGCTTCATCAGCGCCAGCAGCAGTGCGAACAGGTGTTCTGACACCGAATGGCCATAAGCCCCGGTGGAGCAGGTCAGCGCCGCCTCCGAGGGCAGGACGCCGGGGGCGGTATAGGGGTCCACCCCGGCACTGCGGGTGTGGAGCCAGCGCAGGGCGGTGCTCCCCCGCAGGCACTCCGGCGGCGGGTTGCCCAGAATTACCTGGGCGGACTGCCAGTCCTCCACCGTCAGTCCGGCCCCGTCGGGGTGGAACCGCTGGGGGGCCAGGACGGCAAAGGCCGCCCGCTCCTCCCCGGTCAGGTTAAGCAGATTTAAAATGATGGATTCCATGAACCTTCTCCTCCCTCAGAGGCGTTTTTCACCGCGCAAGACGCAGCGGCGGATACTTACACATCATAGGACCATCCCTCGCCGCGTCCCGCAGCTTCATAAAATTGAACCGCTCGGCAGAAAGGCTAAGTCAATGGCCTGAACATCCTCCCATGTCAGGAATTCACCCCGGCACGCAGCTGGGGAGAATCCCCGAAAAAGGCGTTAGGCCTGGGCGCTCTGCACGTAGCGCATGAGGATGGCGGACACCTCAGCGCGGCTGGCCGTGCCGCCGGGGTCCAGCCGGCCGCCCGATTTACCGGTGATCAGGCCCTGTGCCACCGCCCAGTTCATGGCCTCTCTGGCCCAGGCGCTGACAACGGCTCCGTCGGCATAGCCGCTCAGGTCGTCCGCGCTCACCTGTCCGCCGGCGTAGCGGAAGAGAATGGCGGCCAGAGATTCGCGGGTGAGGGCGGCATCAGGAGAGAAGCCCTTGCCGGTGCCGGCGACGATGCCCTTGGATACCGCCCAGCGCACCGCCTCGGTGTACCACTGGTCCTCGTCCACGTCGTCAAAGTCCATGGCATAGTTCACCACGGGGGAGCCCGCCTCCCGCCACAGGGCGGTGACCAGCATGGCGCGGGTCATGGGCTGCCCGGGGGCGAAGGTGGAGGTGCCGGTGCCCTGCAGCAGCCCCTGGCTGGTGACGAACTCCACGGCCCCGGCCGCCCAATGGGTGGCCGGCACATCGGTGAAGGTTCCGCCGGCGGCAGGCTGGAAGGTATCGGTCAGATTGTCAGCCAGCTGAATCTCACTGGACTGGTCCAGGGTCACAGTGTAGGTAGCGCCGGACTGAAGCTGGGCCAGCAGAGCCTCGGCCTCCTCCCGGCTGTCCAGGCGCTCGGTACGGAGGATCTCAAACCAGTTGTCGTGGACGCTCTCAATGGGGCCTCCGGCGCAGCTTCCATCATAGCCGTCGCTGACGCGGGCGCCCACCTGGACATACCAGGCGTGGGGATCGTGGGTAAAGGAATCCTTCAGGATGAAGATGCCGTCGCCCACGTCCTGGCCCTGGGCGTTTTCCACGCCGGAGAGCTTGTCGGTCTGGTTCATATAGCGGTTAAAGCCCTGGATGATCCTACCGCCATCGGTGAGGGTGATCTGGTAGGTGCCTCCCTCGCGGCGGTAGGGACCTGCGGCCTCAATGGTCTGGAGCTCCGCGTCGGTAACGGTGATTTCCGTGCCGAACTCGTCCTTGGGATCTGCCTTCCAGTTCTGGTAGTAATCCTCGTAGGTGATAACCGCCTGGCGCTTTTCCAGGAAGTTTACCCACTCATAGCTGCCGCGGTTCACGGCCTCCAGGAAGGGGATGCCCTTCTCCTCGGCGGCCTTGTTGATCTCCAGCATGGGGTACTGGTTGGTGTGCTGAGGAATCATGTAGTCCGGCTCCACAGTTTGCTGCAGGTAGCGCAGGCCGTACTGGAAGGACAGGCGCAGATAACCCCGGTTCTCCGGGTCGTCGTCGGGGTCGTACTTGGTGTTGCCGTTGACGCCGTAGCCGCCCAGGTAGGAGATAGTGAGCGTCTCGTTGGTGGCAGGGTCGGTCAGCTCGAAGATAAATGAGTCAGTACCGTTGGTGTGGCCGGCGGTAAGAACGGGTTTGATGCGCACGCTGCCGTCAAACTCCATCCACGTATCATTGATGTAGAACTTGTCCACGGCGTTGAGTACCGGGGTATCCTTAATGATACCGGTGATCTCAGGGAAGCCGTAGATATCGTAACCGTAGGTGTCCTCGTAGCACTCGTAGACCACGGGGTCTCCGCCGGCGTTTTTGATCATGGTGTCCAGCTCGGCGCCGGTGCCGTACTGATCGCCGTGGCCGTGAGTCAGGAGGATATAGTCAATGTCTCTGGGGTCGAAGCCCATGGCCTCTATGTTCCGCCAGTACTGGTACCCACTGGCGGG
>OHRY01000480.1_pt1 | contig 21418 bp, 19 predicted proteins | sample 1578631 | NCBI WGS metagenome assembly OHRY01 (sample SAMEA3879570, study PRJEB24766) | human gut metagenome | biome: human-associated habitat; feature: feces | place: USA | collected 1985/1987
TTATCGCTATGTTTCTAATTATAAGTGAAATATATTTATTCTTATATCGAACTCACGTTAAATAATAACTCCAATACACAAACACAAAATTTGCCCTGCCATTTTTCCCGTAGCAGGGCTTTCTAATAAAATATATGATTGACTGAAAATTACTTCAATTTTATATCTGAATAGCAGAAAGAACTAGGCTTCCGATATTAACTGTTATATCACCGCTAATACTTTAAAATCCGGTAAGACAAGTAGAATAACCTTTTTTCTTTTCTTTTTTATATTCTCTATATAGGAAATAGAAAATTTTTGGTTGTAAGAGTTATAGATTTACTGTAAGTAGTTGATTATATTCTAATTCATTTATTGTGAAGTAAAGATATAATATCTACCAATTTTCATATTTACCTCCAAATATCATTATTTCAATATCTTCTTTCATTATAATCTATCTATTGTCTTATTTACCTTTCACTTAAATAATCTAAGAACTGAATATCTTAGTTTTGACTTACTACTGTCTTTTTGAAAATGGAAATATTACTTTGCATCAATAATACGATCAATTCTTTCTTGTTCTTTCTTTACAAACTCATATAATTCGGGTTCGAGAGCCAGTTTGTGAGTTTGGATTTGGTTGAATATTACTGATTCAAAAATGTTCATTAGTTCTCTGGCTATATCTATTATATTATTTTTTTTCTTGCAAATATCAGATATTATCGGTGTGTATTCGGGATTGAGTTTCTTACATGTTGTTGCCATTTGTTTTACAATGTTTGTAATACACACCGTTTGTTCTTCTATTGAGAGCTTATCTCGGGATTCTAAATGCAGATGTAGTAAGTTGATACATTTTACCCATTGTCCATATAAATCTCTAATTATATTCAGACGAGTGAGCAAGATATTGGCAGTAGGATAGTTTTTTAATTTTATTAGCTGGATATTCAGCCGGATATTATTCAATTGATCTTGCTCTGCTATATGGTCGATCTTATGTCTGTCTTCTGTCGTAATGTCTTGTCTATCCATTTTGAAGAGAAATCAAGAACATCAATTGGTTTTATAGAATGGATTATCTCTAGAATATTATTTACCATTTCATCAAGCCTTTTTTGCTCTTGTTCTTTACGAATCAGCAAAATTTGAAGTTTAGGATTTTCTCTATTCTGTTTATTGGATGCATTTATGGACTTGAAAGCAATTATCAAAGCGATTGTAGTTGCTACCGATCCTATAGCAGTCCAGTCTATTGTATATAAATCAATATTCATTTTGTTTATTACTTCTAGTAGTTTTTTTCTACTTCCTTATCATTCTCTGTATCATTATCACGATCCATACAAATACAATAAAGGGAGCGGTTAAAGTCGTTATCCCTAATTTCATTCCGATAATCTGTAATATGGTAGACAATGTAATAGCTCCCGTTACCCATATACAACTTTTCTAATCTGTTCCTCCCAAGACTATGGCACATAATACACCATTATAGTAATAGATAGATAAATACATTGTGTACGTTCATTAATTCATCAATAACTGGGGCGGATTTGACCAAAGATTGCAGTATATTAGTCGATAAATAAAATATCTGCAAGAATTATATTATAACAATACAACTTCTTACAGATATTTGTAAAATCCTATTTTTAATATATCTATAATTTTTTTATAGATATAATTTAATAGATGACTTTATTTCAGAGAACGAGTTCCTGTCAAAATATCATCGGGGACTTTGTCACAACGTACATATACTGAAATATCTTCCGGATTATCTTTAACAATCCATTTCATTGAATTGTCCAACATTTCAGTCACTATATATTTATTAGTCCAATCACCTTTACCAAAATCATATGTACCACTCAGAATAAAGTCATCTTCTTTTTCTTCTATCAAAAATGAACCAGTCAGTTTTCGTGAATACATACTATTGAGGTTTTGATACATTATATAAGTATGTTCTTTTCGGTCGAAGGTGATATAGCAATAAAGTTTGTCATTCATTTCCTTTCCATTCCATTCACTCAAACGCCATGTACCGTTGAGATTCTTATCGTTTACTTCCAATATTGCGTCTTTTACATCATCGTCATCATTACAGGCTACAAATGTGGCGAGTAACATGGTACATAACAGCATTTTAAAAAATACGTTCATTACTTTTCTTTTTTACTTGTTTCTTTACTAATTTCTATTCTCAAAATCCATTCTCTATAGACACGGTAACTGTGCGTTCTGAGGGCGTGGAGCTGATTCCTTCCAGAATGACCGGAAACTTTAGAGGATATTTTAGGCCTTGAGGTATCAGGTGTTTGTTTACCTTGATGAAAATATTCGCTTCCATTCCGGCCGGTATGACTTCAGGCTCTACTGTTACGGTTACATAATCAGGGAGCAGGATTTTCATGGCTGTTACCGTCAGCGGATTGTTCCCACTATTTATACAGGTGAGACGTTCGGCGGCAATGCCTTCAGGACCTGCTTCTGTAAAATGGACCACTTTTCTTCTAAGTCTCAAATCCCCCATTTTATAGGGAAAATTTCTCCATTGCTTTTTGGAAGGAGTGACTATGCCTGTCAGCACAAGTTCTGCTACCGGAGTTGAAGAAGACTGGTCGGTATACACAAAAGCACGGGTATATAACTTTCCTGGATGTCCGTCCGGATGATAGGTGAGTACAATCTCACCTTTTTCACCCGGATTCAACTCTTTTTGTGTAAATTGGGCAGCTGTACATCCGCAGGTTGTAGTCACCTTGGTGAGTTTGATGCTCCGTTTACTTGAATTGTGAAAAACAAAACGATAAGCGGATGCTTCATCATCCTCGGATAATGTACCGACGTTGATCTCTTGTCCGGTAACAAACTGCAAGATTTTTTCCTGTGCATTGGCACAATGCGTAGCAACCCATATCAGCAGAAAAGTGATTAATGAATATTTTTTCATATCCGTCCTTTTGCGATAGAGTCAATTTATAACCAGCCATTGCCACCGGCATTGGTACGCACAGTGATATAGAACTCTTGAGTGGTAGCACTTCCTCCATTTAGCTTGGCGGTAGCTACAGCCTTAGTCAAACCAGATTTCAATCCTTTTACTGTATATTTGCCGGGAGCTATTTCAGTCACTGTCGCAACCGTTTCGTCAGCTACCTGACAAGTGAAGTCTGCATTTCCGGGTTTAAAATAAGTAGCCAAGTTAATGGTTGTCGTCTTGCCTGTTCCCAGATAAATGTTGGGCACTTTCATGTCTACACCAGAACCTTCGATGTTATTCAACAATAGAGCTGCATCGATCATGCCGCCTACTTGACCGACATAATCACTTAACTGAAGACGGGTAGGATGATTAGTTCCGTTAACCGACCAGTTTTCGTAATATAGTTTGCTTTCATCGGAATAAGTAATCGGTTGTGTGGATTTCAATAATAATTTCCGGAAGTCTTCGGCGCGGAAGTGCTTGCCGAGTTTCACTGCATAAGACAACCCCAAAGCAGCTACGCCTGACACATGAGGACATGCCATCGAAGTCCCTTCGTAGTATCCATAGTTATCACCGAAATCGGTTGAGGTAGATCCATTCGCATCGGGTGTAGCAGTTCCTCTTCCCGGGAGGGTAGAGAGTATAGAACCATATTCAGTGCAATGATACCAACTGTCACCGCCGGGAGCCGAAATGTCAACTCCTGTGCTGTAATTGGAGTAACAAGCCGGAGTTTCATCGGCAGCTGTTGCGGCGACTGAGATATAGTCTTTGTATGCTCCCGGATAAGAAGACATCGGAGCAAATTCATTTCCTGCTGCGAAGACTACGATTCCGCCTTCAATCACTCCGTTCGGAGAACCGGCATTGTTAACAAAATAATCCAATGCCTCCTTTTCCAATGGGGTAGTGGATGCCCATTCTTCATCTGTTGTAGGTCCCGGAGTATAATTCATGGCGTTGGAACGCCCGGAGTTATATCCCCAACTGCATTGCAAAATAACAGCACCGTTATCTGCCGCATATTTGATAGCTTGGGCTTCGGCAAAAAGAGTTACCCCTTTATCTCCGGAAAATAATTGGCAGGACATAATCTTCACACCCGAATTATCTGTTCCGTCACCACCTGCTATACCGGATACGCCTATTCCGTTATTATTGACAGCAGCAATTGTTCCGGCAACGTGTGTACCATGTCCGGTATCCGTAGCTTCCGACCAAGATATATATCCATTTCCGGATACGAAATTATAGCCGTGTACGTCTCCTGCATATCCGTTCCCATCATTATCTACAGGAGAAGTAACATCATTTTCTCCCGGATTTTTCCACATGTTTTGAGCCAGGTCTTTATGAGTGTACATTACTCCTTCGTCCAAAACGGCAACAATAATAGATGGATCACCGGTGCATTTTTTCCACGCTTCTTTACAGTTCACGTCTGCACCGACCGTTACAGTCCCTTCTTTGGCTTCTTTTATTGTTCCGTTATTGATGTAGCTCCATTGCAAAGCCAGTCCCGGATCATTAAATGGCCTTTCTGCCGATTCACTTGTACACATGGCAATGGCACGTTTGGTTTGCTCGTCGAGCATAAAAGGACGCTTTTGAGTGTTGTAAGCCCGTTTTATAGTACGGTTGTATTCGATAGCTGCAATTTCTCCAACATTGGATAGGTCTTGAGCTATTTTCTGCAAATCCGCATCCTTATCAAAACGTACCAGATACCAAAGGTGAAGCCCTCTTTTACGAGTACGTTCTTCATGGCGTACATCTACCGGGAAAATACGTTCAAAATGATAAGCGCCTGCAACATCCAGCACTTCATCTACAGTGGGAATACTGGAACGAGTCATCACACCCCGTTCTGAACGTGTCTGTGCCTGATCCAATAAATCAGCAACTTCCGGTTTGAACTTGATTAACAATTCTCCCCGGCATGCATCTGCCGGAATGGAAGTTACCGGAGTAGTCAGTTCATTCGTTGTTACCATTTCCGTGTCTGTGCAGGACACGAAAAAAGCAGTGAACAAAATCGCTATTTTATAGTATATCTTTTTCATAATTCTTCAACTGTTTAATTTTCCCAAGTCGGGCGTTTGTTAGGATACAACTCGTAATATTCTTCAAAATCCTTCGGTATATTGACAAAGCCCGGAAGGTTGCCTTTTGTATCACTCTTTGCATCTTCTTGAGTAAAGATGAAAGTGAATGAGTTCCAGTCAGCCATTTGAGGATGAAGCAGAATCCAATTGGGAATTTCACCATGCAAATAGTTCAGGTTGACAGTAAATCCCTTGGTCTTGAACATTACCTTCGGTGTACCTACCAGAATTTCAGGTAATTCATCTTTCTTATCTCCTGTATTGTGGGATGCTTTAATATCTTCCTCTGTATAGAGATCAAACAATCCGGAGTCAGACAGATCTTTATCAGTTGGCAATTCACCCTCGATATAGTTATTGGAAAGTTGTAAAGTATCCAATTCCCATGCCAGTATTTCCATGAAGCGCCGTTTATCTGCATAGCTGTTCAAATCCAAATATAAGCCATCCTTATCTTTATCCAGCGTAGTCAGATCGGAAACAACGTCTCTTCTTCTGTTGGCATTCATTTTCAACACTTTTAAGTTCGGAAGTATCTCTTTATTGAGCACAGCCGGTATCTTGTTGAAATTATTGCTGGACAGACTTAAAACTTCCAATTTGTCTCCCAGCTTCTTTAATTCGTTGATATCAGGCAATTCCGTCAAGCCATAAGCATCCAACCTCAGATTTTTCAGATATTCCAACTGACAGACTTCATTTCCTAATTTGATACTCTTCAATCCATTATTCGCATTACTGAAGAATTCCAATGTTTCTACATATTTCAGATGGATGACTTCAGCAGGAACCGATTCTTCTGTTTGGAACATGCTAAAGAGAACGGAACGCACACGACCTTTCATTTGAGGATTATCTTTTACCTCCTGATCGGTATTTTCCCAAAGTTTTACACCGTTCCAATATCTCATATTGCGGCTACCATCCCAAGGCGACATCACATTCAGACGTTCGCTGATAATCAGCAGTGCCAATGAGTCTCCTGCACGGTTGTCCGTAATGGTAGGAGCTGCTTTTTGCATTACCGTCACAACCGTTTCCTGAGGATTTCCGTCATTGTCTGTAAATTTGAAAGCAATTTTAGCCGCACGCTTCTGGTCTTCTACATTGACATTCCAATCAAAACGTAGTTTGGCGGCAACCGGGCGCTGACCATAGTCAAGATTCAAATCTTTCTCTTTGTAAGTCGTAGAGAGCCATTTGGCCTTTTCGCCCATTTCACCGGTGTCGTTTCCGGATTCATCCAAAATAGCTTCCTTTATTTCTACGCTAAATCTCACGTTGGTTACAACAGACAGTTCAAAGAAACGCTTGTCTTTTAGTGCCGAATTTTCAATCAGCGTATCAGTGGTGGAAGGATACACTCCCAGTTGATATCCCATCTGGGTCAGTTTGATGGTCTTAGGCATCTCTCCGGCAGCTTCTATACGGATGGATGCTGTTCTCGGTTCTGCCAATACCGATGCATCTGCTGAAACGGTGAACTCTCCGCTTCCCATACCATTTGCCGGTGTAATCTTCAACCAGGATGCGTTTGCATTTATATTCCAGGTATTGGCAGTAGTAATTGTCACACTCTCTGTTCCGCCATTTTCCGGAAAAACCAGTTCCTCCGTGCTCAGCCCGAAAGCAATTGCTTGATCATCGTCATCATCGTCTGTGCAAGCCGTAATGAAAGCAGCAGACAACATCAAGCCTAAAGTCAGTTTTACTATATATTTCTTCATAAAATTCTATTTTACTGCAATACAACTTATTTATTCTCCAACTTTAATGCAGGACATCCGCGGATATTCTGCCAAGAGTCGTAAATCAATGTATACATTCCGGCAGTGATATAAGGACAAACGGCTGATACGTTAATTACGATTTCCGGATTGTCGCTGATATCGAGTATGTAAATGCGGTAAGAGATTTCCTCAGTTTCGGGCACTTCACCGATATCATTACCACCTAAGAAGAGACGTTGCAGTACCGGGCAGGTAGCTACATTGGTAGGCCATTCTTTCATGCAACGATAACCGTCCGCGTCACGTTGATGACGGACTGCGATAGAACGCAATGTCTGAATATACAGTGCCTCGAACGGGAACTTGTTGAATCGGTTGTAACTTAAATCCATCTGTACTATATAGTAGAAGTTGGTAGAGAAATCTTCCGGTAGTTCAGTCAGGCAGTTGAAAGTCAAATCGAGTGTATTCAGCATATTGGCTCTCGGACCTTTTGAAGCTCCTTTAGGAAATTCGGAAATCTGATTTCCTGCCAGAGTCAACGAACTTACCGGAGAACCCGCCTGAATGATGGCCCCCGGAAACTTAGTCAGCTTGTTGTATGATAAGTCTATCGTAGAGGCATTGATCCCTTTATAGCCGTTGCCATCATTTTCAATGCTTGCTATTTCGTTGTATGAGAAATTGACAGAACTCATGACATAAATGGAGCTGGCATCGAACATATCGGGCAATACTTTCAGCTTGTTGTGAGAGAATGAATATGTTTCGATGTTGTTGATACCGCTGAAATTATCCGGAATTTCTTCAATCTCATTATAGTCCATGGTCAGTTGCGTTAAATCGATATCAGCACCCATCGGATAAAGGGTTTTGATTTTGTTGTGTACGCAATCCAACTTGGACAACTTTTTCATCTCAGCAAATTCTTTCGGAATTTCTGTCAGGTTGTTATAACCCAAGTATAAGATTTGTATACTCTTTCCGGCATCTGATGTTGCTAGACTCTTCAATCCATCCAATAACTCTTCACTTGAAAACTGAGGGTTCATGGCCAAGTTCAATGCCTCCAGATTCTTCAATTCATTTAATTCCTCAGGGAATTCTGTCATTTTCTGGCAATTGTAAATTTCTACGTCGCGGCACTCTTCCAAGTATTTCATAGAAGAAGGTAATGAGCTAATCTCACCGTTGGCAATATAGAACTGGCGCAGTTTAGTCAGATTCTTAAAGATGTTATCTCCATCCTCAAATCCGGTAATACCATTTGTATAGTCACCCGGCTGCACATCTGTCGGCATGATATTTGTCTCTTTAGTCTTGTTTTTCTTCAAGTCCTCAACTTTGAAATCCGGTTGCAATGTTGCAGAGAAGTTGGCGTACGGACTTTTTTTCAAAAACTTATTGTAATAGTCATTACGTGTCTCCTCAAGATAAGTAGTAGCGGCTTCCGCTTCGTATTTCATTTGCGGACTGATAGAGCCGATCTTGTCGTTATGAGAACCGAGTGTCAAGACTGTAAGTTCGGTAAGCAAGCCGAGCTCTTTGGGGACAACTCCTTTGGGATTGAAATCGCCGATATTCAAGGCTGTTACACGACCTTCGCTGTTCACTGCGACTCCCGGCTGATTTCCCCACATATCTTCTTCCTTGTTAAAGTCCCAGTTGGTACCACGTGGATATCCCTCGCCATTGAACGACCAGTTCTTTCCTCCTAAAGCTTCCCAAATCGCTTTCAAAGCATAATAATCCTGGATATCTGCAGCCAGACGATTGGTTTTCACCGGAACTTCTGCATGGGTCTCTTCACCCTCCTTGATAATAAAACTGTTTTCTTTCAGTGATGCAGTCGATTCCAAAGGTATTTTACTTGTCTTATTGTAAGTAGTGTATGAGATGACTTCATATTCACCGGCCTCTAAAGTAACTAATGTGTCGATAACGCCGACTGCCATTCCCGGACTTCCGGCTTCCGTACCATCAAATCCCTCTTTATATTTCACTTTCAAGTTGGTGAAAGTGCTGTCCTGCTGAGTATAACGGTTTCTTACTTTGATATCCACTTTAGCTATCTCAGAGAAAAGATACGTCTTTCCACCTCCGTTTCCTCCGGCACGTGTATTTTCAGAAGTGCCTTCATAAAAGTCTTTCACTAATTTGAACTTTACCAAACCACTGTTGACAGCTTTCACATAAATGTCCTGTACGATCAATCCACCTGTCTGTATGGTGAAAGTGGTAGGCTCTGCCGGTTCTCCAGAGAATATTTTCTCTTCCACTTTGTTGAACAGGTAATAACCGATCAGTTTGTAATCTCCCGGAAGCAACTCTAGTTTATCGCTACGCAAGCCATATTCTGCCAACTGATCGTTATAAGCATTCAGAGGAACACTTTGAGTAATAGTTGTGTTGTTATGCAAAAGTACAACCTGCATTTTCTTGGCATCATTCAAGAAATCCAATTTATCAGTAGTTGCACGAGTGGCAGACTCCTCCCCATCTTCAATACTCTTATAGAGTTTAAACTGTACATAGCCGTTGCCTACCTGCATCTCTTCGTTGTCATCGGAGCATCCGGTTATTGCCACTGTGCAGAGCAGGGCAATAACTGTGACTATATTCAGTTTTGAAAAGAATGATTTTAATTTCATAATTTGAAAATATCTTTTTTTTCTAATATAATTATTCGAATGCAATATATAGTACACCAGATGCTCTCCACATATTATCTCTTATTACAATGTACATATCTTCATCTCCAATCTCAACATTTTCAGAGATATCTAAATAGAATGTATTGCCTGTAGCATCCAACGTGACTCCATCCCAAAGAGAGCTTTCATGGCTGTCAACGGATATACCTTTCGCCTCAATAATCAGCGTTATTGCAGTGTCTGGTTTTTTCATGGTTAATTTCCATGCATTTTCTGTTCCGAATTCATTTCCCAACTCTGGTACTTGAACTAAGCCCTCTGTTATAGGGACACCATCGCCAGTCATGATGTTAAATCCTTCTTTTTCTCCTTCTTGGTTAATTCTTGTCAAGATGTATTGCTCATACTCCGGCTTTAACTCACCATATTCATCATCGTATGGATGGTTTAATAAATCTTTTCCTTCTACATTGAGAACATCTGGTATGGCAAGTATATATCCTTCTCTTTTTTTATCACTATTTAGAATTACTGAAATCGTAACATTGCGATTGTCATTATTGCTTGTATTTTTAATGTCTGCAATAATCCAATCGTCTTTTCCCAATAATGTGTATCCATTTGCCATGCTATAAGCAAAACTATGCAATTTATATGTACCAGGGGTAATTACTTGTAATTCTATAAACTCTTTCTCTATGATTTCCGGTTCGTCTTCTCCTGGTGTACCAGATGAAATCCAATATTGTGTACCATCCTGTGAGAACGTCCATCCTTTGAAAGGATCTGTCGGGAACTGCACAGCATCTTCCGGCATTCCTTCATACGCAACCGGAATCTCGATAAAATATTCTTGTCCGTCCTTATTTACGAATACAATTTTGTTATTTATATCTCCTGCTTCTAACGGATATCTCACATCTGCATTCTCAGCAAAATCAAGAGCAATAACAGATATCTTTCCGGCTTTTCCTACTCTGTATTTGCCATCAATGGAGATCCATTCCGGATATCTTTGTATTTCCCAATCAAAATTCGCAACTACGCTGATATTCTCCAAACTGATTCCTATAACTGAATATTTCAATGTAGCCGGATTTCCCTCTCCGAAAGGATGTTCGATGTCCTGATACATCTTTAAATCGCGTGTATTGGCAGAACGGTTCACTACAGCAATCGCTTGCGTCTGCCCTCCCATTGATAATGTGATTTCAGCCAAAGAATTTTCAAAATCCCACACATCGTCTGTAGCTATTATTTGCACCTTCTGTTCACCCGCCTTACCGGCCAATGAATTCTGCAATTCACCGTCTACAGAGAATTTGCACCATAATTTGGAAGAAGCGAGTGTCCAAGGCTGGTTGGCGGTAAATACCAACTCGGCCGACTCATTCTCTCCCGGCTGGCAATTAAGTACTACCGATTCCGGGAATACCGGAACTTCCAGTTTGTCGTCGTCATCCGAACAAGCAGTAAAGGTAGTCATAGCCAGCAGCATTGAAAATGCTCCCAAGAGCCATTTTATATTTTTCATACTCATTTGAATTTCCGTTTATTTAGTTATTCTCATCTGATGGTTCTTCCGGTTTAACTCCGGCTTCAGCATCACTGATCCATTCAAGAATAGTCAGATAGGTGTTTTCTGTCTGTACTTCGTCTCCCTTTTGTGCATACAGCATAAAATATAACATACAATAATGCTGACATACATTATAATAAGAAAGCATATTGACAGGTTGCTGTATTCTTAGATTACCATCTCCAATTGGTCCTCCGAAAACTTCATTCGTACTGGCTATCACCTGACCTTGCTCCAAGTCGATTAGCGGTTGGAGCGGATCTTCGGTACTAAAGCGTATTTTAATGTCATATCCTTTATAGAAGAAATCTTTGAGTATGACTGCATTTTCTTCTTCCGGATCGGGTTCGGTCATAATGATACGTTCTGTTACACCCGGCATGTGGCTATCAAAATATGTAGAAGTAACACGACAGTAGCGAGTGAAGGTATTCAGATTGAATGGACATACTTTGCGCAAGACAACGCGTGCCTTATCACCATATACGCTCCATATCTGTTCTTTATTGACCAGGCGCAGCGTGACACCGATAGAATCCGTGTCTGCAATTTTGTCGAAATTACCACGGATACGCACCGCTGTAGAGTACTCACCGGCTTTAATCGTCACTGAGTTGGACTCGATTGAATAATGTTTCCCTTCGATGGCGTTGCTCTCCTTGTCTATTACTTCTACTCCGTAGGTGCGGTCGTAACCACATGCTTGGGTAGCTGATATATATACATCATGGTAGTCATTATTCTGAATGGCAATAGTCGATAATGTATCGGAGAACATGACATAATTCGGACCGTCGTATGTGACATGATCTTCGTCACATCCTGCCAGGCTGCATCCTATGATGACAGTCGTGCATAATCCTGCTAGATAGTGTTTCATTGTCATATATTCTGTTTAGTTACTTATTTATTGCTCTCATTCGGTTCAACTTGCGACCCCGGTAAATCCAGTTCGTGTTGTGGAATAGGCCATACAAACAAAGGATTGGAAGCATCTACCTTCAGACTGCTTCCTACTGCAATCGTATTCGCTTGTGGCTTACGGGTGAATCCGTCAACAAGTCCTTGTTGCCCCCAACGTTTCAGGTCATTCAAACGGAAGCCTTCCATATAAAGTTCCCTCACACGTTCTTCTGATATTTCCTTAAACCAGTTTTCTTCCGTTAAAGAAGCGGAACCGTAGTTTGAATAACGTGCCTGACGTAATGTGGTAAGATCATTTGCTCCTTTCCCATATTCAGGATTCGACTTCTGGCAATAAGCTTCTGCGCGAATCAGATACTGTTCAGAGAGACGGAATACTTTCGGCATGGTAACATGCAGGATGTTCTGTTCATAGAATTCCTGGTTTCCGAAATATTTAGCCAGCAAAGGCCATTGTAGACCGTGTTCGTATCCGGTTCTATAAAATTGGAAGAAAGTAGTAGCACGCAAATCAGTATCTGCATACAGATTCAACACCCATTCTGCCGGAACATAATCCGGTTTGAACGAATTGAAATCATAATTGAAGAATATCTGTCCTAAACTTCCACCATATGATGTGGTGGTGAATCCTACTTTCCAGATGGTTTCCGTGGAATGGTCGTACTGCCACATATACTGATAATAGGAAGTTTCGGAATCAATCATTTCGGTTGTACTGGACAACTTGAATTTACGGCTGTCGATTACTTTCGAAGCATACTCAATTGCCTTGTCCCATTCTTGCATATTCAGATAGACACGTGCGTAAAGAGCGTTTACTGCATATATAGTGAAGTAGAGAGTATCATAATAAGATTCGTCATTCTCGTTTTCATCCGGTTTGAGGCAAGTCGCAGATTGAGCTAGATCGTCTAGTACGAATTGATAAGAGTCCTTCAAGGAAGCACGTTTCAATGTGCCAGCGTTTGAATAGCTTGATACCAATACTACTCCCAGTTCATCAGCGGCAGTGGCAGGATCGTATGCTTTGCAATACATCTTGATAAGATCCGAATATGAGAGGGCACGGGCAAAGAGAGCCTCTCCCTTGAACTGTTGTAATTTCTCATAATCTTCATCGTCAACCTCCTGCTCCAATACGGCAATTCTTTCCAGCAGGAAATTGCATTTACCGATCAGAGCATTTAGTGTTCCGTAAACGGCTTCCACTTCTGTATTGGTAGGCAGGATATCCCAGCGCCAAATGTTGCCGTATGTATTGGTGTATCCTTCTACGGCATAAGCCAGATCGGCTTGTAAGTCGGGTAATAATGTCAGTAAGCCGCTATAAAGATTAGGATTCTTCATGTAGGCATAAATTCCAATCACAGCCTGATTGGCTTCTTCTACAGTTCTGATTGCATCTCCTTCCGGAATCGCATCTTCAGGATATTTGTCTAGACAAGACACCGAAGAGAAAGCGACAGCAGCCAAGGTGATATATATCTTTATCTTTTTTATCATGATTACTATGTTTTTAGAATGTAATGTCTAATCCGAAACTGAACTGACGTGACATCGGATAGGCAGCCTGATACATGTTTGAGTTCGTTTCCGGATCCAATCCTGTAAACTTGGTGAATGTCAACAGATTCTGAGCTTGTCCGTAAAGACGCGCAGAGCTGATGAATTTGGTCTTCTTCAGCCAATTCTGCGGCAGGGTATAGGACAACATCAGGTTTTTCAGACGAAGGAATGATGCGTCTTCCAAGAAACGGGTATCATGCTGTGCATAAACGCCGTGACGAGGAATATCCGTTATGTCTCCAGGCTTTTTCCAACGGTCGTAAAGCAGTCTTTTCGATTGGTTGTACATAGAGAATTGTCCGTTGCTTTCTTCCATATAGCGGTCGTTGTTGTAAAGCCAACGATCGGCCATCCAACTGAACTGTGTATTTAGTGACCAGCCTTTCCAAGTCAGTGTAGTGCCGAAACCACCCTGCCACGGAGCGATATAGCTTTTACCGGTCATCACTTTGTCTGCTTCTCTGAGTTCAGTAGTCACTTCACCGTCTTTGGTGTACCACAACGCATCACCATTAGCCGGATTGACACCAGCATAGCGGTTCATGTAAAACTCACTGACAGAATGCCCTACGGTCAGTTTGCTTGCGGTGGTACCTACAATGTATTCATCTGCACCGTTATACAGCTCTTTCAGCTCATTTTTGTTGTAAGAAACATTGGCATTGATATTCCATGTGAAGTCCTTTGTCCGGATGATGTCGGTATTTAATGACATTTCGACACCGCGGTTGACCATCACGCCGACGTTGTCCCAACGAGAGGAGTAACCTCCATCAGAGTAGGACACAGGAACTTCCATCAACATATTGGAAGTACGTTTGTTATAGAACTCGAAGTCAAAGTTGATACGGGAAAATAATCCCAGGTGCAAACCGATATTGGTGGTCCACAACTGTTCCCAACCTAATTTTTCATTACCTCTTTGAGAAGGGGCAATACCTGCTTCTCCCATATAATCAAGTCCGCCGGATACCAAAGCCAGGTGGTCATAATTGGGAATGGTAGAGTTACCGGAAGTACCTGTACTGAATGTTACCTGTGCGTTGGTCAGCCAGTCGTATTTCTGTATGAATTTCTCTTTACGCAAGTTCCACATTAAACCTACCGACCAAAAGGTAGCCCAGCGACCGTCTACACCGAAACGGGAAGAACCGTCCGTACGGACAGAAAAGTCTGCATAATAACGGTCGTCATAGTTATACTCACCTCTACCGAAGAAAGATACATATGCATAAGCGGCAGCTACATCACTCCAACTGGTAGCACGTGTACCGGAAGTGACGTTGGTCAGGAAATCGTTATTCTGCCCTCTGGTACTTACCATAAAACCTTCCTGACGGAAGTCAACGCCTTCCTGTCCAATCATAAAATTGAAAGAATGGATGTCTTTCAACATAAAGCGGTAATTAGCCGTATTGGTAATGGTCAGGTTCAATATATCCGTAGAACTTCTGCCGGAGCTACCTTGCAGGTTGTTCGGTTTATAGCTTGGGAATGATTGCATAAACGCTGACTGGTGAGAAAAATCGATACCAAATTGAGAGCGGATTGTCAGCCCTTCTAATAGTGTCGCCTCAGCAAAAAGCGTAGATATTACTTTATATTTCTTATATTTTACAGGGTTATTGGCCATCCATTCCAACGGGTTTTCTCCTGTTCCTGTCCAGCTTCCGTCGTTGATGGAAGCAAGCGAACCGTCTTCACGATAAGGATTCCAGTAAGGCAGCATAAAGCGTGCAGCCGGAATCGGAGCATTCAGTGCGTAACCGTTTCCGGACTCGGCCTGTTCTGTCTCATCGTAGGAAAACATAGAGTTTGTGCCTAATTTCAACCATTTGGTAGCTTTGTTTTCTACATTGGCACGCATGTTATACCGGCGAAAAGTTGAGCCTGTGGTGATACCGTCCTGATCAAAGAAACTTCCGGATACGAAATAGTTTGTTTTTTCTGTAGCACCATTTACCGACAATTCATAATTTTGCAAAGGGGCGCTGTCATTGAATACCTGGTCAAGCCAGTTGACATTGGTTCTTCTTAATACATCATAATCTTTTCCGGCATCTATTCCGATTTCTTTTTCATATTGAATGCGTTCTTCTGTATTCATCATATTCCATTTGGAACGGGTCAGTTGTGAAAAACCGTATTGTGCACGGAAAGTTACTTTGGCTCCATCCATTGAACGTCCTCGCTTGGTGGTGATGACTACAACACCATTGGCGGCACGAGCTCCGTAAATAGAAGTAGAAGAAGCGTCTTTCAGTACAGAAATGGATTCGATGTCACTCGGACTGATTGTATTGAAATCTGAACTGGAAATAGGTACTCCATCCAATATAAACAGAGGGGAAGTGCCTGAGTTGATGGAGTTTGTTCCACGAATCTGGAACGTGGAGGCTGCACTGGGTTCACCCGAACCGGATATAACCATAAGTCCCGGGGTTTGCCCTTGCAGTGCCTGGTCGAAACCGGCAGCCGGTACATTTTCTAATTTTTCTGATTTTACAGTTGATACCGAACCAGCTATTGTACCTTTTTTACGTACACCGTAAGCAACAACTACAACCTCATCTACCATTTCGGTATTATCAACTAAAGTCACATCTAAAACATTTGTTTGAGCATTGACTTTAAACTCTTGAGGCTGCATTCCAATGTATGAAAATCTCAACATTGCGTCCTTGCCTTGAATTTGCAGCTGGTAATTACCGTCAATATCAGTAACTACCCCATTGGTAGTCCCTTTTTGCAATACCGAAGCACCAATCAATGGCATACCATCTGTCTTGGAGACAACTTTGCCTTTGACAACAAATGATTGCGCCATTATTAATTGAACACTTAAGATTGCTAAAAAGACTACTCCGAAAAATAATCTTTTCATCTTGAAATTATAAATTAAATAAATACAGGTTTCTTTGCTGTTACTAGAAGACAATCAATGAAAATTTGAAATGAATCTCTTGATTTGATGTTTTTAAATTTTACACTTGATTTACAGATAAATAAGATAGAAAGAAAAAAATTCATTTTATTAAAATATTTACTAATTGGTTTGCAAAAATACTATAAAACAGAACAAAATGGTAAAAATGTTATTTTTTTAACTATGATAAAAATGTGCAAAAAATGACATTCATTGTCTTTGTGTTATCATTTTCTTATATATGTTTTTTTTGTGTATATTCGTAGTGTCTTAGTAGTTACGAAATACGCATTTTTAAATGACTTTTTGCTAATGTGTTAAAAGTGTTATTTGCTTATACTAAATACATAACATACATTATTGTTTATACTTTATATAATTCGAGAAAAATACAATATTTAAATTATCTCTAGAGTTTACAGGAGGTGATTTTCTTAGTTTTCCTACCTTTCTTAGAGCAGTGTGCAATATTAGATGAAGGTATATAATTCTTAATATTGTCTAATCTTGATATGTATTAAAGAAAATATAAAGTTCGGTTTATGGTGTCTTTTCGGTAACATCTGAGTTTTGTATTATAAACCAGATGATGGAAGAAAAAAGAGAAATCATTCCACATAGTTTCCCTTAGTTTTTTTGGTCATTTTATATCAGAATCCGTACTTGCGTTCCAGATAAGTTTCAGTAACCATCCATTGGCAGTCATCCAGTCTGAATTCATATTCTTTTTCCAGTGTTGCCAGATACTCTTCAAAATCATCGTATTGTTCCGATTCCTTTTTCTGCCGTTCACTTAATTTAATCTTTATGATTTCTCCTGTTGAAAACTCCGGGAGTATAACGTATTCGGTTTCCATGATTCGGTTTCCTCCTTTATTTTAGGTTATATTTTAAGCAATATTGACCTGCGATGCTTTGAACTGACATCCCCAGGCTGTCACAAATCCTTCCTTGTTCAAGATTCTTGCCATCTCTGACAATGACTTCTCTTCTTTTACTAGACTTTTCAATAACGCAACAGCCCTCTTGTTATTTGGATTATCGAGAGCCTTCTGTCTGTTGGTTCTGTTGCTGTTCTCTACTGCCTGTGGTAATCTGCTCAATAAGTTTTCAGATTTGCCAAGCCTGCATCCTCTTGCTTTCTTTGTCCTTAGAGACTGTTTTGTTCTCTGGCTGATCAGTCCCGCCTCATATTCCGCTATGCTGCTGATTATATGCAGTACGAGTTTGTTCGCCTCCGGAAAATCACAAAACACTATTTCTACATCGGATTCCAATAATTTACTGGTGAAAGCAACGTTTCGGCTTAGTCTGCCCAGTTTTGCGACAATCAGGATGGAACCTGTTTTTCTACATACCTCCAAAACTTCCGTAAGTTTGGGCCTGTCAGATTTACGACCGCTTTCTGTTTCGATATATTCAGCGACCGGTTTTCTCTCCTTCAGGTAATTCTGTATAATTTCTCTTTGTGCCTCTACGCCAAGTCCTGATATTTCCTGTTTCATCGTTGACTGCCGTAGATAAGCTATATAATTCTTCTGTTGTCCCATATTTAACATTCAATTAACACTCTTCCCGGTTACTAAACGGACGTTCAATAACCTTTAAACTCGAAGAATAAGGTTTATAAAAAAGACTTTCCGTGAGATTTCGAGTTGCTATAAATTTTATTCTCTCACAGAAAGCCGTCTTTTTAGATTCTGAATTTCTCTGAAATTCCCTAATACCTTATAATATCGTATGTATCGGAAATCCTCTTCTCATAGTCATCCGTTTTCTCCAGATTCCTGTCTATCACGGAAACAAACATGTCCAGATAAACATCTTCTATCACTTTTTCTTCTCCTTCAGAATCGGGGATAAGATGTATTTCAAAGAGATCCTTTCCTTCATCGAGAATGATCCGCACCATTCCTGTATGTATGAATCCCTGTACATGAAATTCCGGTCCTTCTTCGACCGGTTTTATCGTATTCATATCCACTCCCCATGACATTACTATAAAGGGCTGTGTCTTTAGGATTGACCATATATATCCTGCCAATTTCAGATCATAATTTTTGTTCTCCATATCAGTCCACGTTACGTCCTTCATAAAATTCTTCAAAAGCCTGTCCTCTCATCAGTTTCTTTTCCGGACAGATAAAGAATCTTCCGTATTTGACATCTACCACATTCAATAGTTGTAAGGTGGTATTTTCCTGTCTCATTTTGTATACGGGAAAGGAAGTCTTCAATAATCTTTTCCATTGCTATTTGTTTTTGAGTTATTTGTTTCCCGGTTAATACCTCTATTCTGTAAAAGTCTTCATTACAGCTCTTACATTGAAGTGAGTAACCTTTTATTTTAGATTTACTCGGCATACGTCCGCACTTAGGACAGAATCTTCCTGTCTTCATACATTCCGCTTCCCCCTTTGTTATATACAAGTTCCCGGCTGCGTCTGTTTCAACTTTGGTACTGGTAATTCTCTTGGTATAATTCCATATAAACTTGATCATCGCCCGTTCTTTTCCGCTCGGGCTATAAACCTTGTATAATTTCTTAAGCAATTCCATAATTCTTATTTTTTGTGGGTCAAACATTTATTTCATTCATCTCGTATGCATAAGGCAGTCCTGTTTCCTCATCTATTCCGTTATAAAGCATGTCATTCAATTTATGAAGTTCTCCCGCTTCCTGCAGTCTTTGTGCTGACTCTACGGATATTGTCTTTCTTTCATATTCACAGAGGATATCGTTCCATACCTGATATATGGTTATGTCTTCTGCATGTTCATATATTCCTCGTCATAGTCGGAATAATGCCAGTTTTCCTTTTTGTATTCCTGTGTTTTTGTTGGAGTGTCCTGTGATAATACATCACTGACTCCGCAAACTTTTCGCTGTTCCATGACATATTGTTCAAGGCGTCTTCCAGTTTCTGTGCCGCCTTGAACTCCCTGCTGTTTTCAAGTTCAAATCTTTCCATAATTCTTTTCTATTTGATTTCTACAGGACTTTCCTCATATGTCAACTTTCTGCCCAATATCTTTTCAATTGTTCCATCAGGCAGGTCCATGGAATATTCTATATTCCCATATTCGCTTTCTATAGAGTTTTCTTCGGTATAACACCACTCAAAACCATCAAATTCAGGTCTGCCGGGTGATATTGTCTCTTTCCCGTTTTTGTCTGTTGCCAGCCATGCCATAATACCTCCTTTCTATCCTCTAATAATCACGTATCTTCCGGCGGCTATCTCGTTTCTATACTCGATAGAATAGCCTTTGGTTATAGACGCTCTTATGACGTTATCGTGTGCCAGCTCCGAAATTGGATGTCTGTTCCTGGCATCACTTCCGGTATTTTTTGCCCAACTATGAGGCCAGTTGTTTCCCCAGCCTACTCCATAGTGGAAGTAGACACATTCGCCTTTCTCCTTAAGTTCCGAGAGGATGAAAGCAGCAAGTGCATCCTCCTCGGATTTTCTTCTGTTTGATTCTGGAATTTCTATTGTCAATATATTTACCTTGTTTTATTCATTCTTGATTATAGTAGCCCGAAGACTACCGTATTAAACTCCATTACTATTATTGTTTTAAATTAAAATCCTCCACCCTCACAGGCGTACATGATAGAATCCACGACTCTGTTTCCATCCATGTCCCGTTTTCCATCTCACATGAAGGATTTTCCTTGGTCCCTTTCAGGATATTCAGATGCCCGTTGGCAAAGAGAATCAATGACTTCGGCTTTTTTCGAATTAATACCTTCAGTTCCTTGATCCATTCTTTTTCTTTTTTTGTCAGATTAATCGTTTCCATAACGCTTCTTTTCTGTTGTTGTGAATTTACTGATAAGGCTGTGGAGTGATGTTTCAGCCTCCTTGTATCTGCTTATATCTTTTTCCGGCATCGTAATCAAGTACGATACAATCACGGCAAAACTCTAGCCTCCTTATTTGTTGTTCCAATGTTTCATTCATCTTCTGTATTCCATAAGCTAAATTACATCAAATGACGAATCGCATTCATTACAGTAGTAACCGCGTCCCGGTTTGTCCACGATATCGTTTATCGTCATTTTTTTATTCCGGTTTGTTTGACTGATTATGTCTATGCCCATTTTTGTTTCTGATACCATTTATAAAATTCAACTTAAAGCTACTGATTTTATCTTGTCTGTGACAGGCATGTACTCTATAAGATAAGCAAGGTGTCCGGGAGCAATATCTTCCGGCTCAATATCTACCCGGTTTCCCCATTCATTATCATAAGTCAATAATCCAATACAACCATCATCCAGCCATGCTTTATGAACCACAACGTCCATAGGACCGTCATTTGAATTAACCATAATTATAGGCGGTTCATATAATTGTTCCTCATCGTTTTCATCATCAATCCAGACAAATCCGCCACCATGGGCCTCCAATGTCAGTTTCAGTTCTCTTGCCTCCATTTTCCTGATTTTATCACACATGGCGTAAAAATTAGAATGTTCCATATATTCCATAATGATATTGATTTTAAATTTCCATTGGTTGTAATTATCATATCTTATACCGGCCATACTTCTCATTCAGCCACTCTGCCGCTTCCGCTTCGCTGTTGAACTCCTCCACCCAACAGTCATTTGTGGAATTGTCAAATGCCACCCACTTTTCCGCCTCCCTGTCAAAGAAACGGCCTTTTGTTCCGCCATATCCGTAAATCGAATAGTCTCCATTCTTAAGAAGGCATGACAACACACCTTCCGCATTTTTCCCCCTGTATATCCCGTCCTTGTCCGGAGAATACTTTGATGCTCCTTTCTTTTGCAGTTGAAGTTTTACCTTCTCTGCATCAAATTCATAATTCATGCATCTTTTAAAATTTCCCATTAAAAGAAGCAGGGGAAATAACATCCCGTGCCTGCAACTCCTTCCGTGCTCGTCTAATGCTGATTTACAGGTGTCACATT
>OHRY01000510.1_pt1 | contig 19250 bp, 15 predicted proteins | sample 1578631 | NCBI WGS metagenome assembly OHRY01 (sample SAMEA3879570, study PRJEB24766) | human gut metagenome | biome: human-associated habitat; feature: feces | place: USA | collected 1985/1987
TTATATTAGTATTCAAAATATTAATATTAGTTATATGGAAGAAGTAGGAGAGTTAAGTTTTTGGCTCTTCTATTTTTTGATATAATATTTTATTGATTTAAAAATTATTTATTAAAATTTCTATATATTTAATAAAACTATATTTTGATAATAGAAAAGTAGGTTGTGAAAAAAGCTAAATTATGTACGGATTGGTTTAAAATATAGATTCACTTTAACAATTCTAAATAAAAATCAGGAAAGGAAAAGTATATTGAATTTTTTGTTAATGATTTGATGATAACAGATTAGATTCTAATATACAGAGAAAAGTTTTATGAAAAAATTTTTAAAGTTATTTGTGGTAGTAATGCTTACATGCACGACGCTAGTTTTTACATTAGGCATTTTTACTTCACCCCTTTCATTAAGTGCAATGGAGTTACCAGCAATAAATTATCAAGCTCATGTTGAAGATAAAGGTTGGTTAGATACAGTCCATGATAATGAAATTGCAGGAACTGTAAATCAAAGTAAGCGACTAGAGGCATTAATTTTAAATCTTAAAGAAAATGATAAAAGTATGGTAAGATATCGTGCTCATATAGCTGATGTTGGGTGGCAAGCATGGGTTACATCAGGAGCTCAAGCAGGCACTACAGATAAAGCAATAGCTATACAAGCGTTTCAAGCGGAGCTTACAAATGAGTACAAAGATATGTATGATATTTATTATCGGGTACACGTGCCATATAGGGGTTGGCTAGGCTGGGCAAAGAATGGAGAGATTGCAGGATCGATAGGACTTGCACTTCGAACAGAAGCGATTCAAATTAAATTAGTTATTAAAGGAAGTCAAATTTCAACAGAGGGATTACCATCACTAACAAAACCAACATTAACATATAGCTCTCATGTGCAAGATATGGGATGGATGAGTTATGCAGATGAAGGTAAGATGGCAGGAACTACTAATCAAAAAAAGAGAATGGAAGCTGTTAAAATTAAATTAAGTGATTTTGATGGTAATAGTGGATTAACATATCGAACTCATGTTTCTGATGTGGGTTGGCAGAATTGGGTCTCTAGCAATGAAAGAGCGGGAACTGAAGGTCAAAATAAACCTATTGAGGCAATTGAAATTAGTTTATCAAGAACAATGTCTGATTTTTTTGATATCTATTATAGAATGCATGTTTCCAATATGGGTTGGTTAGGTTGGGCAAAGAATGGAGAAACAGCAGGTACGATAGGGGGAAGGATTCAATCAGAAGCAATTGAAATTAAACTTGTTCCTAGAAACTCCACATTTGATAGAGGTGGTGTGGCTTTTGTAGATGCTACAATTACGATACGTGACCGTATCGTTGATGCAGCGCATTCGAGATTAGGATGCCCATATGTTTGGGGAGGAAATGGTCCCAACACATTTGATTGTTCTGGGCTTGTTAAGTGGTGCTATGCTCAAGTAGGAATTAGTATTCCTCGAACAACAGGTGAATTAAAGAGTTATGGTACTCAAATAAGTGTATCACAAGCTTTACCAGGAGATATTTTATGGAAGTCAGGTCATGTTGGTATTTACATTGGTAATGGTCAATATATCCATGCACCTCAAACTGGTGATGTAGTTAAGATTTCTTCAGTATCGAGTGGTAACTTTACTTTTGCTAGAAGATCTAATGAGTTATAAAGAATATATTAAAGACTCGTACTTTTGAAGTGAAGTCGAGTCTTTTTCTAAATTATTTAGTTAAATGTTTAATATCAAAATTATCTACCTTTTATACTCATCACTATTTTTAATTTTAGTTTTGAACCTTGGAAAATAGATATATTGTTTTCTAATTCTTAATTACATGTTGGATATTTTACTATTACTATATGCATCCTTTAATCCCACCCAGTATTATTTAATAAAAATCACAAGAATATTTTTTATCTTGTGATTAAAAAGTTATTAAATTAAATTAACTATAAAAGCAATAGCAATACTTGCAAGAATATCAGTTAAGTAGTGAACACCTGATAAAAGTCTACATAATGAGATAGCTATTGCAAGGGTACTTAATAGCAATCCCATATTAGGACCAAAGTGTAAAACAGCTAAAGCAATTGATATTGACATAGCAACATGAATACTTGGAAATGAATGACCCGTTTTTTTACTGCCATCAATTGGTGTCAAATCATATTTTTCAGAGGGGCGTTTTCTATCAATTACAATTCTTAAAATAGCGGTAATTGCAAATACTGCTATTGGTTCTGCCGCTAAACCTAATAGGTTGTGTGGTCGATCTAAATATATTTTTAATAAAAAGAGCATATAAAAAATAGCAACCATGTATGGACAAAATCTTGAAGTAAAATGAGTACAAGATTTGATAAATGGGTGATTCCACATAAATTTATTTAATCCCGTATAAAAGAATTTCATGGACAACCTCCTATAAAGTATATAATTATTATACAATATTTATCAGTTTAAACAATCTTATTAGTTGTTTAAACTGATAAAAGATAGAAATAATAGTTGTATTAAGGTATAATTGTTCTATGAATGTCGAGGTGGAATTATGAATAGAAAAATAATGCCAATCATGTTATTTATGATTGAGGTTGTGATGTATTATTTTATATGCTTATATTTTCATATGGATATTGATTTAATAGTGGGATCAGGAACGCTATATTTTTTATTTTTATTTATTTACGGACATTATTCATTAAATACTTGTTTAATATGGAATGAAATTCAACAGCTTGTCAAATCAAGTTTTTGTTTTTACATAGCTTTATTAGTTTTAGTACCCCAATCTACAGGTTACGAAAGAAAAATGCATTTAACGCTTATGGCGATATCAATGTTTTTGATTAGTTTATTAGCATCTAGATTTCTTAGAATTGCGTTTAGAGAACAATTTGCGAGGAAAACATTAGTTATTGGTACCGGATACGAGGCAGCAAGATTAGGAAAAATATCAAATAATAATAGATTTGCTTTAACTAATATAATGGGATATGTTGATGTAAATAAAACAAATGAATTATTTAGATTTGAACAAGAAAATATTATTAAGCATAGTCCTATATATGAATATGATAAAATTGATGAAGCAATAGAAAACCTAGGTATTGAACAAATCATTATTGCAATACCAGAAGCTGATCAGCAAGTAATTGATAAGGTAATGAGCGATATATATGGTAAAGTTGATTCAGTTAAGTATTTACCAGATGTGAATGGAACAATGACGTTTTCTTCAGAAGTTCAAGATTTTGATGGACAGCTACTAATCGCAACTTCAAATGATGAAATTGGATTATTAGATAAGTTTATTAAGAGACTTATTGATATATTAGCTGGTATAGCAGGGGTGATGACTTTACTGCCATTAATGGCTTATGTGAAATATAAATATGTTAAGAGCGGTGACCATGACAATATCATGTTTTCACAAGAGCGGATTGGGAAAAATGGAAAGTTGATTAAAATATATAAATTTAGATCAATGATACCTAATGCCGAAGCTGAGCTTGAAAGAATGATGGAAGAGGATCCTAAAATAAAAGAAGAGTATTTAACTAACAAAAAATTAAAAGATGATCCTCGGATTACTCCTGTTGGACATTTTTTAAGGAAAACATCGTTAGACGAGTGGCCACAATTTGTAAATGTATTAAAGGGTGAAATGAGTTTTATAGGGCCAAGACCATACTTACCACGTGAAAAAGAGGATATGGGTCAATATTATGATTCAATTATTAAATTAAAACCTGGTGTTACAGGGATGTGGCAAGCTAATGGTCGAAGTGATGTGGAGTTTAGTTATCGGTGTAAATTAGATGACTATTATTATCATAATTGGTCAATATGGTTAGATTTTACTATAATTTATAAGACAGTTAAAAGTGTTGTTTATGGAAAAGGTTCTCTATAATATGTAATTATTTATTATAATAGTGTAAATTGATTAGCAGAATTCTATAACTTTAATAGCCATAACTAATAAAATTGTATCTTTGATGTGAGAAGTGTGTGAGGATGAAAAAATCATATGAAAATAATAAGAAAATTATGGAAGTTTTTATGTTTAGTAGGAAGAGGGATTAAGCTTTTTTGGTGTGAATATCATTTCTTAGTACCAATTTCAATGTGGGAGAAATATTATTATGAGACAAAAAGAAAAATAAAAAGGGCATTAAATGGATTGCCTATTTTAGATCCTATGAATAAACTTGAGTATAATATTTGGCTATCGAAAGATAAAAAAGAAGATGTGATACAAGAATTGGATTATACACCACTTATTTCTATCATTATTCCTGTCTTTAATACACCTGCTATTCATTTAGAGCAATGCATTGATTCTGTTTTGAGTCAAACATATAGAAATGTTGAAATCTATATAATAGATAATGTATCAACAGATGAAGAAACAATTAATTGTTTAAAGGAATATGAAGGAAATAAATTGTGTAAGATTCTTTGGTGTAATCAAAATATATATAATTTAAAAACTAACAAAGATGTTGTAAAAATTGCTAAGGGTGAATTTGTAGCATTTTTAGGTAATGATGATATATTAGACAAAGATGCCTTATATGAAAATGTTAAATTATTAAATAAAAATAAATCATATGATATTATATATAGCGATGAAGATAGGATTGATTATGATGGTAAGTTTTGCGAGCCGCATTTTAAAGCCGATTTCTCACCTGACACATTAATGAGTTTTAATTATATGTGTCATTTTACGATAATAAGAACAGAAATTTTCGATAAGATAGATAGCTTTAGAAAAGAGATGAATGAAGCAGAATATTATGATCTTTTTTTACGACTTTCAGAAGTGACTAATAATATTGGACACATTCCCAAAATTTTATACCATTGGCGTAAAAAAGAAATATCTATGGATTGTAATTTAAATACAAAATTACGCACTGAGAATATGATGGTTAATATTTTAAATCAGACTTTGCAAAGAAGAAAGATAAAAGGTTATGCTAAGAAAGATTCTAAAAGCGGTTATTACATTATTGATTATAAATATGATCGTGAGCCTAGTGTGTCGATTATAATTCCTACTAGAGATTGTGCTAGTCTTACTAATGAGTGTTTGGAAAGTATTTATGACATAACAGATTATTCTAATTATGAGATTGTATTGGTTGATAATAATAGTGAAACAAAAGAAAGCTTTCTTTTGTTTAATGAATACTTAAATAAGAAATCGAATTTTAGGGTTATAAAGGCAGATATGGAATTTAATTATTCAAAAATTAATAATTTTGCAATTAAACAATGCAATAGTGATATTGTTGTGTTACTTAATAATGATACTAAAGTAATTTCTCCTAACTGGTTAAAAGTGATGGTAAGCTATGCGATACAAAAACATATTGGTGCAGTTGGACCGAAATTGTTATATGAAGATGGAACTGTTCAACATGGAGGAGTCTTATTAGGATTGAATACCATTGCTTCGCACGCTTATATAAATGCTACTCGAGAAGAAATTGGTATTTTTGGTAGACTGAGGGTACCATACAATTATAGTGCAGTTACAGCTGCATGTTTAGCAGTTGAAAGGAAAAAAATAATAGAAGTAGGATATTTAAATGAATCATTAAAAGTTGCATATAACGATATTGAGTTTAATTTACGTTTAAGGCAACATGGTTACTACAATGTATTTTTGCCACAAATTGAGTTATACCACTTGGAGTCAAAATCAAGAGGACTTGATACCACAAAAGAAAAGTATGAAATATTAAAATTTGAAGAGCAGTATATGAAAAATAAATATGGTGAAATAATAAAGAATGATCCATACTATAATCCTAATTATAGTAGATGTGACGCTGATGCTAATTTTTATCTAGATAAATGAAATAGAAATTTTTCTTTAATATGTTAAAAAAACTAGTGCAAAGAGTTAGTTATTTTATAAAGGCGAGTATCTTAATAGTAAGTGCAAATATACAATCGTTTTTATTGTAGGATTTATATCAAGAAATGGTGATTTTAGAAGGAAAAGGAAGGGGAAATACTTAATTGAGCAATTAGAATTGAGTATAAGTTATTATAATGAAGATAGCGTTTTTGATTTTATGCCATAAAAATGAGGAACAAATTAATAAGTTATTAAATGTGTTAGATGGTGAAGAAGTTGATTTTTATATTCATTTAGATAAGAAATCTTCAATTATGCCAAAAATTAAGGCAGGGACGAACATTTATATGTTGCCTGAAGAAAAAAGAATAAATATTTCATGGGGAGATATTTCTATGATTTTAGCCACTAAAAACTTATTGGAGGTTATTTTTGATGCCGATAGGGTATATGACTATGTTTGGTTAATAAGTGGTCAAGATTTTCCAATTAAAAGTAAGGATGAGATAGTAAAATATTTAGAAGAAAATAAAGGTAAAAATTATATTGAAATTATAGGAAAAAACGATTCTTGTTATAAAAGATTATTAAAACGAAATGAATTATATTATCCACATTGGATAAAGAAGAATAATACAATTTGTAAAGCTATTAAGCTGTTATATATGATAATAACAGGTGGTTTACATAGAACCGTTTTATTTAAAAGAGTAAATAATTTAGATACCGATTTTTATTTTGGAAGTCAATGGTGGACTTTAACTTATGAGTGTACAAAAGAAATTTATGATATGTTAGAAAATAGTAAATATATAGATTATTACTCTCATTGTTTGGTGCCAGATGAATCTATAATACAAACACTATATATGAATAGCAGCTATAAGGATTGTCACAGTGATAAATTAACATATGTTGATTGGACAAATCAGCTCAATCATCCTAATACATTTACGATTAATGATTTTAGCAAATTAATTAATTCAAATTTTTTTATGGCAAGAAAGTTTGATGAAAATATAGATAATGATATTATAGAAAAATTGTATGTAAATTTAAAAAGATAAATAAAATAGTATATTTATATAATTATATTTTATCCTATTTGTAATATTGTTAAAAATAGATAATAAATAGTGCTTTTTGTTTTATAGTGCAATTATTGTAAAGTATATTAAATTTAATCTCCAATTACATCATGATAAATAGATTTTATGCTAGAAAAAAGCTAAAATGCAAATGATAAAAGGTTGTTATTTACATCCTTTTTTTGTATACTGAAATTGTTTAAAAAAGAAAGGAAGTGTTAACTTGAAGAAGAAAGTAGCTAAAGTTAGTGCCGTGTCATTAATTACGTTGAGTATGACAGTAGGAAATGTTACTGTAATTAATGGCTTGGATGAAAAAAGTGAGAATCATCTAAATCATGAAAGTGCTAAAATGACCACTGATGTAGATGAAACAAAAGAAGAAGAGGCGGCAGTCACAATAGATGGCAAAGTTCAAACTAAAATAAATGAATCCATAAATACAGATGTAGAGGCAAATACCTATAGTGAAACTGATAAGGTTATTGGTCAAACTAATTTTGTTGATGAAAATGGTAATATAAAAACTGTTGAAGTATATGATGGTACAACAGGAGAAGTTTATAATCCCCTTGCTAAAACGGTTGTTACAGCTAATATGATCAACTTTAATTGCCGTAGTGCGGGTACAACGACTAAATATATAGACTATCATACTGGTCAAGAAGGCTATCTTTCCAAAGCTAGTGCAGCTGATGCCGCTTTTTTAGGATATGAAAATGGTAAGGTAAAATTTATGATTTCTGGTGTTGTTGGACTGGTTGATGAGAATTTAGTTGAAATTGTTCCACAAGGAAGATATTATGCTAGTAACTATGAGGTTAATTCAAAGGGATTGCTATATCATTATATTTCAAATAATGTTAATGCAACTCAAAATGAGGGTAATTATAACTATGTAGGTGTTGGACCGTCGTATTTAGTTAAAGGCAAAGAGTACTATAGTTATGATGGACATTATTTCTATACTGATTATAATATTATGATTGCAGACTATAAAAATAATGTTCGTAGTAATTCCGTTAACCCACAAAATCCTTATTATAATTACTTTCAATATTTACCAATGAGAAGCAAGACCAATTATACTGGTGCAGAATTAACTAATTATTTAAATAAAAAAGCTAATTCAAATATTTCTAAATTAAATAATACTGGAGAAATATTTGTAAAGTATCAAGATACTTATGGAGTAAATGCGCTAATGGCAGCAAGTTTTGCAGCATTAGAATCTGGCTGGGGTAAAAGTAGTATTTCACAAAATAAAAATAATTTATTTGGGCTTAATGCTGTAGATAGTAACCCAAGTATTGCTGCAGATGCATTTGAAAGCGTTGATGCGTGTATTAAAGATTTTACATCTAATTGGATGTCAAAAAGATACTTAAACGCAACGTACACATCGCTATTTAGAGGTGGATACTTTGGTGATAAAGGAAGTGGGATTTTTGGTAAATATTCATCCGATCCATATGAAGGTGAAAAATGTGCATCAATTGCTGAAAATATGGACGCTGGAATAGCAGGAAAAGATAAAAATTATTACACAGTTGGCATAAAAGACGCTAATTTAACTACATATAATAAAGTAGATGTTAAATCATTAAATACCTCTAATTCAAAAACACTTTATACATCAATTAGTAATCCAGCTTATGCTTTTATTGTTCGGAAAAAAAATTCGGTCAATGGTTATTATGAAATTCAAAGTGACTCAGCTTTGACTAGTGATAGAACAGGCGTATCTTCTTTATCAGTTTATAATTATCCAAATGATTATGGATATGTAGCAATTAATCTCATAACATTAGTTAATATAGGAAATGACATTGTTTATCAAGAAAATCAACCGCCAAAGATCAGTGAAGCAAAGATAAGCAATGTAAGTGCAACAGGATATACAGTAAGCTGCAAGGTAGAGAGTGCATCAGGATTAGACCGGGTAGAATTTCCAACATGGACAACAGTCAATGGACAAGATGATATCACATGGGGAAGAGGAACAGGGACAAAGAATCCAGATGGAACGTACACATATACTTATCGAGTGAACACGAGTGAACATGGAAATGCAGATGGAGAGTACAACACACATATATATGCATATGATAAAAACGGAAGATTGACATATCTTGTATTGGATAAGATAGTTCTTAAAAAAGATGTTCCAATAATTTCAGATGTAAAAGTTGTTTCTAAGGATGATAAGTCTTATACACTTCAGTGCAAAGTTTCTGATGCCTCTGGGATTAATAGAGTAGAGTTTTCAACGTGGACAACAGTTAACGGACAAGATGACAATACATGGATATCTGTATTACCTGATGAAAATGGAATAGCAGCAGCTACAATATCTATTAAGGATCACAATTACAAATATGGAGAGTATGAAACACATATTTATGTATACGATAATGAGGGAATGTCAAATAAAGTTTCTGCTGGTAAATTTGTTATAAATGAACCAGTAACAACTGCACCAATAATATCTAATACGTACATTACAAATGCAACTGACGAAGGTTTTACAATTTCATGTAATGTTAAGAGTACATATGAGCTGGATAGAGTTGAATTTGCAGTGTGGACTGATTTAAATGATCAAGATGATATTATTTGGTATAATGCTAAGATGAAAAGTGATGTTTATAGTTTTGATGTTAAAAGATCTAATCATAAATATGAGTACGGAGCATATAATATACATATTTATGTATACGACAAACACGGACAAGTTACATATATTCCTCTAAATATGCATAATGTTATAAATACACATCCGGGAAATGGATGGACATATATTGATGGACAAAAATATTTTTATGATGAAACAGGAACTTTGGTAGGAAATATGCCTTCAAAAAAAGTTGTAGATGTCAGTCAATATAATGGGAATATTGATTGGGATACAGCAAAAAAATATGGTGATATTGATGGTGCGATATTGAGAATCACTAGTCATAGTGGAGGGTACTATTCAGAAGATAAGCAATTTGCAAATAATTTAGCAGCATGTAGAAGATTGAAAATACCTTTTGGTATCTATATTTATGATTATGCAAATAATAATAGCGATGCTATTGCGGAGGCTAATCTTGTTATTAGTATTTTAAAAAAATACAATGTGCAGCCAAGTGAGCTAGCGTATCCAGTTTATTATGATCTAGAAAGAAGTTCAGATTCTAGTGAAGTGATTATAACACCAGATAGATATGATGGTTTTGTCAAGGCGTTTATTTCAACAATGGATAGAAATGGATACACAGCTCATATATATAGCTATAGAAGTTTATTGAATAGTAATTTAAATAGTTCCTATATTTGGGCGCACACTTCATGGATGGCTGCTTATACTAAAACAATGGGATGGAATAATCCTTATTATAGCGGCTTATTTGGATGGCAATATACATCTAGTGGATATGTTCCGGGAATTGGTACATGTGATTTAAGTTGTTGGTTTAGAGTATAAGAGAGGATTATTAAATACACATGAATAAAATAAAAAATTAGTTGTTCAAAATTTGCCATATATTTTATTGTTTTGTAGTTGGTATTAAATGTAAATACAGGGGATGATATTCATTTTATATTAAGGTCAAGTGAAATGTCGCTACTAGAATCAGCCATTGAGAAATATACTAATTGGTCTTCTAGACAATTTATAGAGGGAATATTGTATTTTATAGCCCCATATCCAGTAATATGGAAAATCCTTGATTTTCTTGTAATAACAATAATTGTAAAATTAGTTTATGAAATTTTTTATAAAAAAACGATACAATTTAAATGGATTAGCTGTTTGAGTGTTTTGGTATATCTAATGATTGATACGTCATCAGCTGGATGGCTACTACGATTAATTATCAATGGTCATTGTGTGCAATTCCGGTAATCTATATTTTTTAAAGAAAGTACATTTAACAAAAAAACTTAAAATATGTGAATATGTAGTTCGTGTAGTATTTTTGCTCTTTGCAACTAATCAAGAGCAGGGACTAGCGATAATGTTAGGTATTATACAGTATACTGTATTTTTAATAGAAAAGTTATTCCTAAATTTATATATATATTAATAATCCAGTAAGTTTGTTTTTTACTTTTTCATTAGTAATAATTACTTCAAAAGTGAAAAATAGTGTGATTAATTTATGTGCAATGATTTTGATTGCAGTGGTTTGTATATTTGGATTATTTGGTCAGTGGCTGATATCGTTATATCCAAATGTATCATTTTTATATACTAGTCTTGGAAAATATGGAATTTTAAGTTTTAATAATTACAAATCAATAATAGTATATCTAATATTTTTCTTGTAATAGTTAGTTTACGAGTATTTTTATTCCAGCTAGTCAAAAAAGATAAGAAAAATATTGATATTTTTTGCATTTTATTAGTAAGAATTGAGTTAAATGTTATGATGGTGTTTTCACCAACAGTTTGGGCATCAGGTAGTAGAACAGCTATATTTTTCTATTTTTCATTGATTATTTCGGCTTGCATTTTATTATCGTGATATAGTTAAAAGATTAAAAATATATACTAGATAAATAAAATATTTAAACTAGCATATGAAATGATAGTTTGATTAGTTGATATACTTCTTTCCGTATATAATCCAAATATGGAGTACTTAAAAAAGCAATTGATTTCATTAAACAATCAGACATATAAATATATTAAATTATATATATTTGATGATTGTATTAATAACAGATGTGATTGTCGTATATTTGAAAAATACATAACTAACTTTGAGTGGGAAATATTACCATATTGTGAGAAAAATTTAAATTATATGGGTGCCTTTGAAAAACTGGTAATGGAATCTCAAGGTGAATATATAGCATTTTGTGATCAAGATGATATTTGGATGACGGATAAGATTGAAAAATGTATTGAATATATGAAGCAAACAGAAACTGTTCTTGTAGTAACAGATAAACAAATTATAGATGAAAACGATAATATTACTTGTAGTAGTGTACGAAAAAATAGCAAAAAGAATTATGATAATTGGAATACTTATGATGATATAACTAAATATAATTTATTTATTACTTATGCTGTTGGTATGAGTATAGTAATGAGTGGCGATTTTGCTAGATCAACTCTTCCTTTTTCAAAAAATACTGGTCATGATAAGTGGGTACTAGCATGTGCTAGTACTGAAGGTAAAGTAGGTTATTTAAATGAACCACTTGTAAAGTATAGACGTCATGGAAAAAATGTGAGTGGTGTATTGGTCGGAATTAATTCAAAAAAAGATTATATTAAAGAAAGGATTCTTCCTGATTTAAAAGTGATTGAAGATTTCAAAAAAAAGTATCCAAATCATAAAGACATTAACGAAATTGAATCATTTGCAAATGCAAGGAAAGATGGAAATATTGTGACACTTTTTAAATTAAGAAAATTAGCGCCAGATGTTGCAAAGTTTGATATAGTTACATCGCTACTGCCAGATAAAATTTTTATGTTAATGGTTAAGATAGCCCAAAAAATTAGCTAGTGTGTTAGGAATGAAAAAATGAGCGAAAAAACAAACAGAGTTAGTATAGTTGTTATGTGTTATAAAAATGAAGACAATTTATTGAAAACCATACAGTCGATCTTGATGCAAACATTTAAAGACTATCAAATTATTATCAGTGATGATTGTTCACCAAGATTTAATAATGCTATTTTAAAGCAGATAAAAAATAAACTGGATCAAGAACAGGTAAATTATTTGATTAATAAAAATGAGCATAATATTGGAACGGTAAAACATTTTAATAATTTGATAAAATTTTCAAGTGGAGAAATAATTGTCCCTTTATCTTGTGGAGATGAATTTTATAATAAAGATGTACTAAAAAATATTGTAAATATGTTTAATATTAGTAATTATTCGGTTATTACTGGCCGTCGAGAGGCTATGAAAAACGGAAAGATTAAGTTAATGCCAAATAATAATGAAGTTGATATTATAAAATCAAATAATAATAGAATTATTAATTATATTTGTCGGTATTTTAATTTAATAAGTGGAAGTTGTACATATTATAAAAAAACTATATTTGAAAAACATGGATACTTTGATGAAAGTTATACTTTGTTAGAAGATTGTCCGTATTTTTTAAAATTGCTTATGAAAGATGAAAGAATAGGATTTCTTGATCAAGTATGCATTAGATATGAAATGAGTGGTGTTTCCAATGGATTAATGCATCCTTTATTGAAGGAGGATTTTTCTAAATTATATAAGAATATAAAAGCTGATTATTACCCAAGTTTATCTTATATAACAAAAAGATGTATCAATTATAGAATTAATACACAAGATAAAGGATTTTTGTCAAAAATAAGATATTTTGATGTATTATCCATGTTGGTGTATAATAGTATAAAAAACAAATAAGATGAGGTGATATTATGCAAGTAATCAAGTATGTTTTTCAACCACATGGAGATGATAGAGGACAACTTGTCGCATTAGAGGAATTTAAAGATATACCATTTAAGATAAAAAGAGTATATTACATGTATGATACTGGTAAAGATGTAAGAAGGGGATATCATGCACATAAGAATTTAGAACAAATATTAATTTGTATACATGGGAGTTGTAAAATATTATTGGATAATGGTAATGAGAAAAAAGTCGTACCGTTAGAAAAACCATATGAAGGATTATATGTTTCTAACGAAATGTGGAGAGAAATGTTTGATTTTTCACCAGATGCAGTATTAATGGTTTTAGCTTCAAATTTGTATGATGAGGATGATTATATTAGAGATTATGATGAGTTTTTAGAATTTATAAAGAAATAAAAGTATTAAATTATGATAAAAAATTAAGTTTTGATGTATTAAAATGGAAAAATAGTTTAATTAATACAATTTAGTCCCCTTATTACTATTATTATTTTTCAGTTAATAAATAATGTCCACTTACATTTAAATTGGAGAAGAATATTTTTAGAGTTTAAACCATTTTAAAGGGGTGAACGCAAGTTTTTTATTATAGAGAGAATAATAACAGTTTTGATTAGATATTTGTAGTGTAAAGTTGGGTACTACGGAATGGAGAAAAATATGAAAATACCATTTGCAACATTTCAAACAATGCATAATGAGATAAGAAAATCACTAGATAGTGCTTATAAGAAAGTTATAGAAAGTAACTATTTTATACAAGGTGAAGAGTGTAAAAATTTTGAGAGAGAGTTTGCTGAATATTGTGAGACAAAATATTGTATAGGAGTAGGTAATGGCCTAGATGCGTTATTTTTAATTTTGAAAGCATTGAATATTCATCAAGGAGATGAGGTAATTGTTCCTTCTAATACTTATATCGCAACGGCATTGGCAGTATCATATGTTGATGCTACGCCAATTTTTGTTGAGCCAGATATTTCTACATATAACATAAACCCTGATTTGATTGAAAAGAAAATAACTTCTAGAACAAAAGCGATTATTGCTGTTCATCTTCAGGGTCGAGCAGCTGATATGGATAGAATTAATGAAATTGCAAAAAAATATAATTTATATGTAATAGAAGATGCAGCACAAGCGCATGGTGTGCTATATAAAGGGAAACGAGTTGGAAGTTTTGGAGATGCTGCTGGATTTAGTTTTTATCCAGGGAAAAATTTAGGGGCATTAGGTGATGGTGGATGTGTTGTTACTAATAATGAAGATATTGCAAAAAAGGTTAGAGCGTTAGGAAACTATGGTTCTGATTATAAATATCATCATATTTATAAAGGAAATAATAGCCGTTTAGATGAACTACAAGCAGCTTTTTTAAGATGTAAGTTACCTCATCTTGATAGATGGAATGAGGATAGAAAGAGAATTGCAAAAAAATATATTGAGGGAATAAAGAATCCTTTAATTACGTTGCCATTAAAAGATGATGATATTTTTGATCATATTTATCATGTATTTGTAATTAGATGTGAAAAAAGAGATGCATTAGAGGCTTATTTAAATGACAAGGGTATTGGGACTGTTAAACATTATCCAATTCCAATGCACCTACAAGAGGCATATAAAGATTTGGAGTTACCAAAAGGAAGTTTTCCAATTGCTGAGGAAATAAGTGAAACAGTTTTGAGTATTCCAATGTATTATGGAATGACTGACGAAGAATGTGACTATGTAATTGAGGCACTAAATCAATTTGGAGTTTTATAATGATAAAAATAAGAAAATTAGAGGAAAAAGATATAAAATTTATGCTTGAATGGATGCATGATTATGAGACATTGAGTATATTTCAAAACGATTTTTTATCAGTAGATGAAAATACCGCAAAACAATTTATTAATAATTCATTTAGTAATGTTGAACAACACTTTGCAATTGTAGATGATGATGATGATGAATATCTAGGCACTATATCTTTAAAAAATATTAATGAAAAAAACAAAAATGCAGAGTATGCTATTAGTACAAGAAAAAAAGCAAGGGGAAAAGGAATTAACTCCTTGGCAACAGACTTAATTTTATCATATGGATTTAATGAGTTAAAATTACACAAAATTTATTTAAATGTTTTAAGTACAAATAAACGAGCTATAGGATTTTATAAAAAATGTGGATTTGTATATGAGGGAACTTTTCAAGAGCATTTATATATTAATGATAAATATTATGATTTAGAATGGTATAGCATTCTAAATCATAAATAATGTTATTAGTTAATGAACAAGAAGTAATTGGTGGGAGGTAATTATGTGCAAAGTATCAGTTCTAATGTCAACTTATAAAGAGACAGAAAGTTATTTGAGACAAGCTATTGAATCAATATTAGACCAAACATTTAAAGATTTTGAATTTATTATTATTTTAGATAATCCAGAAAATGAATTACATAAAAATGTTATTAAAGAGTATCAAGAAAAAGATATAAGAATAAAATTATATATTAATGAAAAAAATATTGGATTGACAGCGTCATTGAATAGAGCAATAAAAGAATCAAGTGGAAAATATATTTGTAGAATGGATGCTGATGATATATCTAGAAAAGATAGAATAGAAAAAGAATTAGATTATCTTATTAAAAATGATTGTGATTTAGTAGGTGGTATCACTCGAATAGTAGATGAAAATAATAGAACTGTATACTCCATAAAAAAAATTCCTAGCGACTATGATAAAATAAAGAAAATTATAAAATATAATCAGTGTATTGCTCATCCTACATGGCTTGGAAAGAGAGAGGTATTTATTGAATTGGATGGATATAGAAATGCACCTTATTGTGAGGATTATGATTTTACTTTACGGGCAATACTTAGAGGGTATAAAATATCGAATTTAAATTATGAAGTTCTATCATATAGAATGACAGCAAGTAGTATTTCAAGAAATAATCTATTGAGACAGTTCCTTAGTGCAAAGTATATTACTATGGCATATAAAAAAGGAATTGTGGCAGATCTTAGTAAGATTGATTTATATATATTAGACCATTATTCTGAAAAGAAGGAAATGCAGTATTCAAAAGCTAATAAATTATTTAATGATGCTTTAAAATGTATAGAGACCAAACATTTTATAAAATGTTTTAGACTTATCATTTTATTATTATTTACTTCAAAAGAATATCTACAGAAGATATATAGATTTTTTATGGTACAAATTAATTCATTTTAATATGGAGGAGAAAAGATGAGGGTTTTAGTAATAATTCCTGCTTATAATGAGGAGGAAAGCATTTTAACAGTTATTAAGAATTTAGAAAACGCAAAGACAAATTGTGATTATATAGTTATAAATGATTGTTCAAAAGATTCTACACAACAAATTTTAGATGAAAATAATATAAACCACATAGATTTACCAGTTAATTTGGGCTTAACAGGAGCTGTTCAAACTGGTTATAAATATGCATATTATAATGGATATGATGCAGCTATCCAATTTGATGGAGATGGTCAGCACTTACCCCAGTATATTCCTCAACTAGTTAAAGAAATAGAAAATGGCAGTGACATAGTCATTGGCTCACGGTTTGTTGATCAAAAGAAACATTTTAGTCTAAGAATGTTGGGAAGTAGGATTATAACATTAATGATTAAAATAACAACTGGTGTTACAATAAATGATCCAACAAGTGGAATGAGAATAATAAATAAAGAATTAATTAGGGACTATGCCTTCGAATTGAACAGAAAGCCAGAACCTGATACACTTGCTTTTCAAATAAAGAAAGGTTATAAAGTCAAGGAAGTTCAAGTTGAGATGGAAGATAGAATTGCTGGTACAAGTATATATGCTGGATTAGGAAACTCTATAAAATATATGCTAAAAGTTTTAATTACGATTTTATTTTTTAATTAGGAGGAAAAAGAATGAGTATAACGTTACAAGTTGTTTTAATCATAATGACAGTTTTACTATTTATTACACTTACACGAAATGTTAAGAAGGGTAAACTGCGTACTGATTATGCATTAGGATGGATAGTTTGTTCAATATCATTAATTATTATTAGTATTTTTCCTCAAATTGTATATTTTTGTGCACGTATAGTTGGGGTCATGTCTGCATCAAACATGATTTTTGCTATCATCATATTTTTATTAATTATATTAGTCTATATTTTATTCTCAAAAGTATCGTTATTAGAAGAAAGACAGAAGAATTTGATTCAGGAAATAGGTATTTTGAAAGAGAGCAATGATTTAGACAATAAAAGAAAAACTAGCTCGTCTGAATAATACGAATAAGATAACAAACACGTTTAAGCTAATAACCTTAATATAAAAGTGTATTAAATTGAGAAAATAGCTAATATATCTAAATAAATTGAAAGGTAAAAATATGAATACTTCAAGAAAAGGAATATTAAATATATTCACGGCATTTTTCAGTCAAATACTAATTATTATTACTGGAATTGTAATCCCTAAACTAATACTATCTTATTATGGATCTGAAACTAATGGTTTGATTAATTCAGTTGTTCAAATATTAAATTATTTTAGTTTGTTTGAAGCTGGTGTTGGAATTGCTTCTTTACAGGCTCTTTATAAACCTGTGTCACAAGATAATAAAGACGGAATATCTAGAATTATGGTGGCAACACATAATTTTTACAAAAAAGCAGGGATGTTATATGTAATTGCTGTAGTTGCACTTGCTTTTGTGTATCCAGTATTTGTTGAAACATCAATATCTTATTTTGTTATATTTCTTATAATTATTTTTTCAGGATTAGGCAACAGTATTAATTTTATTTATCAAGGAAAATATAAAATATTAATGCAAGCCGAAGGGTATTCATATGTAATAAATGTTATAACTACTATTATTCAAATAGCTATTTGTGCTGTAAGGATTGTGTTGATTAGTGCAGGTTTTGATATTATTACTGTACAATTTTCATATTTTTTAATATGTATTTTACAAATGCTTATCTATCATTGGTATATTTATAAAAATTATGGATGGCTTAATTTTAAGCTTGAACCAGATAATAAAGCCATTTCCCAAAAAAGTGCAACGTTGATACATCAAGTATCAAGCTTGATTTTTAATAGTACAGATGTCTTACTGTTAACTCTATTAACTCGCGACTTAAAAGTAGTTAGTGTTTATACTGTATATAATATGATTGTATCTATGATATCAACACTGATTAATCAAATTAATAGTGGTTTCGATTTTAAGCTAGGACAGATGTATAATACTGAAACAAAGAAGTATATATTGTATTTTGATATTATAGATATGCTAAATATGATTTTAGCGTTTACAGCTATTTCAATAACATATATATTTATTGTTCCATTTATAAGATTGTATACTGCTGGAATTACTGATACAAATTATATAAATAGCAGTTATTCGTTGTTGTTTATAATGGCTCCCTTATTGTCTGCAATTAGAATTCCTGTTAATAATATGGTAAGTTATGCGGGTCATTTTAAAAAAACTCAGTGGAGATCAGTTATAGAAGCAACAATAAATATAACAGTATCAGTATTAATGATTCCTAAATTTGGTATATATGGTGCGTTAATGGGAACAATTGCAGCACTACTATATAGAACAAATGATTTGATATTATATGCATACAAGTATTTAATTAAAGAAAAACCATTTCGAACATATAAAAGAATAATATCGGGACTAGTTGTTTTTATATTAATTATTTTATTTGTTGATAATAATGTATACTATACAAGTTATTTTACAATGTTATATTATTGTTTTATTTATGGCATCCCACTATTAATTATTTATACAATCGTAGAATGTATTGTGAGTAGAAAA
>OHRY01000531.1_pt1 | contig 17849 bp, 16 predicted proteins | sample 1578631 | NCBI WGS metagenome assembly OHRY01 (sample SAMEA3879570, study PRJEB24766) | human gut metagenome | biome: human-associated habitat; feature: feces | place: USA | collected 1985/1987
TCAGGAGTTTGATCAAACACTTCGCTTGTAAAATGACTATACTTAACCCGGTTTTCTTCATATGCAGCCCGCTGTTGTTTTTGATATTTTTTAACTTGACGCATTTTACCACTATAAAAATACATTAAAAATAAACATCCACCTAAAAATAAAATCCAAACCACTGAATAACTCATAATTTCCTCCTTAAAATAAAAAAGCACCGTCATAAGGACGAATGCTCGTGGTACCACCTTACTTTGCATAGCTTATCTATGCCTCAAGACCTTAACGCAGTCATACGTGTCTACCTACTTTTTTCAATAGACATGCTCCTAGGCTACCTTCAATCCATTATCTTATCCCCTTCCACCAGCCAGGGACTCTCTTAAAAGTTTCTGGATCTACTCCTCCTAATCATTGCTAGAAATATTCTAACAAAATCATCAGCCCTAGTCAATCGCTAACTTTTTATTTAACGAAGAAATTGAATCCAAATAATATAATAAGCGAGACATCATGATAATATTATTAATTTCATCATGTCCTAATTCAATGATCGGAACAACATGTAACAAACACTGTAATAAAAGCCGCTCTTCTTTTAAGAGCTTTATCTTACAAAAATAACTATCAAGAATAACGTCAAAATCAAAGATAAACTCTGGAATTCTTTGATACATATTATAAATATCATAAATACATAAGTTGATTTTAATTTGATCAATAGAAATTAATTTACTTTCTTTCATCATTACATGACTATAATTAAAATTATTATATGTCAGACATAATCTTATCGTATCTAGATTGCAAACATATTGTTCATAGCATTCCAAAAGTTCTAAGGCTTTTTTTAGACAACCTTCAATTCGATGATAATTTAAAACAAACATCCATCCTGTTGGACTACGATACGATAAAACTTCAAAATTACTCATAATTTCATTGTAATAAGCTTGACGCTCATGAATAATATTTGCTATATCTTCAATTTGACGTTTAAAAAAACTCTTTGAAACACTATAATTAAAAAAAGAAGTTGAATGCAAATATGATAAGCATTCATAATAAAATTTTAATTTTAATTCTTTAACGATTGCATTATCACTTGCTAACCAAGGACTTAAATAAAAAGTTTTATCCTCATAACTTGTTAGAACTTGTTTTTTATAATTTCTGATTACTGGCAAAAAGCATTTTAAATGCAAGCTCTCTATATGATCAATAACAACAGTCAATCCATTGTCTTCAACAAACTTTAAACAAAAGAATCCTTCACGACATTTTACTTTATAGACTTTTTTTGTTACTTTAATATAACCAATAACTTCTAGTGAATAGGCTTCCTTAATTAATTCGTTCATGGAACATATGGAATGATTAAGACACTGCCGGCTTCTAGAGCCTTATCTTGGTTATAATTGCGGATTATTTCTTCTTCCACACTATAACGGGTCGCCACTTCACTATAACTATCATTTTCTTTAACTATATATAAGTAATAAGTTCCCACACTATCGCTAGTGTCTTGAAAAATTGGTCGTGACTTGCTTTGGTAAACCTTTTCTTGAAGTTGTTCACTAATCTCCTCAGCCATAGCTGTTTCTTTTTTACTGACTTCCATTACAGCAGCTTCTTTAGCAACATGTGCCATTGGTTCTTTGGTCATATGAACAGCCGGTTCTTTTGCTGCGTGTACTGATGACTCTGATTTCTGCGGTATTACAGCAACTTTTGATGTTTCTAAGTTTTTAGGATGATTATCCATTTCTTTTGCCACTGCTTTTATCTCTTTTACTGTTGAAGTCGTAGTTTCAGCAGCCATCGGCTTACTTTCTGGCTGCTTTGCTTGAGCAACGTAAGCTGGAGTTACTGGCCCAGTTTCTTGGACTTCGACAGGTTTAGCTCGAACTAATTGCTCAATTGAAGCATTAGCTGGTTCAGTATCCTTGATTAAGTTTTCAATTTCTTCAAGTGCTTCATCATGCCCAAGATGCTCATCCCGTACATATCGATCTTCTCCTTCTACCACCCCATGAATACCTACTTCAATCTTAATTTGGATATTTCCATCTTTAATAAAATAATCAAAATCTTCAACTTTAATATTGAAATCTCGCTGATCAACAATCTTATCAAATGTTGCCAATACATCTAATTCAATATTTTCATCAAATTTATGATTGCCATTATACTCTCCTTTAACAATTAAACTTCCTACTGCTCGAACGCCTACACTTTCAATCTTGTAATTAATAGACTCATCTACTGATAATGATAATAATTCATTCAATTGATGATTTAAATCAATCCATTTTTCAAAATATATCTTTTGCATATATACCTCCCATCAAACTATATGCACGATTCTTAAAAATATGAAAAAAGACCGCCTTTTATAGAATATACTAATTCATTCTACTTTGTTCCACCAGAATCTAGATACTTTGATATTATTTAAACAAAATAAAAGTAGATACATTTAAAAGCTCTATCTTTCTTGCATCTACCATCATTTTACTTTTTAAAATCTAATTAAAATTAATATCGCATAGCTCATAGATAAAGTTCCATGCTTCTTCAATTCCTTTTTTCCTTAAGCTTGAAAAACGAACAAATTTATCTTCAGGATGAAACCCCAAAGTATCTTTGATAATTTTTTCATTCTTTTTCAGATCATTTCTTTTTAATTTATCTTCTTTGGTTGCCACGACCATTACCGGAACATCATGATGTTTAACAAATTCATACATCAGCACATCATCTTTAGTCGGTTTATGACGATAATCAACTAATAAAATAAATCCTCTTAAAGTTGAACGTAAAGTTATGTATTCATCCATTGTCTTACCAAATTGCTTAGTAATACTATCATTAACTTTAGCATAACCATAACCAGGAACATCAACAAAATATAATGCATCATTGACATTAAAAAAATTTAATGTTCTTGTCTTTCCTGGAGTTCCTGAAACTTTAGCTAAACCATTATGATTTAACATTGCATTAATAAAACTGCTTTTACCAACATTACTACGTCCCGCCAAACACATTTCAGGAAAACTTTCTTCTGGCCATTGACTTTTCCATGCTGCGGATAAAACATATTCTGCTTTCTTTATTTTTACCATTCTCATCACCTTTTTCATTGTACCACACAATAAGAAAAAAAGGGTTATTTTTAACCCTATTTTTCAAGTGCGTGATCTAGTACTGTATCAATATGATCAGCTAATACGATTTCTAATTCATCTTGAACAGATTTTGGTATATCATCAATATCTTTAGCATTATCCTTTGGGATAATAATCTTTTTAATTCCAGAACGATGCGCTGAAATTGATTTTTCTTTTAAACCACCAATTGGCAGCACATTTCCCCGTAATGTAATTTCACCCGTCATAGCAATATCATTGCGAACCGGCTGATTTTTAAAAGCTGAGTAGATAGCAGTGGTCAAGGTAACACCTGCACTAGGGCCATCTTTCTTTACAGCTCCTTCAGGCACATGAATATGAATATCTTCTTTATCAAATGCAATTTTTTCAAGACCATATTTCTCTTTATTAGCTTTCATATAGTCTAATGCAATCGATGCTGATTCTTTCATTACATCCCCTAATTGACCAGTAATAATAAATTTACCAGATCCTTGGAAATGATTGACTTCAATTGGTAAAATATCTCCACCAAATTGTGTATATGCCATACCAGTAACGACACCTATTTGGCTATGATCTAATTTCTTAGTATGTTCAAATGGTGCTTTACCTAAATGTTTTTCTAAACTTTCTTTATTAACTGTTAAGTTATCACGTTTTTCTTTTAAAACGATTAATACCGCTTTACGACAAATCTTTGCCAGCAATCTCTCAAGATCACGAACTCCAGCTTCGCGCGTATAGTGACGAATAATCGCCATAATTGCATCATCTTCAATTACTAGTTGATCTTCCTTTAAACCGTGTAAAGCTAACTGCTTTTTAATTAAATGATTTTTAGCGATCATTAGTTTTTCTTGTTCTGTATATGAAGATAGTTCAATGATTTCCAAACGATCTCTAAGCGGAGCTGGAATATTTCCTAGATCATTTGCAGTAGCGATAAACAATACTTTTGATAAATCATATGGTTCTTCCAAATAATTATCAGAGAATTGACTATTTTGTTCAGGGTCTAAAACTTCAAGCATTGCACTAGTCGGATCACCTTTATAGTCACTTGACATCTTATCGATTTCATCAAGTAAGAAGACCGGATTTATTACTCCCGCTTTCTTCATCCCTTGAATAATTCTTCCTGGCATAGACCCAAGATAAGTACGACGATGTCCACGTACTTCAGCTTCATCTTTAACTCCACCTAATGATGCCTTGATGAATTCACGCTGTAGTGCACGGGCAATACTTTTAGCGATTGAAGTTTTCCCAACCCCTGGTGGCCCAGCAAGACAAATAATTGGTGCTTTTAGCGATTTAGTCATTTGTTTAACCGCTAAGTATTCAACAATTCGTTCCTTTACCTTTTCAAGACCATAATGATCTTCATTTAAAACATCTTCAATTGCTTGAATATCTTCAACATCTTTAGTTTCTTGATACCAAGGTGTTTTCATCATCCAGTCAATATATGTTCTTACTACATTAGCTTCTGAAGAAGCTGCTGGCATTGTTTCAAAACGGCGTAATTCTTCTTCAATTTTATCCTTAACATGCTGTGGATAAGGATTTTTTTCAAGTTCTTCACGAATCATTTCTGCATCGTCTTCCTTCGGTACACTATCACCTAATTCCTCTTTAATAGCCCGAAGTTTTTCTCTTAAATAGTACTCACGTTGATTTTCATCAATACTTTCACGAACTTTACGATTAATCGTTTCTTCAATTTCACCTATCACTTTTTCCGATTCAATTGAACTAGCTACTAATAATAAACGTTCATTGATATTAATAGTTTCTAAGATTTTTTGTTTTTGATTAAGATCAATTGGTAAATATTGTCCAATTGTGTCAGCTAAAACACTTGCTGATACTCCACTAGTTAATCGATTGATTGAATCTAGCGGCATATTTGGCATACTGCGTTTTGCTTGTTCAAAATACGAAGTTGTCTTACGAACTAAAGCAACTTCTTCATTTCGATCTCCAAATTCATCTTCAATAATTTCAACAGTTGAGTAGATACTTCCTTGTTGTTCTTCAAAGTTAGTCAGCCTAACTCTTTTTACCCCCAAAACAGTTAATTTGATAGTTCCCGAACTGTCACGGCGCACTTTACGATCAATTTTACAAAGAGTTCCAATATGGAACACATCATCAAAAGAAGGATTATCCACTAATGGATTGATTTGTGAGACAAAAATGATATTGTTATCATGTTCATTAGCACTTAATTCAAGTGCCTTTAAACTCACTGGACGACCAACATCTAATGTTAACCTGTTTTCTGGGAAAACAATCATGCCCCGTGTACAAACTACCGGTAACGTTAATACAGTTTGTTCATTCATTCTATTTCCTCCTATTTCGCTATTTTACTAAAAAGACGCATGAGCGTCTTTTCATTATTTTAAGTTGTCTTTTACTAAATCAACAGCTTTACGAGTTAACAAATCGTTTTCGATACGGCTCATATTTCCTTCGAAAATTTTCTTAACTTCGTCTAATTCTTTTTGATAATATTCAGCAATTGTTTTTAATTCTGTTTCTAATTCTTCATCACTAACTGCTAATTTTTCTTCTTCGATAATTGCTGCAAGAATAGCATTTAATTTTACTCTTTCTTCAGCTTGAGGTTTAATATCTTCTTTGATATCATCTTTTGATTTACCAGTAAATTGTTGGTAAACTTCAAAATTTAACCCTTGTCTTTGTAAATTTTGTTCAACTTCTTGTAACATTAATCCTTGTTCTTGTTCTAATAAAGCATCACTGTCTTCTACTTTAGAAGACGCTACGATTGCTTTATATAAATCATCCATGAATTTATTTTCATTTTCAGATTCTTTACGAGTTTTAATATTAGCTTTGATATGATCCTTCAATTGATCTAAAGTTTCAACACCATCAATATTTACATCTTTAGCTAATTCATCATCAATTTCTGGTAAATGTTTTTCTTTGATTTCATGTACAGTCACTTTGAAAGTAGCTTCTTTACCAGCCAAATCAGCTGCACCATAATCTTCTGGGAAAGTAACAACGATATCTTGTTCTTTATCTACAGTCATTCCAATCACTTGATCTTCAAATCCTGGAATAAATGAACCACTACCGATTTCTAATGGATAGTTTTCACCTTTTCCACCTTCAAAAGCAACACCGTCTACAAATCCTTCAAAATCAATTACTGCAGTATCACCTTTAGCAACTTTCCCACCTTCTTTTACTGTTAATTCAGCAAATTGAGTTTGATAGTTTGCTAATTGTTCTTCGATTTCTTTTTTAGTTACTGTAACGCGACCTTTTTTAACTTCTAATCCTTTATATTCACCAAGCTCAACTTGTGGTTTTACTGGTACTAAGATTTGAACTTCCAATTCATCAGCATCTACTTTTTGAACACTTAAAGCAGGTTGTGCTACTGGTTCAACATTTGCTTCAGTTAAAATTTCAACAAATTTTGTTTGTAAAATCATATCTGTTGCTTCTTCTAAAACACTAGCTTTAGAAACTCTTGCTCTTACCATAGCTGCAGGTGCTTTACCTGGTCTAAAACCATCGATTTTTACATTTTTAGCTAATTTATCAAGTGCTTTTTCTTGAGTAGCTTTCCATTCTTCACTATCAAATGCTACTGTTAGTTCTACGATTGCATTTTCTAATTTTTTATTATTGATTTTCATACTATTCTCCTTTTTTAGTTTCATCACGTATTATATACTAACAATACTATTAATTCAACTTTTTTGAACAATTAATCTTGCAATTTCAGTACTTTAATATTCAATTTCTTTAATTTCATTTAATTTTTCTAAAATTTCTTCTTTATCACAATTATAAAGGTACTCGATATCATCTAATTCAATGTCAATATACTGCATCGACGCAATATGATAATGAATTGCTGCAGCAATTGGACGATAATCATAATCATCGATATATTTAGGATAAACTAAATATAGATAGAAATTTAGAAACTGCTCACACAATGAATATAACGAAGGATTATCATCTTCAATTCCTTCAGATAAAAGATTTAAGATCGTTCCACCAACTTCTTGATTCAAAACTAATGGAGCATAACTTGGATTAATTCCATATTCAATCCCCTTTTTTACCAAGGTCATTTCTTCATCTATTTCTTGATCAATCATCAATTCAATGAGTAAACTCTTAGCGAAGCTAGGCTTATTTTCATCTTTCAAAAAATTACGAATAGCTGGTAATAGGCGCCGAATATTAATTCCTTCCATTTGTTCAATTGCCATATACAATAAATCCTCATTAGGCAAATCTTTCATCAAAATATTTTCCATATCATCCAAACTAAAAGCATTATTATGCCGTTCCATTCCCTCGTTTGCTTCACGTTTAGCTAACAGCAGTTCATCATGAGCAGCATTAAAGATTGCTTCATATTCATACGGAATATATGGCATTGATAATTCTTCTACCATGATATTGATTGCTTCTTCAAACTCCTCTAGTTCCTTTAAAGTAGCCACATAAATACTTACAACATCATAATAGGTATTACTTGCTTTCGCTTTTGCTAACATTCCTTCAGCTTTAGCCATTTGATATTCACCTAAACCATAAAGACAAACAAGACGCTGATACCGCGTCATTTCGTCATCCATATCATTCAATAGATCAAGTGCATCTTGAAATTGATTATTAGCTATATATTCTTCAATCATATTTTCTCCTTAAAAATGATGTATCGAGGATACATCACTATTCTTCTTCTAAATCAAATTCATAATCCAAGACATCTGTAGTTTCTTCTTGTTCTTGGAGACTTTCAATCACTTCATTATAAAGTTCTAACTTACTATCCTTTAAAAAATCATCATCTGTCAAAGGCATAATCATCACTCCTTACAAACGTAATTATAGCAATACTTTATCATTTTGCAATCGAAACACCTCAAATAATTCTTCGTAGTAGTCATTAAAAACACTATTTTTACGCCAGATAAAATTAATATCATGTTTTATTGTTAAAGCATTTACTTTGACTTGCTTCAATCTTCTTTCAGCTAATTCTTTTTCAACAGCTAATTTATAGATAAAAGTTATTCCATGATTATTTTTAACAAGACGTTTGATCATATTAATATTACCAATTTCAATAATATTACTAAAATCATCAATATCTAAATTCCGCTCTTTTAACCATCGTTCAATAATTTCTCGTGAACCTGAGCCATTTTCACGAATAATTAGATTATACTTAAATAATTCACTAATATCATGGACTATTGACAATGGAAAATCAATTGAACCAACACATATATATTCATCTTGACAAAATTTTCGATAATCATACTCTAATTTATTAAAGTATCCTTCAACTAAAGCAAAATCAAGTTGTCCTTCATTGATCATCTTTAATAACTCACTTGTATTTGCAACCTGCATCTTAATCATTGTGTTTTGATTTTCATTTAACAATTGATCAATCACTTTAGGCATCACATATTCCCCTACTGTAAGTGTTGCTCCAAAAACCAGCTCTTGTTTCAATGACAAATTATTTAATTTATTTTTCAAAAAAATATCATCATGCTTTAATGTTGTAGCTACATCAAGCAAAATTTTTCCTGCTTTAGTTAATTGCATCTTTTTACCAATATACATAAATAACTTAACATCATAATATTCCTCTAAATAACGAATATGACCCGAAACAGCTGGCTGAGTAATATTTAAATACTGACTTGCTTTAGTAAAATTCATATATTTGCATACCGCCAAAAAAGTATCGATCCGAAAATCTAACATTAAATCACCTCATTATAACTATAACATATTATTATCGTTATATAAATATATATAATTTTTATTTATTGTTTGATTTATGTATAATAACTTCGACAAAGGGGGATTAGAAATGTCAAAAATAAAAAATAATGCTTTAGGAGTTGTTCTATGTCTAGCTATTGCAATGCCAGCATACTATCTCGGTAAACAACTGCCATTGATTGGCGGTCCCGTATTTGCCATTTTAATGGGAATGATCATTACATTCTTAGTTAAAGATAAAAGCAAAGTTCAAAGTGGGATCACATATACTTCTAAAAAAATCTTACAATACGCCGTTATATTATTAGGATTTGGTATGAATTTAAGCGATATTGTAAAAACAGGAAGTTCATCTTTACCAATAATTATCTCAACGATTGCAACTTCTCTAGTCGTAGCCTATGTACTATGCAAAGTATTAAAAATGCCATCAAAGATTTCAACACTGATCGGGGTTGGTTCATCAATTTGTGGTGGTTCTGCAATCGCTGCAACCGCACCAGTTATCGAAGCTGACGATGAAGAAATCGCTCAAGCTATATCAGTAATCTTTTTATTCAATATTCTTGCCGCCTTAATTTTCCCAACTTTGGGCGGTATGCTAGGATTATCAAATGATGGTTTTGGACTTTTTGCTGGAAGTGCAGTCAATGATACATCCTCTGTTACCGCCACTGCAACTGCATGGGATGGTATTCATGGAAGTAATACCCTAGATCAAGCAACGATTGTTAAATTAACAAGAACACTAGCAATTATTCCAATTACCTTAGTATTAGCTTTTAAACGTACTCGCGATGCTGAAAAAAGTGAAAGTACTTTTAATCTCAAGAAAATTTTTCCTTTCTTTATCTTATTCTTTATCCTAGCTTCTGTTATTACAACAGTCTTCAACCTGCCTGGTAATATTACCGCACCAATTAAAGATCTTAGCAAATTTTTTATTGTTATGGCAATGGCAGCTATCGGATTAAATACAAATATTGTTAAACTTGTAAAAAGCGGTGCCAAACCAATTTTCATGGGATTTTGCTGTTGGGTGGCTATTACTGTGGTTTGTTTATCAATGCAAGCACTATTAGGTTTATTTTAAAATGACGAATATTCGTCATTTTTTATTTTTAAAACGCCAAGTTATTTACCCTTATCCATCTAGACAAGCAATATATGCGATTAATTTCAAACGCTCTGGATCAATTACTTCATTTCCATATGCTTCATAAAATAAATCACCATATTTATCATTACCTAGATTATAAGCAAGTGACCATCTTCCCCAAAACAAATCATAATGGCGATCACCTACTCCCGCACGTCCCATATCCAAAAAACCGCAAAAACGATAATCTTGGTCTAAAAAAATATTTGGCAAACAATAATCACCATGAATAACTGTATCTTCAACTAAAATATCCTTTTTAGCATTAATATAACTAAACACCTCGTCAAGTTCTAAGCAGCCAATACCTTGTGTCATTTGCTCATCTAAGTTGGCTTGTTGATAATTTAAAAATACACGTTTTAATATTTCTTCATTATGATTTATATATATAGCTTCAGTAAATTTTGTATCATGGAACTTTCTTAACAGCTTTCCCAAAGTTACTGCTAATATCTCTGGATTAGAAATTAGTTTTGGGGCACAGCTGCACATACCTGACATTCTCTTAGTTAATAAATAATCTCGCTCACTACTGCTATATTCTAGCGCCGCTTGACTGTAATTATACTTACTAAAATATATTAATGCCCGATACTCTGCCTCTAATTCATGTTTTTTTCCAATTTTTAAATAATAATCTTGATAGCAGTAGGTTTTGGCACCAGATCTCCCACTTGTATCTAAAAATAGTTCGGGAGATTTTCTAAATAACTCTAGCAAACTCTTAATATCCATATAAAGATCACCTGCCTCTTTTAAAAATCATCTTTTTTTATTATTATATCAAGGTTATTAATTGTTTCAATTAATAAAAATAGAGTAACGTCATTAGTTGAATCCCTCTACTCATAACGTTAACTCTAAAATCTATTATTACGCTTTTATTTACTTTTAATGTCATCAATGATGATTCCATCTTCAATTGTAATGATGCGGTCTGCCTGATAATTCACTAATAAAAGCAGTTTTTTTATTTTTAATATCAAGCAATTCTAAAACCTCATCAATATTGTATTCCTTTGTCAAAGGTGAAATTCAAGAACAATTAGTACTTTATTCACAACTTATTCACATTTCTTAATAAAGCTATAACCTTTTTTATAATAATCATTTTTCTTATAAAATTCATGTGCTCGACGACGTTCAAGTCCGCTATTGACTGTGATGGCACTTACCTGTTTGCTCAGGGCGTATTGTTCACTATATGCAATTAAAGAACTTCCAATTTTTTGCCCTTGATATCTATGTTCTACTGCCAACGCAATAATTCTCATAATTTTCCCTTCAATTTCTAACCCCCAACCTAACATCAATCCAATTATCCCTACTACTCTGTAATCGATAATTGCAACATAAATTTGATAGTTTGTATCTTGAAGCATTTGATCAAGTCGCCAACAAAATTTATTAAATTCCAAGTTTTGGTATCCTAATTCATATTTAACTAATTGATACACGTCCTGATAATCAACTTCCTCTATTTTACGTATTAACATTTAATAATCTCCCTTCTTCCTACAGTTTAAACCCCCTTAAAATTTTAAGCAAACAAAAAGGCCACATGTTATTTACAATGTGACTTTTCTAACCATCGGTATGCCTCAATGATCCAACAATGAGGAAATAATAATAGATCGTGGTCAAACTGATATTTTATATACTGATAACAAGCTGCTTCTAAAGAATCATTTAATGCCATTTCAATATTCTTTTTAAACGGTGGTTCCCCAGGCTGATCCCAAGCTAGTTTATCAGCAATAAAAATAATCATATCTAATTTACTAGGATTAGATCTTAGTGTTGTATGTGATTCGATTGCCTTTAAAATTGATAAATTCCTAATTTGAAAATACTCATAAGCTATTAAAGCAGATATTTTTTGATGCAATAAAAATGGATATATCTTTTCTGCACTATCTAATTGCCATTGTAATTCATTAGCAATTTTCATCATATCTTGGGGAGTAATAACAGCACTAATATCATGTAATAAAGCTGCTAAAATACAGGCTCTAATATCTTCTTGATATTGCAAAGCTAATTTTTCTGCTGCCATAGCCACTCCAAGAACATGCTGATATGTTCTCTCCTTATTATTAAGCAAATAAAAATCTTTTATTTGTTCTTCAATAGTTTGATTCCTTAGTGGAGTTTGAATGTAATTTAAATCCATCATAGTTACCTTTCCATTTAATAGCCAATATTAATTAACAAGTTATATCTTCTAAAACTGTTTTTAATTGCCTTACTCCATTTGATTGAGACGTTATAATAGCTTGTAAAATTGTTTTTAATTCAGAACAAATTGGATATTCCAAAGTTGTTTTCGCCATTGCAATAGCACCTTCATGATGTGGAATCATTTCATTAATAAAATTTACATCAATGTCATTACTGCATGATGGCTCAGCCATTTTTGTGAACATAGTTCCTACGATAATATCAAGCCTATTTTGATAATCATACAACTGTTCTTGAGAATTTGTCTGATTTTGACAATCACATAAAATTCTCCGCATATTCTCAATACTTCTTGTTTGTTCTTTTATAATGTTAAAAGCAATATTTTGTAAAGCTTCATTCTTAGTGTATTTTAATAAATTACATGACATTAAAATTGCCGCACGATGATGCGGGATCATTTGAACCATAAAATTATAAGATATGCTGCACGACAATTCAACACTAGTCATTTTATTAATCATTTGATTTAAAATACAGTGATACTCATCTAAATAGGATTGAAGTTTTTGTTCATAACAATACAAATTTTCCATCTGCTCATCTCCTATTTATTTATATGCATCATGAGCATCAAATGTTCCTTTTATATAAAATAAAAAAGCTCCAAACCATTGGTTTAGAGCCATTTTTAATCAATGGCGTCCACGAAGGGATTCGAACCCCTGACCGCACGCTTAGAAGGCGTGTGCTCTATCCAGCTGAGCTACGTAGACCTCTCTCTTGACTGCTCATATATAATAGCATATCTAAAAGAGATGTGCAAGCATTTTTTAACAAAATTCTATACTAAAAAAATCGGGGCATGAATTTTTATCATTTTTTTCTGTCGACTAATCCTAAAATATCAGGAACTAAAATCTTGGTCAAAAAAAACTAGCATTCAAGTGCTAGTCCTTTTTATTTTCTTCTATATCTAAGGCTTTTGTTAACAGTCTCTCTACTGCAATAGTTTTTGTTTGTCCTTTTTCTTCAGCATATTTTTCTAAACGGTCTATTACTTTTTTATCAATATATAGATTTAGCATCTTGCCATCTTTTTTTGGTCTTGGCATAGGATATCCCTCCTTTTATAAAAGGTCGGCATAGATGTCAAAGAATTTAAGCAGTTTCTCTGTTACACGTTCTTTAACTTTTGCACGTTTTCCGCCAAATCTTGAAATATTTGGAAGTATCATATCAATATCAGTACCGACTGTTTTCAATTCACCGTCATGAAGAGATTTATAAATAAATGATTTTGTTTTATCCTCTTTTAGTTTTTCTTCTGTAATGATTTCATTTAGTTGTGCATCAGATTTTTCCTGAATGTAGTTTTTCCATTCCTCATTTACAGCAGATGCATTATTTACCTTATCAATAAACTGCATAATCAATTCTTTTTTACTTCTTAACTGAATAGATGAATCAATTGATTTGCTAATATTTGCAATAATCTGTTTATCCTTACAGTTATCAACATGATATTTAGCAATCAGTTCTAGAATATAGTCGATATTTACCTGCACAGTCTTAACAATCTCTATTTCAAAGACTACGTCATCATGAATAGATTCAGCTTCAACTGGTGGTTTTTTTCTAAACTCATCATATAAATCAATGTACTCACTTTGATAGTTTTGCATATCTCTAATAGAAAGAATATCTTCTTTTTCAAACTTATCAAAGCATGATAGGATATTACGAAGTTTTAAAATTACACCAAACAGTTTAATAAATTCCTTTTTATCTTTATCAGTCACTAAATTCATTGGTAAAGGATATTTGCTTAGCAATTCATCAACATAATCCTTATAACCGATATGATTTATCCCTTTTTCATCAGTATAACCGTTCATATATGAATCAAAATCTTTTAAAAGTACGATTCCCTGAGCATCTTTATCACCGAATAGTGCAATTGCTTCTTCAGTTTCTTTTTCAAGATTTCTGAAACATACAATATTTCCATATGTTTTAACTGAGTTTAAGATACGGTTTGTTCTTGAGAAAGCCTGAATCAAGCCATGCATCTTTAAGTTCTTATCAACCCATAATGTATTAAGTGTTGTAGCATCAAAGCCTGTAAGAAACATATTTACTACGATAAGCAAATCAATTTCCTTGTTTTTCATTCTTTGAGCGATATCTTTATAATAGTTCTGGAATTTATCGCCAGAAGAATCAAAGTTTGTCTGGAACTGAATATTATAATCCATAATTGCATTATCAAGGAATTCTCTTGATGTTAAATCAAGTGTTGAAGTATCAAGTTCTTCATCAGTGAAAATATCATCAGGGTCTTCTTCATTAGGGTTAAAACTAAAGATTGTAGCTATCTTTAAGTCACTGTTTCTGTCTTTAATCTGACGTTTAAATTCATTATAATATTTCATTGCCATTGGAATAGATTCAACAGCAAAAATAGAATTAAATCCTAATACTCGTCTTCCTTTAAGTGAATAAGATGCGCTTCTTTTAGTTTTCTGGTCGAAATGGTCTAGGATATATCTGGTAATATCACTAACCCGTTCAGGTGCCTGTAATGCTGTTTTAGTATCAATGGCACTGACCTGTTTATCTGCTTTGCCTTTATATTTTAAAGTATTAATATAATCAATTCTAAAAGGCAGTACATTGCCGTCATTAATTGCATTAACAATAGTATATGTATGTAGCTTATCTCCAAATGCCTGTGAAGTAGTTAAAAGATTTGCAATTTTTCCAGCACCGGCATTCTTGGAAAATATTGGTGTACCGGTAAATCCAAAGATATAGTATTTTTTAAAGCTTTTAATGATATGCATATGCATAGAACCAAACTGACTTCTATGGCACTCATCAAAAATAAGAACAACCTTTTTATTGTAAATAGGATGTGTTTTATTCTTTGCAATAAACTTATCCAGCTTTTGGATTGTTGTAACAATAATCTTAACATTGTCATCTTCAAGCTGTTTAGTAAGCACCTTAGTAGATTTATTACCATTCGCTGCACCTTTTTCAAAGCGGTCATATTCCTTCATTGTCTGATAGTCTAAGTCTTTTCTATCGACAACAAATACTACCTTTTCGATATCATCAATCTTTGTAGCAAGCTGTGCAGTTTTAAATGAAGTTAATGTTTTTCCTGAGCCTGTAGTATGCCAGATATATCCACCAGCATCACGGGTTCCATATCTCTTATAGTTAGTTGCTATCTGAATACGATTTAAAATACGTTCAGCTGCAACAATCTGATACGGTCTCATTACAAGAAGCAGTTCTTCACTGGTGTAAACACAGTATTTAGTCAAAATGTTTAAAATAGTATGTTTAGTAAAGAAAGTCTTTGTAAAGTCGGTTAATTCAGCAATTATATTATTGTTTGCATCTGCCCAGTAAGAAGTGAATTCAAAACTGTGAGATGTTTTCTTTTTGCTTCCTCCCTTTTTACTCATTTCGGCAATATGTGCTTCTCTGGTTGTATTAGAGAAATATTTAGTATGTGTACCATTGCTGATTACAAATATCTGAACAAATTCATACAGACCGCATCCAGCCCAGAATGAATCTCTTTGATATCTTTTAATCTGATTAAATGCTTCTCTGATTGGTACTCCTCTTCGTTTTAATTCGATATGAACTAAAGGTATACCATTTACCAGAACAGTAACATCATATCTGGTATCATGATTCCCTTTGTTTTCTTCATACTGATTAATAACCTGCATGGAATTGTTATGAATATTATCCTTATCAATCAGATAAATATTAACCAGTGAACCATCATCTCTATGAAGTTCAAAGATATAATCCTGTTGAATAATCTTTGTTTTTTCTTTAATTCCCAGATTATTATTGGAAATCTTATCGTTATAAAGCTGATTCCATTCATCATCCGAGAAACTGGTATTGTTTAATTTTTCCAATTGATGACGCAAGTTAACAAGCAAATCATTTTCTTCGTGTATATTCAAGTAAGTGTATCCGATAGAACATAAATCCTTAATAAACTGTTCTTCAAGCTGTGCTTCACTTTGATAATGATTGCTTGAATCAACTGTCGGTATATATTCACTGACAACAGTAGCTTCACTTGTAGAAGCAATAATATTATATTCGCTCATTAATCATTCACCTCCAGCTTCCTCATTATTTTTCTTTATAATGCATTGTTCCCAGTCGATAGCACATAAATTAGAAAGTAACTTTCCAAATAATTCATTTGCTTTAGTGATATCAACTTCTCTAAAATCTATCATCCATTTTGCTTCATTAGAATGGCTGTAATAAACCCATTTCCAGCCATTAGTATATAAAACATTGTGATAGAGTGATAAATATCCAATTTTATTATCATTTTTATCTTCTGTTTTAATATCATTTAAACGAGAAGTATCAATTACATCTTTATCGTCAAATTTAACCTCAACACAACCATAAATTTTTCCCTTTACTGACTTAGTTTTATTATCATAATCAAAATCTAATGTTGTAATTAAGAAATCAGGAACCGCAACTAACTTTTCTGGTAAAAACTTTTTGTCATCATTTCTTTTCCAACTAGATATATCAATAAGAGAATATCTTTCATCATCTAAAGCAATATTAAAAATTTCATATACAATATGACTATATGCATTTTCAATACAACTTTGATTCTGAGCTAATTCTAATTTTTTTAAAAATGTTCTAATATTCATTAATCATTCACCTCCAGTCTTTTAAAAGTAAGAAGCTTATCTCTATAGTATTCATACTGTTTTTGACGTTTATCTATCTCAGCTGGCAAACCTGTAGAAATATCGTTACATAGAGTGTCAAAACGGTCTAATATATCCACTATACGCTGTTGTGCTTTTAACGATTTTTCTTTATCTTTTGAATAAGGAACTGGAATTTTAGTTTTATGAACACTATCATTATATAATCTCGAAATAGTTCCTCCTTCAGCAATACGCCAAGGGTTTAATTGATAACAATAATATAAATAACTATTTAAAATTTTACTTTCATCATGTTCTAACCAAATTATATTAGAGTCTTGATAATAAGCAGGTTCTCCATCATAAACAACAGTTCTACCAATAGTACCTGATGCCGAGATTAATATTGTCCCTTTTTTTGGAAATGAATATTTTTCTTTATATTCCTCAAAAAGTTGTCTAGAGATAAAAGCATCAGCTTTTTTGCCAAAAGTTCCTATTTTATAGAAAGGAATATCTCCTTCCGAAGTGGTTTGATTTTTCAATATTCTTTTACACATTGAAACACGACCTATACTTCCTAATGGAACCCACTCAACATCTTCATTAAAATTCATCAACGTAGCTCTATAGTATTCATATTGTTTCTTTCTAGCTGTAAGCTCTGCTGTAAGCTCTGCTGTAAGCTCTGTAAAACTGTCTAAAATTCTAACAATTTCCTCCTGAACTGGTAATGGTGGTACGGGAATTTCCGTATCTTTTAAATATTTTGTATGTCTCTCATAATTATTATGTCTAGTATAAAAATTGCAGAAAACATAATAAATA
>OHRY01000657.1_pt1 | contig 12456 bp, 9 predicted proteins | sample 1578631 | NCBI WGS metagenome assembly OHRY01 (sample SAMEA3879570, study PRJEB24766) | human gut metagenome | biome: human-associated habitat; feature: feces | place: USA | collected 1985/1987
GCACCACCTGACTTTCTTCACAAAATCCCAAGTCCAGCAGACGCAGCAGACGGCTTTCCACCACCTGACAGCTCTGCCCCAGAGGGACTTCTGACAAAAGCATACTTCCCTCCATATTCCCACCTCCCGGAAAAATCCTGTTATGCACAATATATGCCCAGCATAAGGGGGTGTGCCTGTACAAAAAAACAGACCTGCGTTTTCTTATATCGCAAGTCTGTCTGTTTTATTCTTCGTTGATAAGTTTGCAAGTATAGGCGTTGATGATGTATGGTTCCGCCTGTTCCATGAGATAAATGCGGTAACAAGGCACCGCATAGAGCATACCTTCCTTGGTCTGGTTTTCTTTATCCGACAGGTCGTAGCCAAGCTCCATACGGTTCACTGTCACAGCCCCTTCCGGCTGGTTTTTCCGCAGTTCCCGCATGAATGTGAGCAATGCTTCATCGGCATAGAAAATATCCTTTTTCTCGCCGTTATAACCCACCACAGGGCAATAAACAAACTGCACCTGATAAATGCCTGCCTGAGATACAAACACCCGGAAGTAATTGGAAAATACGATGGTATCGTCATACTTCTCATAGAACACCACACAGTAGCCTTCCTCTGTTTCCAAAAGGTCATAGGAAACAAATTCCCCAAAGATTTTCTCTTTGCCGTCCATGTATTCCTCTGCCATTTTCAGAGCGTCTCCCCGGCTCAGTTCTCCCTTTTCTTTTGCCACCTGAGGAAATGTGAGAGTGCCGTGGGCGCCTTCCACCGTCAACTCTGACGAAGAAGTACGATATACGGTCGTGGTCTGACTGGGGACAACAGTGGTCTTTTCTCCGTCAAAAAATGCCCGTTCCAGATCTTCTTTGGTATATGTGGGCACCATACATTCCAGACGGCTCATGGGTTCTGTTTCCGTGATGAGGTCTGTATACATGGTGATGCCGTTTTTGGAAAGCACTTCAAAAATCGCCTTTTCCTGAGAAGCAGTCATGGCGCTCTCCCGGTTCTGCTGATAGTTAAGCACCGCCAGACAGGCGTTCAATATCACCAGCAGCACAACAACAAACTTTTTCGCTTTTTGCCACTCCATAGACTGCCTCCTTTCTTTTCGGATTTTCAGGAATTGGTGGATGCATTAACCACAGTTTCCGGTTCTGTTTCTGTCACTGCCGTTTGCTCCGGCAAAGTACTGTCTGTTTCAATGAGGAATATCCGGTCGTAAAGATTTACAAACCACTGCAAACGGATGCCTTCTGTCCGGTCTGCAAAATACCCCAGCGCAATATTCTTCACATCCGCAATTTCCCGCTGTTCCACCGTTTCCTGATACAGACGGTTAGCCGCGTCCAACGCATCGATGAACTGCACATCCAGACTGGCATCTTTTGCACCGGATGCCTCATAATTCACTGCATAGCGACGGTATTTCTTAACGGAATTGTTGCTGACCGTCACTTCAATGGCATGCTTCATGCCGATTTCCTGCTGCACGCTTTCCGACAGATATACAGGCAATCCATTTACGGCGTAATCGAAGTAATAAACTGTTTCATTGCCGCTTCCGCCAATATCTGCCAAATATACATTCGTCTGCAATGAAGCGTCATTGGTCATAAAATTGCAGCTGATCTGATAGCCATCCAAAAGGGCTGTTTTCGGACCATCGCTGCCGTAATTTTCGTAGTTATAGTATTCCAGCATCCGGCTGCCCGGGTTATAACGGAGCACCACAGAGCTGTCACTGAATACAAAATTTCCGTTTTCATCCCGCTGGCTCCAGTCCACGGAAAAATTACGGAAAAATCGTTCTGCCGTATTTTCTAGCAGCATACGGCTCACAGCCCCCTCCTGCTCAAAGGCAGGCACCTGCCGCAAGGTATCATACTGATAGGGCAATTCCGCCCACTGGGGCAGGAACAGATTCCGCCTAAGGACAGCAGAGCTGGTTTTCTGCCCGGTGGAAATATAGACCATTTCCCCTTCCGTTTCTGCCTGCAATGCCTCAAAAAGTATGGGAGCAGATTTGCTTTTCATGGCACGGTAAACCACGCAGTCGTTGGTCTGGGAATTGACAAAATATGCCTTGCTTTCCTCCCCTGTACGCCTTGCGGGCACAATGGTGATATAGTCAAAGCTATCCAAATCCTGACCATTTTTCAGACTGCGCATGCCCTCCAGATAATCATCCATATTAATCATAAAATCATACTGCATGACAATACATTTGTTCTGCAGCATTTCTTTCCAGTCGGCTTTTTCCAATTCCGTGCTCTCGCCGATGTTTTCCGCCAGTATTTCCTGCAAAACGTCGTTGGCTTTTTCCAGCATGTCACTGCTGCCAACTTTGTCAGGATAGTATACGGAAAAATTGGATGCCCCATCCCCTACGGCATATCTGGTTGCAAGCAGCGCATCGCTTTCTGACGCCTCATCCGTAGCAGAAATGGATTCTTTTACTGCACGAAAAAAGTTATGACCTGCTGTTCCTTCAAGCCATAACTCTCCTGTCTGATACACAGCGGCTATGACCAGAACAACAATGATAACATTTGTAATCCTGTTTCTTTTCATTCGATCTCACCGCTTCTTTATGAATTTATATTTTTGCGCTCCTTAGTACAGACCGGGCAGCGCGATCATGTTTTGCAGATCTTTTTTCAGCTGATTGGGCAGGCGCTTGATCACAACTGTGTAAGACGCTTCATCGTACCCAGCTTTATCCGCCGTCAGTGTCACATAGTTATAACCCATTTCCAGTCCAACGGTAGCTGCAAAGATTCCCATGGAACCTACAGTCACTTCCTGTGCGCTTACAACGCTCATATCCCCGTTGGCGTCTTTACAGCTGACAGACACAGAAACCTTTGTATTGGGTTTCGCTTCGCCGTAGATGGTGCGGCTGCTGTCAAATGTAGATTCTGTTTCTTCCTGGTACAGGTCGATACCGCTGCTGACAGTGATGGGAGTTACCTCTGCGGCAAATACACTGACGGGAGAAAAGCACAGAAGTCCTGCCAAAACCAAGCCAAACAATCTTTTTTTCATCTCCGTCACCTCCTTACCGTCTACTCGTATTTTTCACTGCCATTATTATACAGCAAGAATATTACAGTTCTGTTACAGTGCCCTTACAGTTTTTTAACACCTGATTTTTCCAGTTACTGCGGTGTCGTTTCGGGAAAAATCCTGTCATTCTGTAGGACCGCCTGCTTTGAATTCGTGTTCGTATTCCAGTTCTGGACGTTCCTTAGGGAACCACATGGTCATAGTCGTGCCTTTGCCATACTCACTTTCTGCCGTCAGGCGACCCTTATGGCTTTCCATGATTTCCTTGGCAATGGCAAGACCCAGACCGGTGCCGCCCATGGCACGGCTTCTGGCTTTATCCACACGATAGAAACGCTCGAAAATACGAGGCAGGTCTTCTCTGGTGATACCCATACCTGTATCTTTGACGGAAATCTTGTAATATTTCTCGTCCTCGGTGATGAAGATACGGATTTTTGCCTGCTCTAAGCTGTATTTGATGGCGTTTGTCACAATGTTATTGACGACCTGACCCACACGATCTCTGTCGCCGTAAATGATGACAGGATGATCGCAAGGCTCAAAGGTCAGTTCCTGATGTTTCGCTTCCGCATGAATCTTGCTCTGGCGAACGGTAGTCATGAGGAATTCGTTCATTTCAATTTCCGTGATGTTCAGGCGCACCTGCTTATTGTCAAAACGGGAAAGCTGCAACAAATCCCGTACCAGGAACGCCATACGGTCGGATTCGCTGTCGATGATGGACAAGAATTCCATGGCTGTTTCCCTGTCGTCCAGTGCCCCTTCCATAAGGGTTTCCGTATAACTCTTGACCGTAGTCAAAGGCGTACGCAGTTCGTGGGAAACGTTTGCCACAAATTCTTTCCGCATGTCGTCCAGTTTTTTCTGTTCTGTAACATCCTGCAATACCACCACAACGCCTTCCATTTCTTTTTTGGGGTTGTAGTGAGGAGAGAATGTGGCGTGAATAAACTGCTTATCCACAGGGAATGTGACTGCCTTGGAAAGCTCATCCCCCATATCCAAATATACACCGGTGCTGATATCAAAGGCACGGATAAAATGGGAAAAATCCATATCCATCTTATCCACCTTCAGCATTTCCTCCGCTGCCGTATTGGCAAGCATCAGCTCGCCATCCTTGGCAAAGGAGATAACACCGTCACTCATGTTATGCAAAATGATTTCCATACGGTTTTTCTCTTTGGAGATTTCCGACATGGTCTTTCTCAGTTCCGCTGCCATGTAGTTGAAACTGCTGGTAAGCTGCCCGATTTCGTCATTGCTGCGGACTTTCAGACTCTGATTCAGCTTCCCTTCTGCCATGTTTTTTGCCCCTCTGGTCAGTGCCAGAATAGGTCCTGTCAAGGTCTGGGCAAAGACATAACCCATGATAGCCGCCAGAAACAGGGCGATGGATACTGCCACAATGATGATCTTCGTGGTTTCATTCAGGCTGCTCTGCATATCACTGGCATCCAAACGGGTATACACGATATATTCCACATTGCCGTTTTCATCTGTCACAGGCAGGGCATAGCTCATCCATTCCTTCAGCAGACCAAAGGAGTCCGTGCTTTTCTTGCCAGAGGAGAATGTGGCTGTGCCATTCATGCCGGCAATGACTGCCTGATCTGTATACTGGGTAAAAGGCGCTTTGGGCGATGTGGTAGACGCAATGGTCTCCCCTTCGGCGTTCAGCACGTTCCCCTGAATACCCATGGCATTTGTTACTGTTGCCTGCAAGTCTTCCTGAAAGCTGTCCGCGTCCCCTGCGTCAATGACCTGTTCCACGATCTTTTCCGCGTAGATCTCCAGCTGCTGTCGTGATTTATTTATTTCGATATTCCTGAGGCTCAGCAGGATATACGTCCCGCTGACGATCATCACAATGAGCACCATCCCCAGATACATCGCGATCAATTTCCATTTTATGCTGCGCAATGATCCCACTCCGTTTTAATCACAATCAAAATAATAACCAACACCCCGTTTGGTAAGGATATAGGCAGGTTTGCCGGGATCGTCCTCGATTTTTTCCCGCAGACGGCGCACAGTCACGTCAACGGTACGAACATCCCCGAAGTACTCATAACCCCATACCTTCTCCAAGAGGGTTTCTCTGGAAAATACCTGTCCTTTCTGCTGTGCCAAAAACTTCAAAAGCTCAAATTCACGCAGTGTCAGGTCGATGGTCTTGCCATCTTTTTTCACTTCGTAGCGGTCAAGGTTCAAAGACAGCTTTCCGTAAGGAGATGCTTTCTCGTCGGATGCTGCCATGCCTGCTGCTTCCTGAAGGGCAGCCACTTTCCGCAGGTTCGCTTTTACCCGCGCCATGAGCTCCCGCACACCAAAAGGCTTTGTTACATAGTCGTCCGCGCCCATTTCCAGCCCCAGAACTTTGTCCACTTCTTCGGCTCTGGCTGTGAGCATAATGATAGGCGTATGTTTTTTCTCTCTGATTTTACGGCAAGCCTCATACCCGTCCATTTTGGGCATCATAATATCCAACAGAATCAGATCGGGATTTTCCTCAAAGGTCTTTCTGACCCCTTCTTCCCCGTCCGATGCCGTAATGACCTGATACCCCTCTTTTTTCAGGTTAAAGGCAATGATATCTACAATATTTTTTTCATCGTCAACAATCAAAACTTTTCTGTCCATAGCTTCGATTCCCCCTTCAGAATCAAAATTTTCCCTTTCAAAAAATTATACTAAATTTTGAAGAAAATGTAAACCAATCCTCTTTTTTGAACGAAAGATACGGCAGTTTTGTTCCAGATTGCCCCGTTATCAGACAAGTATACATAGCTTTCTGTAGTTTCCTATGATAGACTGGAAAAAAGGGCATATTTAAAGGGGGAATGGATATGAAAAGATTGATTGTATTACTGCTGTTTGTGCTGGCACTTTCCGGCTGCGGGCGGGAAATGTGGCTCAAAGGCGAGGTCATCGGTCGGGAAACCGATGAAAATGGGAACCTGACTGCCATTGTCACAGAAACAGAAACCCATGGCATCGTTCGCTTTCTCTTTGCGGAAGACACCGTCGTGGATCAGCTCAATGGAGAAATCACCGTGGAGGATTTTCTCACAAACGATGCTGTATATCCTGTTGTTTCCGTCTACGCCGACGCCAATACCAAAACATTCGGTTCTTATGAAGGGGAGGAAATCCCCGGCTATACTGCCCTTCTCATCCATCTGGAAGGCGGTTATAAAACAAATACCAAAGTCCTTGCTGACGGCACCACATTGCACATTGTGGAAAAAGAAGGAGAAAACCAGTATGAACTGGAAGATGGCACACTGCTCCTTACCGAATCTCAGTCCACAGCTTCCGTTCTGCAAAAACTGAAACTAGAGCCTTTGTATGACCTTTCCGAACTGTTGGAACAGGCTTATGCCGCATACAAAGAAACAGAAAACTCCGATGATTTTTACCCATATGCTGTTTCGCAGACAACCTCTCTGACAGCTTCCAATGAGAAACTCTATTATCTTGAAACAGAAGTCAGACTTTCTACGTATATAAACAACACAACTTCCAACTCTGTAGGACTGGCAGTGGACAGAGAAACAGAAATTCCTATTCCCACTGCGAAACTGTTCACCTGTCCGGCAGAGGAAATCGGCACAAGGCTTCTGGCACTGGCAGAGCCGCCATGGAATCCGCTTTCCGGCTGGAAAATGTGATATTCGTGGGTGATTCCATCCGCATCAAATTCCCGGAAAACAGCCTTTCTGCCTATCCCGAAGGTCGCATTGTTGCCATCGAAGATACAGAAGGCATCCATGCCCTTCTCCATGACTGGGCGATTTCCGAATAGGAGAAGCGCATTTTCCGACAAAGGGGGATCATAACATGAAAAAAACTGTAATATTACTGTTCCTTTGCCTGTTGGCGCTGACTTCCTGCGGAGCACGCACTGTAAACGCCCATGGAAAAATCATTGCCAGAGAAACAGACGAAAATGGCAGGCTTGTTTCTGTTGTAGCGGATGCGGAAACCAACGGCACCATCCGCCTCATCCTCATGGAAAACACCCATCTGGATGTTCCCGCTTCTTTTTCCGAAGAAGACTTCCTGATGGATGACAGCCTGTATCCCTTCATCTCCACGGTCTATAACGCACGGACGGGGAAAAACGATACCTACGAAAATAAAAAAATCCGTTGCTATGAAGCGGAATTGATCGATATGGATATTGAGAAAAACAGCACTCCCGCCTCCACCGTCACGCTGTCTGACGGCACAGAACTGCGGGTATATGCTGACAGCGACCACACACTATACACCTTAGCAAACGGTACAGACCTTTTGCGGGAAAACCATCCCCAGTCACCAGAAAATGTCATGGCAGTAGGGAAGAAAAACATCGACAATCTGGATGAAAGCGCAAAATCCGCTGTTCTTTCCTACTATGAAGAACGAGGACGCCTTTATGACATTATGGAAGAACTGGAAAAAGCTTATGCCATCTACCAGCAAAGTCAGAACAAAGAAAACTTCTCCTGTATGCTGTTGGAGCAGAGTGTTTCTCCTGCGGCAGCCAACGACAGGCTCCTATTTTTCCAGACTTCCCTGCACCTGCCTTTGGCAGAAAAAACCTTTACCGAGCGTAATCAGTGCGAAGTCTTTGACCGCAAAACAGGCGCCTATATTCCCATAGAAAACCTGTTCACCTGTCCTCCCGAGGAATTGGGCAATCAGCTTTTGGAACTGGGAACCGTGTCCGAGGCTGATCGAGCGGATATGGAAGCCGCTTTCCAACCAGAATATATCGTCTTTATGGATAATTCCTTATGTATTGACTTTCCCGCAGGCAGTCTAACCAATCATAAAGAACAGTATATCGTCCCGCTCAAATATACCTCAGACCTGCGCGCATTGATGCAAGACTGGGCGATTCCCGACGAAAGATAAGGAAAAAGCACATAACAAAAGCAGTTTCCCCTTAAGAACACATTATTTTTCCTTTTCCTTGAGTTCTTAAGGGGAATTGCGACGGCTTTCTTCAGCAGAAAACATACCGAATCATTCCAAATAAAAAAGCTGAAATCTTTTATCATTGTAAAGATTTCAGCTTTTATGTTTTCTTATAAAGAAGCCCCTAAATGTTCTGTGCTTTTCTTACTGAAAAATCTAATCAGCCGTTCAGACGTTTTTCCAGTTCTTCTTTCATATCTTCGTAACCGGGTTTGCCCAGCAGTGCGAACATATTCTTTTTGTATGCTTCTACACCGGGCTGGTTGAAGGGGTTTACATCCAGCATATAGCCGCTGATGCCCACTGCTTTTTCAAAGAAGTAAACCAGTGCGCCGAAGTGCCAAGCGTCCATACGATCCATTTCGATAACCATGTTAGGTACGCCGCCGTCCATGTGTGCCAGCATAGTGCCTGCAAAAGCTTTGCTGTTTACAAACTGCATTTCTTTGCCTTTCAGGAAGTTCAGACCATCCAGGTCTTCCGCATCGAAAGGTACCAGCACTGTGCTCTTAGGTTCTTTGCACCACATAACGGTTTCAAAGAAATAGCGGCTGCCTTCCTGGATGAACTGACCGATGGAGTGCAGGTCTGTGGAGAAGTTTGCAGCTACAGGGAAGATACCTTTGCCGTCTTTGCCTTCGCTTTCTGCGTAAAGCTGTTTATACCATTCGCCGAAAGAAACCATGTGAGGTTCATAGTTTGCCAGGATTTCCACTGTTTTGCCGTTGCGGTAGAAGAAGTTTCTTGCTGCCGCATACTGATAGCAGGGGTTTTCCATGATGTCAGGGTTGCTGTAAGCTTCTCTTGCCCACTGTGCGCCTTCCATAACTTTATCGATGTCTACGCCTGCCACTGCCATAGCCAGCATGCCTACGGCTGTCAGAACAGTGAATCTGCCGCCGATGTCATCGGGGATGACGAATGTTTCATAGCCTTCTGTGTTGCACATGGTTTTCAGTGCGCCTCTGGCTCTGTCTGTTGTTGCGTAAATACGTTCTGCTGCGCCTTCTTTGCCATATTTGTTTTCCAGCAGCTGTTTGAAGATACGGAAAGCGATGGCAGGTTCTGTAGTAGTACCGGATTTGGAGATCACGTTTACAGAGAAATCTCTGTCACCCAGAATACCCAGAATATCGCTCAGATAAGCGGAGCTGATGTTGTTGCCCACGAAATAGATGTCGGGGGTTGTTTTCTTTTTGTCCTCGTTGTAAAAAGGTGTTTTGATGAAGTCCAGAGCGGTTCTTGTGCCCAGATAAGAGCCGCCGATACCGATAACAATCAGTACTTCACTCTGTTTCTGGATTTTTTCCGCTGCTTTTTTGATGCGGGCAAATTCTTCTTTGTCGTAGTCTACGGGCCAATCTACCCAGCCTACGAAATCGTTGCCTTTGCCTGTTTTTTCATGGAGCGCTGTGTGACATGCTTTCACTTCTTCTGCCATTGCAGCAAAGTCCTGTTTTGTCACAGCATCGCCTTTGACTGAAAATGTAATGCTCATCTTTGGTTCCTCCTCTTTATTATGTTGTCCCCATATTTTCATTTATATTACTGCGTCCCTTTCAAAATGATTTCGTTGACAGGTTCCTGAATGACTTCTTTGGAAACTTCTTTTTCCTCTGTCACAAAACCATTGACGCGTGTAATCTGAATGGTGCTTTTTTTCTGACCGTCTTTACCTTGCTGGATTACCCGCTGATAGCTGGCAGGCTTGGTGTCGTCATACTGTGTTTCATACTGCTTGGGTTCCACACTGGTCAGCACCTGTGTTTCCACAGATTTGACGGAAACCATAGGCTTCTGTTCGGTAACATTCAATGTCTCACCGATGACAACCGCATCTTTTGCGCTGGGATTCATTTCATACAGTTCTTCCAATGTCATATCAAATTCTGCCGCAATACTGCCTGCCCGATCCCCTGTTTTTACGGTATAGGTCGTGGTGACAGGTGTGGTGCTGGTCAGTTTTGCCACTGCGTCATCCACAGACAGGATTTCCGCAGAATCCACGAACTGATTTTCCACGGTCACATTTTCCACAAAGGAAATTTCTGCATTGGAGTTTTCGTCCTGAGGCAGATAAGGTTCTTTCAGCTTATCCTGTACCTGCTGGGCTTCCTCCGCCGTTGCCAGAGGCGCCACAGCGCCGCCGTCTACAAAGATCACAGACGCTTCCACTTTATAAGTGACTGCATTGCGCAGTTTTGGCATCAGATATTCCATGGTGCAGATATCTTTTTTCCGATCACCAGACACATGAAGCTTTTCCGCCCGGATCTCCTCATTGACTTGTACATTGGTACCCACTGTAGTTGCCAGCTGGGCTTCCAGATTGGTCTTGATTTCTTCGGCGGAAATGGATGTGGTACTCAAAATACCCATGCTTTCCTCGCCCACAAACACTTCCGTACCATTTTTATGAAAAAACGCAAAAAACAGGATCAAAACAACGATCACCGCAACGCCAATTCCGGCTTTTTTCGGTGTAAGCTGCATATTCTTACGGGCTTTATTGCCTTTCTGCCCGCCGGATTTTCGGCTGCGCTGTGTTTTTTGTCTGCCTTTTTTTCCTCGATTTCTTTCCACATCGGCACCGGCTTTTCCGCTGTAAGCAACGCGTTCCTCACGCTTTGGGAACAGCTCCGTTTTTTTCGCCATTGGGCTTTCGCCTCCCTTCGGTCTGCAAAAAAATATGTCGATACATCTTTTATTTTATGCCATTGGGAAACGGATTGCAAGAAAAAAACAGCAGAGTTCTTCACAAAGGGCAGTTTCTGTCCGCAAAAAAGCCGGAAATTTCCACAAATCGGAATTTCCGGCTTTCTGTTTACACTTGATACAGCCCTTAGTCTTCTTTTACGGAGAAAGCTGCTTTTGTTACGGAGTGACGTTCTTTCAGAGCGTCTGTTCTGCCTGCTGCCAGATTCTTTTCTGCAGAGGACAGCATCAGTTTGATACGGTTGAGCTGGTTGACTTCACTTGCGCCCGGATCATAGTCGATGGCTACGATATTGGAGATGGGATACTGTTTACGCAGTTCCTTGATAACGCCTTTACCAACAACGTGGTTAGGCAGACAGCCGAAGGGCTGTGTGCAGACGATATTGGGCACGCCGCTGTGAATCAGTTCGATCATTTCCGCTGTCAGGAACCAGCCTTCACCAGTCTGGTTGCACAGGGAAACCACTTTCTTCGCATATTCGCCCAAAGTACGGATATCTTCGGGACGGTCGAAGCGTTTGCTCTTTTCCAGTGCTTTCATCAAAGGTTTCTGATACCATTCGATGACTTTTGCCAGAGCGTTGGCAATGATTCTGCCTTTTCTGGTGCCGCCCAGATATTTTTCTTTCTGGGTTGCGTTATAGCAGCAGTACAGACCGAATGTCAAGAGGTCAGGCACAACAGCTTCTGCGCCTTCTCTTTCCAGCAGGTTTACCAGATCGTTGTTGGCTGTGGGATGGAATTTTACCAGAATTTCCCCTACGACGCCAACACGAGGTTTTTTCATATCTTCGTAGATTTCCAGATTTTCGAAGTCACGGATGATGCCTGCGATGTTGCTGCAGAATGTCTTTCTGTCTGCACGCAGGATATCTTTTTTGACTTTTTCATTCCATTTTTCATACAGTGCGTTTGCGGAGCCTTTTACCTTTTCATAAGGACGGGTGCGGTAAAGCACACGCATGAAGGTATCGCCGTAAACCAGTGCCTGCATGGCTCTGTGAAGGAGCGCGGGTTCGTATTTGAAACCGGGGTTCTTTTCCAGACCTGCAGGGTTGATGGAGATGACAGGGATGTTAGGCATACCTGCGTTTTCCAGTGCTTTACGGATGAAAGCGATGTAGTTTGTCGCACGGCAGCCGCCGCCAGTCTGAGAAATCAGCAGAGCGGTACGGTTCAGGTCGTAGTTACCGGACAGCAGACCGTTCATCAGCTGACCAATGGTGATCAGTGCAGGATAACATGCGTCGTTGTTTACGTATTTCAGACCTGCGTCGATGGCATCTTTATCCATAGCTGCCATGACTTCCAGATTGTAGCCGCATTTACGGAAAGCGGGTTCCAGAATGTCAAAGTGGATAGGAGACATCTGAGGACACAGGATGGTGTAATCCTTCCGCATTTCTTTTGTAAAGAGTACACGTTTCAGAGAAGCGTCGCCTTTTCTCAGTTTCACGTTCTTTTCTTTTCTGTCTTCGATGGCAGCGATCAAAGAACGGATACGGATTCTGGCTGCGCCCAGATTGTTGACCTCATCAATTTTCAGCGAGGTATAAATCTTTCCGGAACCGGTCAGAATATCTGCCACCTCATCGGTTGTTACCGCATCAAGTCCACATCCGAAAGAGTTAAGCTGGATCAGATCCAGATTCTCCGTTGTCTTGACATAGTTTGCAGCCGCGTAAAGTCTGGAGTGGTACATCC
>OHRY01000676.1_pt1 | contig 12023 bp, 17 predicted proteins | sample 1578631 | NCBI WGS metagenome assembly OHRY01 (sample SAMEA3879570, study PRJEB24766) | human gut metagenome | biome: human-associated habitat; feature: feces | place: USA | collected 1985/1987
AGATCAGAAAAGCACCGGTTGTGATATTACAGCAATATGGTCAGGAATGGGTGGAACGTCAATTCAATGCAGTCTGCAAGTGGACAGCAGGGGAGAAAGACATCCAGCTGTTTGAACAGTGCAGAGCCATCATTCCTAAAGGGGAGTGTTGGGGAAAGGTATGGTATGGTCTGAAACCAGAGGCAGATGAGTTTGAGCAGGATTTCTGGGACAAAAATCCGCAAAACAAGCGTTTCTTGTCATCGTACCTCTATTCAGGCAATCTGCAGGAGGTATTGAAGTGTGGAGGCCTGGAGCGGAGTGGCATGGATATCCTGGCAAACAAGGGAGAGAAATTCAACGTAAACAAGTTTATAACCACATTCCATAAGAGGCCTTACATGGAATATCTGGCAAAGGCAGGGCTGAGCCGGCTGGTGGCAGATATCGTAGATGATTATGGCTGGTGGGGCGATCCGGACACGATATGCACCTATGGGCAAAGTCTGCAGGGAGCATTACAGCTGGACGGAAACAGAGTGAACCGCATGAAACAGATCAACGGAGGACTCCGTGCACTGGAGTGGCTGCAATATGAGGAGGCTATGGAAATCAAAATATCTCAGGAGTCCCTGGAGTATCTGCAGAGCAAAAAAGTGTCAGTGTCTGATTGTAAGGATATTTTAATGGAACTGAAAAGCGTCAACCGGATGGTCAACTACATGAAAAAGCAGCATGTAGCACCGAGCAAACTGACAATAACCTGGAGAGATTATCTCAGAATGGCAAAGGATGAGGGAATGGACACATCAGATGATATTGTGAGATTCCCCAAAGACCTCAAAGCACGCCATGACTATCTGGTGGAATTGGGGAATAAACGAAAAGACGAAGAACGTTTGAAAGGATATGCAAAACTGGACAAACAGATTCAGAAAAGACTGCCGGAGGCGGCACGGTATTTCTGGGAGAATGACCAATATATGATTATTCCTGCAGGCACCTGTGAGGAACTGATGACGGAGGGCCGCACACTCCATCATTGTGTGGGCAGAGATGACCACTACATGAAGAAGATGGCAGCAGGCACCGGCTGGATTCTTTTTCTCAGGAAAAAAGAGAACCTGGAAAAGGCCTACTATACAGTGGAGATTGACATGAAAGATGACCGGGTTCTGCAGTATTACTCAGAGTTTGACCGGCAGCCGGATAAGGAGATCATCAACAAGGTACTGGATAAATTCAAGCGGAGCATAAAACGCGAACGGCAGCAGGCACGTATTCAGGTATCTGTGGCCGCTATAGCGTAAGGAGGCCGGAAAAAACCAAAAAGGAAAGGATAAAGTAATCATGGAATATGTGCAGATGACACTCAATGATTGGGTGCAAATGAAACAGAAATTAAAACAGGAACTCCTGGGAGTCAAGCAGAGCTTTGTCCGGATCGGCTATGCCCTCCGGAAAATTGAGGGCCAGAGACTCTATGAGCAGGATGGTTATAAAAGCATAGCAGAATTTGCCAAAGCTGAGTATGGCCTGGAGCCATCCACCACAAGCCGATTTATGAGCATTAACCGGGAATATTCAGTTGACGGATATTCTGAAACGCTCCGGCCAGAGTTTGCTGACCTGGGCCGGAGTCAGCTGGAGGAGATGCTGAAACTGCCGGACAGTGACCGGCAGATGATTCAGCCGGAGACATCCAGAGAGGACATCCGGAATTTAAAAAGATTCAATAAGGCGGAGCCGGCAGCAGGCGTGGCAGATGACATTCATCAGCTGGTAGAAAAATTCTATAAGGACAATCCGGATATCCTCAATGAGGTATTCAGTGAACCGGAGTTTGAAGAACAGACCATCAAACGCTTTGCAGAGATAGTCAATCCGGGAGGCAACCGGTCATATAAAAAAGGCCTCTATTTCCTGATGATGTATGAGGGCCGTGTGGCGGTCAAGAAATTTGGGGATACTCCGCAGGATATGACCTGGTGGCAGTTTTATCTGATAACCATGGATATTTTTGGGCAGGCGGCAGCAGGACCTAAGACCTGGCAGAAATATTTCGGAGGAGAGGACAGCGAGGAAACGGAAAATGAACCAGAGGAAAATAGCACAGATAATTCCGGAGACAGTTCTGAAAGAAATGTGCCGGCAGATGACACCGAACCAGCTGAAAGAGCTGGCAGAGGAGGGGGAGATAACTCCGGATCAGGCACTGGAGATGGGGCTGATAACATACAACCAATATCTGCAGATAAGGAAAAACCGGAGGAGCCGCAGTCAGATCAGGCCACTGAGGCAGCAGGAGAGGCAGAAAATGAGGGAATTGATGAGCCGGAGGCTAACGGTGGAGCAGATGGAGAAAATGGCACTGAGGATGAGCCAGTGGATCAGAAAGGAGCCGTGGGAGATCATGGAGCAGTTAGTGAAACAGGAGCAGGAGAAAAGGAAGATGACACCACTGGAGAAGAAAGCAGCGAAAGCGATTCTCAAGAGTCTGCAGCAGGAGAGACCGCTGAACCGGCAGGAGCGGAGAGCCAGGGAGAAGAAATTGCGCCGGCGCAAAAATCCGCGGAAATCCTAGAAAGTGAGGCATCTGATGAAGCTGAAAACGGAGAAAATGAAAATGGAGAAAATTGTGGAGCTGCAGAGAGCGGAACCGCAGAACCGGAAACAGAGGAGGCAGCAGGAGAGGGGACGGAAGAAACGGAACTTCTGCAGAACCCGGCTCTGAGGTTATGAATGCACCGGACATCATTGATAAGCCTTTTGGCACTAGAAAGGACTACATGGACACATTGACAGCTTATGGCATGGCAATATACATGGCAGAGGAGTATGAGAGGCACACGCTGAAAGCAAGCTCCCTGGCATTCCAATCAGAGCTGGAAAAGTGGCTCCTGCAGGAGGTGGATGAGAATGGTAGGACTATTGAAGAAGTTTAGAAAGAGAAGATCACTCCAGGAGGTAGTACAGGACAGCAATGCCCTGTACTCTCCGGAGTATTTAACATTATGCGCCAGATCAATCAAAGATAAGTGTGAGCACACTGCTCCTGGAGAGGCTTGCATTTTCGCAAGAGACGGAACCTGCCACGGAAATTGCAGTATTCCGGGAAACACTCCGAATTTCTGGACAGAAAGGTGGTGGACAAGATGAACAGACGGCAGAAAAAGAAACAGTACAAGAAATTATATGGCCACAATCCACCAAAGGGAGCGGATGGCCGTTATATGTTTCATGTGCAATACGGCTGTGATCTGGCAGCAGGCCAGGACCATACCGGATGTTATACACCGGAGCAGATTGAGGTGCTAAAAGCGTACAAGCTGAAACCGGAGGATATAAAGCGGATTGCGGACGGGTTCAGAGAGGCCTTTGCCTATGCAGCGCAGGCCGTGAGTGATTTTGCGGCAGCAGCCAGCCGGGCTTTTGCAGGCGTGGCAGAACAGTATAGAAAACCAGTGATTGGGCAGGCAGAGGAGTCGCCAGTGGTAGTGGCCAGGAGCCTGACGGAAAGGAGAAAGAAATGCAGGAGAAAAGAGTGGAGAGCATCAAGAAAGTAGATTTTTCAGGATTGAAAGTGCCATTCGTAGCAGTGTACAAACATCCGGAGGATTTCCCGGACAAGTGTGTGGCCAGAATCTATGAGTTGGACAAGCCGACAGATACACTCATGGTCAAAGACACTGTGGAGCAGATTGAGGCAGACATCAGAAAACACACCGGCATGACATTCCTGCCGAGGGGGACGGCGGACGTTCCATCTCTGGTGGGTGTGTGGATGTAGAAAGGAGAAAGAGGATGTTTTTGAGACCATCTACATTAAACACTTTAATGAAAAAGGCATACAAGAGCGGCCCGGCAGTGGCAAGGACAGAGGATGACTGGCTGTATATTGCAGGGAGTTACTGGGAGATAAGCGTAAAAAAGGAATTTATCCCAAAGAGAACGCTGGGAGACATCATTGCTCTGATCGGAGAGCTGCCGGAGCCGGGAGAACGGTTCACTGCAACAAAAGAGGGAAACCAGCTTGAAATGGAGATGCCTCTGAGAGTGAAAGATGAGCCATTCCATGAAAACAACACATTGACTATCACGGATGTGCTCCTGGTGGGCACCGGCGGAACGATTCAAAGGCTTTTACAGGATGAGTCAACCGGGAATATTTACGCAGTCAATAATGTGTTTGTGGCAATCGTAGACAATGCCATGATTGAAGATAGCAGGGGGGAGTATCCTGTCACAGAGCCGTTTTTCAATCCGGCCTATGGGATTTTGTGGCAAAACAATGTATGCAAATTGAGAGCGCATTTCCGGTCAGATGATAAAAATAATAAAGTCCTGGAGAACCTGAAAGGCGTGGATATCACACCGGAGGTGCCAGAATGATGTTACCGAAACCACAGCGGAGAAAAAAACGAAAGAAACACAAGGCCAGTATCTTACACTGTAAGGATGGCACCTGTTATCTGTGCATGAAATTGAGAAAGGACTACCGGCTCCATCCGGTAGTCCATGAGCATCACATATATGATGGCCCAAACCGCTCCATATCCGAGGCGGAGGGCCTGAAAGTGTATCTGTGCCTGGAGCATCACATCTGGGGACCGGGCGCGGTACACAATAATCAGGAAAACATGAGGATTCTGCAGCAGGATGGCCAGAGAGCCTATGAACGCACCCACACCAGAGAGGAGTTTATGGAGCTGATCGGCAGGAATTACCTGGATGCGGAATATGAGGAATTTATTGTGCCGATAGAAAGCAAAGAGCCTGGCATTGTCTTCCTGGAGCCGGACTGCCAGGGATGCTTTGGGGCAGCGGATAATCAGTGTGAGAGATGCAGGGAGGAGAGGCATGATTGAAAGACTGAAACACTGGATTTTTAAAGCCAGGAAAAAGAAATGCCGGCATTGCTGCCTGAGATGCGAATACTGGAATTTGTGCAAGGAGGATGAAAAGTGAATCAGCAAGAGATGGTGTGTTTGATGGTACTTGCAGCAGTTTTCTGTCTGGCAGCTCTTTTTCTGATCTATGGAGGATTTGAGTCTATAAAAGAGGCCATGCAGAGCTTTGGTGCTGTTATCTGGAAAATCACATTCTGGCCGGTAGAGAAATACCGGGAACACAAGGAGATCGTGAGAATTGAGCGACAATGGCAGGAATACATAGAATTACACAAAGGAGAACTTGTGTCTGAATTGATGAAATCGGCTCATCAGGAGATGGCAGGAAAGCAATATAAAACCGAGGAGCTGGGAGCGGCAGTAATAGAGTTCTTTGCAAAATTCGCACAGGCCGGAATTTCAGTGCAGGATATTGATGGGCAGGAGGAGAGAACATGGCAGGACAAAATAATGGATCGTTTCATGCGGAGAATGTGAAACGGTGTGAGGAGTTCTATGAGATACACAGGAGAAACAGATTCCGCATGTGCATGGTAGAGAAAATAGAATATGCCTATGATAACAGAAAACTCAAAGAAGTAAAGCGAGAGGAGAAAAAGGCTCTTTTCCACAGATGGGTGGAAGAAAGGCAGCTGATGGATGCATCTCCAATGATCGGAGGACATCCGGGCGGAGAAATAGCAACAACGCTGGCTATTGTGGAGTATATGGATGGCCAGGTGGATAAGGTACCGCCGGCCAGCATAAGGTTCCTGGACACACAGGACAATATGCCAATGGGAACAAAGAAACGTAACAAGTAGGGAGGTATAGAGGTATGCCGAATGTGCGGCCATTGAACAAAAAGAAATATGGGATAAGCAAGTACGCTTTTGGGACAGCGTACTCTTATTGTCTGCAATATCCTGAGTGGAAAGAGGAGCTGGGCAGCAGGACATCAACAGTCAAAAGTCCTCAGATCACCGGGATGCCTGGGGCGCACAACGGCAGTGACGTGACCGCAGCCTTGGCACAGCGCAGAGTGGAGCTGCAGCAGAAAGTGGAAAATGTGGAGAACACTGTGAGGGAGGCTGTAGGGGAAAACCAGAGCCTCTATGAGTATTTACTGGAGTATGTGACTACTGAGGGAGCAACATTCCACTGGATAAAACAAAAAGGGATTCCATGTGAGCGCACATATTTTTACCAGGTCCGGAGATATTTCTATTTCCTGATGGCAAAGAAAATATAAGTGCGGTACTCACAGGACAACTTTTGTGATATATTGATAGCGTCCAAAAGAATGAGAATACAGTTTCTCAAACATTATCCCTCATAAAGGCTCCGGAGCATCCGGGGCCTTTTCCGTTGGAGGATATTATGACACAGGAACAAATTGAATACGTGAAAGAGTGCATCCGGGAGGATATTCACAGATTCTATGTGTGGGGACCGTGGAAAAGAGTCCGTAGGAAAGTCCTACAGATGGATCATGGAGAGTGCCAGCGGTGCAAGGCAAAGAAGATATACACAAAGGCCACAACCGTGCATCATGTGAATTATGTGAAAAAGCATCCAGAGATGGCTCTGGAAATATGGTATGAGTGGCATGGAGTACGAAAGAGAAACTTGATCAGCCTGTGTCATGACTGCCATGAGGCAGTGCATGGCTACAGGAAACCAGAGGAAAAGAAGCCTTTGACAGAGGAAAGGTGGGATTGAGATGAGAAAAGGACAGGGCGGAACGACAGACTATCTGGTTGCCAGTTGTGCAAATTGTGGAATGATCAACATTATGCCAAGGGGTAGGACGGATGGACAGCAATGTGCGGACTGTGGCGGAGGTCCTTTGATACTACTTGGGTTTGGCATCTTGCATAAGGAACCATGCAGCAGTCTCCAGGTACAGATTGAAGCTGACACCAGAGACATTGACAGAGCCATGGCCAAGGTAAAGGAGCTGCAGGTGGAACTGGAGAACACAAGCCGGATGATGCAGGAGATCGGAGAGAAACTATGAGGAAACAGACACGCATGGTGTCACCGGGAGTCAGACTCTACCTGTGCAACCCGGAACTAAACAAACCATGTGAAAAGAGGATATGTAAATATAATACAAATGCTGTGGAGAAACTGTGTGACTGCACAAAGGAAAAGAAATATGCGCTGAAATTTGGGCAGAAGGCAAAGACAAAAGCCTATACCCCCGGTCAAAATAAATGACGTTTTAATTTTTGCGCTGGAGACCGGTGGGTGGCCTCGACAGCGCCGAGAAAGTTCGCGCATGATAAAAAATAAAAAATAGGGGGTGGGAATATGGCTCAAAAAAAATCGGATATATTAGAAAGTTTAATTTCCCAGCTGGAGAAAAAACAGGCTGATATTTCCTGCTTTTTAGACCTCATAGATGACTATATGGCCCTCTACGATATCAAGAAAAAGCTAAAAACTGACATAAAAAAGAGAGGAGTATCCTATGAGGCACAATCTGCATCCGGCAAGGCCACCATCATAAAACAGAATCAATCCGTCAAAGATCTGGTGGCAGTAAATAAGCAAATGCTCATGATTCTGGACAAGCTGGGTCTGACAACGGAGAAAACCATAAGGGATGACGATGATGATAAACTGTGATCCACGCATAGAGGCCTACATGGAGGCCATGGAGACAGGAAAAGTGGAGGCGTCCAAAGACGTCAAGGCACTGATGAAGCACGTCAGAAAGTGTTTTGAGACAGAGGACATCTATGTGGACCAGCAGCAGCTGACGGACTACCTGGGACTGGCACGATATTTCCCGTATGATGAGGTTTTCCCGTGGCAGCAGTTTGTGATCGGACTGCATGACTGCACGTATTGGAGGGAAAACGGACGGCCGAGATGGCCGGATCTGTTCTGCCTGATCGGCCGAGGTGCAGGAAAAGACGGAACAATAGCACTGGAATCAACAGCACTGGCGTCTGAATACAACGGAATCAGAGAGTATGATGTTGATATCTGTGCAAATAATGAGGACCAAGCTCTCCGGCCGGTACAGGATATCGTTGGAGCATTCGAGCAACCAAAGTGGCTCAAAAAGCTCCAGCGATTTTTTAAGTGGACGAGAGAGAAAGTGGTCTGCAAGGCTACAAGATCAACCATAAAGGGACACACAAACAATCCGGGCGGAAAAGATGGTCTCCGTTCCGGAATGGTAGTGCTCAATGAGATCCATCAGTATCAGGATTATAAAAATATCAACGTATTCACGACCGGCCTGGGTAAGAAGAAACACCCGCGCCGGTCTTATTACACTACCCAGGGAGATGTCCGGGAGGGGCCACTGGATGATCTGCTGGAGACGGCAGAGGGTATCCTGTTCGGCGGAGAACCGGACAATGGACTACTGCCATTCATTTGCAGACTGGACAGCAAGGATGAGGTACATGATGAGAAGAACTGGGAAAAGGCAAATCCATCACTGCGATACCTGCCGGACCTCATGGAAGAAATCCGGAAAGAATACAGGGACTGGCTGAAACGGCCTGAGAAGTTCACAGCATTCATGACAAAACGAATGAACCTCCCAGACGGATCCAGTGAGATCAAAGTGTGCGCCTATGAAAGAATCAAGGCCACAAACAGGCCTGTGCCGGTAGATGACCTGGTGGGAAGAATGTGCACCTGTGGCATCGACTTCTCAAAAGTAACTGATATGATCTCTGTCAATTTACATTTTCGAGATGTAGACACCAGGTATGATCTAAACCATTCCTGGCTCTGCCTGCAGTCAAAAGACTTGCAAAGAATAAAGGCACCATGGAAAGAATGGGCAGATCAGGGGCATATCACTCTGGTTGATGACGTGGAAATCCACCCGGAGCTGATCGTGGACTATATTGCAACTCAGATGGAATATTATTCGATCAAGAAAATGGCAATAGATGATTTCCGCTATGCTCTGGTGTCCAAGTACCTGCAGAATATTGGTTTCGATGCAAAAGTGTATAAAAACCTAAAGCTGGTAAGACCGTCAGACATTATGAAAGTGGCGCCGGTTATAGATAGCTGTTTTGCAAATGATTATTTTGTGTGGGGAGACAATCCAGTATTACGCTGGGCAACCAACAACACAAAGATGGTCAGATACGGCCGGAAACCGGGGAAGGAAGATGATGCCGACATCGGAAACTTTGTCTATGCGAAGATTGAGGCAAAATCCAGAAAGACAGACCCGTTCATGGCATTGGCCGCATCTATGACGGTGGAGGATGACCTGCCGTATGCTCAGAGCGTAAGCGCACCGGATCTGGGCGTATTCACATATTAGCGCAGAAAGGAGGAAGACATGGGATTGAGTCTCAGAAAGCTGTTCAAGGCAAGAGAAAAGCCGGGAGAAGATGTGCAGCGAGTGTCATCTGTGGAAATTGCGGATCAACAGGTCCGTGATGCTGCGACAGAGATCTGTCTGAGAGAGCTGGCGTTCTGGACTTGCGTGGGAAAGATTGCAAACGCTCTGACAAAATGTGAATTTCGCACATTTTACGAGGGAGAGGAACTGTTCAAAGATGAATATTATCTCTGGAACTATGAACCAAACAGAAACCAAAACAAAGCAGAGTTCCTGTCAAAGGCCATGGAGCAGCTATTCCGGAATAATGAGCTTTTGATTGTAGAGAGCTATGACGGACAGCTCCTGGTGGCGGATAATTTCTCTGTAACAAAAAGCACGTTGTATGGAGACACCTATACCAATGTACAGGTGGATGACTATACGTTTTCGCGGTCGTTCCGGAGTGCAGATGTACTCCATTGGACTCTGAACAACAAGAATGTGAACAGAATCATACAGAACTTGTATGACTCATACAGCAAGTTGATTGATTATTCTGCAAAATCATATCTCAAAAGCCGTGGCAGCAGGGGAACCCTGGATATTTCGGCCATGGCACAGAATGACAAATTATTCAATGAGAAACTGGAAAAACTCATGAATGAATATTTTAAGTCATTTTTTGAGAGTCCAAACGCCGTCCTGCCATTGTTTGAGGGGTACTCATACACAGATATTGGCTCAAAGACCTACAGCGAGGGAACCAGCCGGGATATCAAGAGCCAGTATGATGACATTTTTGATTTTACGGCCAGAGGATTCTCTATGCCGCCAACACTGGCCAAGGGAGATGTGCAGGACACGGAGAAAGCGGTGGACGAGATGCTGACGTTCTGCCTGGATCCGCTGGCCCAGATGCTCATGCAGGAGATCAACCGCAAGAGGATTGGAAAAAGCGGGATACAGAAAGGAACAAAACTGCAGATTGACACCATGAGGGTTAAGCATATTGATATGTTTGACATTGCAACATCAGCGGATAAACTCATCAGTTCCGGAATCTATACAGTGAATATGATTCTGAGGGCACTGGGAGAAACGCCGATAGACGAGGACTGGGCAGACCAGCATTTCATCACGAAAAACTACTCAACTATCCAGGAAATCCTGGAAGAACAGCAGAAAGGAGGTGGGAAGAATGCCAAGACAGGATAAAGTATTTGTATGCTTTCAGAAAGCGGAAGATGATACTCATAAATTATACATTTATGATGATGTAACCGCATACGGCACGTTTAATTGGAGCACATGGAGCTATGAGGAATCAGAGACCTCAGCCAAGTATTTCCAGGAACAGCTTGCGGCCATTCCTGACACGGCAACCATTGAACTGCATATCAACTCAAATGGAGGATCTGTCAAAGAGGGTGTGGCAATCTACAGCCAGCTGAAACAGAAGGACTGCAAAAAGGTTGGATATGTGGATGGAGTAGCCTACAGCGTGGCGTTCCTGATCCTGCAGGCGTGCGATGAGCGCGTCATGGGACTGGGAACATCTGCTCTGGTCCATAATATGTGGATGAGTGTGGACGGAAATGCCAAGGAACTCAGAAAAGCTGCAGATGATCTGGATACACTCATGGAGTCAAACAGACAGATCTTTCTGGAAAAATCAAACCTGGAAGAACAGCAGCTCATTGACATGATGGAGGCAGAAACATTCCTGACGCCGGACAAGGCTCTGGAATACGGCCTCATTGACCGGGTAGACAACTATCAGGCCGATGATAAGGATGTACAGCAGAGGCTGATGAGCCGTGTGCAGCAGCTGTCTGGAGTGATCGCACAGCAGAAATCATTCCGGGAGCAGCTGGAATCCATGCGGCAGCAGGGAGGAGAACCAAAACCTCCAGCGCCGACTCAGAAACCAGAGCCGGAAGAAAAGAAACTCAAAAACCAGTTAGCAAACTTTTTCAAAAATATGTAAAGGAGAACTGATATGAAGAATAAAGACGTATTAGCAATGGAAAAGGCCAAGATCGTTGAGAAAATGAACCAGGCCATCAAAGATGACGATGCAAAAGCATTTAGCGAAGCATTCACGGAGCTGTGCCAGAAGATTGAGGACAATGTTCTGGAGCAGGCCAAAGAGATGCTGGTAGAGCAGGACGCAACGATCCTGGCACAGAGAGGCGTGCGTCAGCTGACCTCTAAGGAAAAACAGTATTATGAAAAAATAATTGAGGCCATGAGATCTGCAGATCCGAAACAGGCACTCAATGACGTTGAGGTGGTTATGCCGGAGACGATCATTGATTCTGTATTTGATGAACTCCAGACAAACCATCCGCTCCTGTCCAAGCTGAACGCAACCACAGTGACAGGCCTGACCAGAATGATGATGAACACCAACGGCGAGCAGAAAGCGGCATGGGGCAAGCTGACCGCCAAGATCATCGAGGAGCTGACCTCTGGATTCAAAGAGGTAGATGTAACACAGGAAAAACTGAGTGCATTTCTGCCGGTTTCCAAGGCTATGCTGGACTTAGGACCTACATGGCTGGATACATACGTGCGCCAGGTGCTCTATGAAGCGCTGGCAAACGGACTGGAGTACGGTATTGTACAGGGCACCGGAAAAGATGAGCCTATCGGTATGATGAAGCAGGTCGGAGAGGGCGTTGTAGTGACAGGAGGAAAATATCCGGACAAAAACGCTATCAAAATGACCGCACTGGACATGACACAGATGGGAAATGTCACAGCAATCATGGCCAGAAACGACAAGGGACAGGCAAGAACTGTCACAGGTCTCATTTTACTGGTCAATCCGGTGGATTATT
>OHRY01000697.1_pt1 | contig 11598 bp, 11 predicted proteins | sample 1578631 | NCBI WGS metagenome assembly OHRY01 (sample SAMEA3879570, study PRJEB24766) | human gut metagenome | biome: human-associated habitat; feature: feces | place: USA | collected 1985/1987
GACGGTGGCCGCCATGTTCAATCTCGCCCATACCATCCCCATGATGGTGGTGGTGCTGGGGTGCCTGGGTGGCCTGAGTTCTGTCCTGCGCATGGTAATGCGCACCGGGGTGGACTGGCTGGCCCGCGGAGCGGAGATGCTCTATCACCTGCTGCTCACCGCGCCCATGGACGTGATGGAGGTCCCTCTCTGGAGCCCGGCCTGGCTGGGCTGGACCTGGGGCGTAGGACTGCTGTGGACCCTGGGGGCCGCAGCGGCAGGGCTGGCGTTATTTGCCCGCCGGGACATCCGATAAATGGGGAAGGTGGGAGTCCATGCTCAACTATATTAAGGCGGAGCTGTGGAAGGTCCTCCACCGGCGCGGCGTCTATGTCCTGCTGGCCCTGTTGCTTCTGTGTACGGCCCTGTTTTTCATGCTCTACAGCTACGGCGGCTTTTCAAGCCTGGCGAAGGGGATTTCGGTCACCATGGTGGTGGGCATGCTGGCCGCGCCCCTGCTGGTGCAACTTGTGGATGGCGGCACGGCGGATACCTTGAAAAATGAGCTCTCCTTCGGCCTGCGGCGGGGGACGGTCTATTGGGGAAAGCTGTGCGCCGCCCTGCTGTTGGGGCTGGCCTTCTGCCTGGTGCTGGTGGGAGGGAGCCTGGCCGGAGGGTGGCTGTTCCTGCCCCGGGGGGAGCCGGAGGAGGCCCTGGAGGGGCTGGCTCTGGTGGGATTCTGCCTGGCCGGGGCCCTGCCTATCTGGTGCGGCATGTTTGCCCTGTGCCATATGTTGGCCCTGGCGGTGCGCAGTCCGGCGGCCTGGACCGCCGGGTATTACCTGATGTTTTTCATGGGACAGCCGGTGCTGGTGTTTCTGGCGATTCTGCTGTTCGGCGTGTACGAGGCGTCTGCGCCGTTCACCCTGTTCACTGCGGTTGTGCTGCCCTATTCGCTGCTGATGCCCGCACTGCTGGATGGCTGGCTCACCGCCCAGTACCAGCTCTGGTGCTGGGCCATCGGCCTGGGATGGATGGCGGCCAGCACGGGGCTGGGGCTGTTTCTGTTTGGCCGGAGAGACGTTCGCTAGGGAGGAGGTTTCCGCGTGCTGATCGTGTGTATACTGCTGGCCCTGCTCTGTGCGGGGCTGGCTTTTTGGGTGTGGGCCCAGCGGCGCTCCCTGCGGGAGGCCGCGTACCGGCTCCGGGCGCTGGAGGATACGGGGAGTACCGCCCGCGTACGGCTGGCCGTACCCAACAGCGCGGCGGAGGAGCTGCTGGACGAGGTGAACCGCCTGCTGGAGCTGCGCCAGGCGGACAGGGCCGCTTACCAGGCGAGGGAGCGCGCCCTGCGCCAGCAGATCGCCAATGTCTCCCACGACCTCCGCACCCCCCTGACCTCCATCCTGGGCTATCTCCAGCTTCTGGAGGACCCCGGACTGACGGAGGGGGAGCGGCGGGCCAGGACGCTCCAGAGCCTGATTACCAGCTTTTATGATCTCTCACGGCTAGAGGGGGGAGAGTACCTGCTCCAGCGGGAGAAGGTGGACCTCTACGCCTCTCTGTCCGGTCTGCTGGCGGCCTTTTACAACGATTTCACCGACAGGGGCTTCGACATGGAGGTGGAGTTGGCCGAGGGGCTGCCCCAGGTGTGGGCGGACGCCGGGGCGGTGCTGCGGATTTTCACCAATCTGATCCGCAACGCTCTGGAGCATGGAGAGGGGCGCATGGAAATCCGTCTGTACCAGGAGGGCGGGCAGGTGGTCAGCCGGTTTTCCAACGAAACCCACGCCCTGACTGCGGAGGACGTGCCCCACGTGTTCGACCGCTTCTTTACCTCCGACAAGATGCGCACCGGCCGGAACACCGGCTTGGGCCTGGCCATTGTCAAAGCGCTGGCCGGGCAGATGGACTGCCGGGCGGAGGCCGCTCTGGAGGGGGATATGTTTGCCATCACCCTCCGCTGGCCGGTTGAGCGGAGGTAACAGGCTGAACGCTGCCGTATAAATTATGCGGCGGCGTTTATTCTGTCTTGACAAAGTAAAAGAAAACTGATATCGTTATCGCGTTAAGACTGAGGAACCGGAAAGCCTTGCGGCAGTAAGGAATTTCTAAACCGGCCAGTCTTATTTTGACGTATGGCGTCACTTTCCATTTAGTAAGTTAGATCAGACCGTAGAGAAGAAGAGGTTGAAGTCACATGGTAAAAATCGTACATAAAAAAGTACTCAACCCCAGCGTTACCCTGCTGGAGGTGGAGGCGCCTCTGATCGCGAAGAAGGCGAAGGCGGGGCAGTTCATCATCCTGCGCCTGGACGAGCAGGGCGAGCGCATTCCGCTGACCATCGCGGACTATGACCGCGAGAAGGGGACGGTCACTATTATTTTCCAGAAGGTGGGGCTGACCACCGAGCTGCTGGCCGAGCTGAACGAAGGCGACTCCATCCGGGACTTTGTCGGTCCGCTGGGGCTGCCCACAGAGCTGCCCGAGGGGGCAAAGCGTGTCTGCGTGGTGGGCGGAGGCGTGGGTTGCGCCATCGCCTATCCCCAGGCCAAGACCTGCCATGCTGAGGGGCTGGAGGTGGACGTGATCGCCGGCTTCCGCTCTAAGGACATTGTGATTCTGGAGGACGAGTTCAAGTCCGCCTGCGACCACCTCTACATTATGACCGATGACGGCAGTTACGGCGAGCAGGGCTTTGTTACCGTGAAGCTCAAGGAGCTGATTGATTCCGGCATCCACTATGACGCCGTCATCGCCATCGGCCCTATCCCCATGATGAAGTTTGTCTCCAAGACCACCGAGCCCTATGGCATCAAGACCATCGTCAGCCTGAATCCCATCATGATCGACGGTACCGGCATGTGCGGCGGCTGCCGCGTCACCGTGGGCGGCAAGATGAAGTTCGCCTGCGTGGACGGCCCCGACTTTGATGGCCATGAGGTGGACTTTGACGAGCTGATGAACCGCAACTCCGTCTACCGCGCCCAGGAGGCCGAAGAGAAGGAGCGCCACGCCTGCCGCATGGACCAGTTGGCCCATGAGCTGATGGATCACTGAGGAAGGGAGCCGAATACCATGCCGAATATGAGTTTGAAGAAGGTTCCCATGCCGGAACAGGAGCCCAATGTCCGCAACCACAACTTCCAGGAGGTCTCCCTGGGCTACACCAAGGAGATGGCTATGGAAGAGGCGGCCCGCTGCCTCAACTGCAAGCACAAGCCCTGCGTGGGCGGCTGCCCGGTCAACATCCGCATCCCCGAGTTTATCGCCAAAGTGGCCGAGGGCGACTTCCAGGCCGCTTATGATATTATCTCCGACACCAACGCCCTGCCCAGCGTCAGCGGCCGTGTCTGCCCTCAGGAGAGCCAGTGTGAGGCCCGGTGCGTCCGGGCCATCAAGGGCGAGCCGGTGGCCATCGGCCGGCTGGAGCGCTTTGTGGCCGATTGGTACCGGGAGAATGTCAACGCCATGCCTCAGAAGCCCCAGACCAATGGCATCAAGGTGGCGGTGGTGGGCTCCGGCCCCGCCAGCTTGACCTGCGCCAGCGATCTGGCCAAGCACGGCTACGAGGTTACCATCTTCGAGGCCTTCCACACCGCCGGCGGCGTGCTGGTGTACGGCATCCCCGAGTTCCGCCTGCCCAAGGCCATCGTGCAGAACGAGGTGGACAAGCTCACCGCCCTGGGCGTGGATCTGGAGACCGATATGGTCATCGGCAAGACCTTCGACATTGACGAAATGTTTGAGGAGGGCTATGAGGCCGTGTTCATCGGTTCCGGCGCGGGCCTGCCCATGTTTATGGGCATCGAGGGCGAGACCCTGGCGGGGGTGTACTCCGCCAACGAGTACCTGACCCGCATCAACCTGATGAAGGCCTACCGGGAGGGGTACGACACCCCCCTGAAAATCTCCGGCTCCGCCGCCATCATCGGCGGCGGCAACGTGGCCATGGACGCCGCCCGCTGCGCCAAGCGCATGGGGGCCGAGCACGTCTACGTGCTCTACCGCCGGGATGAGGAGGAGATGCCCGCCCGGAAGGAGGAGGTCCACCACGCCAAGGAGGAGGGCATCGAGTTCATGCTCCTCACCAACCCGGTGAAGGTGCTGGACGACGGCACAGGCCGGGTGGGCGGCCTGGAGTGCGTGAAGATGCGCCTCACGGCCCCCGACGAGAGCGGACGACGCGCCCCCAAGGTGGTGGAGGGCTCCAACTTCACCCTGGAGGTGGACACCGTGGTCATGAGCCTGGGCACCAGCCCCAACCCCCTGATCCGCTCCACCACCCCCGGCCTGGAGACCAACCGGAAGGGCTGCCTCCAGGTGGACGAGGAGACCATGGCCACCAGCCGCCCCGGCGTCTATGCCGGCGGCGACGCCGTCACCGGCGCGGCCACCGTCATCCTGGCTATGGGCGCCGGCAAGAAGGCCGCCGAGTCCATGCACCAGTACCTTCAGGAGAAGCACAGCAAGTAAACAGACAGGCTGAAGAGGGCCGCCCCGATGGGGTGGCCCTCTTGATACTGGAGCGGCGCGGGCATCTGCCCGCGCCGCATGCTTATGGATTTTTTACTTGGTGCCGAAGATACGGTCACCGGCGTCGCCCAAGCCGGGGACGATGTAGCCATGGTCGTTGAGCTTCTCGTCCAGAGCGGCACAGTAGATATCCACATCAGGGTGGTCGTGGTGGACCCGCTGAATGCCCTCAGGAGCGGCGATGATGTTCATAAGCTTGATATTTTTGACCTCATAATTTTTGATAAACTGGATGGCCGCAGAGGCAGAGCCGCCGGTTGCCAGCATGGGATCCAGAATGATGACCTCCCGCTCGGCGATGTCGTTGGGCATCTTGCAGTAGTACTCCACCGGCTCCAGGGTGTCGGGGTCCCGGTACAGGCCGATATGGCCCACCTTGGCGGAGGGAATAAGGGTCAGGATGCCGTCCACCATACCCAGGCCAGCCCGCAGAACGGGGACAATGGCCAGCTTTTTGCCTGCGATGGTTTTGAATTTGGCGGTGGTGATGGGAGTTTTGATCTCCACCTCCTCCAGGGGCAGGTCGCGGGTGGCCTCATAGCACATCAGCGTGGCGATCTCTGAGACCACCTCACGGAAGTCCTTAACTCCGGTGTTCTCATCCCGCAGGATGGACAGCTTGTGCTGCAGCAGAGGGTGGTCCAAAATGTGTACTTTTTCCATGTCCATGGCACGATTCCCCTTTGTGTTGTTCTTTTTCCAGCCGCTCCCGTTCCGCTTGGGAGAGCCGGTGGTAATTGGGCGTCAGTCCGGCCGCGTCGGTCAGCCTGCCCGCTCTGGTCAGCTCCAGTGCACACCGGGCAACCCCCCAGGCACTCTGGTGCCGCAGGTGGGGAGGCGCCAGCCGGATGTCCAACCCCAGTTCCTTGAGGGTAGTATAGCATAAAAGTGCGCCGTCTCCAACCAGAAATTGCGGATTCCCGCTCTTTTTTAGCTCGTCGGCCAGGGCGTCCAGGCCCACGGCCCGGTCGGGGCACAGGCGCTCCAAGCGGCCGCCTGCCGCACGGAAGCGGGCGTTGTAGACCTGGTTCCGGCGGGCATCCATGACTGCACAGATCTCCCCGTCCAGGTGGGCCAGACACCAGGCCATGGACTCCAGGGTAGAGCAGGCCGCGCAGGGCTTGTTCCCCGGCCAGGCCAGCCCCTTGGCGGCGGCGACACCGATGCGCAGGCCGGTGAAGGAGCCGGGCCCGGCCGCCACGGCGATGAGCTCCACCGCGTCCAAGGCGGTTCCGCAGTTGTCCAGCAGGGATACGGCCATGGGCATGAGGGTGCGGGAGTGGGTCAGGCCATTGTTCTGGAAGGACTGGGCAATCAGAGCCTCATCCTCACACAGCGCCACCGAGCAGGCGGTGGCGGAGGACTCCAGGGCCAATATTTTCATGCGTCCGTCCCTCCCGTGATGGTAATAATGCGCTCTCCTTCACCGGCTCCCCGCCGTATGTCCACCCGGAGCACGCCGTCCTCCAGCGCGTCGCTGACAATCTCGCTCCACTCCACGGCGCACACGCCGCCCCGGGCCAGATAGTCTTCCCACCCGATGTCGAACAGCTCGTCGGAGGAGCCCAGCCGGTACATGTCAAAGTGGAACAAGGGCAGACGGCCCCCCTCATATTCGTTGACAATGGTAAAGGTGGGGCTGGTGACCCGGTCGGGAACGCCCAATCCCCGGGCCAGTCCCCGTGTGAAAGCGGTCTTTCCCGCCCCGAGATCTCCGGTAAAGGCGACCACCGTCCCCGCTGTCAGCCGGGCGGCCAGCGCCTCGCCCAGCGCCTCGGTCTCTGCTGGGGAGTTGGATATATATTCCATATAACACCTCGAATGTGAAAATTCGCTTAAATATTATACCACACCCGTTTACCAAACGCAAAAAAGATGGTAAACTAAATTGATTTTAAGCACGGTTTTGGAAGGGAGGGATGTGGTTGAACTGGCTGACCGATTCGATCCGCGAATTTATACACCGGGGCGACCGGCTGCTGCTGACGCTCTGCCTGCTGGCCAGCGGCTTCGGCATGGTGCTGATTTACAGCGCCACCCGTTATATGAACCACTCGGCGGGGCTGCGCTGCATGCTGATCCAGGCGGTGGGCATCGTTCTGGGGGTGTTCGTCTATATCGCCATGTCCTCGGTTGATATTGAGCTGTTTACGGAAAAATCCTGGAAATGGCTCTTTCTGTTTGGACTGTTCATCAATTTGCTGCTCCTGACCCCACTGGGGATCGGCGCGGATGAGACAGGCAACAACAGTTGGCTGAGTATTCCCGGCTTTCCGGTCAATCTGCAGCCGGCGGAGCTGGCCAAGCTGACCTTCGTACTGCTGCTGGCCTGGCAGATGAACCGGCAGCGGGAGCGGGGACTCAGCCGCCCCTCCTCCGTATTCCAGTTGGCGGGCCACACCCTGGTCATGATCGGGTTGATTGTGGCGACCTCCGGCGATTTCGGTATGGCGCTGACCTATGCCTTTATCTTTGTCATCATGGCTTGGGCGGGCGGGGTGAAAAAACGGTGGTTCCTGCTGGCCATTGTGGTTTGTGTCATAGGGGCCGTGCTCATTTGGCCCCACATCAGCGACAAGTACTTCGCCCGGCGTATCACCGTGGTCATCGATCATATTATGGGCAATACGGAGACCATCAGCGAACAGACTCAGGGACAGGGCTTTCAGCAGACCCGCAGCATCCTGGCTATCGGCAGCGGGGGGCTGTTCGGTATGGGGTATCTCAAGGGGATTCAGACCCAGAGCCTCTCTGAGTCTGCCCTGCCCGCCCGGCACACCGACGAGATCTTTGCGGTCTGCGGAGAGGAGTTCGGCCTGATCGGGTGTATTGTTCTGCTGCTCCTGCTGGGAGCGATCATTGCCCGCTGCATCTGGGTGGCGCGGCGGGCCTGCTCGCCTCAAAGCGCTTTCATCGCCATGGGGTACGCAGGGATGCTGTTGGCCCAGGTTGGAGTCAACGTGGGAATGTGTCTCTATGTGTTCCCCGTTGTGGGGCTGACACTGCCGTTCATCAGCTATGGCGGCACCTCCATCGTCACCATGTTTGCGGCCATGGGCATTATCTCCAGTATCAAAATGCGCTCCCTTCCGAGCTGGCTGCGGGATCGGAGCCGTATTTGAACCAGTGGACGGGGGCTGTCCGATTTGGATGGCCTCCGCCGTATATTCTCCTTGATTTGGCAAAGACTACGGATGATTTCCAAACAAGGAGGTAATTGTCTTGAAACACCGCGTCCTTCTGCGCCGCGCTCTGCCGCTGGCAGTGCTGGCGGCGGTCCTGTACTCCGCTGGCTGGCCTGCATCTGCCTTTTTCTTCCAAAAAGATGAGGCGGTCCCAACCGTGGCGGCCATGACCAAAAACGGCCCGGCGGCGGAACCCATCTCCTTTTCCGAGGAGGACTTCGTTGTGGAAGGCTCCGGCAAGCTGGACAGCATTGTGATCACCACTCTGCCGGATGCCGCGGTCGGCTGTCTCACCCTGGGCGCTCAGGGCATCCAGGTGGGCGACGTGATTGCTATGGAGGCGGTGGACGGACTGCGCTTCACCCCTCTGGCCGCACCGGCCGGCCTGGAGGCTCAGTTCCAGTTCACCCCGGTCTTTTCCGACGGGCGGAGCGGCGATGCCGTCACCGTTGAACTCTACCTGCTGGCCGAGGCAAACGGCGCGCCGGTGGCGGAAAACCTGGAGCTCACCACCTACAAAAATGTGGCGGTGACTGCCCAGTTTTCCGCCGTAGACCCCGAGGGGGATCTGCTCACGTATCATATCCTCAACAAGCCCGCCCGCGGGGCGGTGACCATGCCGGAGGACGGCAGCAGCGAATTTGTCTACACTCCCTATGAAAACAAGACTGGCAAGGACTCCTTCACCTATGTGGCGGTGGATGCGGTGGGCAACTCCTCCGACCCCGCTACCGTTAAGATCAAGATTGAAAAGCCGAATACCAAGGTCACCTACGCCGACATGGACGGCGACCCGGCCCATAAGGCTGCCATCCGGCTGGCAGAGGAGGGGATCTTCGTGGGCGAGTGCATGGGTGGGGCCTATTTCTTCCAGCCCGACGCTGCCGTGACCCGCGGGGAATTTGTGGCTATGGCCATGAACGCCGCCGGTATGGAAGCCCTGGAGGACGTAGAGCGCACCGGCTTTGCCGACGATGTGTCGATTCCCACCTGGGCCAAGCCCTACGTCTCCTCCGCGCTGAAGGCGGGACTGGTGCAGGGCAGCCGCTCCAGCGATGGGCAGGTAGTGTTCCAGGCGGAGGAGCCCATCACCGCGGCAGAGGCGGCGGTGCTCCTGGACCGGGCCCTTCAGGTGACTGACGTGTCCGCCGATACGCTGGCGGAGGAGGGGATTCCCACCTGGGCGGCCCAGTCTGCCGCCAATCTTGCCACCTGCGGCGTACTGTCGCTGGACGGAGGCCTGAGTGCCCCACTTACCAGGGGCGAGGCGGCCGAGCTGCTGTGCGGCGCGCTGGAGTTGCAGGACAGCCGGGATGGCGGCTGGTTCTGAACTCTGAACAGAGAGAATGGGCCGGTTCCGTAGGGAACCGGCCCATTGCCTATGTGCGGCGCACCAGAAGCGAGAGACCCAGGGCGGCTGAGGCGCCGCCCAGCAGGACGAAAAAGCCCCAGAGAAAATTCCAGCAGGGGGAGGTCACATCAAACATCCAGGCCAGCAGGGAGTGCCAAAAGGACAGGCCGGCGGCAATGGCAAGGAGATCGAACAGGACATAGCTGCCGCCGAAGAGGTAGATCCACCGCCACCAGGGATTGCGGCCCCAATTCCGAAAGAAGGTGGCGACGCCCGCCAGGCACAGCACGGCCAGAAGGCCCATCAGGCCGAAGTAGAGGGGACCCTTTTGTGTCAGAACCCCCAGCCAGAAGGCGGCGTAGCTCTCCCGGTCCGCCAGCCCCCAGACACGGTGCAGATGAAACGCCCCAAAGAAGAGGAAAAACAGCGGCTCATACCACGCGATTTTCACAGCGCACCCCCCAATCTCCGCTCTACTCTACCACAGAGGAGGTGCTTTTGCAAGAATTGGACGGGGAAGGTTCGAAAGAAGGTTGAGAATAGGCCGGAACCGTGCTATAATATACCACTAGTGCGTATCATATTGTATCAAACTCTCGAACGAGGTGTGCTATGAAAATTGTTGTGCTGGCAGGGGGACTGTCTCCGGAGCGGAATGTGTCCCTCTCCACTGGAACCATGGTGACCGAGGCGCTGCGGGCGCTGGGCCACCGGGCGGGCCTGATCGACTTATATTTCGGCCTGGAGACGGGCGGGGCGGACGAGGCATTTTTTGACGCGCCTGTGTCCGAGGCCTACAAGAAAATCAGCCGCGAGGCTCCGGATCTGGATCAGGTGCGGCGCGGCCGGAAGGGGGACAGCCCCAGCATGTTCGGCCCCGGGGTGCTGGAGTTGTGCCGGATGGCCGACATGGTATTCCTGGCCCTCCACGGCACCTGCGGCGAGGATGGGCGGGTGCAGGCCGCCTTTGATCTGATGGGAATTCCCTACACCGGCGCGGGCTATCTGGGCAGCGCCATCGCCATGGACAAGGATCTGACCAAGCGGATGGTGGCCGACGTGGTGTCCACCCCCGGCTGGAAGACCGTCGCCTACACCGCCGCGGACATCGACCGACTGGTAGAGACTGCCCGCTTGCCCCTGGTGGTCAAGCCGGTGGCCAGCGGCTCCTCCATCGGTGTATCCATCGCCCACACGGCGGAGGAGCTGCGCCGGTCCCTCACTGAAGGACTGGCCCTGGGTGGGCGCACGGTGCTGGAGGAGTACATCAGGGGCCGGGAGATCCAGGTGGGCATCCTGGAGGATAAAGCCCTGCCCTCCATTGAGATCATCCCCAAGCAGGGCTTTTACGACTATGCCAACAAGTACCAGCCCGGCGCCGCTCTGGAGGTCTGCCCGGCGGAGATTACTCCGGAGGAGGAGGCGCGTGTGCGGGCCGCGGCCCTGCGGGTGTACGAGACACTGGGGCTGTCGGTGTACTCCCGCGCGGACTTCATCCTCACGGAGGACGGGGAGCCCTGGTTCCTGGAGATCAACACCCTGCCCGGCATGCTGCCCCAGGAGGCCGCGGCGGCGGGCATTGACTACAACGAGCTGTGCCAGCGCATTGTGCACGCCTCTCTGGAGGCCCGAAAACAGGGAAGATAAGGAGCGGAAACGGATTATGGAGCCGATGACCATACGTGAAATCATGGACGCGGTCGGCGGTAAGCTGCTGGGAGAGTTTGGGGATATCAACCGGATGGTGGGACGGGTGGAGACGGACAGCCGCACCATCCACGCTGGGTCCCTGTTTGTGCCCCTGGTGGGGGAGCGATTCGACGGCCACGCCTACATCAACGCCGCCCTGGAGGGGGGCGCTGCGGGCTGCTTTACCCAGCGGGAGCGGGAGAGCTATCTGCCGGGCAAGTTCTATATCAAGGTGGACTCCACCCAGCGGGCCCTGCGGGATCTGGCCAAGTATTACAAGAAAAAGTTCCCCATACCTGTGGTGGCCCTGACGGGCTCGGTGGGTAAGACCACCACCAAGGACATGGTGGCGGCGGTGCTGGGGGAGAAGTACCGGGTGCTCAAGACCGAGGGCAACCTGAACAACGAGATCGGCGTGCCCATGACCCTGCTGCGCCTCAGCGGGGAGCACGAAATTGCCGTGCTGGAGCTGGGCATGAACCACGCCGGGGAGATCGACTACCTCTCTGCCCTGGTGGAGCCCGATGTGGTGCTGATGACCAACATCGGCGACTCCCACATCGAGCACTTCGGCTCCCGGGAGAAGATCCTGGAGGCCAAGAGCGAGATCTTCCACCATGTCAAGTCCGGCGCCTTCGTGGTCATCAATGGGGACGATCCCCTGCTGAACACCCTGCCGGGGAAGCTCCCCTATGCGTTCACCCGCGTGGGCGCCGGAGAGGGGCTGGACTACCGGGCGGAGAGGCTGGTCAGCGACGGCAAGAGCCATATGACCTGTGAAGTAAAAACACCCCACAACTCTTTTCCGGTGGAGATCCCCGCCCTGGGCGACCACATGATCTACCCCACGCTGATGG
>OHRY01000712.1_pt1 | contig 11316 bp, 8 predicted proteins | sample 1578631 | NCBI WGS metagenome assembly OHRY01 (sample SAMEA3879570, study PRJEB24766) | human gut metagenome | biome: human-associated habitat; feature: feces | place: USA | collected 1985/1987
AGACCATCCGGGAGTGCACCCTGCTGGAGGCCCGGTGCAGCCTGCCGGGCATCACCGGGCTGGAGGACGCCTATGCCGGCCGGCTGGAGGATCTGATCTACGACGGCCAGAACCTGGGGTTCATTCTCCAGGAACAGAACCAGGGGCAGAAGGATTTCCTCCAGACCTACCTCTGGGCCCTGGAGCATGAGGACTGCACCACCCTGCCCGCCGCCCTGGAGATTGCCCAGCACCTGAACCGCTACCATGTGGTATATACAGACCAGCTTCAGGACGTTGCGAAAGCGGAGTTGCGGTCGGCAGGGAGTACGCTGGACCCAGCAGTTGCCGGCTGCTTCAACCTGGAACGGTACGGGCTGGATTTGCTGCGGAACAAGGGCTATATCCAGACAGCGGACGGCAGGGCTTACATTCTCGGCCCGCATGCTCAGATTCGGGCGCCTATGCAGATGCAGCAGATGTAACCCCAGATCAAATCTATATCAACACGAAACAGGGGCCGTTTTCCCGAAGAGGACAGCGGCCCCTGTTTTTTGTGCCCTTTTTCGGGAGGACGGCCCAGAGGAGGACGTCATGAAAGCAAAAGAAAAGGAGCTCCTGGAGTATCTGCAGCGCTACTGCCCCGGCCGGGAAAACGCCATCAGCGGCAAACAACTGAAAAAGAGGTTCCGCGTCCATGAGGCAGAGCTGCGGAAGCTGGTCCATAACCTGCGGGTGGACGGGGCGCCTATCTGCAGTGACCGCACCGGCTACTTCTACCCCGCCAACGCCTGGGAGGTGATTGCCACAATCGGGCATCTCCGGCGAATGCGGGACGGCGTGGAGAAGGCCATCCGCAGCTTGGAGAGGTCCACGGGGGACTTCCGCCTGCCTGGGGGAGGTGAGGCGGATCGCTAAGCCCTTCTTTCCCTGGGTAGGCGGGAAGCTGTTCCTGCTCCCCTACATCTTCCAGCTGCTCCCCAGGAGGGCGCCCCGCCTGCTGGAGGTCTGCGGCGGCAGCGGCGCGGTGACCCTGGGCCTGGGCGCCGGGTACGCCCCCCTGCGGGTGTACAACGATATCGACACGGATCTGGCCAACCTGTTCCGCTGTGCCCGGGACCGGCCCCTGGCGCTGCTCAGGGAGCTGGACTTCCTGCCCCTCCACGCCAGGGCGGACTTCGAGGTGGTGTTCCGCTTCCTCAACCACGAGTATGACCCCATGGACTACCTGGAGGAGGAGCTCCAAATCGCAGAGGACTACTTCCCGCCCATGGACAGGCAGGAGGTGAAGAAGCTCCTGGTGGGCCGGGCCAACCTGCCGGACGTACAGCGGGCTGCGGCCTATTATCTGAGCATCCGGTACAGCTACAGTGCCACCGGAAACAGCTTCGGCGGGCGCAGCGTGGAGCTGCGCCGCTTCCTCGGACTGCTCCGACGCGCCTCGGACACACTCCAGGGCGTGGTGGTGGAGAACAAGGACTGCTGCGACGTAGTCCGACAGTACGCCCGGCCGGGTGCGGTGATCTATGCGGACCCGCCCTATCTGGAGGCGGAGAGGATGTACGCCCCCTCCTTCGACCTCCGGGACCACGTCCGGCTCCACGACTGCCTGTGCGCCCCGGCGGCGCGGGACAGCCACATCGTCCTGTCCTATAACAGCCATCCGGACATTCTGGACCTCTTCGCCCCGGACTTTTATATTGTGGGCTTTGACCGCCCCAACCCCATGGCCCGGCAGGAGGACTCCAGGTACCACGAGCTGCTCATGACCAACTTTGACCCAAGCCCCATGCTCAACCGCCAGCTCTCCCTGCTGGATAACCCCGGACTGTTGTCCAGCGACCGGCCGGAGCTGCGGATCCTGTCCGCCCCTACCGGGCGGCTGCCTCGGGTGTGGGACTGGCCGCAGGACTAAGAATACGAGGTGAAAACAGAAGATGAAATTTACCATCTGCCATGACACAAGCAAGAAGACCCTGGCCATCCCCCGGGCCGTCCTCCAGCTCTCCGGACTGGAGGACGCGGAGCGGCTGGCCCTCCATGCAGGACATGGCTGCGTGGTGCTCACCCGGCAGGAGGGCACTGCAAGGGAGCGGCTGGAGGCCATCCGGCTGCTCCACGATCTGAACGTCGGCATGGTTGTCCGCCTGGCCCTGGACAGCCGGGCGGCCAGCGGCATGCCGTGCAAAAGAGCGTCCGAGGTATTCCGAACCTATGACGCGGAGTTCCTGGACATGCTGGAGCACTGCGGCGTGGATTTGTTCGGGCTGGGCGCCCTGCTGGCCCGGGAGGAGGATGCCGAATGAGCCTGGCCTATTACACCATGGATGATCTGCGGCTGGGCCGGGGCGGCTTCCTACAGAAAGGCTGGACGATCCGGCAGCGCCCGGAGCTGGGGGAGGCCCTGGAGCACTACCGGGGCATCCCCATCACCAAGCGGAAGGTGCTGGGCCTGACGGACGGCTTCCATGTGCTGGAGCTGGTGAAGAACGTGCCCCTCTTCCCAGATGATCCAGAGGGGGAAGATGTGCTGGCCTCAGAGTTGGGGGAGCCGCTGCCTCAATGGGCGGACACTCCAGAGGCCTGCCAGGCATTCCGCGCCTGTGTAGAGGAGCTTGGCCTTCGCTACCAAATTGAGGGCAAGATCCTGGCCCCCATCCCCGTCAACAAGAAGCAGCGCCGCAAGAAGCTGGCGGGGAAATACCTCTGGCCCGACGTCCCTGGTAATCCTGCCTCCGCCCTCCGGTGGGTGTATCTGGCCGGGAAGGGCTGGCTGGCCCCCACGGTGCTCAAAGAGCACGCCGCCGTCTTCCCCTTGGTACTCAAGGTGTGGGCGGACGGCATCACGGACAAAGGCGACTACCGCCCCCTGGAGCTGGAGCCCTGGGAGTTCCGCCTCCTGGCCCGGCGCACTCTGGAGCGGCTGGAGCAAAATATGACAAAATGTGAAGTCTGCAAATAAAAAGTCAATAGGGAAATGAAGAAAAATTGAGAGGAGGGGAAAAGGACATGCCAAAAGCAGCCAGCAGGTAAAGGACGCTGGCCGGATTAGCAGGTATGTAGCAGTAAGGATTATTTCTGAGGCAGGATAATCGTTGCTTTGGAGAAACCTTTCCAATCCAAGCATTGCCCGCAGCGGTCACAGTAAGGCTGGTATTCCCGTTCGAGAGTTCTCCCACATTGGGGGCAAACTGGGAAACCAGTCAGGCCGTGAAAGAAGTGAAAGCAGCGGATATGTGTAACCGGCATTGGTTCGCGGAAGGCCATCTCTCGCCAGAGTTCTGAGGGGATCAACAGGTCATTTGGCGTCAGATCAAAACCAACGCAGAGCTTTTCCAGCGTCAGGATCGTAGGCGCAGTCTTGCCCCGGGCAATGTCAGCGAAGTATCTGGAGCTGAGGTCGCATCGTTCCGAGGCGGCTTCATAGCTGAGTCTTCGAGTATCACATAATTTGAGGACGGAGGTGGATAAATTGTCTAAAAACATCTTAATCGCTCTCTTTCTGTCATAAGATGTTTTTAGCGTAAATGCAGTATCGTTCCCCAACAAGGAAGGATGCTTCCTTAATTTCCCTCCAAGGATGCCAGATATTCTTTTACTCTGCCATAGTAGATGCGCAGGAACTTGTTGGCGCCGGCTGTCATGTAAACCAGATAGGGTTTGCCCTCGGCTCGTTTCTTGTCCATGAAACGGTACACTGGATCATCCTGGGGCTGTGTTTTCAGTAGGCAGTCCATAACCAGGAATAAGGCGCGGCGCAGCTCCGGCGCCCCGCTTTTGGAAACCCTCGTACTTTTGGCCTCGTGAGTGCCGGACTGGTCAGCGCCAGGGTCAACACCCGCGAAAGCGGTAATGGCGTTTCGGTGGGTAAACCGGGTCACATCCCCGAGCTCCGCCATGAGCTGAGGGCCAAGAGAATCGCCTACGCCGTGCATGGCCATGACGACGGGATATTCCGGGAGCTGCGCTGCCAGGGCCTGCATTTCAGCCTTGAGCCGTTCCATAGAGGCAGAGATAGCGTTCAGCGCATCAATGGCCTGCCGGACCATGGTTTTGGTCAGGGCGTCCCTGGGGAGCATGGCGATCAGGTCCTGTGCTCCGGCGTGGACCTCAACGGCTTTGCTCTGGCTGAAGTTGTAGCCATGCCGTTTACACCACTTGCGGTAACGCTCGGTAAATGCGGCAAGGCTCATGTTCCGCACACAGTCCACATGCCAAAAGGTCGTGGCAAAGTCCACCCACTTCTGGCTGCCGTCCTCACGGACAGGGCTGTCAAATAGGGCGTTGACACCGGGATAGGTCTGGTCAAGAAGGGCGATGAGGTTATTTTTCATCATCGTCTTAGTCTTGGTGTATAGACTCTGCTGCCGGTTCAGTGTTTTCAGTTGCATTCGAATCGTATCCATGGGTGTATGTTGGCGCAATTCTGCCCAGTTGTCAATACCGTACCGGGCAATCTTGCGGGAATCCGCCTTGTCTGTTTTCACTTTGCGCAGGGTGTTATTTCCGTAGTCCTTGATGAGCTTCGGATTGACTGCACTGACGAAGACGCCCTCATCATGAAGAAAGCGGGCTACTGGCTCATAGTACCGTCCGGTGTGCTCCATGACTACCCGTGTCTCACCGTCCAGGCTTTTCAAGTAGTCTGCCAGCTCCTTGAGTTCGCTGCCGGTGTGACCAATAGAAAATGGTTTTGCTACCACTTCTCCAAAAGGACGGAGGACAGACACCATGCTCTTTCCTTTGGAAACATCGATCCCTGCAACATTGTTCATATTGATCGCTCCTCATCATGGATTTGTTTTGGCGACCAGCCATTCCACCATTGCCGATCCAATCTATTTGATGACACGGGCGCACCAAGGAGGTGGCTCAACCTGCATAAATCGAACGCTGCGAATGAGAGGCTGGCTGACGGACTTCACTACGGACGCTATGGTCCTTGGAGGAACACATCAGGCCAAGACTCTCTCATTCTAACAGCTTTGGCAACGATGCGGAAAAAGACACGGCTGGCTGCCGTGCCTTAGACCGTAAATACATTGTAATAGGAGGAACCCCATCGTGAAACGCACCATTCTGAGATGCGCCGCCGGCCTGTTGATAGCCGCGGCGCTGCTCCCAACCGCCCTGGCGGCGGAGCCATTCCCCGCGGTCACCGAGGTGCAGGTCTGCTATCCAACCTCTATCACCCGCAGTGAGGACGGCACGGAGATCCGCAAGGTCTATGACCTTTCCCCGGAGCAGGACCCTGCCGGTATCCCACGGTCGGACTTCGAGCAGGACGGCTTCCACTACACCCTGACGGATCTGCTTCAGCAGGAGCTGCCGGAGCATGAGAGCCGCCCGCACACGGAAACGGTATCGTTGGAGAGTAAAAGCAAGGATATGGAGTCCATCCTGACCCTTCTGCCCCAGGAGAAGGAGTTCGTCACAGAGGACGGACTGTCCGGCACCCTGTCCCTCCAGCTGGACACTGTCCAGCTGGAGGCGGCGGGCTGCGGCAGCTCCACCCGGGAGGTGTCCGCCACCCGCTCCTATCCCAACCTGGCCAGCCAGGATACCGCCAGCATCCCCAAGAGCATTGAGGAGGACGGGCGTACCCTCACCCTCCAGAATATTGACTGGCGGACGGACAACACCACCGGCATGTCCGGCTACGCCATTGGAGACCGCTACACCGCCGTGGCCACCTATACCGGCACCGCCACCAGCAGTTATGTCACCGGCTATACCGTCACGGCAGACTACACCGGTACCGTCAGCCGCATCGCCCTGAACCGGGTGCGCTACGTGGCCATCTTTGAGGGGGAACCCCTGGAACCCACCGTACCCATGGAGGAGCCTGGGGACGGCCTGGCCCAGTTCAACTGGGCGGCCATCCTGCTCCCGCTGGGCGTGGTCTTTGCTGTGGGCGGCGTGATTGGAGCCTGCCTGTTCGTCAAGCGGCGCCGGGAGAACAAGGAGGATTCGAAGTGAAGAAGCTGGCCACCCTGTGCCTGGCCGCCTGCCTGGCGGCGGCCCTGGCTACCCCGGCGGGTGCTTTAGATTACGCCATTGACGCGCCGGAGGGGCCGGACTACGGCAAGCCCACCTCGGTGGAGGTGGTACACACGGCAGACGGCGGGGCCCTGAAAAACGAGGACATCAGCAAGAATGCCGCCCTCATCCCGCCGGGCTTCGGAAGCGCCAGTGCGGATACTCTGAACACCGGAACCTGGCTTACCCCCAATCTGGCCCCGGAGGGTATGGCAGTGGGCGCCGTCAACGGCAGCGGGATGCCCGTTGTGTTCCCGCCTTCTGTGGACACCTTCACCGCCGTCCCCGCGGAACCGGAGCAGGAGACGGAATCTGGCGGCACCTTGGGCTATACCCCGGTGGCCTCGGACCTCTACTACTCCGGCGGATACCTGGGTACCTTAAAAATCCCCGCCATCGGCCTGAGTGTGCGGGTCTATGAGGATACAGACAGCTCCACGCTCATGAAGGGCGCGGGACATTTCAAAGGCACCAGCATCTGGGATGGAAACTGCGCCATCGCCGGACACAACCAGGGGGTGCGGGACGACTTTGGAGATCTCCACACCCTGGAGCGGGGAGATACCATCACCTGGACCACCAAGCTGGGTGTCCGCACCTATGAGGTCACCAGTGTGCAGAAGGTCAAGGAGACGGATACCAGCGGCACCGCCCCTTCCAACGAGAACAAGCTCACTCTCTACACCTGCGTGCGTAACCAGAGGACCTACCGCTGGCAGGTGCAGGCGGCGGAGGTTGTGTAACCTGCTTTGTTTTGCGGGCTCATTTTCTCCACCGGGCCCCCCCTTTGCTATAGACTTTTCCCCATATTTCCGGTATGTTGTTGCTGTAAGGAACACAAGGACAGCAGAGGAAAGAAGGAGGTCAACCGTATGAAAAGGAAACAGCTTATTCCGGCGGTATTGGCAGGTACCTTGATAGGCGCAGCACTGGTGGGGCCCGCGTCGGCGGGGGTGGTTGCCCTCACTGCAGCCCCAAGCACCCAGACCTTCTATATAGACGGCAAGCAGGTGGATCTGGAAGCGTATGTCATCCACGGCCACAACTATGTGCAGCTCCGGGATGTCGGCCGGGCGGTGGACTTCGGCGTGGCGTATGACCAAGGCACCAACCGTGTCCTGGTAGACACCAGTTCCCCTTACACAGAGGAAAGTGCGGTGTCCGCCCCCTCCGGGGTGGTCACCATCCCCCAGTCGGACGAGCCCCTCCGGCTGAAGGAGGGAGACAAGGTGCTCTGCGACGACGGCACCACTTATGAGATCACGGACCTGCGTCTGTGGGAGGAGCCGGAATCCCTGCCCGCCTATGACCAGACGCGCTTCCCGGAGCTGGAGTTGCCGAAGGCGGAGGTGCGTCGGTTTCAAAGTGAATATGGGGACAACCTGCACATTCGAAACCTCTATGAGACCCGGCGGATGGAGTACACCATCTACAACGCCGCGATGAACTGCCCAGAGCTGTGGGCGGATGGCAGCCCCACCCTCAACCTGCACCTGGGTATCTCCGCGCAGAACGCGGTGCAGATGTTCTGGCCCTGGCAGGAAGACCAGCTTACCCAAGTATTCTGCTCCGCGCCGGGGGCCCGGTTCGAGGTGGAAGCCTGGGATGTGTACCACGACGGGAAATATCTCTATACTGAATATAATATCAGAGGGACGTGACCCAACAGCGTCCCAAACAAACCGGCGGGAGGCAGCAAGCCTCCCGCTTTTTGCTTAGGAGGGAAGTTTGCAAATGAAACGAATCATCAGCCTGATGCTCACCCTGGCGGTGGCCCTGTCCCTGCTGATCCTGCCGACGGGTGCCGCCTCCACCCCGGAGGAGGCCCTGGGTGAGGTCAACATTTACAGCGGCGGCTATTCCATGAAGTACCTGGCCGTCAATGGAAAGGTACAGACCCAATCCTATACCTATTTCCTCTATGAAAACAGCGCCGGGGAAACCCAGGAAATCCCAGCGTACTGTGTCAACCCCAACCAGTACGGCGTGCCCCAAACAGTTCCAGAGGGGGAGAGCATCCGTTATCTGGCTGAGGAGAAGGCCAGCGATCCCAAGGTAGTGGGGCTGATTGCCAATATGTACCCCCACCGCTCCTTGGAGGAACTGGGGCTGGATAACAAATATCAGGCCTTTTACGCCGGCAAGATTGCCCTGTGGTGCTACCTGATCCCCGAGTGGGACATCAGCGCCGTCACCGTGGCCCCCGGCCTTACTGGCACGGAGCGGGAGATTGGGGAAAATATCCTCAACGCCGCCGTCCAGATCTACACGGAGGGCACCCGGTGGACCAGCGTGGCGGAGCCCCAGCTCACCACCTCCCCGGACCAGGAGACGGCCTACCCCGTCACCATTGACGGGGCCGCCTACCGCCAGCAGGTGTTTACCGTCACCTCCCCTACCTGGGTGGACGGACAGGCTGTCAATGTATCGTTCCAGGATGGGACGGACGTACCGGAGGGCGCCCGTATTGCGGATGAGAACAACCAGGATATTACCCAGGTCAAGGTCTCCAATACCGGAGACGGCTACAAGGGGACCTTCAAGGTGCTCTACCCAGAGGACAGCGTAGCGGGCCAGAGTGGCAGCGTCCAGCTCTCCCTCTCAGCCGATGTGTACCAGTATGTCGTATTTTACGCGCTTTGCCAGGAGGTTGACCAGTACGGCAACCTCCAGAGTTACCTCTGCGACACGGATCCCAAGGTCAGCCTGCTGCGAAACGCCATCTCTAACTATTCGGATACCGACGAGCCGGATGACCCAGACGAGCCTACGCCCCCTCCCAGCGAAACCGCCCTCAAGATCACCAAGTATGAGGCGGGCACTACTGTCACCCTCTCCGGTGCCACCTTCGAGGTGGTGGGCCCGGACGGGGACACCATCGGCGTCTACACCACGCCGGAGTCCGGTTCCATCACCATCCCTCTCACAGAAGTGGGCAATTACACCATCTATGAGCGGGTACCCCCGGAGTATCATCTGCTGGACGAGGAGCCGGTCAAACAGGTCACCGTGAAGTACGGGGAAACCGCCGAGGTGGACTTTGAAAATGAACCCTACGGCGACCTGCGTATCGAGAAGATCGACGCTTCCACCGGGGCCAGCCTGGCCGGGGCACGGATTCAGATCAAGCACATTGAGAGCGGCGCGACCTATACCGGTACCACCGGCACCGGCGGTTCCTATACCTTCACGGAGCTGAAGCCGGGGGCATACGAAATCCGGGAACTGTCCGCTCCAGAGGGGTGGGAGCGGGATTCCCAGACCTATACCACCACTGTGGTGGCAGGAGACTGCGTCACCTACACCCTGAAGAACGAGGCCCTGCCCGGCCTGAAGATTATCAAGTACGACCGAGAGAGCCATGAGACCATGCCCGGCGTCACCTTCCGTATTTGGCGGGATGGGGAGTTGCTGGGGGACTATGAGACAGACGCTTTGGGAGAAATCCTGCTCACGGACTGCCGGCCGGGCACCTACCGCGTCCAGGAGGTGGACACTGGGGACAGTGGACATCTGGTGGATTTCACCCCGCAGGAAATTGAACTGAAGGCCGGAGACAGTATTAAGGAGCTCTACTTTTTTAACGACCAGAAGCCCGGGATCTGGCTGGTCAAGGTGGACAGCGCCGACCCGTCCAAGGTGATCCCCAACGCCAGGTTCCGCATTGAGGCGGTAGACGGTTCCTGGGGCCCGGCGGAGTTCACTACCGACCAGAACGGCGAAATCGACCTGTCCGAGCTGCCCACCGGGGCTTATGTGGTCACCGAGCTGGAGTGCCCCGGCTACATCATCGATGAGACCCAGCGCATCATCCAGATGGAGGCCAACCAGACAGCCCGGTTTGTGTTCACCAACTCTGTGAAACCCTCCCTGAACCTCATCAAGCTGAGTTCGGACGGTTCCCGGCTGGCTGGGGTCACCTTCCGCATCGCCAAAATTGAGGACGGCACCCACTACCTGGACCGCACCACTGATGAAAACGGCGAAATCCTGATTTCCGGCTTGGAGCCAGTGGTGTATTCGGTCAAGGAGCTGGACACCACCTCAGACCACATCAGCGACCCGGTGGAACGCCATGTGGAGCTGTTCCCCGGCAAGACCTCCACGATCATCCTAGAGAACGACATCCGCCCCAACCTGACGGTGGTGAAGCGGGATGCCGACACCGGGGAGCCCGTGCCGGATACCGTATTCCTGGTGGAAGCGGCGGACGGCCACAGCGTGGATGAAATCAAGACCGGGGCAGACGGAACGGCCACCCTGGAAAATCTGCTGCCCGGGGTGTATCAAATTTCAGAAAAATCGGTTCCCTCCCCTTATCTCATGGACGCGGAGCCCCAGTTGGTCACCCTCTATCCCAACCGGAACCACACCGTCTATTTCGAGAACCACAAAAAGCCCACCCTTACCATCCAAAAGGTGGACAGCATTACCGGCAGCCCCATCCAGGGGGCCAAATTCCAGGTCTGGTACGGAAGCAATGGCACCGACACCGGCGAGCTGAACGACCTGGGGACCTACTTCACTGACGCCAGCGGCCAGATCGTGCTGGAGGACCTGCGAGGCGGCTGGTACCGGGTGACGGAGCTGGAACCCGCCCCCGGCTTCACCATCAAAGAACCCACCACCCAGGAGTTCTACATCACCAGCGGCAGGGACAGGACGGTGACCTTCCAAAATGTCCCCCTCAACGCCATTGTGGTGGAGAAATATGACAGTGTCACCGGCGAGGCCCTGGGCGGGGCCACCTTCCAGCTCCGCTACCTGGGAGGCGCCTCCGGTACCGGCGGCACCGTGATTGGACAGAAGGTGACCGGCTCCAACGGCATGGCCATCTGGACGGGCCTGAAGCCAGGATCGTACATCGTGGAGGAGGTGGATCCGGCGGACGGGTACAGCATCATCCAGTCCTCCGAGACCGTCTACCTGGCAGACAACGGGGAGCAGAGTGTCATCACTGTCCGCTTTGAAAACATGCCGGACGGGAACCTCCTGATCCGCAAGGTGTGCTCGGCCAACCCCAGCGTGACCCTGCCTGACGCAGAGTTCAAGGTCACCTATGCGGACGGCACCCTCATTGGGGACTCCAACGGCATCTACCGGACGGACGAAAATGGTGAGATCCTGATCTCCGGCCTCCAGCCCGGAAAGAGCGTGGTGGTGACGGAAACCCAGGCCCCTCCGGGCTACCTCATCGATACCCAGGCCCAGACCGTGCAGATCAAAGAGGGCCGGACGGTCAGCCTCACTTTTAAGAATCAGCCGAAGGGTGAGCTGATCATCCAGAAACGGGACAGC
>OHRY01000715.1_pt1 | contig 11249 bp, 10 predicted proteins | sample 1578631 | NCBI WGS metagenome assembly OHRY01 (sample SAMEA3879570, study PRJEB24766) | human gut metagenome | biome: human-associated habitat; feature: feces | place: USA | collected 1985/1987
GTTCCGTGTCATTGCCATTCCAAGGCACGTAGAACATGTCCTTCTGCGGAACGAACCGGAAGGTGTAGGTCGTGTCTGCTTTCTGCTGCGCAATGACAGGAAAAGTTACCGTCATCAGCCACAGAAACAGGGTGAGAAAAGTGATTTTTCTGCTCATATAAACTTGAATTTATTATCTTTGTCTTCTCCAAAGGTAATAAATGCCATTCAGCGCCCAAAATATTACAAAAACTTTTTCTGTTGAAATACAGCGTTTTATAAAAATTGTCGTTTGAGCACTTTTCAAATTGTCGTTTGAGCACTTTTTTTTGTCGAATTAGCACTTTTTTGTCGCTTGAGCACTTTTTGAAAATGAGCTTCTGAGACCTTTTTCATCGGCTTTTTACCACACAAATTATTCCAGATTTGCTTTTTTCCACTTGCCAGGCGTACATCCTTCCTTCTCTGTAAATGATTTGATAAAGTTACTGCGGGAAAGAAAACCGGAAGACTCAGCCAGCTTCTGTATATTGATTTCCGGATGCTCCTTCAGTATGTTTTTCGCATACTCCAACCGGAGACCGGTTATCCATTCGCGGAATGTCATTTTATACGTAGTCTTGATATAAGCGGAAAGATAGGTACGGTTCGTATGAAGTATTTCGGACAGTTCTTTTATGGTAAGTCCCTGCTGGACATAGCCGTCTGTCTTTATCCAGTTGGCCACTTTCTCTATAATTTCTGTATAGGACACTGGAACTTCTTTCTCAGAAACTATTTCAGGTTCTGTTTCCGTATCTGTCAGAAGTTCTTCTTCAGACTGTATATCTTGCTCAAAAGCATTTTCCACCTGTTCATAGAACAGCAGGTAGTTCTGATAGCTGTAGAAAAGATAGCTGTAGAACGGTATTGACGACAAAATCCAGATAAAAACATATTTGTCTGGCAGAAATGTCAGCAATCCGCATCCGACACCGAAGATAACAGCCCAATAAGTGAATATGGAAAGCCATTCGATATATGTGCCTATATCATCCGCCTGAGTTTCATTGAAAATCCGAATGGCTCTACGATATGCAATTATGACTCTGCGAGCTAAAACGACTCCAAAAACGATTAACCAGACAGCTAAAGCAAATAAAGAGATTTTTTGCATGATTCCGCTTGGCAACAGGAACAACACAACTCCGGAAAGAGTTGAGAATATAATCCATAAAATGATATGTGTCCACACACGCCGTTTGGTAATGTAAAAACAATCAAGCAACATTATCAATGCCGAACTGAACAGAGAATAGCACAGGAAGTATGTGGACATGTTCATCAATATGGAAGAATCCGCATTTTTGAATCGAATACCAAAGAAGAAATGTACCGAATAATTTGCCGAAAGCAGCAGCATAGCTATACCCATAATCTGTCGGGAGCGGAGATAATTCTTGAAAATTTTCTTTTCAGGAGTCTTTGCAAACAAAAAATAAAAGCCGAAGAATAACATCAACGGCAGTGCGGCACAAAGTGAAAAACTGTATATAGATGGTTCCATTGTTATGCTTATTTGATTTTGATACAAAGTTACGAAAAATATTGGTTTTCAGGATTATTTTCCTGAGTTCTTTTTTATATTTTAATCATACGGAAACGCTTTGATATTATACAGTTATCGGATTCACTTTCATGGTGGAGAGATTCAGGTACAGCCCGTGATGCTCGATCATACCGTTGCGGAACATTTTCCACAGGATGTTGCAGCCGAGCTGTGCCAGTGTGGAGTTGATGAACAGGTCCTGTTTCTCCAGAGCCTCCGCCAGCGAACAGCTCGGTCCGGAATCCTTTTCCTTCACTCTTGCGTATTTGACATATCGTGTGATCACCTTCAGCGATTCCACCGTTTCGTACAGCTTGGATGCCGGCTGTCTGATTTTCTTAGGTACGGTTCCGAGGATGACCTGTCCCGTATTCTGCATGTTGCCGAAGTCCATCCAGTACAGTGGTGTTTCGTGGCTTCTGTATTCCGAAACCGGCACGGCTTTCAGTATGTTCCAGAGGTCGAGACGGGACTTTATGTTGTCCGTGCAGGTAATCATTATGTTGGCCAGATTATCCCGTCTGGCGTCCTTCAGGGCTGCCGGATAGATGTCCGGTACCGCCTTCCAGTCGTTGCCGAAGAAGTTGTTCATGCGTGTGACGAGGCACTGCGCCTTGTTCAGTCCGATGTCCGAAGGGCTGAAGAGCTGCCGCCCGATGTTGGCTTCCGTCACGATGTCGGAATCATACAGTGTCACGAACAGTCCGGGATGTCCGAGTCCCCTCAGTGCCGTGTCAAGCCTGGCCAGGCAGGTAAGCACCTGTGAGCCTGTTCCTCCCGCTCCGATAAGGTTTACCGTTACCGGATGCTGCGGGTTTATGAGATAGTTGTCGATGTAGTGTACTCTTTTCATTTCAGTATGTCTTTAAGTTTCATGTTGTTCAGTTGTTTCAGTTCGTCGAGGTTGAAGTCCCTGTCCCGTGCCGCCTTTGCCACCAGCACGAGGTTTGACCTTGTCGGGTTCCCGTTCCCTCCCAGGTGGGTGAATTCCGTCAGCCAGAATTTCCGTTCCCAGTACTGCAGCAGCTTTTCATAGGTCAGGTCCTTCGGCAGCTCTATCCTGGCGTTTCCCAGACATACGCTGGAACCTGTCACGTTGAAGAACGGTGCGGCATACAGTACGGTATCCGGTCTGGGAACGTTCCCCTTGTAGGCATAGATTCTCATTCCGTGCTCTCCGGCCTCGTAGATTACTCCCGGCAGGTAATATTCCGCGTTTTCTATTTTGAGTGCGGTGCTGAAGAACATCATCCGCTTGTGCGGTGGATTGTACCACACGTATCTTTCGCTGCCCTTGCGCGAGTCGCAATACAGCAGGTTGTCGGGTATCTTCCCGTATGGAGTGGTACCGTGTCTTTCCGAGTATTCCTTCACGAGGGTGTTCATGAATTCCAGTGTCACCGGTCTTCCTTCCGTCATGTTTCCCCGGTCGTCAATACCCCGGATTTCAAGGAAGAAGTTCTTGTCCCCTTCCGAGGCATAGGCTATCAGTGCCGCCCTGGGGTTGAGCGGTGTCTTGATCTTTCTGGTCAGTTCGTTGCTGTCTATCATATGCTTTCAGATTGGTTTATATTGTGATGTTGATAAATTTTTCCGCCCATTTGAAGAAGCGTTCCGGGTAGTCGTCCATGCGGAACAGTTCCTCCGTTTCCGGAGACAGGTCACAGGTGGTGACCGGAATGATGTCGTATGTCTCCCGGCTGTAGGAGTTGTAGTAGTCCACGAGGTTGTCCGTCACGGGATCATTGCAGTCATAGACGACCCTTATCTGCCTGTTGAGATACATGGGCAGGTAGTCCGGTTCCTCTTCATAAAACGGGTCGTAGCCGTATTCCATGATGCCGCGTTCAGGCGAGAGGAATTCCAGACCTTCCTTCATGGCGGAGAGCAGGGACTGTTCGTATCCGTTCGCCGGCTTATACCGTCCGATTGCCTTCGGCAGGTCCTTGTAGTAGGATTTCCGTTCCACTCTCCTGAGCAGACTGTGTATCCTGCCTTTCTCGTATGAATGCAGCAGTTTCAGCCGTTTTTTCCTGTCGTCCTGTTCGTCGTCATTCTCTTCAGCCAGCCAGGTAAGCGCATATTCCGTGTCATCCTCGTCCAGTATGGTGTCAATTCCGTTTGCCTGCATCAGGTTGTGGATGAAGGTGACAGATATGCGTCTCAGTTCCGGCCCGAGATTTTCCACAAATTTCACAGGGAAGTAATACAGCGTAAGTTCTCCCCATCTGTGGCATTTCCAGAGACGGAAAATGAGTCTTTCCCCATCCTGCTCGATGTTTACATTCATGTCATTGCCGACAAGGTCGCTCATTTCATCATGCAGTCTCGTTATTCCTTCCGCCATTGTGAGTCCCGGTGCATGTACCGCTTCCTTTTTCATAAGACTCGCATATCTGAAAAAGGAATCACGCAGGTACTCGTAGTTTTCCCGCGTGATCAGGTTGCACGGCTTTCCGTCAGGACTTTCCGAGAACAGTTCCGGCGGAGGCATCGGCGTGAATGTGGTGTTCAGAAAAGAATTACGGCACCGCTGGGTGCCGCAATCCGTTTCTTCCTTTCCGTGCCGTAATGCACCTTCCTTTCGGTTTCCGCAATGATAAGTCTCGCGAGCTGTTCCGCCTGATATCCGTCCAATGGTACACATGATTTCTTCTTTTTTCTGTAGTCCTTTGCCATATCCTTTATCCTTTTGTTCCGATAGTTGTCTTGAACTCATATTCTGTCATGTCCTCCCTGATGACCGGTCCGTGAACGGTAGCCGTCGTCAGTTCCGGGTACATGTTCGAATAGTAGTTCATGACCATGTCCGGCGAGATGTTCGGATCCGGGTCCTGAAGAGTAATATACTCTGTTCCTTTCTTGAATCTGAATGAGCGTGTCATTCCTTTAATTTCGAGTGCCATGTCTTAAACTGTCTGATAAGGTGAATACTTGGGTTCCAGCATGGACTGCGGGAAATCGATGTATTCCTCGTAGTCCTTCTCACTGTATGCGGGGTGTTCCTGATCGGAGAGGTACGGTTGCTGTTCGTCCTCCTGCATGAACCGTTCTTCCTGCCAGTCCTGAATTTCAGGCTGCGGCGGATATTGAGGTTGGGAAGGCTGCTGTCCGCCTGTCAGCTGTACGTATTGCGCGTGCGGCTGTATCTGCGGTCTTGCTTGCGGCTGTGGCGGCTGTTGTTGCGGTGGCCATATTCCTGGCTGTTGCGGATGCTGCGTGTATGCCTGTTGTGGTCTCTGCGGTACCGGCTGTTGCGGACGTTGCGGTTGCGGATTTCTCTGTACCGGTGTCTGTGTGTATACTGGCTGTTGGGAGTGTGGCTGTTGCTGCTGTACCGAAGGTTCCGGCTGTGCCTCCTGTTCCATCAGGTCGAAGAGGCTTCCCCGGTTCATTTCCGTGTCGGCTGCCTTTATCTTCTCCTCGATTTCCTTCAACTGGGCGGCATTCGCGTGTGCTTTCGCCTGTGTAAGCACGCTGACGGCTTCCCGATGGTTCCTGGCGGCTGTCAGTTCTTCCGCCTTCTTCATCAGTTTCTCGTACTTCTCCCGTTTCTCGCGTTCTTCCTTCGTCTCCTTGGATTTCGCTTCCTTGGCGGCCTTGCTGCTGGCGGCGGCCTTGTCCGCCTGTGCCTCAAACTGTGCCATGTTGGAGATCAGCCCGCACGCTTTCTGTATCGGTCTTGTGACTGCCTGCAGGAATCCTGTGTCAAGTTCCTGCGGTGTGCCCGTGACAGTCAGCGGCACGATGTGGTTCTGGGCCTCGTCCTTGAGTCCGTTCGATTTGGGCAATGTGGAAACGGTCAGTTGTCCGTTTGTCTTGCGGATGACGATCGTGAGGTCCACGCTTTCCGTCATCATCTGGTGGATTGCTGTAAAAAACATAATTTCAGATATTAAATGATTAGACGATGTGTTTCAATATTCGCTGAATAATTCAGCCAGCAGCCTGTTCCTATCCGGATGTCTGCATATTTCCAGAACGGGGTTCAGCAGCTTTGAGATGTGAACGGGACCTGTGGTTCCCCTTGGCGGCAGCTTGATTGCCGGTTGCGGGACGTGTACTTTTGGTCTTCTTGTCACGGGCATCCCTATCGGAGCTGGTGACTGTCTTGTGATGATCGCTTGTTGCATATTCTTTAATTTTTAACTGTGAATACCCGGGCTTTGGCAGCCCGTTGAACTACAAGGGCCCAACGGCAAATGCTTCCGGAAAGGCAGGGTTTTTCGGAAAAATACCGGAGCGCAGCGAGGATGATTTTTTCCGAAACCGCTTGCGCCTGACCTTGCCGTCCGACAAGAAGCGTTTGCCAACTTTGCCCTGTAGTTCTCGGTTTGCCAATGTCTGTGTTTTCCGTCCATTCCCTTTTTCTTTCCGTGTCATTTCCGGCTGTGACGGATACAAAAAGAGCCGCCCGCTCCCGGACAGCTCCCTTATGCTGCAATGATAAATTCCGTGCATGTTCCATATCGTCAGATTTCAGAAGACCAGAAAACTCAGTATGCACAGAATGATTGCCAATGCCACGAGAAAACAGGCTATACGGTAGAGGAACCTGAAGAGTCCCCTGAAACAGATGATGGCCACGGCAGTCCATACAGGCGATATACCGTGGGAATAGAGCCAGCTGAATATGATGGCTGCTGTTACGGCCAGCGCGAGTGTCCTTGCCCATCTGCTGTCCGCTATCTTTCTGATACGTTCTTTTGCTTTCATAATCTTCATTTGTTTGGCGGGAATGCCATTCCCGGTTTCAGGGGCTTTCTTGCAGTCCGCCTCCACAGGCAAGGTTTTCGGGAAAAATACCGGAGCCTCTGGCGAGGATGATTTTTCCCAGAAACCGTAAGGCCTGACCTTGCCGGTGGAAACGGGCGGGCTGCGACCTTTGCCCCGCGAATCGGGATGGCTTCATCATTTCCTTTTCCTGCCGTTCCCGTTTTTGGGGAACGAGAGTGTCAGGGTGAACCCGGCGTCAAAGGTGACCGAAGCGTCGAAAGCCACGCCCTTCTTTCCCTTGAATCCCTTGATAAGGCGTGTGGAACCGGAGGAGAAAAGCTGTTCCAGATGCTGGTCCGTCAGTTCCTTGTTCAGGAATCTGCGGTACACGGTCAGTCCGCACCCTTTATTGTCGCAACGGGCACTCTTTTCCCTGACGATAATGTGTCCGGTCTTGCATTTGGGACAGGTGAATGTGCGGGCGGCTGCCGCCGGAAGGCTGAGGTTCAGGATTTCACGGGTAGCCTTGCGGGTGTAGTCCGTGATGGATGCCATGAACGTGTCCGGTCCGAGCGTGTGCCGCTCTATCTGGAGCAGGGTCTTCTCCCAGCTTCCTGTCAGGGAAACATCCGCCACGAGCATGTCCTTCACCGCATCGTAGATATGGAGTCCCTTTTCCGTGGGGACGATGCTCTTGCCGGAGCGGGCGATATAGTCACGTTTGAACAGTGTGGTGATGATGGCGGCTCTTGTGGCGGGCGTGCCGATGCCCAGCTCCTTCACGGCCTCGCGTGCCTGTTCGTCGGCTATCTCCCTGCCGCAGGTCTCCATTGCTGCCAGCAGCGTGGCCTCGGTATAGAGCGGTCTGGGCACGGTCTTCTTCTGGGACAGTCCGAATCCTGAAACAGGAACCGTGTCCCCTTCGGCAAATACGGCCGTACCCTCGTCGGTTTCCGGCTCGTCGTCCTGCCTGTCCTCTTTCCTGCAGAAGATGCCGCGCCATCCCGGACTGACGACAAGGGAACTTTTCGAGCGGAAATCCATGTTGTCCAGGCGACATTCCATAAGAATCAGTTCCTTCTCGCAGCAGGGCGAGAACGCCTCCAGCATACGTCCGGCTATCAGCGTATAGACGGCCTCCTCCGCTTCGGAAAGCCCTTCGGGTGCGATGCCGGTCGTGATGAGAGCATGGTGGTCCGTCACTTTACGGTCGTCCACGCTACGGGTGTTGAGACGCGCAAAGTCAAGGATTCCGGCACTTGTGGCGAATTCGGGCATGGCCATTATCCTTTCCAACAGACCGGGCACGCAGGCCATCACATCGTGCGGGATATACCGGCTTCCCGTTCTCGGGTAGGAAATGAGCTTCTTCTCGTAGAGCGACTGGGCGATGTCCAGCGTCTTTGCTGCGGGCAGGTCGAGGTGCACGTTGCAGTCCTTCTGGAGTGCCGTTAGGTCGTAGAGCAACGGCGGCTGTTGCAGGCTTTTCCTGCGCTCCACCTTCGTGACCGTCGCCGAAGAATCGGGAGAGAGACTGCGGTAGGCGGCTTCCGCCTTCTGCCTGTCGTCAAAGGTCGCGGGATGGAAGAAGCGGCGGTGTGACGTGCCGCCATTGAGGGTGACATGCAGCTGCCAGTATGGTGTGGATACGAAACTGCGGTTCTCCCTGTAGCGGCTGCATATCATGGCGAGCGTCGGAGTCTGCACCCGTCCGATCGAGTTGTTGGACGAGCCGGAAACGATGGCCAGGGCACGGCTGGCGTTCATGCCCACCAGCCAGTCTGCCTTCGCGCGACTGTCGGCGGCGGTATACAGGCTGTCGTATTCCGAGCCGTCCTTCAGTTCCTCCAGACCTTTTCGTATGGCCTCGTCAGTAAGCGAGGAGATCCACAGGCGTCTGAACGGTTTCGTGCAGCCCAGAAAGTCGTATATCCAGCGGAAGATAAGTTCCCCTTCACGACCGGCATCGGTAGCCACGACGATGCTGTCACAGCGGTTGAACACGCTTTCTATGACTTTCAGCTGTTTCGAGGCGGCGATGTCCGTAACCATTCCCCTGTCCGTGCGCATCTGTCGGGAGACCAGGCGGAACGGGTCCGGCAGCATCGGCAAGTCCTCCTCCGCCGTTTTCGTATAACCATAAGTGTCCGGTATGGCCAGTGACACGAGGTGTCCCAGTGCCCAGGTCACCATATATCCGTTACCGGAACAGTAGCCGTCATTTCTTGTATCAGCCCCGACTACACGGGCAATGTCCATGCCTACACTCGGCTTTTCTGCGATGATTGCTATCATATTGTAAGATAAAAATTAAGCCGTTTCCCGTTTTCCATGCGGAAGACAGGAAACGGCGGTAAGACATCGGTTTACTTGATAATTGCTCCCAGATTATTTGCCCAGCGGTGTCACTCCCTGGATTTCCAGTAGCGGGGACTCGCCCTTACGGACCAGTTGGAGCGTGGCGTCCATCACCACGTCCACGCCGAGGAGCACGAGGCTCAGGGACATCACTTTCGTTTTCTCTCCCCTGAGGAGGGTGTCCATTTCGCCGGAGAGTTCCAGCTCGTCCTTCATGATACCGATACCGGAGAGTTCGTCCCAGTTCACTTCATCAGCCTTGAAAGGCATGTCGTTTCCGTTTTCCTTTTTCATATTTCTTTCTTTTTTTTGATTCAACATTCATTTTTCAGTAACCTGTTGTCAGGCAATGCTCGCACCTTTTGACTTGCGGTTTCCCTGTTCCTGTCGCTGGCTGTTGGCCACCACATTGCGCTGCGAGGCATCACGCTTGCGGTCAGGATTCTCGTTGTAGAAGTCCAGACGCCCCTGGTTGAAGTTCGCCTTGACGTACTGCGAGATGGTCTTCCCGTCATATCCCTTGATGCCTTCCACCAGCACGGCCTTTCCGCTCTGCAGGTCCGCACGCTGCTGTCTGGTCAGTTCCACGTCCCATACCTTGGGTGGAATCTTGAAATCCTCGCGCTGCTCGAAGCCGTCCGGCGTACGGGAGTAGCTCAGGCGTCCCGTTTCCAGGTCGGCCTTGATGAAGGAGGAGAATTCCTCTCCCTTGCGGTTCACCATGTCATTGAGGAAAATCACCTTGCCGTCACGGAGCTGCTGCTGTTCCTCCGCCGTAATCTTCACCCCGTTGATTTCGTTGGGAATATAGATTTCGCGTGCGCCTTCCGGAGAGTCCGGATTATAGCGGGTGTAGGACGGGCGGCCTGTCGCCTCGTCCAACTTCACGTAGGAGGAGAACACCTCGCCGTCCTTGCGCTGCATTCCCTCCACGAAGATGGCTTTTCCAGCGTTCAGGTCCTCAATCTGTTTCTGTGTCAGTTCCACGCCCCCGAGTGTCTGGCGGTTGAAGAGCTTGTCGTTCTCGAAAATGAACTCGACACCCCTGCGTTCGGCATTCACCTGAATGAAGGCGTTGAACTCGTTGCCGGATTTGGCGATCATGCCCTCTACATAGACCTTCTTGCCTTCACGCAGGTCATTCTGCTCCTGCTCTGTCAGTTCCACTCCCTTGATTTCCCTCGGGATGAAAGCATTCTCCGCTTTCATGGCGACCACCTCGTTGGTCAGCTTGTCGATGCTGATGAAGGATGGGATATATTCCCCGTTGCGTCCTTTCAGTTCCACGACACGCCCCATGTTGCCCGTTTCGAGCAGGTTCTTCTTGTCCTCGTCGGAGAAGATGTGTCCGAAGTACGGTCGGTCAAGGTCGGGTTTCTGCCGGATACCGTGGATGCCGAGCACCACTTCGCCCGCCATGGACTGCTGGAAGGACAGACGTGCGTCCGTTCTCAGTACGGCCGAGCCGAAGTTCATGCTTATGGGCACGACCTGGTTGGTCTTGTAGCCCTTGAGCATCTGTTCGAGCAGTCCGCGTTCCTGGAGGTATTCACGGGAGATTCCGAAATTCTTGAGCTGTTCCCAGTTGATCATGGACTCGTTGTAACGGTACTGGGGGGACTGGTTCTGCGGCTGGCTGTCAGCTGCGGCAGCCTGCTGCTGGGTTTCATTTTTCTTTGCCATTTCTTCTTGGTTTTTGGGGTTGATACTTTGGTTTTCCTTGTTGCGCGGAACAATCTCGTACTGCTTGAGAAATTCCTCCACGGCTTTTGTCTTTTTTCCTGCGGCGATGTCCTCGATGGCCTGCTGTACGGCAGGGTCGTCCAGCCTGTCTTCCTTGACGGAGAGGATTCCGAAGCGTGTCGGGTCTTTCAGCTGGCTCCAGAAGTTCTTGATGAAGTTCTCGAAGGCGTCTGCATAGCGGTCAATCTTCAGGAAGGAGTTCCGGTTCTGCCTGTCGGCGGCTACCGTGTTGAATTTTCCGTCCTGTCCGATTTGCGACACCGCTTCCAGAATCAGTTCCATCTTGTCAAGGATGAACACGATGTCACTCATCTGCTCGTTTTCGGAGACCTGCGGTTTCGGGGGTTCTTCCCTTGCATTTTTCTTTGCCATAATTTTTGATTTTTAGTGTTGATAACTCATGTTGTCACCGCAAATATATAGGAGAAAAATTGATAAATAATTGATTTGCAATATGTTAGGATGCACATTACACCATGTGTCATCACATTACACCGCAGGTCGGAGAAAACGGAGCGAAAAAGCGTGGGAAAACGGCAGGAAAAGGAGAAAAAACAAGGGACGAGAAAGAAAAGGGAAAAGACGGGAACAGGCTGGAAAGACAAGGGCATGGCGGTACGCACTGCCGAACGGAAGAAAAGGAAAAACTGTAATTATGCGACGACGAACCGGGAGGAAAAGGGGCGATGTATGAGGTAACGATCGAGCAGTCGGGAGATTTCCGCAGCTTCATTAAGTCGGTCGTGGTAGTCGCCAACGGTACGCGGTTGAAAGACGGGGCGACGGGGGAAAGCCTCGCAAGCCCGTTGATTCTAAGCGATGAAGAACTGACCGTCGAAAAGGTGACGTTAAGCACGACGGGAAA
>OHRY01000717.1_pt1 | contig 11160 bp, 10 predicted proteins | sample 1578631 | NCBI WGS metagenome assembly OHRY01 (sample SAMEA3879570, study PRJEB24766) | human gut metagenome | biome: human-associated habitat; feature: feces | place: USA | collected 1985/1987
CCGGCCGGCGGGTGGGGAGAAAGGTGCCGCCGTAGCCGGCGGCCTCGGCCAGCTCCACGCCCGCCGCATATTGGAGCAGGTCCAGCAGGTGGCTGCCGAAGTCGCCCAGAGCGCCGCTGCCGGAGGCGGAGCGGCGCATCCGCCACTCCAGAGGGACCGCGGGATCGGCCAGGCGGGTGCCGCCCTGGCTGGCCTGGGCCAGATAGACCCGCCCCATCCGCTGGCGGAGGAGCGCGCGCAGCCGCTCCACCACGGCGGTATAGCGGTAGACATAGGCCACCATCACCCTGGCGTCCCGCCGGGCCAGCAGCCGCTCCGCCTGCCCCGGCGGGGCGGTCTGGAGCCCCAGGGGTTTTTCCAGAAGCACGGCCTTGCCCCGCTCCACCGCGCGCTCGGTATAGGGCAGGTGGAACTGGTTGGGAGTGCAGAGCACCACTGCGTCCACCACGTCCAGCAGCTCCTCCAGGCGGGTGGTCATCCGTACCCCGTCAAGCCCGTGCCGGATACATAGCCGCCGGCAGCCCTCCAGGGTGCGGCTGCATACGGCGGTGACGGTACAGCGCCCCGCCTGGGCCAGAAAGCCCTCCACGTGCCGGTCGGCGATGGCCACCGTGGTGCCCGCGCCGACGATTCCAATCCGAATTCCCATACGTCCGCTCCTTTTTTCAGCTTCACTCCATCATAGCACGGAGCGGGACGTTTGCAAAGCGGTTTCAGCGCAGGCGGAACAGGCGGCGCAGGTGGATGCCCTGAGCCTGGAGGGCGGCCAGGTAGAGCACGCCGCCGAACAGCAGGCAGGCCAGGGCGGCGGGGAGAGCCTCCAGGCCGGCGCGGCGGAGCACCTGGAACAGAAGGTTGATCACCAGCCCCATGAGCAGGGCGGAGAGGGCGGGGGCGGTGCACCACTGAAAAATCTGGGCCCGCAGGCCGGTGGCCCGGCGGACGGCCCACCAGTTGAGGAGTACCCCCAGGGCGGCGGAGGCGAGAAAGCCCGCCACATAGCCCCTGAGTCCCACGCCGGGCAGGCCCATGAGGAAGAAGGTACAGCCGAGCTGCACCACGCCGCAGAGGATGGAGTTGCGGGCGGCGGCCCCCGGACGGCCCACGCCGTTGAGGGCGGAGGCGAGGACGGACTGGTAGCAGGACAGGAGCACCCCGACGGACAGGGGGAGAATAGAGCGGCCCACGGTGGGTTCCCGGAACAGGGCGGCGCCCAGGGTGGGGCCCAGCACCACCAGAAAGGCCATGGCGGGGAGGATCAGCACCGAGGTGGCCAGCATGGAGCGGTCTACCCGGTGCTGCACCAGACCCCGCTGCCCCAGGGCGGCGCCTTCAGCCAGCTTGGGCACCAGCACCAGGCCCAGCGCCCCGATGAAGGCGGTGGGCAGGCAGAGCATGGGCAGGGTCATGCCGCACAGCACGCCGAAGGCGCTCATGGCCTCCGAGACCTCCGCCCCCGCGTGGACCAGCCGCTGGGGGATGAGCACAGAGGTGGCCGAGCCCATCAGGTTGCCCAGCAGGCTGGTCAGCCCGATGGGGACAGCGATGGAGGCGATGCGGCGGTTGAGCTGCCGGTGCTCCAGCGGCGCGCCGGTCAGGCCGCCCGCCCGGTTCAGATGCCGCCGGGCCAGCAGGAGCAGGGTAACGGCGGAGAACAGCTCGCACAGGATCATGCCGGTGACAATCAGCCCCACCGTCCGCTCCGGGTTCTGGGGGAGAAAGACCACCAGCAGCCCCAGCACCGCTCCGGTGCGGATGAACTGTTCACACAGCTCCACCGCCGCCGGCGGACGGATGTTGCCCGTGCCATAGAAGAAGTGCTTGTGCAGGTTTTCCACCCCGGTGAGCAGGATGCAGGGCAGCAGGAGCAGCAGGCCCAACTGGGTGCGGGCGTCCCCCAGCAGATAGACCGAGATGGGGTCGTAGAGCAGGACCACCACCGCAGCCACCGCCGCAAAGAGGAGGAGAAATACCGCCAGGCAGCGGCGGAGCACCTGGGCGATGGCGGCCCGGTTGCCCCTGGCGTGATACTGGGAGGAGAGGTTGGACACTGCCACCGTCAGACCCACGGCGGTGAGGGCCATGATGACGGAGAACACCGGCATGATGAGCTGGTACAGCCCCATGACCTCCGCGCCGATCAGCCGGGAGAGCAGGATGCGGTACACGAACCCGAGAAATTGGGAGACGATACTGGTGCCCGTGAGGATCAGGGTACCGTAGAGCATAGAGGTACGGTCGAGTTTCAAGGCGCACCCTCCTTTCCCTAAACCCTATTCACCACGGGTTGTCCCCCATACGCGGGAAAATCTTTGACAAAACGGCCGCAAGCGCGTATGATAAATCCATTCATACTTTGTAGTATGGAAGAAAGGGCCAACCGTGGCGGCCAAAGTGATCCATGTGCCCTGATGTTCCCCAGCAGCGCGCCGGCTCTCCTGTTCAAACACTGCGGGAGGGCACCGGGCCCAGCATACCGGGCTTTCCACGTGGCAATGGATACCGCCCCATGTTCCTGTCCCTGGCCGATCTGCCTGTGCGGGATGCGCTGCCGGGTCTGCGGGTATGGGTGGAGACCGCCCGGCTGGCCTGCCATGAAAAACCGGCCGGTTTGCTGATTATCCTGAGAGATCTGGAGTGGCCTTTTCCTGATTTATGCATCCTGACCACAAATTTTGATAAAAAAATAACGCTTTTTTCTTGCATTTCACTTGCCTGTTGGCGTGGAAAGCAGTATACTTATTAGGAAGGTTTGTGTTAAAAAAATAACGATTATAATCGCAGGCTTTGATATTGGATTAAGGAGGCAGAACAAATGGGATTTGTGAAGCTGGAAAAGCAGGGTCATGTGGGCATCGTGACGATCGACCGTCAGGAGGCTCTGAACGCCCTGAACAGCCAGGTTCTGAGCGATCTGGACGCGGTTATCGACCAGGTGGCGGCGGACGATGAGATCTATGTGATGATTCTGACCGGCGCGGGCCGCTCCTTCGTGGCGGGGGCCGACATCGGCGAGATGAAGGGCTTCTCCTCGATCGACGGCAAGAAGTTCGGCGTGCACGGCGGCGGCGTGTTCCTCAAGCTGGAGAACCTGTCCAAGCCCGTGATTGCGGCGGTAAACGGCTTCGCCCTGGGCGGCGGCTGTGAGCTGAGCATGGCCTGCGACATCCGACTGGCCAGCGAGAAGGCCCGGTTCGGCCAGCCCGAGGTGGGCCTGGGCATTACCCCCGGCTTCGGCGGCACCCAGCGGCTGCCCCGCATCGTGGGCGTCAGCAAGGCTATGGAGCTGATTCTGACGGCCAAGACCATCAAGGCCGACGAGGCCAAGGCCATCGGCCTGGTCAGCGAGGTCTACCCCGCCGAGGAGCTGATGGATAAGGCCATGGAGCTGGCCAACGCGATCTGCGCCAACGCCCAGATCGCCGTGTGCGAATCCAAGCGCTGCATCCGCATGGGCATGCAGACCGACATCCACACAGGCTCCGCTTTCGAGGCCGAGGCCTTCGGCGTTACCTGCGGCACCGAGGACAAGAACGAGGGCATGGGCGCGTTCCTGGAGAAGCGGGCTGAGAAGCACTTCCAGAACCGGTAAGCGGTACATATGACGCCTGTCATCGCAAACCTGTCCGACCAGGTATGGAATGTTCTGATCAAACCAATAGAAAAGAGGTTTTTTACTATGAAGAAGATTGTGGTCATCGGCGGCGGTACCATGGGGCTGGACATCGCCCAGGTATTTGCCCGCAACGGCTATGACGTTGTGGTGCGCGACATCAAGGACGAGATCATCCAGGCCAGCGAGGCCCGGCTGAACAAGGGCCTGGATAAGCTGGTGAGCAAGGGCAAGCTGGACGAGGCCAAGAAGGCTGAGATCCTGTCCCACATGAGCTTCACCACCGAGCTGGCCGCCGCTGCCGATGCCGATCTGGTGGTGGAGGCCGCCATCGAGAACCTGGACATCAAGAAGAGCATCTTCGCGGAGCTGGACAGCCTCTGCAAGCCGGAGACCATCCTGGCCTCCAACACGTCCTCCATCTCCATCACCGCCATCGCGGCGGCCACCAAGCGGGCCGACAAGTTCATCGGCATGCACTTCTTTAACCCCGCCACCGTCATGAAGCTGGTGGAGGTCATCCGGGGCGCCCACACCTCCGATGAGACCTACAAGACCATTGCCGAGCTGGCCGCCGCCATCGGCAAGGAGCCCGTTGAAGTCAATGAGGCCCCCGGCTTTGTGGTGAACAAGATTCTGGTTCCCATGATCAACGAGGGTATCGACCTGGTCTACACCGGCGTGGCCAGTGTGGAGGGCGTGGACACCGCCATGAAGCTGGGCGCCAACCACCCCATGGGCCCCCTGGCCCTGGGCGATCTGATCGGCCTGGACGTATGCCTGGCCATCATGGACACCCTGTACGACGAGACCCACGATCCCAAGTACCGCGCCTCCCTGCTGCTGCGCAAGATGGTCCGCGCCGGCAAGCTGGGCCGTAAGACCGGCATCGGCTTCTACGACTACTCCAAAAAGTAAACAGGGCAGACGCAGTTCCCTATGCGAGCAACGACGGGCGGGAGCCCCTGACTCCCGCCCGCCCGTTCTGAAATATAAATCTTAGGAGGAAGGCAACAAATGGATCTGCACCTTTCCAGAGAGCAGGAAATGCTCCGCAAGATGTACCGTGACTTCGCCGAAAATGAAGTCAAGCCCCTGGCCGAGTGGGTGGACGAGAACGAGGCGTTCCCCGAGGAAACCGTCAAGAAGATGGCGAAGCTGGGGATGATGGGCATCTATTTCCCCAAGGAGTACGGCGGCGCCGGCGCGGACGTTCTGTCCTATGTCATGGCCGTCGAGGAGATGAGCAAGGTCTGCGGCACCACCGGCGTTATCATCTCCGCCCACACCTCCCTGTGCTGCGCTCCCATCTATGAGAACGGCACCGAGGAGCAGAAGAAGTATTACCTGCCCAAGCTGTGCTCCGGCGAGTGGATCGGCGCGTTCGGCCTGACCGAGCCTGGCGCCGGCACCGATGCCCAGGGCCAGCAGACCACCGCCGTGCTGGACGAGAAGGGGGAGAACTGGATCCTCAACGGCTCCAAGATCTTCATCACCAACGCCGGCTACGCCAACGTGTTCGTGATCTTTGCCATCACCGGCGTTACCACCGACAAGCGCGGCCGCAAGAAGAAGGAGATCTCCGCCTTCATCGTGGAGCGCACCGACCCCGGCTTCTCCGTGGGCAAGCACGAGAAGAAGATGGGCATCAAGGGCTCCTCCACCTGTGAGCTGATTATGGAGGACTGCATTATCCCCAAGGACCGCCTGCTGGGCAAGCAGGGCAAGGGCTTCGGCATCGCCATGAAGACCCTGGACGGCGGCCGTATCGGTATTGCCTCCCAGGCCCTGGGTCTGGCCGAGGGAGCCATCGAGGAGACCATCAAGTACACCAAGGAGCGCGTCCAGTTCGGCCGGCGCATCTCCCAGTTCCAGAACACCCAGTTCCAGCTGGCTGACATGCACGCCAAGACCGAGGCGGCCAAGTGGCTGGTGTACTCCGCGGCCATGAAGAAGGAGAACCACGAGCCCTACACTGTGGACGCCGCCATGGCCAAGCTGGTGGCGGCTGAGACGGCCAGCGACGTGACCCGCCGCTGCGTGCAGCTGTTCGGCGGCTATGGCTACATCCGTGAGTACCCCATGGAGCGCATGATGCGCGACGCGAAGATCACCGAGATCTACGAGGGTACCAGCGAGGTGCAGCGCATGGTCATCTCCGCCAACCTGGGCGTGAACTAAAGGAACTGGAGGGAAAATTACGATATGAAATGCATCGTTTGTGTCAAGCAGGTACCTGATACCTCCGGCGTGGTGGCGGTGAAGGAAGACGGCACCATGGACCGCGCGGCCATGGCCACCATCACCAACCACGACGACCTGGCTGCGGTTGAGGCCGCGCTGCGCATCAAGGACGCCACCGGCTGCAAGGTGGTTGTGGTCTCCATGGGCCCCCCTCCCGCCGAGGGGATGCTGCGTGAGCTGCTGGCCATGGGCTGCGATGAGGCCGTGCTGGTCTCCGCCCGCGAGTTCGGCGGTTCCGATACTTACGCCACCTCTCAGATTCTCGCCGCCGCCATCAAGAAGGTGGGCGTGGACGAGGACGACATCGTGTTCTGCGGCCGCCAGGCCATCGACGGCGACACCGCCCAGGTGGGCCCCCAGATCGCCGAGAAGCTGCACCTGCCCCAGGTCTCCTATGTGGCGGAGATCGCGGTGGAGAACAAGGCCGTCACCGTGAAGCGTCTGCTGGAGGACGGCTACATGACCATCAAGGTTCAGACGCCCTGCCTGCTGACCTGCGTGAAGGAGCTGAACGACGCCCGCTACATGAGCGTGGGCGGCATCATGGAGTGCTACAACAAGCCTCTGGAGATCTACAACTACGAGACTCTGAAGGACGATCCCCTCATCGACGTGGATACCATCGGCCTGAAAGGCTCTCCCACGAATGTGTACAAGTCCTTCTCTCCCCCGGTGAAGGGCGCCGGTATGATGATGGAGGGCGCCGACAAGGCGACCGTCGAGAAGCTGGTCTCCATCCTCAACGACAAGCACATCATCTGATAGAGTGAAAGGAGAGCAACACAATGGCTTTTGATAGTAAGGATACCGCCGCCTTCAAGGGCGTATGGGTTTTCTGTGAGCAGCGCGAGGGCGTGATTATGTCCACCAGCTACCAGCTCCTCTCCGAGGGCCGCAAGCTGGCCAACGACCTGGGCGTGGAGCTGTGCGGCGTGGTGCTGGGCAAGGACATCAAGGAGGACTACCTGAAGGCCCTGGGCGGCTACGGCGCCGACAAGGTGTACTACTGCAACCACGAGCTGCTGGATGTCTACACTACCGACGCCTACACCAAGGTCATCTGTGACCTGGTGGAGGACAAGAAGCCCGAGATCTTCCTCATCGGCGCCACCAACATCGGCCGTGACCTGGGCCCCCGCTGCGCGGCCCGCCTGCACACCGGCCTGACCGCCGACTGCACCCACCTGGACGTGGACGTGGAGAAGTACAAGGCCTTCCTGAAGACCACCTCCACCATCGACGTGGACAACACCAAGTTCGAGGAGAACACCAACCTGAAGATGACCCGTCCGGCCTTCGGCGGTCACCTGATGGCCACCATCATCTGCCCCCGCTTCCGTCCCCAGATGTCCACCGTGCGTCCCGGCGTCATGCAGACCCAGCCCTATGACGAGGCCGGCGCCGCGAAGACGGAGATCGTCAACGTGGACGTGAAGCTGGACAAGTCCGACATCCATGTGGATGTGCTGGAGGTCAAGAAGGCCGCCAAGAAGCTGGTCGATCTGATCGGCGCCGACGTGGTGGTTTCCGTGGGCCGCGGCATCAGCAAGGACGTCGAGGGCGGCATCAAGCTGGCTGAGGAGCTGGCGGGCGTCCTGGGCGGCGTCGTGGGCTCCTCCCGCGCCTGTGTCGACGCGGGCTGGATCTCCGCCGACCACCAGGTGGGCCAGACCGGCAAGACAGTGCACCCCCGCATCTATGTGGCCCTGGGCATCTCCGGCGCCATCCAGCACCTGGCTGGCATGCAGGACTCCGAGTGCATCATCGCGGTGAACAAGAACGAGTCCGCCCCCATCTTCGACGTGGCTTCTTACGGCATCGTGGGCGACCTCTACAAGGTCACCCCCATGCTCATCGAGGCCATCCGCGCCGCCAAGGCCGCGAAGTAAGAGGCACATTGCGCCACCAATACAGCGGAGGCCCTCCCCGGAGGGCCTCCGCTTTCTATCACAGCGGGGGAGGGGTTCCATAGCGGAGCGGAACGCAAAACTGATTCTCATGGTGGGTGTGCTGGGCGTCTCCGCCTCGGCCATTCTGGTGCGGTTTTCCCAGGCGCCGTCCGGGGTGACCGCAGCCTACCGCCTGGGCTGGACGGTGCTCCTGTTGCTTCCGGTAGTGCTCCTGCGGTGCCGTGCGGAACTGAGGCGGGTGACGGCGCGGGATTTGGTCCTGTGCGGGGCCAGCGGCGTTCTGCTTGCACTCCACTTCCTCACATGGTTTGAGTCCCTTAAGCGTACCAGCGTGGCCTCCTCCACGGTGCTGGTGAGCACCGAGGTGATTTTCACCGCCCTGGGCTTCGCCCTGTTCCTGCATGGAAAAATCCCACGGCTGGGGGTGTGGGCCATTCTCCTGGCCTTTGGGGGCAGCGCCCTGCTGGCCCTCTCCGGAGGCGGCGGGGCAGGGGAGCTGTCCGGCAACCTGCTGGCCCTGGCTGCGGCCTCGGCCGCCGCCGTCTATACCCTCATCGGACGGATACAGCGGGGCCATCTGTCTACCACGGTCTACACCTTTCTGACCTATCTGGCCTGCTTTCTCACCCTGCTGTTGGGCACCGCCGCGGCGGGGACGCCCCTGACGGGCTACGGCGGCCGGGAGTGGCTCATCGGTCTGGCGTTGGCGGTGCTGTGCACTCTCCTGGGACACAGCCTGTTTAGCTGGTGCCTCAAGTACCTGTCCCCATCCTACGTGTCCGCCGCAAAGCTGTGTGAGCCGGTCTTCTCCTCCCTGGCGGCCATCCCACTGTTCGGAGAGGTGCCCGGTCCACTCCAGCTTGCCGGAGGCGCGGCGGTGCTGGGAGCTGTCCTCCTCTACACCTGGGCGGAGCGTGAAAAAACTCCTGCCGGATGAGTCCGGCAGGAGTTTTTTCAGTCGTTAGGCGCCGAGGGCGGCCACGATAAAGGGCTTGAACTTGTCCCAGTAGCCCATGATGAAGATGATGAGCACAATGACGGGCAGGACGTACTTGAAGTAGAGGCGGAACTGGGCGGGGAAGCGGACGCCTCTGCCCTGGTTTGCTTCTTCCAGGAAGTGGTCGTAGCCCCAGCCATACTTTTTGGATACACAGCAGAACAGCAGGTAGATCATGGAGCCGATGGGGAGCAGGTTGTTGCTCACCAGGAAATCCTCCCAGTCCATAATGCCCATGCCCAGGGCCTTCACGCCGCTCCACAGGTTGTTGCCCAGCAGACAGGGCAGGCTCAGCAGGAAGATGAGCACCAGATTGGCCAGTACCGCCCTGCCACGGGAGATACCGAAGCGGTCCATCCAGCAGGCGAGGATATTCTCAAACACGGCGGTTACGGTGGACAGGGCGGCAAAGAACAGGAAAACGAAAAACAGCGCGCCCCAGAGCTGGCCGCCCGGCATGGCGTTGAACACATTGGGCAGGGTCACAAAGATCAGGCTGGGGCCCTGGCCGGGGTTGACGCCGAAAGCGAAGGCGGAGGGGAAGATGATCAGGCCGGAGACAAAGGCAACGCAGGTGTCCAGAACGCCCACGTTGATGGCCTCGCCGAACAGGCGGCGCTCCTTGCCGATGTAGCTGCCGAAAATGGCCATGGCGCCAATACCCAGGCTGAGGGTGAAGAAGGCCTGTCCCATGGCGTCATAGATGGCGCGGAACAGCCGAAAGCTGCCGTCGGCATCGTACATCAGGTTGTGGAAGTTGGGCACCAGGTAGAACTTCACGCCCTCCATGGCACCGGGAAGGGTAAGGGCGCGGACGGCCAGCACTACCAGCAGGGCCAGCAGGCAGAGCATCATGGCCTTGTTGACCTTCTCCACGCCGTTTTTCAGGCCGCGGCTGCAGATCAGCATACCCAGCACCACCACGATGCCCATGAACAGAAGCTGAATTCCTACGTTGCCCTGCATGGCGCCGAAAGCGTTTTCCACACCGGCGGCATCCAGGCCCCGGAATTCGCCGGCAGCCACCTTGAAGAAGTAAAGCAGCAGCCAGCCGGCGATGGTGGTGTAGAACATCATCAGCAGGTAATTGCCCGCCATGCCGAACCAGCCGTACCAGTGCCACTTGCTCCCCTTGGGCTCCAGGACCTGAAAGGAGGCCAGGATGCTCTTCCGGCTGGCCCGGCCCACGGAAAACTCCATGGCCATGATGGGCAGGCCCATGATGACCAGGAACAGCAGATAGATCAGCACAAAGGCCGCGCCGCCGTACTGCCCCACGATGTAGGGGAACCGCCAGACGTTGCCCAGGCCGATGGCGCACCCGGCGGAGATGAGCACAAAGCCCAGCCGGGACGCAAAGGTCTCTCTCTCTTTCACAATTGCATACCCTCCTTGGATCAGCCGCCACACGCGCAGCATTACACACATAATAGCGGATTTTGGAAGGTATGTCAATCAAAAGCGGCGCGTAACCCTTGTGTCATGGCGGAACGGGTACTTTTAAAGCCAATCAAGAACCACGTCCCGCAGGGTGACGGGGGAGACGCAGTTGCGCCGGAGGAGCTCCAGAAGCTGGTCAATGCGCTCCACGCTGACCGTGATGTTGGGCACCGATGCCTCCTCTCCGTCCGGTCCTGCCACCTTAACTCCATAGCTCTCGCAGGACAGGCCGCCGCCCAGCTCCATCTCGTCCACCAGAATGTAATACTGGAAGGAGTGTGCAGTGCCGTCCTCCTCTTCCCCCGTACAGGTATCGACTAATAGTTCCCTCATCTTGTATCTGCTCCCTTCTTCTTTGATCCGTAAGACCATTATATTGTATTTTCCAGCATTTGTAAAGGAGCGATCACCGCAGGTTTCGACACGGGAGGGCGGTTATGTCACCCGCAGAGAGGACTTCTGTCAACGAAAGCGCGAAGAAGGGGAGAGAACGGCGAGAATGGTCGAATTTGAGGGAGTGAATGTGGAAAGAAAAGAGGCGTCCGCCGGCAGCGGACGCCTCTTTGTGGAAAAAAGGGGCTAGGAGAGGGGAAAAGCCGCCTCCACGGCCTCGGAAATGGCCTCGGCAAAGGTGGGATGGGGGCGCACCGGGCGGAGCAGCTGCTCCGCCGTCAGCTCCAGCGTGACCGCCAAGGCGAGCTCGGAGATCAGATCGGTGGCCCGGTAACAGCACAACTGAGCCCCCAGCAGGGCGCGGCTCTCCCGGTGAAATACCAGCTTGACAAAGCCCCGCTTTCCCCCCTCGATGAGGGTACGGGCGTTGCCCCCCAGCACACACTTGCCGGCGGCACAGGGGATGCCCCGGGCCCTGGCCTCGTCGGCGGTGAGTCCCACCTGGGCCAGCTCTGGGCTGGTGTAGACGCAGGCGGGGATGGGGGCCACTCCGCGGAGGGGGG
>OHRY01000724.1_pt1 | contig 11058 bp, 9 predicted proteins | sample 1578631 | NCBI WGS metagenome assembly OHRY01 (sample SAMEA3879570, study PRJEB24766) | human gut metagenome | biome: human-associated habitat; feature: feces | place: USA | collected 1985/1987
GAGTTCTATGCCGACAATGTCCTTTCCGGCTGGGAACAGGATTATATCTATAATATGGCGGAAGAACTGCAAAAAGAGATTGACAGGCAGTTCGGTTGGGCTGATAGCCTGATGAAAGATAAGGTGGAAGAGCCGGAGAAAGAAGAAGATATATCCGAAAATACCCTGAAAGGCGCGTATGCCAAAGCTTCCCAGGAAAGCATCGACCTATTGGCCGGTCAGACCGGGGCCGTCCGTATCCTGCTGGAAGATATCCGTGGCGGTATGCAACCGATCCGTGAACAAATGAGGCTGATCTATGATATGCAATCCAGAGGTTGGGAAGATGTGAAGGCCATCCGCGAACTATCAGATAAAGTGGAAAAGAATACCGATCGGATCGCCGAGAATACGAGAGAGATCAAAGAGGTTGCCGGTAAGATATCGGAGAACACCAGAGGCACGGTTGATGCCTTGGAAGGTACTATTAACGTAAAAGTAAAAATGTAGCATTATGGATAAAGAGTTTTTTGAGATCGCAAACCGGTTAGGTGCCTGTAGGTTGTTGCATGGTACGGAAAATAAAGAAGAGCTTATGCGCCTTCTGCTGACGCCGCAGGGTACGGAGTTCTGCACGAAGAATAATTTCCCGTCTATGGAACAATTACGGGAGTTCCGGGGCAAGAAGGCCGAAAGCATGGGAATCTATATCGAGACGGACGTGAAACTGACGAATCCGGTGAAGGTATTCTTGGCCGGTTCCAAGGCAATCCTTCATTTTGATACGATCGGCCGTTACAACGTGATCCTGATGCACGGGGCGGAAGCCGAGATCCATGCGAGTAACTATGCCGTGGTGTTCGTAAAGAACGCTGGCGGTAAGGTAATAACTCATAAAGACCATACAGCACGTGTATTATGACAATAGACGGAAAAGACGTATATACTGAATGGGGATGTAAATTATTGGAAGGTTCTTTTGATGATCTTCTGAAATACCCCAAACGTAAGGCAGTCAAATATAATAACTGGGCGGAAGCCGACGGAATCGATCCCGATCTCTCGGTTGTGGAGTTCGAACCTAAGACCGTCAAGTTGAAATTCCTCATGAAGGCAGAAACGCTTGAGCAGTTCTGGTCTGGGTATAGAAAGTTTGTTGCTGATCTGTCCGCACCGGGCTATCGGGAATTCAATCTTATTGCCGGTATGACCAACCGCTTACGATTCAATGCCGGCTCTTCTCACGAACAGCCTGTGCCATTTAATGCAGGAGAGAACGTATCTGTGTTTGAACTTTCTTTTGTCGAGGACAATCATGCCATTTATCCGGCAACTCCGGCCGGCGGTATCGGGCTTCGCGGGCAGTATGCGATTAATGGGATAGACTTTGCAGACTTCGGTATAGGATCGGACGATAACCAGGAGGACATCTTGAAATATCCTGCGGTTAAGGCGCCGTTCACCGATGGCCGTACGGTAGACCTTTCGACAATCAAAACCCTGCATCGGGAAATAAAACTGTCCCTTTGGATGTTGGCCGGCAGTGTGGAAGAGTTTCTGAATAACTATCGGGCATTCTTTAGCCAGATATCCGGTGTAGGAAATCAGGAATTATATATTAAGACATTGGATGGTATCATTCAGGTGTACTATACGGATTGCCCGTCCTTTTCTGTGGAAGTCTGGCTGGAGAACCGGATAGGGGCAAGATTCACTATTTCTGTTGTTGCTCCCGTAGTGAGTTGGATAGATGCCGGCGGTGATGTTCGTTACCGTGTGCTGAAGGATCCGGATTTGGGGTTATTGGCAGACGAGCAAGGTAGAATAATAGTTTTCAATTGATATGGCAGAAGAATTTGAAATAATCAGGGCTAATTTGCTTCCGGCAGCCGGAACAATAACCGATAATGATATGATCCTGATCATTCAGGGTGGGAGACCTAAGCGTGCTTTGCCCTCTGCAATGAAAGGTAAACAGGGCGATCCCGGCCTTAGTGCGTTTTTAGGGATAAACGATAAATACATCCTTTGGAAACAAGGAGCTAATGGTGCTTGGCAGAATCTGTTGGAAATTGAGAAAATTCGTGGGCCGAAAGGAGAGAAGCCGGTTTTTCGAAAGTTGAACGGTACGCTTCAAATGAAATACGAAGGTGAGCCGGATAGTGCATACGTGGATATTTTCGACCGTGAAGAATTGAAAATGAAGTTTTCCGATCTGACACCAGCAGAAGTGGATCAATTGAAACTGCATTTTTCTGATCTGACAGAGACTGATAAGGCCGAACTTATGAAGCCGGCAACGGATGCGGCAAAAGAGGTTCGTGAACAGATGTCCCAAATTAAGGAGGAAGCTAATACTGCTATATCGAATGTAAACACCGCAAAAGTGAGCGCAGAGGCGGCAACCAAGGCTGCAAATGATGCCGCAGCTTTAGCAAATGCCGCAGCTGGTCAAGCAACTCAATCTGCCGGAGATGCTGATGCAGCGACCAAATTGGCTGTTGCTGCCGCTGCATTGGCGGAGGAAAAAGCCGGTATAGCCAATACCGCAGCCGAGAATGCCGATACCGCAGCAGCTTCAGCCAATATGGCAAAGGAAGAAGCAGATAAAGCAACTGTTGAAGCCAATATAGCCGCAGGAAAGGCCAATGATGCCGCAGGAAAAGCTGACACGGCAACATTAAATGCCAATACCGCAACAGATAAAGCGAATGAAGCAGCATCCTCGGCTACAACTGCCGCCGAAAATGCTAATGCGGCTGTAGAGCGTGCGGATGATACCATAGCTTCTGCCGAGACTGCTACAAAATCGGCGACGGATGCAGCTTTGGCCGCAAACACGGCAAAAGAAAATGCAGACAAGGCGGCAAATACAGCCAATGTTGCCGCTACTCTGGCCAATGAAAAGGCAGGACTGGCGGATACGGCTGCTTTGGCTGCTAATACAGCAAAGGAAGATGCCATAGTCGCAACCGGCAAGGCCAACACAGCCGCCGACCGCGCCAATCGTGCAGCCGAAGCCGCCGAAGGAGTCATCAGTGGACTGCAACCCGACTGGAACGTTACCGATCCTGTCAATAAGAACTACATCAAGAACAAACCGGAGATCCCGACGTTGGAGGCTATCCCGGACGAAAATACATTGAGCTATGTCAATACCGACGGTACAACCATCAATTTTCGTATCGGCGATGAAGTACGTGTAGCAGAAGATGGCGAATATGTGTTCTATCGGCTTTATGATCTTGCCGGGGGAAAAGCTTCGTGGAAGGAATCCGGCAGCGGTACAGCCTTGCCCGGTAATGTTTATCTGACAGGAGCCAATTATTACAATGAATCAGTACGAACGATAAAACAAGGATATTTGAGCAATGAGTAAGAAAGGTGCATTTATTTATCAACAGATCGAACAGACGACCGCCGAATGGGCCGATAACGTAACCGTCTATCCTGCATCAGTCTGGTTATTTGAACGTTTGGAAAACGGTAAATTCAACATGAAGCTGGCTGATGGCGTTCATACGTTTGCCCAGCTGCCGGCCGTCATGCAGGAGGCGAAGGTCACGGTTAAAACGAATGATGCCACGACCTATATCCTGACGATCACGACGGCTGAAGGTAAGTTCGACACCCCGAACCTTCGGGGAAACGATGCCCCGGTTCCTTCGATCGATCCGGAAACCAAGCATTGGAAAATAGGCGAAGAAGATACGGGGGTGGTAGCCGAAGGACAGGACGGGGAAAGCTACGACGACACGGAAATCAGGAACGCGCTGACAGCCTTGCAGCAGCAAGTCAACACGCTCGTTTCGGGTGACGCATCGAGTGCCATCGAATCGTTCAACGAGATCATTGCCTTCCTTGCCAGCGTGGAGGACACACAGACGTTGCAAGGGATTATCGCCGGGCTGAATCAGAGCATCGCGAATGTTCAGAACAGCATCCCGACCAAGCTCTCCCAGCTTCAGAATGACGACCATACGGTCAAGGACGCTGCTTATGTCCATACCGACAATAATTACAGCAATGAAGAGAAAACGAAGGTATCGGACTCTTTGAGGTTGAAAGAGTATGTCGATGTCGAGTCTCTGGCGGCTCTTCCTTCATCACCGTATAACTTGCGTTTTACCTATTCGAGTACATCTGTGCAGGCGATCAACTTTGCGAATATAGGAAGCGTTCCTGAGATGCAGGAGTTTTATCTGTCCATTAAGAACAACACCGGATCAACGATTAACCAACCGATCCCAAACGGTTCGGGCTGGCAATCGGAGGAAACAAGCGTTGAACTGCCAGCTGGTAAAGCCACAGGGGTATCGCTGAAAAAAGAACATGGGATAATTGTCGTGAGAGTATAATGAAAGGAGGTGAGAGATGAAGAGAAGGGTGATGATGGGAAAGAGAGAATTGGTAGAAGTTGTGGAAGAGTTAAAATCATCCGGTACATGGATGGTGCCAGCTGGTTGTAAATTTGTTGATGTATTCATTGTTGGTGGCGGTGGCTCTGGTGCATCGTCAGGCCCTGAAAGAGGTGGTGGAGGGGGCGGATCGGGGTATGTTAAAACATATCTTGATGTGCCTGTTACTCCAGAAAGTGTTGTTAGCTATTCAATAGGGAAAGGGGGAGATCGTGTAGTTTCGATGTCTGCTTACGATGATCAGAAGAATGGTCTTCCAGGGTCAGAGTCCTGGTTTAAATCTAATTCAATAAAAGCTCTTGGCGGAAATGGAGGTCGATATTCCGGAAGAGGGGGCGATGGGGGATCAGGTGGTGGTAGTGGAAGACCTGCAGAAAAGACGGCAGGATATATTGGTGGAAGTGATGGTTCTAATGGAGCAGGTGATATGCCTGGAATCGGTCAAGGGAGTACTACCAGATGCCCGTTCAATAATAAATTGTACGCCGGAGGTGGTGGAGGTGGTGGAGAATATAGTTCCGGATCAGCACCAGGTGGCGGTGGTATCGGTTATGTCGGAGATATTTCGAGAAGACCTACTAATGGAGAACCCAATACGGGCTCAGGAGGAGGTTCTTTTTATATAAGTGGTTCCAATGTCTCAGGAGGATGCTATTCTGGCGCAGGCGGTTCCGGTATCATAATACTTCGTTACATGAAATATAAATAAGACAATATGCTGTATATTCAAAAAAACATTCAGTTTTTGGAATTGGAACAAGAATTGCCTGATTCCTATCTTGTTGGCGACAATATCGAAAATTACGAAGATGGCGCTTATCTCCTGCTTAGTGAAGAGCAGGAACAGTATCATAACGACTATCCGGAGGCATCACCGCTCGAGTGTTGGTATATGGCACTGACACCGGAACCACAGCCGACACCGGAAGAACTGCTCTGGCGTGCCCGTGATGCCAAACGGCAGGAAATCTACGACAAAGACATCCATCATTACTACATCGACGAACAGGATGCCTATGCCGGTGATACGCTTCGTCTGAAAGACAAGTGTGGCCGGCAGGAAGAAGTCGAAGTAGGCGGTCATCTGTACGCCTCGAATATCTTAACGGTTGCTCTTGACGAAATAGCGGACTATTCGGAGCAGTGCGCCAAGGTGACAGACGGCTTGCTATCCCGTATCGATGCCGCCCAAACAGCCGAGGAGGTCGAAGCTATCGTGGTGGAAGGCTATCCTGAAATGATCCATACAACAACGGCAGCCTTGCAAACTAAAGCAGATAAGGCAATCGCTAAATCCCCGGAAGCGCAGGCAGTGACCTTTGCCCGTGCGATGATGAACAGCGTGTCTCTCACAGCCAGCCAAGCGTTGGAGATGCAGGTCTTATTCCCCATTTGGGGTGAGAAAGATGCAGAGTTTGGCAAGGAAGTTGAAATAGGCTTCCGGCTTCGAGTAGTGGAAGGAGAAAGCGACACTTTGTTTGAAGTGATACAAAAGCACAAGCTGCAAGCCGACTGGAAACCGGGCATAGAAACTGCTTCACTGTATAAGATCGTTGAAGCTGAGCACGCAGGCACGCTTGATGATCCTATTCCATACGTGCAGGGTATGGCATTCGAGAAAGACAAATATTATGAACAATACGGTGTGATCTATCTCTGCATTCTGACAACCGTTACAGGTTATCCGAACGACTTGAAAGACTTGCCCACAATTGTACAGGAGGTAAAGCAATGAAACAGGCTATGTTATTAAAAGTTAAACGGGGGGGGTAAAATGCTCTCTAAATAAAGAAGTTACGACCTCTTATCGTAAGAAAGGAGGGCGTAGATGAGACGATCGATGATGGGACGGAAGAAGTTGCAGTTGTTCACCAAGAGGTTCTATCCTGCCGGGAATTATATCTGGATCGTACCTAAAGGATGTAGGGAGGTTGATGTGTTTCTTGTCGGAGGAGGGGGTGCAGGACATAATGGAAGCGGTGGAGGTGGCGGCTATACTAAAACCTTCAAAAAAGATACATCCGGGTGGAGAGACGGTGATGCTATCTCTGTTGCACCGGGTCAGTCAATTCCGATAACAGTTGGGAAAGGAGGAATTGGAGGGTATTCTGAAGTTGCCCCCAACGGTGGATACTCTCAATTCTTAAATTCAAGTTATAGAGCTAATGGCGGAAATGGTGCGGGTAATGGTTATCCAGGCGGAAGTAATGCCGGAGCATATACTGGTGGCAACGGCGGAAGTGGCGGAGCAGGAGATGATTCAGATACGGCTAAAGCGGGTTCTGATGGATCTAACGGAATCGGCAGCCGCAATGAAAATGGCTCTCTCTATCCAGCTGGTTCCCTATATGGCGGAGGAAAGGGTCAAAGGCATACAACCCGCGATTTTGGCGAACCTACTGGGAAACGAAATGCCGGAGGTGGTGGTTCAGACAGAAATATAAATGAGGGCATGGGGGGAGAATCCGATTACGACAAAGGATGCGGAACTGGAAATGGCAATAGAAAAAGTGGCGGTTACGGTGGTGGCGGTTGTGGTACTTACGGTAACGGCGGTGATGGCACTGTCCTGATCCGCTATTGGGCTTACGAAGAATGATCTGCCGTTGAAAAAGATGAAACAAGATATTAACGACTAAAAAATAGGAGATAAAGTCATGAGAAATAATTGTTTACAAATGTTAACGGGGGGGGGGGGTAAACACCTCTTAACTAAAGTATCTGACCGACTTTCGGCGGAAAGGAGGTTGGTATGATAAGATCGATGATGGGACGGAAGAAAGTAGACAGGAATACTTTGCTGTTGCTACATTTTGATGGATCATTGAAAGATGAAGCCTCAGGCAAGCCTTATGTTGGTAGTAATATGTCCTATGTAGTGGGAAAATTCAAGAATTGCGTTTCGTTTTCAGGAAACGGGTATGTAAAGATAAGTGGAACGAATGCCATAAACGAGTCCCTATATCCAAACTATACCGTCGATTTTTGGATTAAACTGAAAAGTGGTGTGAGAAACGGTATAATGTCAAAAGGCAATGGTGGTGGAAATTATAGCTTTGATATAATGGAGGAATCTGACGGACGCATTTTCTTTGGATTGCAGTATGGTGGAACCCGAGGGGATGCAATATGCTATTTTACGATGCCACGAGATCAGTGGGTTCATCTTGCGATCGTCAGGTCACAATCTCGATATTGGAAAGTGTATGTAAATGGAGTGTATGCGTCTGGTTTCACATCAACGATGGTTTCAGGGTACTATAGTTCTTTAATGATCGGAAAATATCGAGATTATGGATTGTATCTGAACGGTATGATTGACGAGTTTCGCATCAGTAATATTGCCCGTTGGACATCAAACTTCACTCCGCCTGCAAGGCCGTATTAATAAATTAGTGACACTGTCTTTGGGCTGTCACAGCAGAAAGACAGCAAATGTATATTCAGAAAAAATTATTGATAATCGCCAACCCCAGGTTGGGTATTTTCTTTTAAAACAAATGGAGATATAAAATGTTCGGTGGCGAAAGAATAATAAAACAGCCTCCAGGCTATCACAGATTGGAGGCTGTAAAAAAAAGAAAATTAGGGGACCGAGGGTCTCCGGAAACAAAGTTAAACATTAAAGTTTGAAAATCATGTTATTATTAATTATTTCTTTTTTGGTTATAGCAGTTTATACGGCAGCAGTTTGTATAAAGGCAAAAGGTGTACCGTACTCAATTAGTGCGACGTATTATACTCTTGATCATAAATTGATCTTTGGAGCAAGCATGGCACTGACGGCTATGTTCCTATTCCCGGTCATTTGGGAAATGAGTACAACCTTTACTATGCGGTTGCTGGCGATCGCAGCCTGTATCGGTTTGATTGGTGTCGGTTTGGCTCCTGATTTCAAAGACGCTTGGATAAACCGCATTCATTGTGGATCGGCGGCATTGACGTTGCTTTCTTCTCAGCTATGGGTTGGCTGCACGTCTTTCTGGTGGGTTCTTATTCCGGTGTGGCTGGCTTTTATCGTTTACACGGTAATAGGCATGAGTAAACGGTTGAGTGGTAATATATGGCAGGACTTTGTATCAACGAAGCCGATGTTCTGGTGTGAGATTGCAGCGTTGTCTACGACTTTTGGCGCGTGTGGACTTGCGCTTTAGAAATCTACCATAAACAGAACATCTACCTTATATATTAAAACACGACAACCGGTAAAATGTCATATATCCGGTTGCCGTGTTTTTTATTGCCTAAAAATAAGTAGGTTATTTAGCAGTATGGAAATAAAGCGCGGAAATACGGTAGTTTGTGATGTTTATTTGAAGGATAACAGTTATACGGTCGAAGAGATCATGGGTGAGGACACTCTTACCCTGAATTTTCTTTCCCGAAATGTGGTAAACCTTCAAATCAACGACTATATAGACTTTGAAGGGACAAAATACAAGATCCGGCATAATGAGAAGGTGACGAAAAGGGAGACATCTCTTGGTTGGGAATATACCGTTCAGTTCTATTCAAGTCGGTATGATCTTTTGGATGCAGAGTTTTTCCTTCATGGTACACCGGAGCGGAAAAAGAACTTCGACTATTACACCGGTACCGCCCGTGACTGGCTAACCCTATTTGTCAAAAACGTGAACCGTACAGGATCTGGTTGGGTGGCCGGATCCTGTATCGAATCCCGGATGGTTACCCTTTCTTTCAAAGATAAGAAAGTCGGGACGGTACTTGACGAACTCATTAAAGAATTGAATACGGAATACTGGATATCCGGTCAGACAATAAATATCGGCAGGAGGGAGTATTCAAGCAACGGCCTTGTCTTGGCACAGGGCGAAGGAATGGGTTTTACCGAACTGGAAGTGTCTGCTGTTGATGATACGCCACCTGTGACGGTTTTTTATCCATATGGTTCAGACAAGAATCTCGGTCCCGATTATGGTGCTGATTATCTTCTTCTGCCTGATGGCCGGCTCTCTATCGAAAAGAATGTAGAGAAGTACGGCCGGATAGAAAAGTCCATGCAATTCGACCATATCTTTCCGAAAGGAGAGTTTGCCGTAACAGAAAAGATCGACGATTACACTCTGAGAGCTTCCGGTATGGATTTCAATCTTACCGATTGCCTGTTGGACGGGGTGGAAGTGATCGTTACATTCCAGGATGGCGGCTTGGCTGGCTATGACCTTGCAATCGTTGAAGACAGTTGGGACAATGACTTGAAACAGTTCAAACTAAAGCAGAATGACCAGGAAAACGCCTTGAAAGTCCCCGGTGACATTAATTTTTCTGTCGGTGACAAGTTTATCCTTACCGGCCTGAAAATGCCGCAAAGCTACAGGGATAACGCTTCATTACAGCTACAGGAAGAGGCGCAAACATGGTTGGATGGCAAGTGCGAGAAACGCATCCAGTTACGAGGAAAATGTGATGAAATTGTTTTTCGTTTGCAAAACATCTTTATCGCCTGTGGCCAGATGGTTGGCGTATATTCCGAACAGTTGGATATCGATCGAGAGATTCGTGTTACCAAAGTAAAAAGGTATATCGAGAAAGACGGTACACCTTCATACCGGTATGAGCTTACCTTGTCTGATTTCCTTGAATCGAATGGTTTTAAAGATTTGGTGGATGATGTGAATAAAGTACCGGAAGAGATTGAGGATGCGGTTAAGCCGGTTCGGGAACATACGAAACGTTCATGGCGGGACGTGATGGAAACTTTGGGCATGATGTTTGACCCGGAAGGGGATTATTTCACTGAACTTATCAAGCCGTTGGCCGTGCATACGGCGCAACTTATCGTCGGTACCAATTCCCAGCAGATGGAGCTTATAGGAATGAAGTTTATTCCGAATGCGGACAATGATGCCAACTATTTCAAGAATACGACAGGAAAGTTAGTACACTTTACCGTTAGCGAGGAAATCCGTGAATGGGCTATTCCGGCGGCTTCTTTCCGGCTGAATAATTCGCTTGCCTATTATGTTTATGCCAAATGTCCAAAAGAAGGACCAAATGGCTCAATATATGTCAGTGAACGGCAGATAAAGTTAGAAGATGAAACAGGGTTCTATCATTTCTGGGTAGGGGTGCTCAATACTCCGGAGGATGGCGTACGCTCTTGGCTTCCGAATTATGGATACACTGAGATTGCCGGCCAGACGATCACGACAGGATTGATAAAGGACAAGTTAGCCCGATTGGTGATTGATCTGGTGAATGGGACTATAACCGGACCAGTGATATTCAAATCCGGAACATCCGGTTATAATAACATTTCCGACCGTCCTAACCTTCAACCGTTGTATGATGGGGTAAATGATGCCCTGACAGATGCAGAGAATGCGTCAAATGCAGCCAACAACGCCCAATTGACTGCAAATAACAAGGCAAGGGTATTTTATCAAACGACGGCTCCAACATCGGGTATGCGGACAAATGACTTATGGGTGGATGGGGAGAATATCTATAGATATAGCGGTTCTAAATGGGTTCTTGCCTCAAAATATGACAATACAATAACGGAGATCAATGGCGGACTCATAACTACGGGTGCAATCGCTTTTGGAAGCACAGGTGGAATGTCGGCGTCTGGTACAATCCGTATTTGGTCGGGAGGAACAGCCGGGGCGAAAGGGCAACCACCCACTGATCCGACATT
>OHRY01000725.1_pt1 | contig 11055 bp, 10 predicted proteins | sample 1578631 | NCBI WGS metagenome assembly OHRY01 (sample SAMEA3879570, study PRJEB24766) | human gut metagenome | biome: human-associated habitat; feature: feces | place: USA | collected 1985/1987
CCACGGGGATCACCTTGACCCCTGCCGCCTTCCACATGTCCATGTACTTCTCCGGGTCTCCGGCGCCGGTGGTAACCACCTTCACGCCTTCCTCCACGACTACCTTTGCTATCTCATCGGCATGAGGGCTCAGCAGCATGACATTGACTCCGATTGGTTTCTTTGTCAGCGCTTTTGCCTTGCGGATCTCCTCTCTGACCACCTCGGCCGGTGCGTTTGCACCGCCGATCAGTCCCAGCCCGCCAGCTTCCGATACAGCCGCCGCCAGATGATGTTCCGCAACCCAGGCCATTCCACCCTGAATAATCGGGTGTTTAATTCCTAAAAGTTCCGTTATTCTGGTATTCATCAGCCTTCCACGCCCTTTGCTTTTAAGTAGTCCATAACCGCGTTTACGGTCGTCAGCTTCTCTAAATCCTCAGAAGGAATCTCGACTGAATACTCATCCTCCAGAGCCATAACAAGTTCGAATAAATCCAGGGAATCCGCTCCTAAATCCTCTTTAAAGGAAGACTCTGCCAATACGGCCTCTGCGTCTACATTTAACTGCTCTGCGATAATTTCTTTCATCTTCTCTAACATGGTTTCATTCTCCTCTTCATTTTCCATCTTTTATTCCATTGATTTTTTAATATTTATCTAATTACTTTGATTTTCAAAGTATTAGTCTTTTTAATTACCACTCCAGAAGAGTGGTTCCCCAGGTCAACCCTGCACCAAAACCGGCTAAAAGCAATTTGTCGCCCGGTTTCAATTTTCCTTCGCGGTTCAGCTCATCTAAAAGGATGGGCACCGACGCTCCGGAAGTATTACCATACCGCTCTAAATTCGCTGGAAACTTTTCCATCGGTAATTTAAGTCTTTTCGCTATGGATTCGGAAATCCGGTAATTGGACTGATGCAGAATAAAATATTTAATTTCTTCTAATTCGGTTCCGCTCCCGGCAATCGTCTTCTTAATTGCCTCCGGCACGGTCTTAACCGCAAATTTAAAAACTTCCTGGCCATCCATGGTCATATAGCCTAATTCCGGTTTCTTTCCTGTCAGGAAATTTCCCGTAGTGCGTCCGCCGCATTTCAGAACGTCGCCTTTCGTTCCGTCCGCACCCATGGTCAGCCCCATGATTCCGGTGTCCTCTGCCCTCACGACAGCCGCTCCCGCACCGTCTCCGAAGAGAACGCAGGTGCCCCGGTCGTTCCAGTCCACCAGCTTGCTGAGTGTATCCGCTCCGATCACAAGCCCCGTCCGGTAGATTCCCGCCGTCAAAAAGCTATGTACCGTGTTTAAAGCGAAGACAAATCCCGAACACGCGGCGCTTAAGTCAAACGCCACCGCATTGACCGCGCCGACCGCGGCCTGTACCTCGCAGGCACCATTTGGAAAACAGCAGTCTCCCGAGGAAGTGGCAAGGACGATAATGTCCAGTTCTTCCGGTTTTATTCCGGATTGTTCAATCGCCAGCTTCGCCGCCTCCGCCGCCAGATCGGAGGTTCCTGATTCTGCTGCCGCAATCCTTCTTTCCCGGATTCCGGTTCTCGGTCTGATCCATTCGTCGCTGGTATCCACGATCTTTGCCAGATCATCATTGGTTACCACCTGTTTCGGTACAGCCGAACCTGTTCCTATAATTCTAGTCGTCATAATTTCCCCCATTCGTGCTGTGATTCACACATCCAGGTAAATGGGAAAACCCGTGGTTTTCACCTGTCTCTGATATTTTTCGTTTCAAATATTTTGATATTCAAACCAATTCTATACAATCCCGATTCGTTTGTCAAGAAAAATTTTTAAAATAACAGCCGCCTGTGATATGCCACATCGTTCAAGAAATTTTTTCGGACAAATGGTAAAATAGAACAACAAACAGAAAAGGAAGTAAGACAAATGGATTTACAGAACGAAAAATGTGTCATGGTCATCGACGAGACACTCCCCACCGGCCTGATTGCCAACACCGCCGGAATTATGGGAATCACGCTTGGCAAAGAGATGCCGGATACCGTGGGGCCTGACGTCACGGACAAGACAGGCTGCTCCCACCGGGGCATCATCCAGTTCCCTGTCCCCATACTAAAGGCTGACGGAGCCAAAATACGGGAGCTCCGGAAACAGCTTTACCGGCCAGAATATGCGGAACTGACTGTGGTGGATTTCTCCGACACGGCACAGAGCTGCAAGACCTACGATGAATTTATCGATAAGGCTGCCGCCACCGAGGAAGATACCTTCTCCTATCTCGGTATTGCCATCTGCGGACCTAAAAAAGCGGTGAATAAGCTGACAGGGAATCTCCCATTGCTTCGATAAATGAACATGTATTCCAGGTATTACCCCAACACCAGGATGCAAAGAGGCCGGATCTTTGGAATCCAGCCTCTTTGCATCTTTAACTGTTAATTCGTATCTCTTCCGATATCCCGTACAGACGGTATGAGAGGTAATCTCATGTCTGCTGTTTAATATCGTGCCGTCAATATCGAGGCATATCATGTTACACACCATATCCGGATCCTCTTACTTCATCAGCTGCTGGTAGACATCCCGTTTACTGATTCCCCGGTCCTTCGCCACCATACGCATGGCCTCTTTTCGTTCAATTCCCTGCTTCTCATACAGATCCATATGCTCTTCCAGAGACATCTCCTCAAACGATTTCATCCGTTCTTCCTTTATTTCACCGATACTCTTCCCTTCGATAACAATGACGCACTCGCCTCTCGGATCCTCCGTCTCATAGGCCGCCAGCGCATCTTCAAACGTAGTCTGAAACGCCGTCTCATACCGTTTCGTCAGTTCCCTGCATATGGTGATTCTCCGGTTTCCCAGGGCCACTCTCAGTTCCTCCAGCGTCCTGACAAGCCGGTGGGGCGCTTCATATATAATGATCGTTCTCGTCTCCCGCTTCAGCTCCTCTAAAATCCACTGTTTTTCCTTCTTATCAGAAGGGAGAAATGCCTCAAAGCAGAAACGCCTCGTTGCCAGTCCCGATATGGTCAGAGCCGTAATGCATGCCGCAGGCCCGGGCAGAGATGTAAGCGGTACTCCCGCCTTATGGCACTGCCTCACCAATTCTTCGCCCGGATCAGAGATTCCCGGTGTTCCCGCATCTGTAATTAATGCGATGGAAACTCCATTTTTCATCTGCTCCACCAGATATCTGGCCTTGTCCACCTTGTTGTATTCATGATAGCTGGTCATGGGCGTCTTAATATTAAAGTGGTTTAACAGCTTAATGCTGTGCCGGGTGTCCTCCGCCGCAATCAAGTCCCTTCCTTTAATGTATTCAAAACCCGCAGGGTAATATCATCCAGATTCCCAATAGGCGTCGCACATAGATACAGCTTTCCTGTTTTCTGATCCTTTACCTGTTCTTCCATCTTCTTTTCCAACTTTTCTGCTATTTTTCGGGCCGTTTGACCGGCCTGTTTCTTCTATCATTAGTAGATATACTTTAACACAGAGGGCGGGACTTTTCAAGGAAAGGCGAAAATATGGCAGGGCGGAAAACACCAATCCCCTGGTTCTCCGCCCTGCCATATTCACCTAATTCTCCAAATCCTCCCCATTGCTGGCAATAACTTTCTTATACCAGTAAAATGACTTCTTCGGCTTCCTGCTCAAATCTCCGCTTCCGTCATTGTGTTTATCTACATATATGAATCCGTAGCGTTTATCCATTTCCCCGGTTCCTGCGCTTACCAGATCGATACAGCCCCATGGAGTATAGCCCATCAGCCGTACACCGTCCTGATCTATCGCCTTCCTCATCTCTTCAATATGGCGTTTTAAATAGTCAATTCTGTAGTCGTCGCAAATCTTCCCGTCTGCATCCTCCTGGTCGTATGCCCCCAGCCCGTTTTCAACGATAAATAAAGGGACATCATAACGGTCCGTAAGCCAGTTAAGTGCATACCGAAGCCCCACAGGATCGATCTGCCAGCCCCAGTCCGACTGTTCTACATATGGGTTCGTTATCAGATCATCCCGTTCGCAAAATGCATATTCCGGCGAATGCTCCCGATATTCTGTGGTATAGGACATATAATAGCTGAACCCCACATAATCCACACAGCCGCCGCGCAAAATCTCCAGATCCTCTTCAGTGCAATCAATGGAAAATCCCTTCTGTTTCCAATACGCCGGTATTCCCGGAGGGTACGCTCCCTTTACATGCACATCTCCAAAGTAGTACTTTCTCTGCATGGCTTTCTCGGCCATCATGATATCTTCAGGCCGGCACGTCTTAGGATAAACCGGAGTCACACTCAGCATACAGCCGATCAGAAAATCCGGGTTTATCTCATGTCCCTTTAAAACTGCAAGCGCACTGGCTACCAGTTCATAGTGTGCCGCCTGGTACATGACCTCTTCCCGTTCTTCACCCTCGCTGTACTGTATTCCGGAATCCGAATACACCAGAAAATCACTCCAGTAGTTTGCCTGGTTATTAATTTCATTAAATGTCATCCAGTATTTTACTTTATTTTTATATCGTTCAAAACATACAACTGCAAAATGTACAAAAAAGTCAATCAGCTTCCGGTTCCGCCATCCCCCGTAATGCTCTGCCAGATGGAGCGGCATCTCAAAATGGCTCAGTGTAATCACCGGCTGTATTCCATATTTCAGACATTCGTCAAAGAGGTCATCATAGAAACGCAGTCCATCCTCATTCGGCTCTTCCTCATCGCCCAGAGGGAAAATCCTGGTCCACGCAATGCTGGTCCGAAAACACTTAAATCCCATCTCTGCAAACAGGCGGATGTCCTCCCGATACCTGTGGTAAAAATCTATTGCCTCATGGTTTGGATAATTTTCGCCCGGAAGGACCTTATGGGTAAAGCGTCTTAAGGTGTGCACATCTCCGCCAGTGGTCACATCCATAATACTTAACCCTTTTCCTCCCTCCAGGTAACCGCCTTCCAGCTGATGCGCAGCCACCGCGCCGCCCCACAGGAAATCTTCTGCGAAGACTCCCTTTTTTTTCTCTGTCATCTCATCCATTATGAATCTCCTTTTTTCTGATAATACGCTACAAATGCACTCGGCAGGATTCCCGTATACTTTTTAAATACATTGATAAAGTACTTATACTCCTTAAATCCACACTCCACAGCTACATTATAAATCTTACAGTCATCCTCCTTCAGTTTTTGAATCGCCATCTGAATTCGGTAACGGTTTAAAAAATCATTAAACGGGAATCCCGTTTCCTTCTTAAAAAGCTGGTTTAAATAGGTGGCGCTGGTCTGAAGCGGCTCAATCAAATCATTGATACTGATTTTCTTCTGGTAGTTATCCCTGATATAGGTAACCATCACCCTTGTTCTGGGAGAATAAGACTGCTCCGGCAATACAATTTTAAAATCAAACACATCGCGCTCCAGCGCTTCCCTGGTCTTAGTCTCCGCATCGCTGAAATGCTGTTTCATCCGGCATTGTGCCTTGGCTTTCTCCAGCGCTTTTTTTAGCTGCTCATACTCCAGCGGTTTAATTAAATATTCCGCCACCCCTAAATGCATAGCCGCCTTGGCGTAATGAAACTCATCATAAACAGACAGAATAATTGCCTCATACCCGTAAGCTTCCATGGTCTCTTCCAGCATCTGGATTCCATTTTTAATAGGCATCCCCACATCGGTCACAACAATATCCGGGTTAAGGCTGCGAATCATCTCCACGCCCTCCTCGCCATTGCCCGCTTCCCCTACGATTGTGCAGTCACAGCCAATCCAGTCAAAATTATAGGCAAGGCCCTTTCGAATCATTTTCTCATCTTCAACCAACAATACCTTGTACATGTCCGTCCCCCCATTCAGGATTTCTGCGCCGGTATCTCAATAAAAACAGTTAAGCCGTCACCACTCCGGTTTTCCAGCCTGATTCCATACTTCTCCCCATAGGTCAGCTGTAACGTCCGGTTTACATTATACAGTCCCACATGGTCATCGGGATATTCCCTGCTGGCCAGATGTTCCATAACCTGAAGATAACGTTCCTCCGTCATTCCTCCTCCATTATCTTCAATTTTCATAATCAGCCTGTCCTCCACGATTGCCGCATGGACCGCAATATGAAACTGATCGCGGTGTTGAAAGCCATATTTTACGGAATTCTCTGCCAGCGGCTGTGAAAAGAACTTCGGTACAAATATCTGTCCGGCTTCCTCTTCCACAGAGATTTCATAGGTCAGGCGCTCCTGGAACCTGGCTTTATGAAGCATCAGATAATCCTCTAAATGCTCGATATCTTCTTTGAGAGGCACGAATTTATCCTGATTATATAAATTATAGCGCAGAAATTTTGACAGGCTCAGTATCATTTTTTCCGCCTCGGCAGGGCTGACAAAGACGGTATACCTCAAGGTTTCAAGAACATTAAATATAAAGTGGGGATTAAACTGGTTTCTTATCATTTTAAACTCTGCCTGACGCTGCAGCTCCGCCATACTCTTGTTGGATTCTATCAGCGCATCCACCTTTTTTACCATAGAGCTGTATTCCTTTGCCAGAGTATCGAATTCATCCCCGGTTCCCAGCTCCAGGCTGATATCAAACTTTCCGTCACTCGTCTCCCTGATGGCATCCAGCATGGCGCCAATCGGTTCTGTCACCTTCCTGCTCATGGTCCTTGACAGCTTCAGAAGCAGGACAGTGATTAAGATCAGGACGAGAAGGCTGAAGCATATAAGGGTGCCAATATAGCCCTCATATCCCTTTTGATTTAAAGCATAGATGTTAAGCCCCTCCTGCTCCATCGATTTGCAGCCCATCTGAAATAAATCGCCCTGTATTGATACCTGTCCATGGGAATTTGCTTTATACGCCAGCTTATTTAAACTGGTCCTGGCATTCTCACTGGTAGTTACGAGTACCGTGTCGAACTGATTAGTCACGACTACTTCCTCTGCCCCCTGCTTCAGCAGCAGTTCCCGCAGTTCTTTATTATCCGCATAATAGACCAGATATCCCAGAAGTTCTCCCTCTTCATAGATTACGGTCCCATACCCATAATACCCCGTCTGTGCGACGGTATCATGGTTCTCCTGATAATAAATCCTCACCACCTTGTTATCTTCTTCCGATGCAATACGAAAGAGAGGAAGAAAGGAATAATTCACTTCAAAATTATCCTTACTTCCGGATTTTAATATTACATTCTGTTCAGAATCAAGAACGCAGATCTGGAACTTACTTTCCGACTGGTTGATAATCCTGTAGTAGTCCTCAAATACGCGGTTGCTTCCCGCTCCTGACCGCAAAAAACCTTTTAATCCCTCATCCTGCGCCTGATTCTCACACACAGAGCGGTAAAAGTGATCCATCTGCTGAATTTTCTGCCGGACATTCTCCGCCGCCCTTTCCGTCCTTCCACGGATAGAGATCTCATTGAAAAATCCAATAAACAGAATAAAAAGAGCCAGTAAAACGGCAAGTGGTATAATAGCCGTTATCAGAAAATTCTTTCGTATATTATACTCAAACCCTTTACCAGCTCCTGATCCAGTCATCTGCGTTCTCCCGTTGTTGTATTCCTGTTACATCGATATCTCTCTTGTGCCGGTTACCTTAAATAATATAAAGATAGAACATATTGTAATTACTGTCAAGATGGTGGACAACGCCGCCGCAATACCGTAATTTCCGCGAATAACCTCCGAATATATGGCAATCGTCATCGTCTTTGTCTTGCCTGTATACAGCAGGATAGAAGAACTTAATTCTGTGATAATCGTTATCCAGCTCATAATGGCTCCCGATATGACACCGGCTCCCATCATCGGCAGCGTTACCCGGAAAAATGTTTTTATTTTGGAAGCGCCCAGACTGAGCGACGCCTCTTCCACGCTGATTCCCGTCTGCCTCAGGATTGCAGCGCTGGAACGGATGGTATATGGCATTCGCTTAATTGTAAACGCCACCACTATAATGGCCGCCGTTCCTGCGATCATCAGAGGCTTTTGATTAAACGCGGTAATCAGGGAAATACCGAGTACAGAACCCGGAACAATGTACGGAAACATGGTTGCTATATCCAGCCCCCCGGTCAGAATCCCCGGCCTTCTGACCGTCACATATGCGATCAGAACGGAAAGAAAAACAATAAATACCAGAGCAATCAGTCCCAGCGTCAGAGAATTCCGTATGGCAAGCCCCATTTTCGAAAAAGCCGAGACATAGCTTCCCAGCGAATGGCCTGCTTTAAAGACGATGCCTTCCGTATTGCGGAAAGATGTCTCTATGATGCAGAATTGCGGAAGAAGGGCGATCAGCAGATACGCATACACAAATATGTGAGCTGCTGCATTTTTAATTCCTGCCGCTTTTTCTGCCTGAATCGGATTTAATGCGCCCTGGCTGTATGACAGTTTCTTGGAAACCACCTTCTGAAGCAGAAATGCCGCTGTGGTAAAAAGGATTGTCATAATGCTGATTGCGGATGCGAAGCCGACATCGCCGCCATTTTCCCCCATAAACTCATTGTAGACTAATACAGGAATCGTCTTATACCCCTCGCCAATCAGCATAGGCGTACCAAAGTCCGCAAGCGCCCGCATGAATACCAGAATTGCTGCTGCCAGTATAGTCGGAAGAATCAGCGGAATCGTAACTTTGCACATCTTTCTTATGCCGGTACAATTCATGCTCTCGGCCGCCTCCAAAAGGGAGTTATCCATGTTCTTAAGCGCTCCGGACACGTAAGTAAAGACCAGCGGTATCAATTGTAAGGTCAGCACCACCACAATTCCCTTAAACCCATAAATATCCGGCACCTGAATCCCAAATACATGTTTAAACAGATTGGTGAAGCTTCCGTTTCTTCCGAACATTAAAATCCAGGAATAAGCACCGATAAAGGGCGCAGACATCGAAGAAATAAGAATCAGAACCCGGATCCACTCGGCCCCCTTAATTTTTATCGTCGTTATAACATAAGCAAGAGGCGTGGCTATGACCACAGCCAGAACCGTCACACATAAGGTTACCTTAAAGCTGTTTCCAATCGTATTCATATAATACTTTTTACTGAAGAACCGTTGAAAGTAGGCCATGGTAAATGTCCCCGTCTGAGGATCTACCACACTGGATTTAAACAGATTAAACAGAGGAAAGAACATGAACAGAATATAGAGACACCATACCAGAAGCGTGACTACGGTCCAAATATCCAGATTTTTTCTTCTACTCAAGATCGCTCACGACTCCTTTCGAATAATTGACATTTCCTTCCCTGTCATAGACATTGATTTTTTCAGTTTTTACCTTTAAGTACACTTTGCTGTCAGGAATCAGATGATCCGTCTCCGTGGACTCCTCCATCAGCATCACGACATCCCCTGTTTCCAGTTCAATATCATACCTTGTGGAGTTCCCTAAAAATACGCTGGATATCACACGCCCTTTCAGCCCGCTCTGATCTTTGCTGATTACGAAATCTTCCGGTCTGATGGAAACTAAAACCGCCTCGTCCTTAACCTTCTGCTCCTCGATTCCCTCTATAGGATTTACATATTCTCCAATTTGTATCCGATATCCAAAATCCCCCCGCAAAAGACGGCCATGAATTATATTGGAGCTTCCAATAAAGGTCGCAACAAAAATGTTGGCTGGCCGGTGATAGATGCTGCGCGGTCTGCCTACCTGCTGGATCACCCCGTCCTTCATAACGGCGATCCTGTCAGAGACAGCCATGGCTTCTTCCTGGTCATGGGTTACATAGATTGTTGTTATACCTACCTTATGCTGCAGTTCCTTAATGACATCCCGCATCTCCACCCGCAGCTTTGCATCCAGATTGGAAAGGGGCTCATCCATTAACAGAACATCCGGCTCGATTACAATTGCGCGTGCCAGTGCAATTCTCTGCTGCTGGCCACCGGACATATTCTGTGGAAGCCGGTCTTTCAAATTATCAATTTTTACAACCTTAAGTACTTCCTCTACCCGCTTCTGTGCCTCCGCCTTTGAAACTTTACGATTATCCAGGCCAAACCGGACATTTCCAGCTACCGTCAGATGGGGAAAGACCGCATAATTCTGAAATACCATGCCTATATTACGCTTGCCGGCGTCTAGATCATTAATTACCCGGTCATTAAAGGAAATTGTGCCGCCTTCAATACTGTTAAATCCGGCTACCATACGCAGAAGCGTTGTTTTTCCGCATCCTGATGGGCCCAGAAGGGTGAAAAATTCACCCTTTCTGATTTTCAGATCCAGTTTGGGAATCACGGTATTCTGCCCATACTTTTTTACTAATTCATGAAATGTAATCTCTACGCTCATCTATTACTGCACCTCTGCGAAAATCTCATTAAACGTATCAATAACATTAGCCTTATGTTCCGCAATCTCGTTTGGATCACGCTCAATATAGGTAATGCTGTCAGCGTCAGGAATAAAATCAGCCACTTTTGCGCCCTCTCTTACAGGACGGCTCATAAACTCCGTACCAAATAAATCCTGAACCTCCGCGCTCGTCACAAAATCAATAAATATCTTGGCATTCTCCTGATTTTTGCAGTCCTTTATGATTGCAGAAACCGCCTGCCCCGGAATCACTCCCTCCGAAGGATAGGAGATTGCTACATCGGCGCCATCCTTCAAATAAGCAAAAGCAGCGCCTTCATAAGTAACCGTCACCGTATTCTCTCCGTCTGCCACACTCTTGTGAGCATTGCCCGAGCTGGCTGCCACCTTGCCATCCAGCTGCTTAATGAAATCTGTCACAAAGTTCCAGCCTGCCTCGCCTTCCCATTCATGGTCATTGTAGATCCATGCCATGTCTGCAATCGTGCTGACTCCATTTCCGGAGCTGGCCGGATCCGGAAGAGCGATTTTCCCTTTAAGCTCCGGATTTAAAAAATCCTTGTAGCTGTTTACCTGGATATCTCCGATCAGATTCTTATTCCACATAATTACCGCAGAATCCATATTGATAGGAGTCAGTTTTCCCTGTACACAGTGGTGCCCATCCAGCATGAACTCATCGTTTACCGAGGTGTAATCCTCAAAATAATCCATAAAATCATAGAACATGGATTCTGTTCCGCC
>OHRY01000734.1_pt1 | contig 10837 bp, 9 predicted proteins | sample 1578631 | NCBI WGS metagenome assembly OHRY01 (sample SAMEA3879570, study PRJEB24766) | human gut metagenome | biome: human-associated habitat; feature: feces | place: USA | collected 1985/1987
ATCAGGCGCAGCGGCCCTACCTCCAGTTTGAGCCGCAGTCCGGCGGCGGAGTACTCCGCCAGCGCGCCCAGTCGCACCAGGCGGAGGAGCGCTCCCAGCGCCAGAAGCACCGCGCCCAGGATCAGGATTGCTTTCATCCAGCCCTACGCCTCCTCCTCGGCCTGTGCCATCTCCCGGGCCGCCTGAAGCAGCTCCTCCTCGGTGACCTCCTCTGTCCCCTCCGCGGTCTGGGCGGCCTGAAGCCGCTCCACCGCCGCCTGCATCTCCAGGGTAAGCTGTCCGTCCTCCGGGGTGGTGTTGGGCAGCTCGGGCAGCTCATCCAGATTGGATAGTCCGAAGGAGCGCAGGAAGGTCTGGGTGGTGCGGTACTGGATGGGGCGGCCCGGCACGGCCAAGCGGCCGCACTCCTCGATCAAGTCACGCTCCAGAAGCAGGCTGACGGTGTAGGAGCTGTCCACGCCGCGGATCTGGTCCACATAGGCCCGTGTGGCAGGCTGGTAGTAGGCGGGCTGGCTCAGGCGGGCGGGCCGCCGACTCTCAAACGCCCGGCGGATGCAGTCGGCAAACTCCGGCGCAGAGCAGAGCTGATAGCTGTTGTCCAGCCGCACCAGGCGGATGCCACGCCGCTCATAGCGGTAGGCATCGGCCAGGCGTTGGCACACGGAGTCCGCCGTGATCCGGTCGATGTCCAGCGCCAAACACAGGCGCTCCACCCCCACCGGCTCCCCGGCGGCAAAGAGGACCCCCTCAATGGCGGATTCAATTTCCTTCAATTCCATAGTATACCCTCAATCTGCCGTTTTCTCCCCATCGGTGGTCAGCTCCAGCTCTCCCCCGCCCTCCTCGGTACAGGTCACGGTGCAGTCGCTCTCCGTGCCTGCCAGCCGCAGGCGGCGGGCCTTGCACAGCTCCAGCACTGCGATAAAGGTGGCCACCACCTCCGAGCGGCTCCGGTTGCCCTTGAACAGAGCCCGGAACCGGGTCACACCGAAGCGGCTGAGCCGTTCCAGAATTTCGCCGGCCTTGTCCGCCACCGGGTAGGGCTCCCGGCCCACGATGCCCTCGAAGGCCGCCATGGGTGGCGGGAGGCGGTGGTCCACCCGGGCCAGCACCGCCGTCATGGCACGCAGCAGATCCTCCGGCTTGTGGACGTAGCGGTAGGTCCTATTAACCGGCAGGGCCTCGGGCACCTTGGGAATATAGTCCCGGCCGATGGCGTAGCGGTCGGACAGCTCTGGCACGATGGCCTTGATCTTGGCAAAGTTTTCGTGGCGCTGGTGCTCCTCCAGAGAGGCAATGAGCTGTTCCATCTCGGAGATGGCCTCCTCGTCGTGGATGGAGAGCAGCATCCGCGTCTTGATGAACACCAGGTGGGCCGCCATGGTGACAAACTCGCTCGCCACCTCCAGATCCAGCCGCTTGCGCTGATCCATCCACTCCAGATACTGGTCTAGGATCAGGGAGATCTGGATGTCCTTGATCTCCATCCTGTTCTTGCTCAGCAGGTGGAGGATCAGATCCAGTGGGCCGTTGAAGTCCTCCATAGCCTCATCCCGGGCCTTGACCACCTTTTCCAGATGAAAAATCGGCGTTTCGATGGCGCCTCACCTCAAAACAGATTTAAAATAGCAGACGCGTCCTGGAACAGCAGCAACCCGCCCAGAGGCATTCCGGTGAGGGTGCAAAAGCCCCGTAGGACATGGACCATCAGGAAGGACAGGGGCTTGTCGAACACCCCCACCAGCACCAGGAGGATCACCACTCCCATCACATACTTCTCATAGCGCAAGATGGTGTAGTAGATTCGGTCGGGCAGCAGGGCGAACAGGATTTTGGAGCCGTCCAGGGGCGACAGGGGGATCAGGTTGAACAGCCCCATCCCCACCCCCAACAGGGCCATGTTGGACAGGAAGCACAGCACGAACACCGCCGCCGGGCCCAGAGGGGCCAGATGGAACACGGCGGAGCTGTCTCCCACCGCCGCCAGGGCGGTGAGGAAGTTGGCCGCCGGTCCGGCTAGGGCGGTAAGCGCCATTCCCTGCCTGGGGTGCTTAAAATAGCGCATATCCACCGGCACCGGCTTGGCCCAGCCCACCTTGGCCACAAGCATCATCAGCAGACCCACCACATCCAGATGCCGGATGGGATTGAGGGTCAGCCGCCCGGCATTTTTGGCCGTGGGATCTCCCAGTCGCCAAGCCACAAAGCCGTGGGACAGCTCGTGCAGGGTGATGCACAGCAGAGCTGCCGCGGCGCTGATAAGGAGGGTGAGCAGGCCCCACCAGTCCATGTTGTTGAGAAAGTCGGATATGGAGCCCAAGCGTCCGCCCCCCTAGCACAAAGATCGTGTCAATTATAGCAAATTTCCAGGAGAAACTCAAGGAAAAGCGGCGGAGCCCTCCCCTGAGCGTCCGCCGTCCTCTCATACAATGGTGTTGCATAGGATTCCGATGCCTGAAACCTCCACCTCTACTGTATCGCCTGGTTGCATGGGGCCCACACCGGCGGGGGTGCCGGTGGCGATCACGTCCCCCGGCTCCAGGGTCATGGAGGCGGTGATGAAAGAGATGAGCGCCCGCACACCAGTGATGAGCTGCTCTGTCCTCCCCTGCTGCACCACCTGACCGTTCAGTCGGGTGGTGATGGTCAGGTGTTCCGGGTCCACCTCGTCGGTGACGACAGGCCCCATGGGGGCAAAGCCATCCATATTTTTGCCGCGGGCCCACTGGCCGTCCGCCTTCTGGACATCCCGGGCGGTGATATCGTTGAGGCAGGTGTAGCCCAGCACATAGTCCAGCGCCTCCTCCTCCGGCACATCCTTGGCACGCCGCTTCATTACCACGGCCAGCTCTCCCTCGTAATCCAGCCGCCCTACAAAGTCTGGGGCGTGAACCGTCCCCAGGTGGGCGTTGAGGGCGTTGGGGGCCTTGAGAAACAGGGTGGGCCGGTCGGGGGTGTTGGAGGCATCCAACATGGACTTCATTTCATGGATGTGGTCGAAATAGTTCTTTCCAATGCAGACAATTTTTGTGGCCTCACAGGGAGCCAGGAGGCGGCAGCCGGACAGGGGCAGGCTCTCTCCGTCATAACGGACACCCTCAAAGGGCGGCTCTGTCAGAGTGCGCACCACATCGCCGTGGAGCACCCCCCACACGCCCCTTCCTTCTCGCAGCAGTTTGACAAATCTCATACGCTTCCCTCCGCGTGCTCCAGGATCAGATTGAGCAGCTCCTGTTTGCCGTCTCCCTTCTCGGCTGAAAAGGGAATCAGCTTTACAGGCTCGTCCAGCTCAAGAGTTTCCCGGATGCGCGCCAGGTTCGGCTCTATGTCGCTCTTGCGCAGCTTATCCAGCTTGTTGGCCACAACCGCAAAGGGACGGCCGCTGTTCTTGAAAAACTCCGCCATGGTGCAGTCGTCCGCCGTGGGCTTGTGCCGGGCATCCACGATCATCAGTCCCAGGGTCATCAGGGAGTTGTCCGCGAACCACTCCTCCATCAGGCGACCCCAGCGGGCTTTCTCCGCCTGGGACACCTTGGCGTAGCCATAGCCGGGGAGATCCACCAGGTAGAAAGCGCCGTCGATCAAAAAGTAGTTGATGTGGGTGGTCTTGCCCGGTGCCGCGCCCACCCGGGCAAAATTCTTCCGGTTGAGCAGCCGGTTGATCACCGAGGACTTGCCCACGTTGGAGCGGCCGGCAAAGGCCACCTGAGGCAGGCGATCCCGGGGAAAGTCCCCGGCCTTGGCCGCGGAGCGCACAAACTCCGCCTTCTGTAAATTCACACTCATGTCAATTCCTCACTGTCGGAAGGTGGGTACTTCCCGGCTCCGGGAGCCGGACTCAGGGGGCGGGAGCGCGTCATCCCGAAGGGGGTCGCAGGTCTTCAGCTCCAGCGCCTCGGCCAGCACCGAATCCACCTGCTCCACCGGAACAAAGTGCAGAGCGGCCCGGACGGTGGGGTCGATCTCCTCCAGATCCGGCACATTGTCCGCCGGCAGGAACACGGTTTTGATGCCGTTGCGGTAGGCGGCCATGGTCTTCTCCTTCAGGCCGCCAATGTGCAGCACTCTGCCCCGTAAAGTAACTTCACCTGTCATTGCGATCTCCCGCCTCACCGGCGCGCCGGTGAGGGCGGACACCATGGCGGTGGTGATGGCAATGCCGGCGGAGGGGCCGTCCTTGGGCACTGCTCCCTCCGGGAAGTGGACGTGAATGTCCTTCGTCTTGTAAAAATCCGCCTCGATTCCCAGTTGGACGGCGCGGCTGCGGATGTAGGACAGGGCGGCCTGGGCGGACTCCTTCATGACGCTGCCCAGGTTGCCGGTGAGCTCTACCTTGCCGGAGCCGGGCACCACGCCCGCCTCCACCTCCAGGATCTCGCCCCCCACCTGGGTCCAGGCCAGGCCGTTGACCACGCCTACCTGCTCCGTCCGGGGCAGCCGCTCCGGGTGATAGCGGCGGATACCCAGATAGTCCTCCAGGTTATCTCCTGTGATGTGAATCGACTTTACACCATTTGACACAATGTCCATAGCCGCCTTCCGGCACAGTGCCCCCAGCTTCCGCTCCAGAACACGGACGCCGGCCTCACGGGTATAGCCCCGAATCAGCTCCCGGATGGCGTCGTCGGTCAGCCTGAGCTGGGCCTTTGTCAACCCGTGGCGTTTCAGCTCCTTGGGCAGCAGGTGCCGCTTGGCGATCTGCAGCTTCTCCTCATCGGTATAGCTGGTCAGTTCAATGACCTCCATCCGGTCCAGCAGGGGCCGGGGGATGGTATCCAGGGTGTTGGCGGTGGTGATAAAGAGCACGTCGGAGAGATCGAAGGGCACCTCCAGAAAATGGTCGCGGAAGGTGCTGTTCTGCTCGGCGTCCAGCACCTCCAGCAGGGCCGAGGCGGGATCGCCCCGCTGATCATTGCCCAGCTTGTCGATCTCATCCAGCAACAGCAGCGGATTACAGCTCTCAGCCTGCTTGACGGCGGCAATGATGCGGCCCGGCATGGCCCCCACATAGGTCTTGCGGTGGCCGCGGATCTCCGCCTCGTCATGGACGCCGCCCAGGGAGATACGGGCCAGCTTACGGTTTAAGGCCCGCGCCATGCTCATGGCGATGGAGGTCTTGCCCACGCCGGGAGGCCCCACCAGGCAGAGGATCTGTCCCTTCAGTCCGGGGGCCAGTTGCTTGACCGCCAGGAACTCCAGAATGCGCTCCTTGACCTTCTCCAGGCCGTAGTGGTCGACATCCAGCACCCTGCGGGCCGCCTCCACGTTGACCCGCTCCTTGGTGTGCTTGCCCCAGGGCAGCTCCAGCACGGTATCCAGGTAATTGCGCAGAACGGTGGCCTCGGCGGAGCCGAAGGGCTGCTTCTCCAGCCGGCCCACCTCTTTCGTGAGCTTGTCCGCCACCTCCTGGGGCAGCTTGGCCTTGGCGATGCGCTGGCGGTACTCGGCAATCTCGCTGTCGCCGCCGGCACCCTCCTCCCCCAGCTCCTGCTGGAGAACCTTGAGCTGCTCCCGCAGAACATAGTCCCGCTGGCTGCGGGTGAGCTGCTCCCGCACCTTGCCCTGCATCTCCTGTTCCAGCTCCAGAATCTCCACCTCCCGGCGGAGGCTCTGGCACAGGCGCTCCAGGCGGCGCACCGGCCGCAGCTCCTCCAGAATGGCCTGCTTGTCCCCCGTGCGCATGGGCAGGTTCTGGGCGATGTAGTCGGCGATGTAGCCCGGGTCCTCACTGGAGAGCACCGAGAGGAGCACATCGGGAGTCATCTTGGGGGCCAGCTCAATAAACCGCTCGAAGAGCTCGTAGGTCTGGCGGATAAGGGCCTCCGTCCGGGCGGAGCGGCGGACCGGCTGTTCCGCCGGAAGCTCCTCCACCAGGGCGTTCAGGTAGGGCGTGGTCTTGGGCAGAAGGCACAGCCGCCCGCGGCTGACCCCCTCCACCATCACCCGCACGTTGTCTCCGGGCAGGCGCAGAATCTGGCGCACATTGCAGATGGTCCCGATGCTGTAAAGGTCTTTTTCCTGCGGGCTTTCAACGGCCAGCTCCCGCTGGGCCACCAGGAAAATCGGCTGGCCTGAGGCCATGGACTCGTCCAGTGCCTGAATGGACGCCTGCCGTCCCACATCGAAGTGGAGCAGCATCTGCGGAAAGACGGTCAGCCCCCGCAGGGCCAGAGCAGGCATAGTTTGCTGCCGGTTCAGTTCTTCCATCACACATTCACTTCCTTCCAGGGCAGGGATTTGATGCAGAATGGGGCGAGGGATGCTCCCCCGCCCCACCGGTTCAGTTGCTGTTTAAGAGACATTTCCCTTGGGGGATACGCCCCCCTGCTCCGCATGGAGGGCGGCACCGCCAAGACGGGGCCGCTGGGTGCGGTCGGGATCGTGCTCAACGGCGGGGGAAACGTGTTCTTTCACGCTCTCAGCCGTAATCGTCACCCGGGTGATCGTTGGATCAGAGGGCACCTCGTACATCAGAGGGGTCATTACCTCCTCCAGCACGGCCCGCAGGCCGCGGGCGCCGATGCCGCGCTCGATGGCCCGGTCGGCGGCAGCCTCCAGCGCCTGGGTATCGAAGTCCAGCTCCACCATGTCGTACTCCAACAGCTTCTGGTACTGCTTCACCAGGGCATTCTTCGGCTCGGTGAGGATGCGCACCAGTTGTCCCTTGTCCAGAGCGTTCAGGGTGGTGATCACCGGCAGGCGGCCTACCAGCTCCGGGATGATTCCGAACTTGAGCAGGTCATGGGGCTGTACCTGCTTGAGCACCGAGGCAGTATCCCGCTCCTTCTTACTCTGGATGTCCGCGCCGAAGCCAATGGTCTTTTTGTTCAGGCGCTGCTCGATGATCTTCTCCATCCCGTCGAAAGCGCCGCCGCAGATGAAGAGGATATTCTTGGTGTTGATCTGGATGAACTCCTGGTGGGGATGCTTGCGGCCGCCCTGGGGCGGAACGTTGGCCACAGTACCCTCCAGGATTTTCAGCAGGGCCTGCTGCACGCCCTCGCCGGACACGTCGCGGGTAATGGAGGTGTTCTCACTCTTGCGGGCGATCTTGTCGATCTCGTCCACGTAGATGATGCCGCGCTCAGCCAGCTCGATGTCGTAGTCGGCAGCCTGCACCAGTCGCAGGAGGATGTTCTCCACGTCGTCGCCCACATATCCGGCCTCGGTGAGGGTAGTGGCGTCGGCGATGGCGAAGGGCACCTTCAGAATCCGGGCCAGGGTCTGGGCGAACAGGGTCTTGCCACAGCCCGTAGGCCCCATGAGCAGGATGTTGCTCTTCTGGAGCTCCACGTCCTCCCCGCCGCCGAAGTAGATGCGCTTATAGTGGTTGTAGACCGCCACGGACAGGGCGATTTTAGCGTCCTCCTGCCCGATGATATACTGGTCCAGCACGTCGCGGATCTCCCTGGGGGTGGGGATCACATCGGGGATGTCCGGCCCGGCCTGCTCCTCGGGATCGTAAGTGTCGTCCAGAATGCTCATGCACAGGTGGACACACTCGTTGCAGATATAGGCGCCCGGACCGGCGATGATGCGGGCGACCTGTTCCTGGTGCTTGCCGCAGAAGGAACAGCGCACGGATTTGCGCTCGTCATTTTTCGGCATGGTTTGCTCCCTCAAGTCTTTCTAAGGCTCAGAGGGAGCGGGGCGTTTGCTTCCCCGCTCCCTCTGTTGGATTTTATCGCGTATAAATGACCTTGTCAATCAGGCCGTACTCCTTAGCCTCCTCCGCGGACATGAAATTGTCGCGCTCACAGTCGGCTGTAACCACTTCCAGCGGCTTACCGGTGTTGTCCGCCAGAATGTGGTTCATGCGCTTTTTGATAATCTCCAGGCGCTTCAGGTGGATGGCCATATCGGTGATCTGTCCCTGAGTGCCGGCGGAGGGCTGATGGATCATGATCTCCGCGTTGGGCAGAGCCAAGCGCTTGCCCTTGGCGCCGGAGGAGAGCAGAAACGCGCCCATGCTGGCAGCCATGCCGATGCAAATAGTGGATACATCGCACTTAATATACTGCATCGTGTCATAAATGGCCATACCGTCGGTGACGGAGCCGCCGGGACTGTTGATGTAAAACTGGATGTCCTTGTCCGGGTCCTGGGCCTCCAGATACAGCAGCTGGGCCACCACCAGGCTGGCCGTGGTGGCGTTGACCTCTTCTCCCAGGAACACAATGCGGTCGTTCAGCAGGCGGGAAAAGATGTCATAGGAACGCTCGCCGCGGTTGGTCTGCTCTACTACATAAGGAACTAGGCTCATAATGAAGGATCTCCTTTAATTTTGATGTCGGGGTGCAGGGCGCCCCACCATCCTACCGCAGACGGGCAGGCTCACAAACAGAGTATGCCCATCGTTTGGAAACTTATTCCTCCGTCTTCTCCACGGCCGCCTCGGCGGTCTCCTCCACCTTCTTGCGGGAGGTGCCCTTGCGGGCGGTCTTCTTGGGCTTCTCCTCGCCCTCGGCGCTCTCCTCCGCCTTCTTCTTGGTGGACTTCTTCTTGGCGGGGGCCTTGCCGACCTTGGCGCTGTCGTAGACCACGTGCTCAGCCTTGTGGTAGCTCTGCTCCTTGCGGATACTGTCGGCGGTCACTGCGGCCTTCACCTTGTCCACATCCATGTGATACTGCTCGGCCAGACGTTTGTACTCCTCCTCCAGCTCCTCGTCGGAGATGGTGATATTTTCGGCAGCCACGATGGCGCCCAGCGCCAGCTCACGGCGCACGCGCTCCAGAGCAGCGGCCTTGGCCTGCTCCCGCATGATATCCATGGTCATGCCGGTCATGGCCAGATACTGGTCAAAGGGGATACCCTGGGCCTGGATGCGCTGGGCCATGTCGTTCACCAGGTTATCGGCCTCATACTCCACCATGGCGTCGGGAATCTCGACCTCCATGTTGTCCATAACCTGCTCCATCAGAGCGGCCTCGAAGTCACGCTGGTTCTGAGTCTCGCGGCGTTCCTTCAGCTTCTCACCCAGATCCTTTTTAAAGTCGGCGAGGGTATCGAACTCGGACACATCCTTAGCGAACTCGTCGTCCACCTCAGGCAGCTCCTTGGCCTTGACCTCGTGAACCTTCACCTTGAAGACAACAGCCTTACCGGCCAATTCGGCGTGATAGTCCTCGGGGAAGGTGATGTTCAGCTCCTTCTCGTCGCCGGCTTTGGCACCCACGAGCTGCTCCTCGAAGCCGGGGACGAAGGAACCGGAGCCCAGCTCCAGGCTGTGGCCCTCGGCCTTGCCGCCGTCGAAGGGCTTGCCGTCCAGGAAGCCCTCGAAGTCAATCACCACAGTGTCGCCGGTCTCGGCCGCCCGCTCCACGGTCACCATGCGGGTGGCGCGGTTGATGAAGGGCTTGAGCTCGTTGTCGACGTCCTCATCAGAGATGGCGACCTCGGCCTTCTCAGCAGTCAGGCCCTTGTACTCGCCCAGCTTCACCTCGGGGCGGACGGTGACCAGGGCCTTGAAGGTCAGGCCCTCCTTGCCCACATCCACGATCTCCACCTTGGGCCACGCCACGGCATCCAGCTTCTCCTGCTCAATCGCCTGGGCATAGGCCTCGGGGTACAAGTCGTTGATAGCATCCTCATAAAACACGCCGGAGCCGTACATGCCCTCGATGATCTTCCGGGGGGCCTTGCCCTTGCGGAAACCGGGCACGCTGATCTTGCCGCGCTGCTTCTTGTAGACCTTCTCGACAGCGGCCTCGAACTCCTCCTTGCCGATCTCGATCACCAGCTCGACGGTGCTCTTCTCCTGCTTCTCGACGCTCTTGACATTCATGTTGTTTACTTCCTCCTGTCAGCCCTGTCCCGCCGCGCATCGGCGGTATACGGGGCCATCTTTCGCGTTATCCGTTATATACTAGCAGATATGCGTCAAAATTTCCATACCTTTTTTCAATTATTCACAGATTTTTTGCGGGCGAAACCCCACATAGTCTGCGGAGACCAGATAATAGGCCACGCCTCCCTGCCGTCCTTCCACGGCCAAGCGGTGGCTGCCGCCGTGGAGATGGCCGTAATAGCAGCGCTCCACGCCGTACTGCTCCAGCAGGGCAATGATCTCTGGACAGCGGTAGCCTTGGTAGAGGGGCGGATAGTGGAGAAAGCACAGCTTGGGCCGCTCCCCCGCCGCCTTCAGCGACGCCTCCAAGCGGATCAGCTCCCGCTTGAACACCTTCTGGTCGCCGGTCTCCTCATAGAACCAGCCCCGGGTGCCGCACAGGGCGTAGCCCCCGTATTCATAGCAGTTGTTGTGCAGAATGCGGAGGGTTGAAAAGCCGCTCTCCGCAAAAAAGCGGTTCATCTTGGCGGCGGTGTTCCACCAGTAGTCGTGGTTTCCCTTGAGCAGCAGCTTCCGCGCCCCAGGCAGGGCGTCCAGGAAAGCGAAGTCCTTCTTTGCCTCCTCCAGACTCATGCCCCAGGACAGGTCGCCGCAGAGCACCACCGTATCCTCCGGCCCCACCGCCGCGAAGCCCTTCTGCAGCTTGTCCACATAGCCCTCCCAGCCCCCGCCGAACACGTCCATGGGCTTATTGGAGGACAGGGAGAGGTGGGTATCCCCGATCGCGTAGAGAGCCATTCAGCGCAGCATCTCCAGCACCTGGTCCACCATGTGCTCTTTGGTGACGCTCCGGCCAAAGCGGACCGTCTTGTCCTTCAGGGCAGCCAAGGGCGCCGGGACGGGTACGCCGGTCTGCTGGGAGAGCTGGTCCAAAATGGCCGTGCCGGCGGCCAGCTCGCTCACGCCCAGGGCGCCCAGCACGCTGTCACAGAACTTGAAGGGGCTGGCGGTGGACACCACCACGGTGGGGGTAGTGTCACCAGTATCCC
>OHRY01000746.1_pt1 | contig 10658 bp, 8 predicted proteins | sample 1578631 | NCBI WGS metagenome assembly OHRY01 (sample SAMEA3879570, study PRJEB24766) | human gut metagenome | biome: human-associated habitat; feature: feces | place: USA | collected 1985/1987
CCAAATGGATAGGGCAGCTTGTTCAGCAATTCAATTACGCGACTTCGTGTCGCACTTCGCGCTCCGGGTCAAGCACAATAACCTCGCTGTTTGGATCTCGAAGTAGTACATTGCTGATCTCACCTTTTGCGCCCATGGATTTGCCGCTGCCAGGTGTGCCTAATATCATGCCGCTGCCTACATCCATCGAGAGCCGATTGAAAAAGATCAAATTGTGGGACATTGCATTTAGGCCGTAGTAGATGCCTCCTGGTTGATATAGCTCCTGGGTTGTAAATGGCACAAAAATCGCTGTAGAGGATGTCGTTAAGGTGCGCTCAATGGATAGCCAGTTTTTCCCGAGCGGTAACACACTGTTGAGTGCCTTTCGCTGCTCCATCCGCAGTACATCGAATTTCATGTTCTGCTCCCGGGCCACGGCCATAATCTGCGAAATATTGTCCTGAAGTGTATCCAGGTCTTCAGCATAGGTGAATACCAGGACATTTACCTTGAACATTTTTTGGTTCTGTTCTTCCAACTGAGCCAGGAGCTTAACGGCCTCCTCGTAGCTGCGCCTGGTTTCCATCGGCAATGCAAGTTCGGGATTGCGCCCGCCCTGATTGGCGGCGCTCTGCTTTTCCGTGGCCTCCATTTCCATGAAGGCAATCTGCCGGCGCACATACTCTAGCGCCTGCCCCTGGTCTACGTTTGTAATATGGACGGAAACATTCATGTCGATTGGGAGATCTGTGAGTTTGGTGACAAATTGATCCGACTGCTCGGTTGGGTAGTCACGCAGGAACACGACTTGACCATAATAGTCTCCAAATTGAAAATACGGCTTGTTGTCTGGGAATTCAAAATAGGACGGTGCTATAAAGGATTTTGTGGTCAAGCCAGAGCCCAGTAAGTCACTGTAGCTGAAGGTAAAGCGGTCGTCCGGCCGGAAGGTTTCATGCAGCAGCTCCAGGCGCTCTGCACCGGAAAGCGTGCCGGCATCACAGCCGAGTGACTTTAAATGCCCTAGGATATCCGTCTCCAGGCGGGCCAGCGCCGGGATAGAAGTTTCATAGCTGCTGGCGGCGGTGGTTACGGTCATGTATTTTTCTCTCAATATTGAGTTCTGGCCCTCCAGGGCCTTTTCCGACAGCATGGTATTGATTTCTTTCCGGTATTCGTCAAGCCGCTCCCCTTGGTATTTTAAAAACATCTGCTCCTTGAAGGAGTCCTTATCAATGCGGCGGTTGATTAGATTTATCTGTAGATGTATGGAGGAAGAGAGCCAATTCAAAAATTCGCAATACCGGGAAAATATATCTATTTGGTCATCCCGCCGGGCAGTTTGATAGTTGATATCAGAAAAACGGATTGTTCGGCTGAAAAGACCTGGCTCGATTTCACATATTCCGTCTTCCACCATGCGCCAATAGGAGATCACATCTTGGGCTGATTTAGGTGAAGTGGCCCGTTTAAATGTGTCTCTTGGCCTGGCGTCGTGCGGCCCGGCATTCTTTAAGAGCTGCTTTAATTTGGCGTCGTGCGCTTTGGCGTTTTCTTTTCTGCTTCGATGCTGTTTTCTGGTAAAGGTAGAGGGCTTCGCCTCCCTTTGTGCGCTTCCCATAGCGGCCCCGTGGCCCGCCCCCCCTTTGCCCTTTTGAAATATTGAAATCACCGTGAGAACTCCTTTCTGGAATAAGGGTCAAATCAATCAGGCTCTCAGTTTGATAGGAAAATTTGTGCCGGCCCAATTTGGAGTCCAAATACAGCCGCGCAAATTCCTCAAATGGCCGCCCCCTTGGCCGTACAAAGCCCAGCGCCATCAGCGGGACTACTTCGACCATGATGATATAGCCTGCGATATCTATGGATAATCCCAGCACTTGAACAAGCAAAAGCCCAGTTGCAACCGCCAGGCCAACAGCGATTACCCCGCATACCAGTTGGCGGAGAGAAAGCCCAAATATGACCTTCTCTTTGTAATCACTAATTTCCTTTGGAACAGATACGCTGATCACTTATTTCTCACCTCCAGGCTAAAAGGCATTACAGATGGACTTCGCCCAGCGGCCGCAACTGAGCACGCTGACGCCCAAAACAAGGGAATAGAGCAGCATCCCAAAAACACTTGAGTCCCCCAGGATATCGTTGCTTATCAGAACAGGGAAAAAGGAAACCACCAGGTAAATCAAGATGCCCTGGACGCACACCGCTGCAAAGGATTTGAAAAAATTCTTACCAATGCTGCTCAGCTCTTGCGATGGTAATGTGGCGATTGGGATGGGGGCGATTGCGATCATCACATAGATTTCAATAAAGCGGCCAATGCAGATTACATTGACAATCCCGAGAATGATAAGTACGCCGAATTTGACAATCACCAGTTCTATCAGCATACCGATCTGCTCGCCTGTTCCCATCCCATTTATTTCATCAATAACTGCGGGCAGATCCAAGCCGCTGGAAACACTACCGCTGGAAACGATGCTGCTGATACCGAGTGTAATGTGCTGGCTGACCTGGTAGACCGCCTCCATGATGATCTGTGTGCTGTCCACAGCAATCTTGGCCAAGATCATGTGCAGCATAGCTTTCCCGACAATCTCCAAAGAAAAGGTCGTGCCACCGGCGGCCCCATCTGCCTGGACGCTGCAACGGTAAAGCTCCAGTAAACAAAACAGCGCGAGGATAACATAGGCGACGGGCATCACAACTGTGCTCATGATCGTCTTGATATAGGCATATAACGTTGGGTTAAAAGCTGAAAGGCTTATGGTCAGATAGCCGCTGTCTCCGGCGGTAGCTATCTTCTCGTTTAGCTCGGTCACCCAGTCAATCAGTAAATTCTTGAACATAAGAACTCCTTAATATGGGCAGGGGCGGCCGCAGCCGCCCCTCGGTAAAACTACGAGCCGACGACTTGGCCAAAGAGCACCGCGCCTGCGATTATGACACCGCCGCCGATAATTTTCCAGATTGCAGAGGAGATACCAGGGCCATTGTGGTCACTGAGGCTTGTGCCCAGGTTTACAAGCCCAAAAACCAACAGGACGCCGCCGCCGATAATCACGAATTTCTGGATAAGGTCTAGCACATCATTCAAGAGATCCATTTGTTTTCTCCTATTCAAAGTGTCAAAGTGAATTGAGCTCCGATAGGTCGAGCTCTACCTCTTCAACACTGGATACAGTGTCGAAGAAATGCTGGTCAGAAAGGGTTGTTGCCTGGGTAATATCAAATAGCGGAACTTTTCCACTGTCTGAAATGTACCGATACCTCTTGTGCCGTTTATTGTTGACTTTCCTACTGCGGAAAGGGGGAAGCCCGACGATAATTACAAGGCACTCTGTCCGTCCAATCCTCCCAACCTCTGCTGGGTCAAGAAGATCTCGGCCCAGCCCCCTGTCCTGCACCGAATAACTGCCACTCTGCCCCTTGCTCTCGCTGGCGTCACGTCCCGTAATAGTGGTTTTGCCCATCATTTCAGCAATCTGTTTTGTGGTCTTGGTGGATTTCCCTCCAAGGAAAACCATAGAATCACAGCAGTCTTGAATGGTATCGGCATGATCCTTATACACGGCATTGAGCTGGGCCAGCGATTGCAACATAATCGTTGTGGAGATCTCTCGGCTTCGGATTGTCGAGATCAGGACATGAAAATCAGGAATTTTACCGATGTTGGCAAACTCGTCTAAAATACACCGGACATGGATTGGGAGACGGCCATGGTACTCGTCATCGGCCTTCTCGGTAAGTAGGTTGAACAACTGGTACATGAGCATGGCGATCAGAAAAGAAAAGGTTGTGTCCGTATCAGACATGGTGATGAACAGGGCTGTTCGGTGGTCGCCAATGGAATCCAGCTCCAGTTCATCGTAGCTCATGAGTTCTCTGAGCTCTTCAATGTCAAAGGGGGCCAGGCGGGCTGCACAGGATATCAGTATAGATGCCATGGTTTTCCCAGCCCCAACCTTAAATTTTCGATACTGGCGCACAGCCAGGCAGTCCGGCTCCCGTTGGGCCAAGTCATCCATCAAAATATCAACTGGGCTTTTGTAGTTTGGAATGTCCTCGCGCACCTGGCAATGCTCTAAAAGGTCTATGAGGGATGGGATATTCCGTTCTGAGGGCCTGGCCTCTTTCATCAGATAGGCGATTAGTGCTGTATAGAGCAGCCGTTCCCCTTGTTCCCAAAATGGATCTTTCTGCGGGGATGCATCGCCATTTGTGTTCTTGATAAGGACATTTACTACTTTCAGGATGTCCTTCTCTGAATGGATGTAGGCCAGTGGATTATAGTGCAGCGATTTTTTAAAATTGATAGTGTTAAAATTGCGCACTTTCCATCCATTTTTCGTGAAAAGGTAGCCGGTTTGAGGGAGCAGGGTACCCTTTGGATCAGTTATCACATAGCTGCTGTGAAGCTGCATCAGGTTTTCTTTGACCAACACCGTTTTTCCCGAACCGCTGCCACCGACAACAATTACATTTTTATTGCGGTCATGCTCATAGTTTTTGGCCTGTCCCATACTGATCTGCTCAGTGGCCGACAGGACAATATTTTGGTCAGGATCTTTGCTCCTAAGTGGTGCGCTGTCCCTTCGGCTGCCCCACTCGGCCGATCCGTGCTCAATCCCATACATTCGCTTCGGGGCCGCAAGACGGTACAGATACATAAGCCATACCATACCAAATCCGCACGCCCCGGCCAGTAGGGATGCTTTTGATACTCCAATGGACAACGGAGCAGCTCCTATGGATGGTATGATAGCATCCACAGCATCCAGCAACCGCTCTATGGGGTTGCCCGCTGGCAGCCCCTCCAGAACCGCCCAAAAGCGGTTCAGGAGGTAAGCGGCTGCCAGCGAGAGTACCGCCATAAGTGCGACTTCTAAAGGTTTTGCCTTTTTCATCGCTCCTCCTTGCTCCGTTCTCTCTTGTGTTCCCTGGCCCCGGCCTCACGCGCCTGCGCCTCGGCCTGGCGTTCAGCTTCTTTTACTTTTTCAGATAGGGGCTCCTCCTTCTCCCAGTCAAAATTTTTGACTACATTTGACACCACAGTATAGATACGCTGCGCATCCTGGGCCTTGAAAAATACCTTGTAGGTACCCGGCTCTTCTCCCTTCATCACGGCAAAATCGACATTATATCGACGCAGCTCCCGACGTAGGGCCTGCATATCAGCGCCCATAAAATCATAGGAAACCAATTCCCTGTTCTGTAGATTAAGTTTCCGAAGAGACTGCTTACCGTGTGTGACTTGCTTGTACTGACGGGCGAGCGCAGCCATCAGCCGGAGAAGGGTGGAGAGTGTTACGGTTCCAGCCCGTACCGTGATCTGGATTGCCTCTTCTTGTATTTCAGTTACCATCAGTTCATCAGCTCAGTCCATTCCTCGGTGGTGTCGCTATCATCCTCCAGTTCATAGGCATGCCCGTTGGCCGCCTCCTGGATATCGTTATAGTACCATTTACCCTCTTCACAGTCCGGGAAAGTAATCATATCAGGCAGCATCCCATCGGGCTCCGTGTTACGCTCGAACACGTTATTAACCAGGGTCACAGTCTCCGCTCGGGTCATGGGATCGTCAGGCCGGTAGGCACCGCTGCCATCGCCTTGTACCCATCCCAGGGCTGCGGCCTTGGTAATATACGGTTCCGCCCAATGCCCGGATACATCATCAAAGATGTCCGCAGGCTCGACATTAGAACTGTCAAACCGGGCCGCTATGGCCGCAAACTCAGCGCGGGTAATCTTCCCTTCTGGACGGAATGTACCATCAGGCAGGCCGGTGATGATTCCCAGGGAGGTCAGCGTTGCCACCGCGTCAGCATACCAAGCATCTTTGGGTACATCCGGGAAGATAACAACACTGTCTTTGTAATCCGCCCGGTCTTCCTCCGGCAGCAGCCGGTAGAAGATTGCAGCGGCCTCCGATCTGGTGATGTCATTCATTGGACGGACTAGGCCATCTGTATAGCCCTTGATATATGCAATGTGTTCCCCTGTAATCGGTTCGGGTTCGGGTTTGGGGTCAGGCTTGGAGCTGCTTCCGCCGCCCCCGCCGCCACCACCACCGCCGCCGCCGGAGCCGCCGCCAGTGGTGTGCCAGTGGGCATACAATGTCGTATCTGCGAGTACCTGTACCGTATCGCTTTCCTTAACAGCGTCACCGCCCGCTGCTGCTGTGTACCAGCCGTCAAAGGCATAGCCAGAGCGGGTTGGCGTCGGCATATCACCGTAGGGCTGACCATAGGTAATCGTCTTGCTGGTGTCCGCCCCCTCCGGCAAAGTTCCGCCGTTAGGGTCAAAGGTCAGCCTATAGGTATTTGCCGTCCAATGGGCTGTCCACGTCTGCTCCTCAGTAAACTGGATAAGCGTGTCTTTCGTGACTTGCTGGCCGTCGGCATTATACCAGCCATCAAACGTATAGCCGGGCCGGGTCGGAACCGGCAGGTCTCCAATAGGCTGGTCATAGGTGCCAACCACGTAAGCCGGGGTCAGGGGATTTCCGCCGGCCACATCCAGATTGATTCTTACTGTCTTGGCCTCCCAAGCCGCATACACAGTGGTATCCTCCACCAGCTTGCAGAGGTCGGTTCCCTGGAGCTTGCTCTCGGTATCCTCCAGGTCGAAGTACCAGCCCAAGAAGTTGTAGCCGGTACGGGCGGGGATCGGGAAATCACCGATAGAATCGTAAGGAGCATCATAAACAACATCCCAAGATGTAGGCTGCTCCAACGTGCCGGGTGTCGGATCAAACGTCAGTTTAACGCTGACTGGCTGATACCATGCGTAGAGGGTAATGGCCGTTTCCGATTTATCATCCCCTACTCGAATAATCGTGTCAGTAGATACGACTGTATCAGCAGTGATTTTTTCTCCCTCCGGCGCGCCCAGCTTGCCGTCCTCAGTATACCAACCATCAAAGATATAGCCGGTCAGTTCGGCAGTCGGCAACTCCCCAACAGGCTGACCATACGTGACAGTCACAGGCTCATTATTGGAGAGCTCGCCGCCATGGGGCTCCAGAGGCAGCGTATAGGTACGTGGAGTCCAGTGGGCATAGAGGGTGATTGCCTCCAGGTTCTCAGGGTTGATATCGGATAGTGCTGTGCCGATCTCAACCTTCTGTGCTGTTTCCTCGGGGCCCGCATACCACCCATCAAAGGTATAGCCTACCCGGTAAGGGGCCGCAGCCAGGCTACTGAAGGTTCCGCCATAGTAGAGTACCGATTTAAAGGATGGGGCCGCCAGCTCTCCTCCAGCGGCATCATAGGATACCACCGTCTTAATCCGGTCGTAATAAAGCATTACGCTGGAGCTGCCATCCCCTTTGATTGTAACGGTGTAGGTGTTCTCGGGGCTTGGAATAAACCCTGGAATCGCCAGGGCATATACGTCTACCGTAGCATCCGTTGTTCCAGTCAGCTTCTGGGTCTCGTGCACGCCATAGTTCTCAGGCGTCTTGTCGTAGGATACCAGGTTGTCCTTCAGCTTTTGCGTCATGTGGTAAACTGTGTAGGCTGTACCACCATTGGATCGCCAGTGTGCATACAGTGTTTGATCCGTGGTAAGCAGATATTCGTCCGTCGCCTGGATCTGCGTCCCTCCAGTGGGATCAGTGTACCACCCCTCCAGCGTATAGCCAGGCCGGGTAGCATCCGGGAGGACTCCATATAGGCTTCCATAGGTCATGTCCGCATGGGCGTCATCCTCAGAGATTGTCCCCCCATTGGGGTCATAGGTCACTACATAGGTGTTCCGGTCATAGTAGAAGGGGAAACTGCTGGAGCCATCAGGGGCCATCGTCACATCATAAATGTTTGCTCCACTGGGGGTAAATCCGCCAGGCTCCAGATGCTCCATGTCCTCCAGCAGCAAGCTGCTGATATCCTTGCTCCCATCTGCAATGCCATCATGGTATGTCATGCTGGTGTACTGGTAATAGGTCTTGGTTATGCCTTGGTATTCCATGCTCTGTGTAGGGGTACTGTCCGGGGTATAGCCTGGATTACTCCCGCTGTCTACCAGCTCCAGCCAATGCACGATATCATAGTCAATATTTGTGTTTGCAGACCAATGTGCTTGTAGATGCAGGTCATCTGTCATATGGTTCGGAGTCGTTGCAGTTACGCGGTCGCCCGATGCTGTAAACCATCCCGTGAAGGTATAGCCATCCCGCACCGGAGTAGGCAGCGCGCCGATTGTCTCCTGGCTTTCGTTGATTATAATGCTCTCTGGATCAACGGTACCACCATTCGCATCAAGGTAGATGGTATGCGGTACCTCTGCTCCATGGGCGGCCACCGTCACGTCGCTGGCCACCTCTGAAATCGTTAGGATTCCTGTCTCTGGATCATAGCTGTGGGTACAATCTCCTGTGACCTCCACGCTCTCAGGCAGGGCATAGCGGGACGCCGCTGTAAAGTGGATTTCCGTCACGGAGGACTGAATCACTACGACTTCTGTGGTGTCAGGAATGACATTTGTTGCATCCACGCGAATCGTGTGCCGGGCATTGGGGTCTACGATAATTGTAATATCGTCGGTCACACTCTCGCCGGGGATATGTACTTCACCTGTCTCCTTGTCGTAGGTAAAATCATCCGTAGGTTTACCCCCGATATCTACTTCGATATTATCAGGCAGCTCATACCCTTCTTCGGGGGTCAATATCGTATCAAAGTCCTCTCCCTTCGGGGTCTCGTCGTCGGGATAAGAGCTGTTGATCCCGTCCCCTTCGATGTCCACCCCGACAGTGTGCCAGTACAGCACCAGGTTCCCATCCTTTAAGCGGATATCGTAGTAGCCTCCGTCATAGGTATAGGCGTCCTCGTCTGCTCTGGTGATAGTGTATCCAGACGGTGTACCTACGATCACGTTATAGTCTGCCTCACCATGGGTAACACCAATCTCCCCCGTAGCTGCCTCAATCTGCGCCCAGGTAGCTCCTGTGGTTGGCAAGTATAGATTGTTGTCCGCGCTGCTTACGGTATTCCCGTTGATTGCTGCTGGGCCGCCGAGCTCCAAGGTGCCACCTTCAGCCAGGTAGACGCCGCCGCCTGCGGTGTCCACCTCATTTCCGGTAATCGTACCGCCGGTCATGGTCATTGTGGCCCCGGCCAGAATGGCCACGCCACCGCCATAATTCTCATATCCGAGAGTCGTATGGATGGTATTTCCGGTGATCAGGCCGCCATCCATTACAAAGGTGCCGCCGTCCGCTACACAGACGCCACCGCCGTACCCAGTGGTGTTATTGACGATATAGCAATCCTGAATTTCAGCCCCTTCCGTCATGGTCAGGCTACCACCGTCAACCAGCACTCCACCGCCGCCATACCCGAGATAGCCGTTGGCCAGGACTGCGCCATCCAGCAGCTCTACCGCGCCGCCCTCTCCGATATATAGCACCCGGCCATTGGCACCCTTCTGCTCCGGCATCTGGACTGTAATGTTTGTTAGGGACACTGTACCCGCAGACACAGAAAAAACTCCGGCTGCTTCCGTGCTGATAGAGGTGCTGGATGTGTACGTGACGGAATAGCCTCCGCCATCCAGCGTAACGGACTTCTCCTCCGCAAACTCTGTAACAATGTCAGTTTCGAGGTCAGACAGAAGGATAATCGTACCTCCGTCATTAACTGCATCATAGGCAGCGGGCAGCGTAGCCAGCGGCGACTCTTGGGTGCCATCGTTTGCGTCCGAGCCAGAAACACTGACATACAGAGTATCAGCCGGAGCGGCGGCCAAAGCCGCCGGCGAAATCATCCCAAGCGCCAACGCTGCGGATAATGATACTGATAGCACGCGCCTTGATAGTTGCTTGTGCTGTTTCATCTGCTTTCCTTCCTTTCCTTGTGTGGGGCCGGCCATTTAAGGCCGGCCCCGGCACAATCGTTATTTTTGATGCTGGTGGTCGTATGTGGCCTCCAGGATCTCATAGTAGGCCCAATGGGTCTTATCCAGGTCAATAAATGCTCCAGCCGCCGCAAGGCGATCCAGTGTAGCTTCATCAGCCTGGCCGGGACGCCTATCCAGGATACCGTTGACAATTCGAACGGTCTCTGCGCGGGAAATAGCCTCTGTAGGCAGATAGAGCCCCTGCCCATTTCCGTTGACGATTCCCTTTTCGGCTAGTTGAGCAATGTAGCCGTGGGCCCAATAAGAAGCTGGCACGTCTGCAAATGCACTTGTGGAACCGCTATTGGCCAGCTCCAGGAATCGGGCCGCCATGGCAGCCAGCTCACCGCGGTCAATGCTCTCCATTGGCGCAAAATTACCGTCTGGTCTTCCGGTAATAATGCCGGCCTGCACACAGTAGCCGAGCTCGTTGCGATACCAAGCGTCCATCGGCACATCCGGGAAAGACACTGGATAATGGATGGATGGATCATAGTCGGGGGAAATGCGGGCAAAAATGGCTGCAACCTCGCATCTGGCAATATCATTTTCAGCGCGGAATGTATGGTCTGTATACCCCTTAATATAGGCATACACCATCAAGGACTCGTCACCACCAGGTACGATCACAGTTCCGCCGCCGCTGCCTCCGCCGGAACCGCCGCCAGATCCACCGCCGCTACCTCCGCCGGAGCCGCCGCCAGATCCACCGCCTCCTCCTCCACCGGAGCCGCCGCCAGATCCACCGCCGCTGCCTCCACCGGAGCCGCCGC